>ERZ890953.1387-NODE-1387-length-12270-cov-7.639951_pt1 | contig 12270 bp, 7 predicted proteins | sample MGYA00521264_ERZ890953 | MGnify/ENA primary metagenome ERZ890953 (study PRJEB32303, sample SAMEA104408629) | aquatic metagenome | biome: Brackish water; feature: Chemocline; material: water | place: Baltic Sea | collected 2014-10-26T21:54:00 | depth 200 m ... | reverse complement strand
GGGTGTTCATCAGCGGCCCTCCTCTTCGCAGGTCTCGATCTCCGGGTCATCCTCGTCGATGTAGCCGTCGCAGTCGTCGTCGAAGCCGTTGCACTTCTCAGTGGTGCCCGGCCGGACATCCCCAGCGTCGTCGTCGCAGTCTTCGTCGGTGCCAAAGCCGTCGTTGTCCGCGTCGTCGTAGATGACGGGATTCGGACCGCACTCAACGCCAGAGTCGAGACAGGCCAGATCGAAGTGCTCCCAGGCACCACCAGCGAGCGTGGCCGGGAGGCCCTGCTTTTCGTCCTGGACGGTGGTCCCCTCCCCTTCGTCCAGGTGCCAGAGCCCAAGGACGTTGGCGTCGGTGGCGTAGGGCCTCCACTCGGGATCGAAGCTGCCATCGTACTGGGCGGAGTCGAGCAACCGGACCTCGCCGATGACCCCAATGAAGCTGGCGCCCTGATCGGGCCAGCAGCCGAGGTAGAGGGTGGACTCGGTGGGCTCGCCCAGGGCGGTGGGGGTGCGGGACACGCGGACCTGGTCGCCATCCACGTAGACGTCGAAGTACGCGCTCTGGTTGTGGGTGAAGGCCACGTGGTGGTAGCCACCATCCATGAAGCCCACGGAAGAGCTGTTGCTGTCGTCGAGCTCAGTGGTCTCGGGCAGCCCGGCGGTCAGACGCCCGGCCTGCTCGTAGAAGGCGAAGCGCCCGGGCCAGACCACCAGGGGAAACAGGTCCCCGGACTGCTCTGCGGCGATCTGCCCCTTGATGTAGAGGTCGACCGTGAGGGTGTCGTCCAGGGAGTCGAGGTCCAGGCTGGAGAGATCGACCTCGATGCAGTCGGCAGAGCTGGCGAAGCGGACCCCATACTCGTGGAGGTAGTCGTTCCAGGGCAGACCATCGCCGTCGGCATCGGCCAAGACGTCGCGGTCGGCCTCGCTGATGATGGGGCAGCCGAACAGGAGGAGCCCGGCAAAGAGGATGATCGCTTGGGTAATTCTCATAGGCTTTCCCGATGGCACCTTGAAGGTTCGAGGGGCGAGCATACACCGCCCCGATTGCCATGGGAAAGGCCCAGAGCGAAGGTCCTGGAGTCCCCCCCTCACGGGCAACTTGGATCGAGCTGTGAGCCTGCCGCCTGTCGAAGGACAAATGCGCCACCCTCATGTGCGCCCGCACCACTCAACGGGTCGAGCCCTCGCGCCATCTCACCCACCTCCCTTGCCCTGGCGACATGAAAGGTGGTACTCGTCGAGGACACACTGTGAGGGCGAAGCCTCGTGCTTCAACGCCAATTTCAGGGGAGGGTCACGCGATGTCTTGGACGCACGAACGCGATGCGAACGCCACCACCACCGAGCACAGGCCATCCGCATGGAACAAGGGACGGCGTCGCGCCATAGTGCCGCTGCTCGTGCTGGCCTTCGCGGTATCCTACCCCGTTTCTGCGGAGCAACCCGACGTCGAGGCGGTCGGTCGCGTTCACGCAGCTATCCAGAAGGCTCCTGATTCCGCGCGCATCGAGGAGGCGCTGGTCGCGCTCATCACAGAGCAGGCCCGCCTTGCCGAGACCAACAGAGGCTACCCGAGCGGACTGGGGTTGCAGAGCCCAGCATTCCAGCGGCGGTTGGAAGAGGGTGTGGCCAAGCTGGTGGACGAGGCACGGGGCTCCCCCCAACAGCTCGACAAGCTGCTGCGCCACCTGGGGACCCAGGGTGCCGTCGAAGCGATCGTGGCCGACTACCTGGGCTTCGACCCGCCCGGGGCATACCTGCCCGAGTCAGATGGCAAGCTTGCCAAACCCAGCCTGGCCAGCCAGATCACCGCGGGTTCTCACAGCCCGCTGCTCGAGCTGGCCGAGGCGCGCTCCTCCGTCAAGGACGAGGTGGGAGGCCCAGGAGCTGGGAACGGGACGCTGGACGCTGGCGAGTGGGTGAAGCTGCAGCTGGGCTTGGACAACGTGGGTGAACGCCCCCTGTTCAGTTCGTCCGCGTACCTGCGTGTCGACGGCGGCAACGGATGGGTGGACTCCTCGGAGGAGCACGTGCTGGCCGAGATGGACCCCATGACTGGTCGCTCCAGCATCACCGCCTGGGTCTACCTCTCGCAGTCCTGCAAGAACGGCACCCGAATCCCTCTGGTCGTGGACGTCTACGACACCCACCAGGCACCCATTACCCCAGAGCGGCTCCACATCGATCTGCACCTGACCAACGTGGATGCACCGAAGCTGACCAGCGTGGTGCTCGACACCGACGTTCCAGGAAGCAGCGACGGCGGCAACCGACTTCCCATCGAGCCCGGTCAGCACTTCGAGGTGGCCACCGACCTGACGGTCATGGGGGCTCGCCCGGAACGGGTCAGGATGGCCTATGTACCAGAGCCTCTGGCCAAGGACCTGTTCGACATCTCGTATCGCGGCGTGCCGATGGTCGCGGTGAGCGGCCCCTCCTCGACCGAACATCACTTCGTGGCGGGCGACGACCTGGATCTGCTGGCCATTGGTGAGCCTGCCTTCGGTCGGGCGCTGGCGGGTCATTCCGCAGCAGCCATGCGCGCAGGCAATGGGCGGACCTACTCACTCTTCGCGGTGGACGTTGAGCTGCTGCTTCCCTCCTCGGATCAGCCCGAGCACACCCCCGCCACGGTACCACCGCCCCCGCAGCCGCTCCCCACCGCACAGTTGGTCTCGCTGGTTCAGCGCCACGTCCACCTGGCACCCCGCCCCGCGGCGACCACCAGCGCAACAGCCACCGAAGCTACCGATGGCTACGAGATCCTGTTCGACCGCACCGCCTTCGGGAAAGCCTACGAGCACTTGGTCTGGCCTGATCAGGCCGCCGCGAGCGATCCAGAGGTCCCCGACCCGGTGCCGTATCGAGTGCGCACCTACCTGACGGTACCCGTCAGCTTTTCTACACCCAGGGCCTCGTGCCAGATCGCGCTCCCGATGGACCGGCAGGGGTTCGAGCTCGGTGAATCCATCAGGGTGGTGGGTCAGGTGCTGAATCCTCCAGGCTCAACGGGTGCTGGCATGGAAGTGCGCTGGACCAGCGATACAGACGGGCTCGTTGCGCGAACCGCGTTCTCCGCCCAAGGTGCCACGAGCGGAACAGCCGTGCTCTCCGCCGGTACGCACCACTTGGTGATGTCCGCCCTCAACCAGGGCGAGGAGATTTGCCACGACGAAGTCACTGTCGCGGTTCGACGTCGCTCCGCTCCGACCGTGGCCGAACCAGAGCCGGTCTTGGATGAGCCTATCGGCCCGCGATTCCGCCTGGATGCGGGCGCCGCGATGGTCATCGCGCAGGTCTCGGACAACGACGAGCCAGCGGTTGTCTTCGAAGGCGACCGGGCCAACCTCATGCGCCTGGGTGCACGGATCACCATCGGCCGCAGCCTGCGGTCGACCTGGATGTTCCAGGTTGCTCCCCCGAGCGGGGCCAGCTTCGCGGTGATCGAGGACAAGCTCTCGCAGGTCCTACTTGGCGCGGGCGTCGCGTATGGGGTTCCCCTGGGCCAGACCGCCACCGTGGAGCCTCGGCTCACGGCTGGCCTGATGTTCCGAACGCTGAGCCTCGAAGACGAGCCCGAGGCCACCACTGTAACCCACGGCTTCATAGCCCCCGGTGTCAGCTTCATCCTCATGTCAGAGGCAGGCGTCGGCCTGCACCTCTCGGCCGACTACGAGCTCGCCAGCCCGTGGACGCCTTGGGGAAACCTGGACTACGTCATGATGAAGGGCAGCGGACTACGCCCCGGCTTGGGAATATCCGCGGCGTGGTAGGAGCAGGGTAGGCCGTGGCTGCCTCGGTCTCTCGATTCCCCCCATGAGCTCTCGCGCCCGCTCCCTTCCCTAAGGACACACCGAGGACACACGGCCCCCCTCAGCGCGCCGCTGGACACACCAGCACGCCACTGCACGCCACTGGAGAACGCCCTCTTTCGGTCAAACGCCGTGTATCACGCGCCCAGGCACCGACTGCAACTTCGAGGGGGTTGGGGAGCAGTAGGGGTGGTATGGGCGCCTCTTTCCTGATTCTTCGTGGTTGACACATCCACCCTGCCAACTTCCAGTGAGACAGCGCCTCCCCCCTGTTGAAGTACTGCCAGGGTGTCAGCGAAGTCTCGATGTCTGTTTCTCTGACCGCAACGGTCCGATCCTTGTGCCAGCGCCCCTCTGACTCCTCGACAGCTCACGATGCACGCGCCCGCCCCCTGCCTCTCGTGCCCGTGAGCGCGAGCGGAATACTTCGGCAGGGGGCGGTGGCTATCGTGCCTCGCTCGGTCCTCGCACTAGCGGGTCGCGGTGCCCTTCACGCCTTCTTCGCCGGCACCGACCACCACGAACTCGGCGCGCCGGTTCTTGCTCCAGGCGTGCTCGCCAGACTCGGCCTCCAGGGGCACCTCCTCGCCCAGCGAGATGGTCTGCAGGCGGCTGCCCGCGATCCCGGACGCCTTCAGGTAGGAGGCCACCGCCTGCGCGCGGAGATCACCCAGCGCCAGGTTGTAGTCGGTGGTGCCGCGCTCGTCACAGTGTCCCTGCACCACCAGGCCCAGGCTGGGGTGGTCCATCATGATCTTGGCGTTGGCGGCCAGGGCGGTCTTGGAGGACTCGTTCAGCGCCGAGGAGTCGAACTCGAAGTTCACGCGCTGGAAGTTGCTCGCCATGCGAACGGCGGCTTCAGCGCTGGGCATGGGGGCCACGGCAGCGGGCTGGTCGTAGCCGGAGCCGGGCAGGTCACCGACCTCCACTTGCTTCTTGCAGCCAACGGAGAGGGCGATGATGGCGAAGGTGGTGGTGAAGCGGGACATGGTGTTGTCCTCCAGCGCGTCCAATTGAGGGGTGTTGTTGGGTGCACCGGCTGACGAACCAGACGGGCGACCCGGGTTGCTGAGGGCGCTTGTCAGGACCTTTAGCAAGGGACGTGCCAAGCACCGGCCGAGGGCCGGGAGGCCCGTGATGACGGGTGCTGTGGCGGGTTTGACGCACTCTCACAGCCAACGCGCCCCAGCTGTGGCAATCCGCCACAGATCCCAGCAGCCATGCGTAACGACAGGCCCTGAGCTCGACCAACCCGCGGCCCAAATACCAAGCCCACCGCCCGGTGGCGGCATGGGCATCACCCACGTGTCGGCCAGACACCGGAAATGAAAGGTTGATCGGTGATTCGATTGCCGGCGCACCCCTGTGGTCCGGCGCGCCCGCAAGGCGCGGGAACGGGGAGCGATAGCGGTCCGGAGGAGGCATCCTCCCCCCGACAGCCTGCAAGGCAACCCCGCCGAGGCTACGCTCCTCCAGCCAGCCGACGCACGTACACGACCTTGTCGTCGCCGCGATCATAGAAGTCCTGCAGGCGGGCCTCCTCCTGAAAACCGCAGGCAAGGTAGAACTCCCGGGTGGGCGCATAGACCTCCCGGCCGGCCGTCTCCGCCACCAGCAGGCGTCCCCCGGCCGCGCGGGTCATGCCGGTCACTCGCCCCAGCAAGCGCCGGCCCACGCCGTGCCCCCATGCCCGAGGGTGCACGGCCAGCCAGTACAGTTCCCAGCACCCCTGGGTACAAGGGGTCGGCCCCGCGCAGGCCCAGCCCCGGGGCACACCATCCACCGAGGCCGTGATGGAGCGGTAGTGCCCGTCGTGGGCGCCCGCGATGGCATCGTCGAGCACCTCGCGAGCCACCTCGATCTCATGCTCAGGGAAGAACCCGGTGGCCGCGAGCAGGTCCAGGATCGGCTGGCGATCCTCGGCCTGGGTCGGGCGCAGCTGCACCCCGCGCCCCTCCCCGCCGCTCCGGCCCAAGGCCGCCTCCAAGGCGCAGCGCACCAAGTGGCGGGGGTCGTGCCCAGCCACGGCCAGCGCCGCCGTGAAGCCGGCGTCGGGTGAGATGTCGGGGTTGGGGTTGACCTCGAGCACGAAGGGACGCCCACTGGCGTCTGTGCGCAGATCCACCCGGGCGTAGCCGCGGCAGCCCAAGGCATGCCAAGCGCGCAGGGCGAGCTGCGCCACCTCGGCGGCCAGGGCGGGCTCGAGGGGCGCGGGCACGACCCGCTGGGTGTGCTCGTAGGCGAAGGATCCCGGCTTCCACTTGGCCTCGTAGTCCACGATGCGCGGGAGCTCGGGCGGGAAGTCTACGAAGGCGATCTCCGCCACCGCCAGCACCCGGGGTTCGCCGCGCTCCTCGAGCAGGGCCACGTTCAGCTCCCGGCCCTCGCACAGGCGCTCCACGATGACCGCCTGGCCGAGCTGCTCGTGCAGCGCCTTCACCGCCTGGTCCAGGGCGTCACCGGCGCAAGCATGCACCGCGCTGTCGGCGTGGATGCCCTCACTGGCGTCCGCCTGGACCGGCTTGACCATGAACGGCCCCGGCCAAGGCAGGAGCGGCGGCGGCTCGCCCAGCGGCACGACCACCCCAGGGGGCACGTCCACGCCCGCCGAGGCGAGCACCGCCTTGGCCCAGCCCTTGTGCAGCGCCAGGATCAGACAGGGCGTGGGGCTGCCCGTGCAGGCCTTGCCCGCGGCGGCGCACAGGGCAGGCACCAGATTGGACTCATCCAAGCCGCCCTGCAAGGCCTCCACCAGGTTGAAGACCACCGGCTCGGGGGCGGCGGCCAACAGCGTGGGGATCTCACGCAGGCTGCGCACGCCCGCGGCGCGCGCGGGAACGCCCAGGGCCTCGAGGGCCTCGAGCACCAGCCCGACCTCGTCCAGGACGCCGGCGTCGGACTCGGCGAAGGAGCCTTCGACACGGGGGGTGTTGAAGATGACCAGCACAGGGCCAAGGGAGCTCATGGGCGAGCTCAGGCGGCCACGGTGTGGACGAGCCGGCGGACGAGGGCCGAGCGCACGATGGCCGCGATGAGCTCCTCGAAGCCCACCCCATGCATACGAGCCAGCATGGGCAGGTCCGAGTACACCGGGTTGAGCCCGGGCAGCGGGTTGACCTCGATGAACGCCGGCCGCCCGTCGTGGTCCACCCGGATGTCTACCCGCGATCCATCGCGGCACTCGAGGGCGCGGTGGGAGTCCAGGGCCAGGCGTTCGACCGCCTCGAGCAGCGCACCAGGCTCGGGCGGGCGGTAGGCCACCAGCCGCTCCCAGTCCTGCTTGGCCTGGTAGCCGTAGTCCCCGGCGCTGGGGTCCACGCTCAGCTCCATAGTGCCCACCACCCGCGCATCGGCGCCCGTGCCTACCACGCCGGTGGTGAACTCGCGGCCGGGCAGGAAGCGCTCCACCAGAACGGGCTGGCGGTGCCGCTGCAGCAGGTCCAGCACGCGCCCCGCCAGCTGCTCGGCGTCGTCGATCCGCGAGGTGGGGCCGATGCCGATACCGGTGCCCTCTTGCAAGGGCTTGGCGAAGACCGGCATGGGCAGGCTCAGCCGTTCCAGGTCCTCGGGGCTCCGCACCACCGCGAAGTCCGGGGTGTTCAGCCCGGCGGCGCGCACCAGGATCTTGGCCACGGCCTTGTCCAGGGTAGCCGCACAGGTGAGCGGGTCCGAGAAGCTGTAGGGGATGCCGTACAGCTCCAGCAGCGCTGGCACCTGGGCCTCGCGGGAGCGCCCGTGCAGCCCCTCGGCGATGTTGAACACAAGGTCCCAGCGCTCACCGGCCACCAGTCGCTGGCACAGGGCCCGGCCATGGCCGATGCGCACGGTGTCCAAGCCCATGGCGCGGATGGCGCCCTCGATGGCTGCGATGGTCTCCTCGCAGTCGAACTCCGCCGCGTCCTCGGGGCACAGCCCAGCCGCCTCGTGCTCGCAGCGCAGGTCGTAGGTCAGGCCGACGGTCAGTGGCTCCATGACGACCTCCCCACGTTCCGACGTGAATGACGGGCGGTGCGGGCGGGCTGGATGCTCGCGGCCGCCCCGCCGCACAGATCCGAGACCGTGGCCGGAGCGAGGGTGGGGGGGACCGCCGGGGCGCCGGGGTCGGGGTAGGCCACCAGCATTCCCTCGCTGTTGCGCAGCACCGTGCGACCCACGCCGGTGGAGACCACGTAGCTGGGGGTGAGCGGGATCTTGCCGCCACCGCCGGGCAGATCCACCACGAAGGTGGGGATGCCGAGCCCGGAGACCCTGCCTCGCAGGTACTCCATCAGCTCGAGACCACGGGCCAGGGGCGTCCGGAAGTGCTCCACACCCCGCACCAGGTCGCACTGATACAGGTAGTAGGGCCGCACCCGGATGCGCAGCAGGCCGCGCAGCAGGGCCTCCATGGTGGCGTTGTCGTCGTTCACACCGCGCAGCAGCACGCTCTGGTTGCCCACGGGGATGCCGGCGTCCACCAGGCGGCCGCAGGCCTCGGCGGCCTCGGGGGTCAGCTCCCTGGGGTGGTTGAAGTGGGTGTTGAGGAACAGCGGCGCGTAGCGACGCAGCATGGTGACCAGCTCGCGGTCCACCCGCATGGGCAGGGTGACCGGGGTGCGCGACCCGATGCGGATGATGTCCACGCTGGGCACCGAGCGCACGGCGGCCAGCACCCGCTCGAGGGCCGGCGTGCTCATGGTGAGCGGATCACCGCCGCTGATCACCACGTCATGGATCTCGGGGTGGGCGCGAAGGTAGGCCACCTGGCGCGACAGCTGACGGGCGCTCACGCTGCTCTCCCGCTGACCCGCCACCCGCTTTCGGGTGCAGTGGCGGCAATACATGGCGCAGGTGCTGGTGGCCAGCAGCAGGGCCCGGTCGGGGTAGCGGTGCACCAGGCCGGGCACCGGCATGTCCTCGTCCTCCTCGAGCGGATCGTCCCGCAGGCAGGGCGGGTCCTGCAGCTCCTGGGGCTGGGGCACGGCCTGGGCGAAGATGGGGTCGGAGGGGTCGAGGGACCGCATCAGGCTGGCGTAGTAGGGGGTCACGGCGATGGGGAAGTGGCCGGCCGCCTCCGCTGTGCCCTCGGGCAGGGTCAGGCCCGGAAACGCCGCCTGCAGGCTCTCCACGCTGCGGTGCCGGTGCCGCATCTGCCAGCGCCAGTCCTTCCAGGAGGAGGCCACGAGCCTGGGCCGTGGATGGCCCTGTGTGGGGTGGAGGAGACCGCCGGGGATGGAAGTGTGGACGCCCAGCGGGGCCTCCACGGTACCCGGAGGTTCGTCGTCGAGCTCGATGTGAGCTTCGGTGAGGCTGGACATAGTCGTCGGCTCCAGGCCGCGTGCGCGAGGCGCAGCGGAAAAGTGGTCGCATGGTAGTTGGACCGAAGGGGACAGGCGGGCGGGGTGGACCGACGAAAGAAGGAGTGTGGTGAAGAACCGACGACGTGGATGGGGCGCGTGTTGAGGCCCCATCGGCAAGCCGGTGCCGAGCCCGTGCTGTCCTGTGAAGGCGGGACCATGAGTCCCGTCGCGCCATCACTACACCCATCGTGAACCACCCGCAAGGGGGGAACACACTGATCTGTGTCAGTCCTCTCGCTGAGCCGCGAAGCGGACCCCGCGCTCGTCCCGGATCAGGGCTCCAGGCGGCTCCCAAGGAGGCGTTGAAGCAGAGGAATCGACTGACGCATCGATGCTGACCGGCATCGGGGGGACGGGCACCGTGGGCGCCATGGATGCCAGCGGACGCTCGCGCCCGGGGCTCTGCGCTCCGAAGTGGATGATCTGCTTCCAGCAACGGGTGCAGTCATCGCCGAACACGATCAGCAGGTCGCCAGGGCCGCTGCTCTTCAAGGCCGCCAACACCGCCGGCTCCTCGCTCACGAAGGACTCGATGTGCTCCGGCACCACGCCACACGCCTCCAGCTCGGCCCGCAGCAGGGCCGGGACCTCGCCCAGTGCCCGGCCACGCGGGTCGTCGTCCGCGCGGACCACGAAGCGATCGAAGCTCCTGGCCGCCCGGCAGGCGATGGCACGGATGTCCTCGTCTCGGCGATCTCCTGGGGCCGCGAGCACCACCCGCCGCAGGCCACCCGGGCCAAGGGTGGAGCCCTGGACCAAGCCGTCCACCAGGTTGCAGATGGCGTCGATGGCCGCCGGGTTGTGGCCGTAGTCCAGGATCACCTCGAAGGGGTGCTTGCTGAAGCGGTTCAGCCGGCCTGGGGCCTGGAAGAAGCTCGAGTCGTAGGTGCGCAGGCCGTGGCGGATGTCGTCCAGGCGTACGTCCAGGGCGAAAGCCATGGCCGCGGCGAACATGGCGTTCTGCACGTTGTGCGCGGCCAGCCCTTCCATCGTGGCGGGGATCAGGTGGGTCCACAGCAGGGGGATGTGCGTGCCCCCGTCGTAGATGGTGATCATCTGGCCGTTCACGCCTTCCTCGAGGGCCACGGCCCGGCCTCCCGCCCGGATGTGCTCCCGCACCAGCATGTTGTGGGCGTTGGCGGTGACGTACCAGATGTGCCGCGCCTGGGTGTGGTCCGCCATCTGGATGCAGAGCTCGTCGTCGGCGTTGAGCACCACCGCCTCGGTGGCCACCTCGATGGGGATGCGCTTGACCTCGGCCAGCTGCGCCAGGGTGTTCACGCCGCGCATGCCCAGGTGGTCGGCCTGCACGTTCAAGCAGCAGGCCACGTCCGGCGCCGGGTAGCCCAGGCCCGCCCGCAGCAGCCCGCCCCGCGCCGTCTCGAGCACGGCCACGGTGACCGTGGGGTCCCGCAGCACCATGGTGGCCGCTAAGGGCCCAGTCATGTCCCCCTCCACCGTGCGCTGGCCATCGATGTACACACCATCGGTGGTGGTCATGCCCACCGTGGCCCCGGCCAGCTTGTGGATGTGGGCCAGCATGCGGGTGGCGGTGGTCTTGCCGTTGGTGCCGGTGATGGCGGCGATGGGGATGTGGGTGGGCGTGCCCGGGGGGAAGAGCATGTCCATCACCGCCCCCGCCACGTCCCGGGATCGGCCTTCCGCGGGGGAGACGTGCATCCGGAAGCCCGGAGCGGCGTTGATCTCGCAGATGGCGCCGCCCACATCCCGGTAGGAGCGCCCGATGTCGGTGGACAGGAAGTCCACGCCACAGACGTCGAGCCCGATGGCCTTGGCCGCGCGAACAGCCATCTCCCGGTTGTCCGGGTGCACGGCGTCGGTGACGTCGATGGCGGTGCCGCCGGTGCTCAGGTTGCCGGTGGAGCGCAGGTAGAACACCTGACCCTCGGGCAGCACGGTCTGCGCGCTGTGGCCGGCCAGGCTCATCAGCCGCGTGGCCTGGAAGTCCAGCTCGAGCCGGGTGAGCACCTTCTCGTGGCCAATGCCTCGTCGAGGGTCGACGTTGACCCGCTCGACCAGCTGGGCGATGTTGCTGACGCCGTCGCCCACCACGTGCCCCGGCACGCGCTTGGCCGCCGCCACCAGCTCGCCATCCACCACCAACATGCGGTGGTCGAAGCCAGGGATGAAGCTCTCGAGCAACACCTCGTCGCTGTGCAGCAGGGCCTGCTCGAACGCCACGGCCACCTGAGGGAGGGTGGTGATGCCGATGGACACGCCCCGCCCGTGGTTGGCGTCCAGTGGCTTGACCACCAACGGAAAGCCCATCTCCCCGGCGGCTTCGAGGGCCTCCTCCACCGACGACACGGTGTACTGCCGAGCCACGGGCAGCCCGAGCTGGGCCAGGATGCGGTTGGTCAGCTCCTTGTCGCTGGCGATCTCCACCGAGATGTGCCGGGTCTCGCTGGTGACGGTGGCCTCGATGCGCTTCTGGACATGCCCGTAGCCGAACTGCACCAGACTGCGGTCGTTGAGGCGGATCCAGGGGATGCCCCGAGACTCGGCCGCACGGACCAGAGAGGCGGTGCTGGGCCCAAAAGCCCGGCGCTGGGCCAGGCGGATCAGCTTCTCCAGCTCCAGGGTGAGGTCGAAGGCCGGCTCGTCGGGCACCCCGGGGCGCAGCTCGGCGGGTAGCAGCCAGTGCAGCAGCCGCAAGGCCAGCTCACCAGCAGCCTCGCCCACCCAGCGCTCCTCGTACTCGTAGACCACGTGGTAGTGGCCCAGCGTCCCCGTGGAGCGGGTCTTGCCGAAGCTCACCTGGCAGGCGGCCAGGTTCTGCAGCTCGATGGCCACGTGCTCGAGCACATGCCCCAGCCAGGTGCCGCCGTCCTCCCGCAGCCGGCGCACGAAGCCACCGGCGTGGTCGTAGGAGCAGGTGTGCCGGTCGAGGGTCGGAAGCGCGGCCAGCAGCCGATCCACGAAGCCAGGGATGGTGGCCGAGGGGTGCTCCTCCAGCGGTCCGAGGTCCACCGTGAAGCGGATCACGCGGAAGTTGGCGTAGAGGTTCGGGCCTTCGTAGGTGCGGGAGTCGAGGATCTGCATGGACCACCGTAAGCACTCCGCCAACCCATCCTGACGAGCAGGCCATCGCGGCGTAGGGCACC
>ERZ890953.1386-NODE-1386-length-12271-cov-5.177472_pt1 | contig 12271 bp, 9 predicted proteins | sample MGYA00521264_ERZ890953 | MGnify/ENA primary metagenome ERZ890953 (study PRJEB32303, sample SAMEA104408629) | aquatic metagenome | biome: Brackish water; feature: Chemocline; material: water | place: Baltic Sea | collected 2014-10-26T21:54:00 | depth 200 m ... | reverse complement strand
AGGATGTGCGGTTGGCACTGCAGGTCGCCCGACCCGACTGTGTTTTACACTGTGCTGCGCGCGCGTACGTGGGCGAATCCTTCGAACACCCGTCCGACTACTTTCGAATCAACGTTGGGGGTACCGCCAACCTCCTGGCGGCCATGGCGGATACTGGCGTGGCGCGCATCGTCTTCTCCTCTTCCTGCACCGTCTACGGCGATCCTGAGCGACTGCCCATTGACGAAGAGGAGCCACTCAAGCCCCCCGGTAGTCCCTACGGGCAGACCAAACAGACCTGCGAGCAGATGCTGGTCTGGCTCTCTCAGACGGGCGTCCTGTCCACTGCGTCGCTGCGCTACTTCAACGCGGCGGGGGCCTGGGGCGATTACGGCGAAGATCACCGGCCGGAGACCCACTTGATTCCCATCGTCATTGATGCCGCTCTGGGAACCAGCGGACCGCTGCAGATCTTCGGCAATGACTACCCGACCGCCGATGGCACCTGCGTTCGGGACTACATTCATATCTACGATCTGGCACAGGCTCATCTGCTGGCGGCTCATCACCTGCTGGCCAACCCCAGGGGCACCGAACTCCACTGTAACCTGGGGACTGGCAAGGGCTACTCCATTATCGAGATCATGGAAGCAGCGGAGCGCATCACCGGCCATGCCGTTCCCCACTCCGTCGCCCCCCGCCGCCCCGGCGACGCCCCGAAGTTGATTGCTGCCAGCGGCAAGGCCAGTCAAATCCTTGGTTGGCAACCCCAATACTCAGATCTGGATACCATCATCACTCACGCCCACCAGTGGCGCCTGACCCACCCCAACGGTTATTAGTTGCCTTTCCCCCCGGCAAAGCCGGCACCCTGCCAACGTGAGCGCAGCGAACTGCGAACGCCGGCAAAGCCGGCTGCGAACGGGCCGAAGGCCCTGCCAACGTGAGCGCAGCGAACTGCGAACGCCGGCGTAGCCGGCTGCAACTGTGAGCGCAGCGAACCTTTGGCACATGCATTGCACTAACACCACGCCGAAGGTAGACTCAGGCCGGTGCGAACCCGGCGAGAAAGCCTTGCGCCACTGGCGCAACCAGCCACCGGGCTGGATGGCCAGTGCGCATGAACGACTCAGGCACGAACGGAGACTGTAAACAATGTTTACGCACCGGAGGGATGAGATGAAAAAGTACACACTGTGGCTCACGCTCCTTCTTCTCCTGGCTCTTGTTGTGAGCTGTGGAAATGAGGAGGCAACTGAAAATCTGATTGGCGACGATCTAACGGCAGGGCCGGTTTCACTTGATGAGACCGCCATGACCGCGAAGATCAGTGGCAACTCCTTGGAGCTCTTCTTCCCCCTGAGCAACTCGGGCTCGAAGAAGGTCAAGGGGACGGTGACCGCCTACTGCAAGCACCTGGGTAGCGATGAGGTCATCGAGGGTAGCTCCTCAGTGCAGGTGGTCGGGGGCGAGGATACCGTCGTCCTCAAACTCACCGGCGCACCGGAGTTTGCCAGCACTGGTGAACAGGCCGAGTGGGTGGTCGATTACATGCTCGAGCTGTCTACCGGCAAGATTCGCGGCAAGCGGAGCCTCTTCATGCTCCTCGACAAGGCCGATCTTATTCTCTTCATGCCCGACCAGTTGGTCGAGGGACAGTTGGCATCCATTCGCGCCTTCTTGATTGATCCTCGAACCAACGTCCCCATTGCCAACACCAAGATCCAGATGGAAACCAACACCTCAGAGGGTGTGCGTAAGACCTACACTGCCGAGACTGATGCCCAGGGCGTGGCCATCGTCGAGATGCCGGCGGATGAGGCCGGTGAACTCGAAGTCAAGGTCATGGTTTATGGTGATGAAACGCAGGGGACGGTGGAGACCAACGTCCAGATCGTCCGCGAGAGCAAGCTTCTCCTCACCACCGATAAGCCTATGTATCAGCCCGGTCAGACCATGCATCTGCGGGCCCTGGCGCTGAATCGTTTCGACAAGGCCCCGCTGGCCGGCGATGACATCGTCTTTGAAGTGATGGATGCCAAGGGCAATAAGGTCTTCAAGCGGGCCGATACTACCACCGAGTTTGGCATCGCCTGGGCCGAATTCACCCTTGCCACTCAGGTGGGTCTTGGGCCCTATACCATTCGCGCCACCATCGGTGATGTCGTCAGCGAGAAGACCGTCACTGTGGATCGCTATTCCCTGCCCAAGTTCAAGGTAGTGGCGTCCCTCGACAAGGGCTTCTATCAGCCCGGCCAGACCGTCAAGGGCAACGTTGATGTGCAGTATTTCTTCGGCAAGCCCGTGGATGGCGGCAAGGTGCAGGTCACCATCTTCGAGTATGTCGCCGAGTGGATTCCCTCCAGTGAAATCGTGGGGACCACCAATGACGAGGGCCTCTATTCCTTTGAATACAAGCTTCCCAGTTACCTCATCGGCCAGCCCATCGAAGATGGCAAGGCCCTGGTCCTCATGGAGATCACCGTTACGGACCTGGCGGAGCACGAACAGAAGGTGGCCAAGCAGCTGCTCGTGACCAACCACCTCCTCGACGTGGTGGCCATTCCTGAGAGTGGCGAGGTCATCCCCGATGTGTGGAACTACTTCTACCTCTTTGTCTCCGACCCCACGGGGACCGCGGTGGGCGGCACGCTCAAGCTGACGGTCAACGGGGCCGAACTGGAAGACGACGAAGTGACCATGCCCGTCACCGGGCCGGCCAAAATTGCGCTGCTGCCCCACGCCGGTACGCTCAAGCTTGATGTAGAAGCCAAGGATGGCCAGGGCAACACCGCCACCCGCAGCTTCGACTTCTCTGTGGGCGAGAACGAAGCCAACGTCCTGCTGCGCACCGACCGGGCACTCTACAAAGTGGGCGATACACTCCACCTGGATGCCTACATCACCGGTGGCTATGAGCACATCTTCCTCGACGTCGTGCGGAAGAACCAGACCATGCTCACCAAGACCCTCGAGGCCGTCGATGGTATTGCTCAGTTGGAGATAGACCTCGACCAGGAACTCTCCGAGGATATCGTTCTCTCCGCCTACTTCCTAGCCGATTCCGGCCAGTTCATCAGGGATACCGCGGTAGTCTATGTCCAGCCGGCCAGCTCCCTGAACGTGGAGATTTCCACCGACAAGGACGAATACATGCCCGGCGAAACCGCCGAGATCTCCTTCTCAGTGAAGGGCGAAGACAACCAGCCGGCACAAGCTGCCCTGGGTCTTCAGGTCGTTGACGAAGCGGTCTACGCTCTGAGCGAAATCAAGCCCGGCCTCATGAAGCTCTACTTCCAGCTGGAAGAGGAGCTGCAGAATCCCACCTACCAGATCGGGCCGGCCAATGGCTTCTCATTGGGCGGACTGATTTCCTCCGGGGCCAGTGCCGAAGAAGGGTCAGACGAGGCTAATGCCATCCAGGATACCACCAAGGCCGCGTTTGCCGCCATGGGTGGCAATCCCCTGGGCCAGTCGCAGCTCTCTACCTGGAAGGAAGCGCTCTCCCAGGCCAAGGGGGCCCTGGCTCCTCACTTTGCCGACCAGAAGGACTTGATCCGGGCCAAGCTGGAGGCTCGCCTGGCGGTGACCAACAAGGACTTCGAGGTTGCCTGCACCTACCTTAAGACCTACCTCGAAGAGCCACGGTACTACGACTTCTGGCAGAACTCCTTCCGCTTCACCGTCAACGGTGAGAACAGCTGGGATTGCTCCATCCAGCTGGCCAGCAATGGGCCGGACGAATTGGCCGATACCGATGATGACTGGACAGGCAGTTACAGCATCTGGGACCTCGCCACAGGTACCTGGCGCGGCGGCCAGATGAAGGAACTCGCTGGCGGCGGCTGGGCCGATGAAGATGGTGCCTGGGATGCCAACGCCGGTCCTCCCGAAGCCCCCAACGCCGAGGAGGGTGAACAGGGCACGAGTGATGATGGCGGCGGTTCCGACAAGTCCAGCGTCAAGGTCCGTAGCTGGTTCCCGGAAACGCTCTTTGTCGAGCCTTCCATTATCACTGATGCTAACGGCAAGGTAACTGTGGAAGTTCCCCTGGCCGACTCTATTACTGAGTGGCGCATGACCACCATGGCCAACTCGCAGGTCGGTCAGCTGGGCAGCCGCACCGACGGAATCGTTGTCTTCCAGGACTTCTTCGTCGACATCGACTTCCCGAAGTACCTGACCCAGAATGACGAAATCTCTTTCCCGGTTGCCATTTATAACTACCTGCCGACGGTCCAGACCATCGATATAGAGCTGATGGTGGAGGACTGGTTCGCACTCCTGGGTGAAGACAGCAAGAGCGTGACCCTGCAAGCAGGTGAAGTCTCTGTGGTCTACTTCCCCGTCAAGGTCGAGAACGTCGGTTGGCACAAGCTGACCGTCTACGGCATGGGCGATACCCTGCAGGATGCAGTCCAGCGGACCGTCCAGGTCAAGCCCGACGGCAAAGAGATGGTGGTCACTGAATCGGCTCGTTTCGACAACGATGGCGAGAACCCATCGGAAGACAAGGTCAGTGTCAACATCAATTTCCCGGATGATTCCATTGCCGGCTCTCAGACCCTCGTGGTCAAGGTGCTGCCCGGGCTATCAACGCACGTCGTCGAAGGGATGGAGAGTATGTTGAAGCTCCCGGGTGGCTGATTTGAGCAAACCACGTCGTCGGCGTGGCCCAACGTACTCGCAATGGAATACATGCTGGAATCTGGCACCATCACCACTGAAATTGAAATGAAGGCAATTGAATACATCAACGCCGGTTATCAGGCACTCCTCACCTTTGAGTGTGATGACGGTGGCTTCAACTGGTGGGAAGGGGACAACCCCGGCAACGCCATTCTCTCGGCCCTTTCGATCATGATGTTCACTGATACCAAGGCCATCTACGATACCGTGGATGAGGCTGTCAACAAGCGGACCGCTGAATACCTGGCCGCCGTGCAGCAGTCCAACGGCTCCTGGAGCGAAGAAACTCACCTCCACGCCGGCAACGAAAGCCTCGGTGCCAGCAGCCTCAGAGGAACCTGCTACATCACCTGGTCCCTGGCCTATGGTGGCTTTGGCGACATGCCTGCCGTGGCCAAGGCCCTCACCTACATCCAATCCAATCTTCCGGCGGAAAAAGAGGACTACACGCTGGCCATGTGTGCCAACGCTCTGGTCCAGGCCAAGACGGGCGGCTCGCTCGTCAGCACCGTCCTCAAGGACTTGCATGACAAGGCCATCGTCGGCGACGGCACCGTGCACTGGGGAACCAGTGGCGATACCGTCATGAACTCCGGCGGCGGTGCCGCTGACGTTGAACTGAGTGCGCTGATTGCCTTGGCCATGGCGGCTAATGGCTCTTTCCCGCAGGACGTCAACGGAGTAGTGGAGTACCTCGTGCAGTCCAAGGACCCGCAGGGCAACTGGGGTTATAACACTCAGGCTACGGTCCTGGCGCTCAAGGTCTTCCTCGCCTCTCTCACCGCCAATCCCGGCGAGACAGATGCTGAAGTGATCGTTTCTATCGATGGCGAGAAGCTGGACAAGAAGACCTTCGATAACTTCAACAAGGACGTGGTCTATCAGTTGGAGGTTACCACCGGACTGGAGAAGGGCGACCACCTCGTCGAGCTTGACTACGCCGGTACCGGTGCCCTCTCCTACCAGATTATCGGCACTCACTATGTGCCGTGGGAAGGCGCTGACCTGCCCGTCGGTCCGCTGGCCATCGAAGTCTCCTACGATGCCACCACGGTCCACGTGGATGACGTCATAACCGCCACGGTTACCGTCACCAACACCGACGAGAGCGCCAAGGGCATGGTTCTGGTCACCGTGGGTCTGCCCCCGGGCTTCACCCTGGTGAGCCAGGACCTGGCGGCGCTCAAGGCGGAAGGGAAACTCAACAACTTTGAGGTCATGGGCAAGCAACTCATCCTCTACTTCAATGAGATCCCCGCTGGCGTACCGACCCAGGTCTCATACAGCCTCATCGCTGACTATCCGGTGAAGGCCGAGACGGGCGGCTCAGAAGCAAAGTATTACTACAATGCCGAGGTCAAGGGGGAAGAAGAGTCCCAGAAGATCGAGGTACTGCCGTAGCCGTTCATGGGGCCCGGGGAACTCCCGGGCCCCCTTCCATTACCTGCATATTGGCCGCTCCTTCCATTGCAAGCTTGCGATTCTGCCAGGTAGCCTGTAGTCTGCAAGCAGGCCCTTCGGGCCAGGAGAGCGCGTGGTTGACAACAGACTCACCCCGGGTAAGGACATTGATGGCAAGTGTACACGGTGCAAGCTGCTCACGGGCCATACCATTGTTATCATGGATGGTGCAGTGCCCAAGCGGGTCAAATGCAATAGCTGCGGCTCAGAGCATCGCTATATTCCGGCACCGGAAGAAGGGAAGCGCCAAACTAAGCCCTCCGTGCGTGTACGGCGCGAAGAGGGACGTCGCAAGGAGGTTCGAGTGGAAATGAGCACACCTACAGCTGCGCCCGCTACCAAGGGCAAGGGCACTGGACGCGCTAAGAAGGCCGCGGTCGTCGCTCCATCTTTCGCCGACGAATTTGCCCGCATGACCCAGAACCGAGAGCTTGTGGGGCAGACTCTCTATTCCACAAGAGCTTGCTACTCCGTGGATGATCTTGTTTCTCATCCGCTCTTCGGCCTCGGCCTAGTTGTCAAGGTCAGAGATGCCAAGGTTGACATCCACTTTCGCGACCAGGGCCCGAAGGTCCTCAAGCACCAGCCGGAGTAGCTCCCACCAGTTGACATGAAGTTCGAAAAGTGCGCCAATACTGGATCACACACGGGAGGTGTTGTCCATGAAGCTCGCCGCTTTCTATCGCGCCGTCATCGCCGCCGGGATGGCCGCCGATCCCAGGCCACGCAAGCACATTCAGAATGAACTGGTGCGCCGCAAGAAGGCCTTTGCCGACCTCGACGAGGCTGATCGCCAGTATCATGACAAAGATTGTCTGTTCAACCCGTACTCAGATACTCGGGTTCTTTTTGGCGCCGATACCACCGAAATTGGCCGGGTCATGGTGGGCATCGACATTGATGCTGGTGAGTTGGCGGTAGCTGATGGTCTTCGCCAGAAAGGTGAGAAAATCGATCTGGTCCTGGCCCACCACCCGTCGGGTCGAGCGTTGGCCGGGTTGCATGACGTCATGCGTATGCAGGTGGATATCCTGCACAGCCTGGGAGTCCCCATCTCTGCCGCCGAGGGGATGATGGAGGGCCGCGTGAAGGAAATCGAGCGACGCCTGCTGCCGGCGAACCACAATCGTGCTGGAGATGCGGCTCGACTCCTGGACTTGCCGCTCATGTGTGCGCACACGCCGGCCGATAACCTTGTCAGCCTTCATCTCCAGAACCGTTTCGCCAAAGAAAAACCCTATCGGCTGGGGGACGTCCTCGAGATGTTGATGGCAGAGCCTGAGTACCAGGACGGGGCGCGCAGCGGCATCCGGCCCAGGATCCTGTTGGGTGGCAAAGAGCGCCGGGCTGGAAATATCATGCTGGAGATGACCGGCGGAACTTCCGGGGCCAAGGAGGCCTTCGCCCAGATCGCTAGTCGAGGAGTCGATACCATCGTCGGCATGCACATCTCCGATGACTATCGCAAGGAGGCCAAGAAGCACCACCTGAACGTGGTCATCGCCGGCCACATCTCCAGCGACAACCTGGGCATGAACCTCTTGCTCGACGAGGTTATGGCCAAGGCTGGCGCCATTGAAATTGTTGCGGTTTCAGGGTTTCGGCGTTGCCTGCGCAGCTAGCCGGGGTTCCCGTTTGGACCGAAGTGGTGGCGGCGAACAAGCATTGACTCCCGCCCACGCATCCCTATAATCTCACGGAAGAAATTGTGCCAACTCAACTGGTGGAGTTCTGATGCAAACACGCGTAATCCCGGTGACCCTGTTCCAGTCTAACTGCTCCATTGTGTGGGATGAGCTGTCTATGGAGGGCATCGTTGTTGATGCTGGAGGCGATGCGGAGAGGGTGGCGAAGTTCATTGCCGAAGAGGGAATCTCAGTAAAGGCGATCTTTCTGACCCACGGCCATGTCGACCATGTCTCAGGGACCAACAAGCTCAAGGATGTTACCGGGGCCAAGGCGTGGCTCCACCCCGCCGACAACCTTCTCGCCGAGCAGACCCGCCACCAGTGCCAGATGTTTGGCATTCCCATGGAAGAGGCCCCGGTGGTTGACCACGCGTTGGCCGATGGGCAGCAGCACACTTTTGGCTCCCTCTCCTTTGAAATACTGCACACACCCGGTCACAGCCCGGGTAGTTGTTGTCTCTACTTTGCCGATGCCACCGAGCCTCTGCTGGTTGCCGGTGACCTGCTCTTTGCTGGCTCCATTGGCCGCATGGACCTGCCCGGCGGGGACCAGCAGCAGATGAAGGCATCACTTGAGCGCATCAAGAAACTGCCCGATGCGACGGTTGTCATCTCCGGCCATGGGCCGGGGACTTCCATTGGGCAAGAGAAGAAACAGAATCCCTATCTCTTGGACGGGATGCATATCTGGTGAGGGTGGAGGAAATATTGAAGACCAACAAAGAGACCTACTCAAAAGAGTTTCTAAGCCGCGTGCCAAAATCAGACCTTCACGTGCACCTGGATGGTTCGTTACGCTTGTCCACCCTTATTGAGCTTGCCAAGGAGCGCAAAGTAAAACTGCCCTCTTACACTGAATCGGGGATGCGCAAGCTCGTCTTCAAGGAGCGCTATCGAAACCTCAGGGAGTATCTTTACGGATTCATGTTCACCACCGCGGTGATGCAGGATCCCGAGGCCATGGAGCGGGTTTCCTATGAGTTTGCCTGGGACAACATCAACGAGGGGGTCTGCTACGTTGAGGTTCGTTTTGCGCCGCAGCTGCACATCAACTCCAGGCAGTCCATGAAGGACGTTCTGGTGGCGGTCAATCGGGGCCTCAAGGCTGCCCAGTTGGAGTACAACACTCGTCCCGAAGTCCAAAGTGACAAGACCCCCCGATTCGAATATGGAATCATTACTTCGGCGATGCGGAAGTTCGAACCCAGCTATTCCGAGTACTATCAGGACTTCTTCAGTATTCATCAGTACTCCAGGCCTCGCGAAATCTATCCTCTGGCCTCGCTGGAGTTGGCCCGCGCGGCGGTCAAATTGCGGGACAAAGAGGGTCTGCCCATTGTCGGTTTCGACCTTGCTGGAGAAGAGGCTGGTTTCCCCGGAGAGCATCACTGGGAGGCATTTGCCTACGCCCAGAAGCACTTCCTGAAGAAGACCGTCCACGCCGGCGAAGCCTTCGGCCCCGAATCCATCTATCAGGCCATTACGGACCTCCAGGCCGCCCGAGTTGGCCACGGCTACTACCTCTTCTCGGTGGGGGCCATCAAGGACAAGTCCATTGAGGATCGCTATCGCTACGTACGCGCGCTCAGTGAGTATATTGCCGATCGCCGGGTAACCATCGAGGTCTGCCTGACCTCCAATCTGCAGACCAACCCCAGGATCAAGAGCATCGGCTCTCACGCTTTCCGCAAGATGCGCCAGGGCCACCTCTCCACCACCTTCTGTACCGATAATCGGCTGGTCTCCAACACCACCGTCACCAACGAACTGTACCTCGCCGCCAACACCTTCAAGTTTGAGCAGCGGGAACTTAAGGACATTATCATCTATGGCTTCAAGCGGAGCTTCTTCCCCGGTTCGTACAGTGACAAGCGCGACTATGTGCGGGGAGTCATCGACCACTTCGAACGGGTCGAGAAGGAGTTTTACGGGTCCATTGACCCCAAGCAGCAGTAGGGGGGCCATGTCTTCTCAGGCGGCACTGATGTTCTCGGGAGGGGTCGACTCCACCGTGGCCGCGGTAAAGCTGCTGGACGACTTCGAGCGCATCCACCTGCTCACCTTCGCCAATGGCTACGGCCACTACGCATTTGGCCGGACCCGCCGGCGGGTCCGGGAGTTGGACGAGCGCTATCCGGGTCGCTTCGTTCACTTCGAGGCCTCCATCAAGACGATGTTTGAAGCGGTCTGCCTCTCTTCGATCAAGGAAGACTACGCCCGTTACGGCTCCGCCTTCATGTGGTGCATGGGCTGCAAGCTCTGCATGCACGCTCGCTCCATCATCTACTGCCACCAGAACGGTATCGAGAAGATGTCCGACGGATCGGCCTCGGACAGCGACGAGATGGTGGAGCAGATGTTGCTGTCGGTATCCATGGTTTACTGGCTCTATGACAGCTGGGGTATCGAGTATTTCGTCCCCGTCTACCATATCGGCCGTGATGAGAAGCGGCAGTTCTTGCGCGACGGTGGCTATCACCTGGGGATCCCCGTGCTGGACCGCTATCTGGGCATCCAGCCCTCCTGCATTCCAGGCGAACTCTACTACCTGCCCTACATCCTCTTTAACAAGACGCCGGGGCACGAAGAGGAGACTGTGGCGCGCTATATTGCCAGCAAACGGGAGCAGCTCCATGGCGTGATTCGCGCTGCCATTGGCAAGGAGGCTATCTGATGGCTGGTTGTTGTGGTGGCAAGAACGCTGGCAAGCCCATTGGCCGAGGTCGCTATCTGGCCGGGTTGGCCTTCTTTGCGACCTACCACTCGGTGGTCCATGTGGCCCTCTCCGGCGCAGCTGTTGTGGCCCCCAGGCTGGTTTCGGTGCGAGATTTTCACGGCCACTACTTCCGGCATCTCTTGCGGGAGGCCATGGCCTGTGACGGCATTACCGTTGGCGCGGGCGCGCCGGAAGATACCTGCCGAATCGAGGCGGGGCAGGACTGATCTCTTTGCTTTGCCGGCGGAATCGCGTATAACCGGGGGAGCCGATGGAGGACACCATCGGTGCAGCAGATTGAGAGCCTATGGATACCATCATCACATATGCCGCCGAGATTCTTCTCTTTGTCTATGTCGTCATTGCGCCGGCAATGGTCTTGGGCAAAGTGCTTTATCCCCGGCAACCCCGCAGTCCACGCTTTGCCCTGGGAATGGTGGTCCATCTGGCGGTGACGCCCGTCGCTGCATTCACCCTGGCCATGCTCTCCGGCGGCAACGTCTCAACCTACCTGCTGGTGGCCCTGGCCACGCTGTTGGTGGTGGGCGGGCTGGCTCTCCAGGTGGTTCTGTTGAAACGGAAGCACCAGGTCCTTGAGGAGTAGGCGTGCGGCTACTGTCTATTCACGAAGATACCAATTCCAACGGTGCCTATTTCGAAGACGGGAAGCTCCTCTTTGCGGCTGCTGAAGAGCGCTTCACCAGAAAGAAGTTCCAGGAGGGCTTTCCCAGCCGGGTGATGTCCCACATCGCCTCCCAGTACGGTGTGACGCCTACCGGTGCCGATGTGGTTGTGGCCGGCAATCCGAGTCACTTTCTGGCTCGTCTGCCGGGGATCCTTCCTCCCGGCGAGCACGACTTCTTTGGTCCGGCCCACAAGCTCTACCTCTCTTTCCAGGATCGCTTGCACTCCACGCCCTTGCTTGCTCAGGCAACCCGAGGAGTCAGCAGCCTGGCCCTGCGGCGCAGGCTGGGCCGTGCTGTGGCCTTTGTGGATCATCATACTGCCCATGGCTATTCTGCCTATCTGACCTCGGGCTTTCCGGCGGCCACGGTGGTCAGCGCGGACAACATGGGGGATGGCTTTGCCGCCCGCGTCTTCGTTGGCGAATCAGGGCGCTGTCGTCCGCTCTATGGCTCCACCGCCAGCAATTCTCCCGGGCAGTTCTACGGCGAAATCACTCAGTTCCTCGGCTTCCACTGTCTCATGGCCGGGAAGGTCACCGGGCTGGCTGCCTATGGTGACTGGCGCAAGGCCTATCCCATCATCAGCAAGCTCTTCTCGCTCTCTCGAGACGGCACCGATTTCGAGGTTGCCCCGCTCTGGCCCCGTCAGCGCGGTCGAGGCCACTACGCAGAATTGACCCGCTTCTCCCCCGCGGACGTGAGCGCAGCCACCCAGCGTCGCTTCGAAGAGGTGATGGTGGGCTATGTCAAAGCCGCGGTGCTGCGCACCGGGCAGCGCAAAGTCGCTCTGGCGGGGGGCATCTTCGGCAACGTGAAGCTCAACCAACGCATCGCCGAGTTGCCGGAGGTGGAGGAGATCTTCGTCCACCCGGCAATGAGCGACCAGGGCATTGCAGTGGGGGCCGGCATGGCCTGGATGGCCGAGAACTCAGCTGCAGCTGCGCTTCCTCGGCGACTCGACCATGTCTTCCTCGGACCCAACTACGCGGACGAGGAGATCGGGCGGGCTCTGGAGGCCTCGGGGCTCCCCTACGAACAGCCCCGGGACCTGG
>ERZ890953.1385-NODE-1385-length-12278-cov-8.845537_pt1 | contig 12278 bp, 9 predicted proteins | sample MGYA00521264_ERZ890953 | MGnify/ENA primary metagenome ERZ890953 (study PRJEB32303, sample SAMEA104408629) | aquatic metagenome | biome: Brackish water; feature: Chemocline; material: water | place: Baltic Sea | collected 2014-10-26T21:54:00 | depth 200 m ... | reverse complement strand
TCAGGAGTAATACGTGGATGGACACAAGGATTACAATTAATTGGAGCAGGCGGTGAAATAACACTAATTATCCCTTCGGGCCTGGCCTATGGTTATAATGGTTCAGGTAGCATAAACCCAAACGAAGTACTTGGTTTTGATATATCCCTTAAGTCGTTCACTAATTAGTTATTTAGATTGAGCGTTGATCAAAAGGAACTAATAGTTTTGACCACATTTATACATAATTAACACAATGTTTGTGGTGATTATTAAAATAAGTTTGTCTATAATTTGTTATATAAAGTGTAATTTTGCTATAAAAGTATTTGGTTATGATAAAAAATAGATTTTTAATTATTATTTCGGCCGTGGTTTTAAGTGTGCTATTTTCTTCTTGTAAAAAAGATTCAAATCAAGGGGAAATAGATCGCGGGTTAATTGAGGCATATATACTAGATAATAATCTTGATGGACAATTCACCTCAAGTGGACTATACTATGTAATTGAGCAGCCCGGTGCATCAGATCGCCCAACAGTAAATTCAAATGTTACAGTTTCATACAAAGGATATAAACTTGATGGTTCTATGTTTGATGAGGGGGATTATTTCACAGGTAAACTATCTGGTCTTATAGTTGGATGGCAGGAAGGAATCCAACTTATTGGAGAAGGTGGTAAAATAAAACTTGTAATTCCATCAGGTTTAGCATATGGTTCAAATGGTTCCGGTAGTATTGGATCGAACGAAGTATTAGTCTTTGATATAACACTGCACTATTTTTCAAAATAATATAAACTCTTAAATATGGCACCTGAACATAAATTTTTACTTGAAAAAGCACGAAAATTTTGTGCATACCAGGAGCGTTCAATTTTTGATGTAAAAACAAAATTAATTGGTTGGAATGTTAGCGAAAAAGTCATTTCTGAAATTATATTACAACTCAAAAAAGAGGATTTCATTAATGAAGACAGATATGCTCTTGCGTATGCAACAGGCAAGTTACGTAATAATAAGTGGGGAAGAAACAAAATTACTTATGCGCTTATGCAAAAGCAAATTCCTGAACTTACAATCCAAATAGCTCTTAATTCATTAGATCAGGAAGAATATTTAAACACACTGAAGTCAGTGTTATCATCTAAAAAAATTGATGACGATAATGAGTTCCGAAAAAACAACAAACTTGTAAAATTTGCCCAGCAAAAAGGATTTCAACCCGAATTGTCCTGGAAGATAATAAAGGGGGAAATTTGAAAATAACTCCACCATTATTAGAATAACAAAACCTACAATACAAAACTCTAAACTAAATACTCAAAACTCACAACAATATAACTTAACAAACATGTTCACCACAGAAGGCAGAAAAGAATTAATTGTACGGCTTGAAGCCCTAAGGGGGTATCTTTGACTACGATCAAAAAAAAATGGAGATTGAAGAGGAGGAAGAAAAAACCCAATCTCCAAACTTCTGGGATAACCCCAAAGAAGCAGAGGCACATCTAAAAAAAATCAAAGATAAAAAACGATGGGTAGATGATTACAATGGTGCCAATGAATCAGTAAATGACCTTATTACAATAGAAGAATTTTTTGAGCTGGAAGAAGCTTCGCGTGAAGAACTTGATGACCAATTTAACAGAACCGAAAAAATTATTGCCGACCTTGAGTTACTACAAATGCTCAGTAATAAAGAAGATGCCTTTGATGCCATTCTAAAAATTAACCCCGGAGCCGGAGGAACTGAAAGTCAGGATTGGGCCGAAATGCTTATGCGCATGTATATTCGCTATGGCGAACGCAATAATTATAAAATTAAGGAGCTCGATTATCAAGCTAGTGATATAGCTGGCATTAAGTCTGTTACTCTTCAAATTAGTGGTGATTTTGCCTTTGGATACTTAAAAGGTGAAAATGGAGTACACCGATTGGTAAGACTATCTCCTTTCGACTCGGCTAACCGTCGACATACTTCTTTTGCTTCAGTTTATGTATACCCCGTTGTTGATGACTCGATCGAAATTAATGTTAACCCAGCCGATATAAGTTGGGATACATTTAGGTCGGGAGGGCCTGGTGGGCAAAATGTTAATAAAGTTGAAACTGCTGTTAGATTACATCATGAACCATCGGGACTTGTTATTGAGTGTCAGGAAACCAGATCACAATTGCAAAATCGTGAAAAAGCATTGCAGATGCTAAAATCTCAGCTTTACGAAATTGAGCTTCGAAAAAAGCAAGAAGCAATTGACCAGATTGAAGGAAACAAAAAGAAAATTGAATGGGGCTCTCAAATTCGTTCCTATGTAATGCATCCATATAAAATGGTGAAGGATGTTCGAACAAACTACGAAACATCTAATGTTCAAAATGTGATGGATGGTGATCTAAACGAATTCATTAAAGCCTATTTATTGGAGTTTAGCGGTAATAGTTAATTTTTATGCAATTCCCATTAAGCGAATTATTTCCCACTCAGGGAACTGTTATATTGATTCCAATATATATAATAACCTCATAATATGAACGATAAATATTTACATTAACTTTGGCAAGAAATATGTAAATATTAACTTTTACAATAAAAACTACTCAATGAAAAAGTTATCTGGCATAAGTTTAAGTATCCTTGGGTTACTAATGCTTTCAATAATATCATGTAATCGCTCTGATGAACCCACACCAACATCTGGCAGTGCCTTAAATAATATTAATGTGCCTGATGGCTTTACATTTAATACAACAGAAGATATTCAAGTACAACTTCAAATAGTTGGCGATGGAAGTGCCAAATTTGAAAGAGCTAAATTTTTCATTTTTTTGGGTGATCCAGATGTTTCGGGTGTACAAATTGCATCAGGTGGAGTAAATGACAATGGCATCTATCAAACAATTATATCAATACCTGAAATACTTGATAGCCTATATATATCTTCAAATATAACAGGAATGAGTTTAGGTATGGTTGCAATTGAAGGCAACACAATTAATCATCAGTTCAACTTCAGTAGCAAAGCTTTACTTCCTACAGGTTCAAGAAGTTTCGACTTTACTGATATAATAAGCGATTTTGAAAATGGATTGGATGATTGGGCCCCATATCGTGATGTATCTATATTCACATCTAGTGAATCAAACACACCATTATCAGCAGGACCAATGGGCTCAACTGATAGTTTTATTTGGGGATTTGACACTAAAGGAGGAATACGCTCATTTTTAGCCCCAGCAAAATTTACCGGGGATATGTATGGACAATATATCGCATATCATTATTATTTAGGGAACACAGTTGCGGCAAGACCCGTTCAAAATAATATCGCAGATATTCGTATTACTGACGGCACTAATGTCTTGGCAATTGATCTCAGCAGTACTTTTCAACATGAAGTTAATGCCGGATGGCAAACAATTTATTGTAAACTTGATGAAACGGAAACCTCCGGAAGTGGCTGGCGTATTGGTAGTATGTCGACCTGGACAACTGGAAGTGGAAGTAGTACTACTCCGGGAACGTATGCATCCACAACTCAAATAATACAAATACTTCAAAATGTTACAGGAATTTTAATTGCGCCTGAATATCAGAACGGCTACTATTCATCAAATGGACCAGAATTTATTTGCTTGGGTAAAGTTGGAGTGGTTGCTGATGTAACTACTTTCCCAATTATTCAGCAAGGCCAAACTATGGATGATAATGACGAAGATGGGGTTCCAAACTCAACAGATGATTATCCAGATGATGCAAACAAAGCATACAATAATTTTAGTCCTGGCGAAGGAGTATACGCCACTCTTGCTTATGAAGATTTATGGCCTCAAAAAGGAGATTATGATTTTAATGATTTAGTTATTGATTATAACTACAATGTAATTACAAATGCCAGTAATAAAGTTGTAGATGTGGTGGGTGACTTTATAGTGAAAGCATCGGGTGCAGGATTTTTAAATGGGTTTGCTGTTGAATTACCCGTTAGTCCTTCAACTATTTCATCAATTACCGGACAAGTTCTTTCAGGATCTACATTCACTTTGGCTAGTAATGGAACCGAAGCAGGACAAACCAACTCAGTAATTCCTCTTTTTGATGATGCTCATACTTTATTCAATACTACTGGGTTTATAAATACAGTTCCTTCACACGCGTATTACAATCCTGTGTCCATTAATTTGCAGATTTCATTTAATGGAAGCTTTGATATATCAGCATTAGGAACTGCTCCTTACAACCCATTTATTGTGGCAAACCAACTAAGGGAGTTTGAAGTTCATTTAGCCGGAATGCAAAACACTAACTTAGTGGATTTAAATTTGTTTGGAACGGGCGATGATGATAGCAACACGGGGCAATTAAAGTATTACCAAACAATAAATAATCTTCCATGGGCAATTCATCTACCAGTAAATTTTGATTATCCAATTGAATCAAATTCAATTGAAACAGCTTATCTTAAATTTGTTGAGTGGGCTGAATCAGGTGGTAGTCAATCTCCAAATTGGTATATGGACGAAGCAGGATATAGAAATAGTAATTATATTTATCCTACTCCTGATTAAATCAATGTGTTTTAAAATATTTAGCTGATTAATTGATGGTTTTTAACATTTATCAAATCAGAAAAAATATAGATGCCATCCCAATTGTTCCCAGAACGAATCCTAAATAAATTTGAAACGGGCTATGAGCATTTAACCTTAATCGAGCTGCCGCAATAATACCAATTAGTATTATTATTGAGAATAATAGATAAGTCAAATTGTAATTAAAGCGAATAGCAAAGCCTAGCATTGTTCCCAGAAAACCTCCCCAGGCTATCATATGAAGGCTTATTTTTGTCGTATAATTAATTAGTAATGTAATAAGGACTAACATTGTTGATCCCATCATAAAAAAGGTAATCAATCCTGCTAATGATGTTTGCTTTAGTAATTGATAAGTTCCATAAAAAACGAGGGCAATAATTAGCATTGGTAATACTCGTTCCCTTTGTGATCGCATTTCCAGACTCTTTATCTTACCTATTCTCAGTAGTAGGAATATGATAATTGATGGTAATACAAATGTTGACAAAAACACAAAAGCTACAACTATATACCTATAATTAACCGGAATAGCCAATATTGAATGAGTTTGAAGATTCATTAGTATCAATAATGCATAAGTTGGCACAAGCAAAGGATGGAAAATAGCGGATAGTATTTTGGCTGACGTTGTTGTCATTATTATTTGGTTTTCATTCTTATTTTGGATGTTGGATCGGTAATGGTAAAATCATAAACTCCACCAGTATGTGACCTAATAAAACGGCTCATTTCTTTACAGTTCCTTTCTTAATCTGGCTACGGGTATTTTAAGTTGTTCGCGATATTTTGCAACAGTTCGGCGTGCAATTGGATAACCTTTCTCCTTCAATTTCGTCGTAAGATACTCATCAGTAAAAGGCTTTTCTTTGCTTTCGGCATCTATGATCTCTTTCAAAATTGTTTTAATTTCGCGTGTTGATACTGTTTCACCATCATCCTTTTGCATCGATTCGCTAAAGAAACTTTTGATTAATAATGTACCAAAAGGTGTTTGAACGTATTTGCTGTTAGCAACTCGGGAAATTGTAGATATATCAAGATTAACTTTTTCAGCTATATCCTTAAGTATCATTGGCCTAAGCTTTGTGTCATCACCTGTTAGTAAATACTCATATTGGTAGTCCATAATTGCCTTCATGGTCGAATACAATGTGTTTTGACGTTGTTGAATAGCATCAATAAACCAACGTGCTGAATCCACTTTTTGCTTTATAAACGAAAACGCTTCTCTTTGTTTCTTACTTTTTTTCTGCTTACCAACTGTGTCCATCATACCTGAAAAAGAGTTACTAACTTTTAGATCGGTACTATTCCATGAGTTTAACGAAAGCTCTAGCTCATCACCATTATTTATAATGGTAAAATCAGGAATTATGTAGTGATTTTCTTTTGTTGTTTCGCTTAACGAATTTCCAGGTTTTGGATTCAAATGAAGTATTACTCCCAACGCTTCTTTAAGTTGTTCTTCACTAATTTCAACCCTTTTCATTATCTTTTGATAATGTTTTTTAGTGAAATCGTTAAAATACCTACTAATTATTCGTTTTGCTAATTCGAGTTTTTCAGATGGGGACTCCTGAAGTTGCCGATTTATTTGTATCAATAAACAATCTTTCAAATCTTTAGCACCAACACCGGCTGGATCAAATTGCTGAATAATCGAAAGAACCCTTTCCACATCCTCTTTTCCAGCCATTACATTTTGAGAAAAAGCCAAATCGTCAACAATGGCATCAACCGAGCGTTGTAAATAACCCGAATCGTCGATGTTCCCAATAATATACGTACCAATATTGGTATCCATTTCACTTAGATGACGTAAGCTTAGCTGTTGCTGAAGATTTTCATGAAAACTAGTTCCGGAAACAAAAGGCACCTCTCTTCTATCCTCATCTGAGCTGTAATTATTTGTTTGAAGTTTATATGAAGGAACGTCATCTTCATTAATATAATCATTAAAATCGAATTCATCATCTTTAGCCTTAAAGTCATCAAGTTCAGTATCAACTGGCTCATCTTTATCATCTTGATCAGATTTTTCATCATAATCATCCTGATCGGAGCTCTCATTTGAATCAACTTCGAGTGCCGGATTATCCTCAATTTCTTGCTTAATTCGTTGCTCTAAACCAACAGTCGGAATCTGCAATAACTTCATCAACAAAATTTGCTGAGGAGATAATTTTTGAAGTAATTTTTGCTGTAAGCGTTGGTTTAACATTTAAAATATTTAAGATTTCAACCAACACAAATGTAAGAACATTTTTATTATGGCACAATTTTGGTGATATTTATTTCAAATTGTTATTAACCAATAATCAATCTTTCCACTATAAATATAAAGATGCTTCACAAATGAGCTATCATTAATCTGTGAATCCCAGCCTGCGGCTGGTATGTGTGTCAACGAGACTATAAACAATAGAATTTTACCTTCTTTGGAAATTATTCAGATATCGGGAGATTAAAACTCCAAATTCATCGGTGTTCGGGGAAACGGTATTACATCACGTATGTTACCCATACCAGTAATAAATAAAATAAGCCGCTCAAAACCTAATCCAAAACCAGCATGTGGAACAGTACCAAACTTACGGGTTTCAAGATACCACCACATCGATTCTTCTGGGATATCCATCTCGGTCATACGCCGCGATAACTTTTCATAATCTTCCTCACGCTGTGATCCTCCAATTATTTCACCAATTTGAGGAAAAAGAATATCCATAGCCCTTACGGTTTTCCCATCATCGTTTTGCTTCATATAAAAAGCTTTTATTGATGCCGGATAATCTGTAAGGATAACTGGTTTTTTAAAGTGCTTTTCAACCAAATATCTTTCGTGTTCCGATTGCAAATCTGCACCCCACCCTTCGATCACAAATTGGAATTTCTTTTTCTTATTTGGGTTCGAATTTTTAAGAATATCAATTGCCTGAGTATATGTTAGTCTTTCGAATGGTTGATCAAGGACAAACCTCAGTTTTTCGATAAGCTCCATCGATTTTTCATCTGCTTTCTTATTTTTTTCTTCTTCTGTTAATCGATTACTTAAGAATACTAAATCCTCCATACAATGTTCAAGGGCATATCCAATAACATATTTCAACATGTCTTCGGCCAAATTCATATCATCAACAATATCTCCAAAGGCAAACTCGGGTTCAATCATCCAAAACTCTGCCAAATGGCGTGCTGTATTTGAGTTTTCGGCACGGAAAGTTGGTCCAAAAGTATATACTTTGGATAATGCCAATGCGGCCAATTCTGCTTCCAGTTGACCTGAAACAGTTAGGTTTGCTGCTTTACCAAAAAAATCCTTGCTAAAATCAACTTTACCTTCTTTTGTTTTTGGAATATTATCCAGATCTAATGTTGTAACCTGAAACATTTCACCGGCTCCTTCGGCATCAGACCCAGTTATGATTGGTGAATGAATATTATAGAATCCCCTATCGTTGAAAAACTTATGAATGGCAAATATCATATTATGCCTTATACGAGCGATGGCTGCAAAAGTATTTGTGCGATAACGCAAGTGAGCTTTTTCACGTAAGAACTCAAGTGAATGTTTTTTTGGTTGAAGAGGATATTCATCAGGATTGGCAATGCCTAAAATTTCAACTTTTTTTGCATGCACTTCAACACTTTGCCCACTTCCAGTTGACTCAACAAGCTCCCCAACTATGGATAAGGCAGCTCCAGTGTGAACTTTTTCAAGGATACTTGTGGTATTATTGTCAACATCAACAACTATTTGCACATTATTAATTGTTGATCCATCATTAAGTGCAATAAATGCTACATTTTTACTTGCACGTTTTGTGCGTACCCATCCTTGTACAACTACTTCACTACCATAATCTCTTGATTGGAGTAATGATTTAATCTCAGTTCTTCTCACTTTGTTTAATTTTTAATTAAGATGCAAAAAAACTAAAATTCAGCCATATAACTGTTGATTATTGAAATGAATTTTAAATAAACAGCAAAGAAATGTTATCGAAACGATTTTTTTTGTTATTCTGAGCGCAGCGAAGAATCTCTTTATCCCTGTTAATCAAAGGCATGAGGTTCTTCGCTGCGCTCAGAATGACAAACAATGGGATATCAATAATTAAACGGTCTGTTCAATTCGGCATCTATCAAATTGGTTAGTTTCTTTAACTCAAAAAATTCCTGTTGAAGCAGGTATATCTCAGCATCATCTGTGGCAACTTTTAATTGTTTAGAGATATCGTTAAGTTTTTTACTTATAAGCCTTGATTTAAAGGACATGAGAGTTGAGAGAGCAAGGTGGAATAAATCGTCTTCCTCTTTTTTAACAAATATTTTATTCTTTTCCCAGTTTTCACTTAGCTCATATTGGCTTGTGATAAGCTCAATGGCAATTGAAGACATTGCAGGATTTGGATGGTTTGTGAAATAAGCAACATTTAATACTTCCGACTTTTCTTTTGCATTTTTAATTTCCTGAACAATTGATTGATATATTTTATTTTCGAAATTTAAACTATCATTATCCAGATCACTGATAATGAAATCAGATATCGAGATTTCGTGTTCTTCATTATCCTCAGTGCTAACCTTAACTTGTGTATTACCAAATAGTAACAATAACCGAGCTAAATCATTTTCCAAATAGCTGATATCAAGGGGATCAACATCCTTTTGTCCCGATCTGACATCTACTATATCTTCATGTGGAATTATTTCGGAAGGGATGTTTGCCTGCTTGCTAAATTTTTGACGCAGTATTTTATTGAGAGCATTAATTAAGATTTGCTCCTGTGTTCCGAGCAATACACTACACTCTTTTATGTATTCAGATCGGACTATACCATCTGGAATAATAGAAATAGTTTGAACAATATCCCTAATTAAAGAAGCCCTTGCCGCCGGATCACCTTCTGTTTCTTCCTTTAGTAGGCCGGTTTTAAATACGATAAAATCAACTGCCGTATTTTTTATGAAATTTTCGGTTTCACTTGTTGTATGGTTACGAGCATATGAATCGGGATCTTCACCCTCGGGAAAAAGAACAATTTTTACATTCATTCCTTGCTCTAATATCAAATCAATTCCCCGAAAAGAAGCCTTAATTCCTGCTGTATCACCATCATAAAGAATTGTGATATTTGGAGTATATCTGCTAATCAACTTTATTTGGTCAACAGTTAATGATGTTCCAGATGAAGAAACAACATTTTCAATTCCCGCCTGATGAAGTGAAATAACATCCGTATATCCCTCAACCAAATAACATTTATTCTGTTTAACAATTGCATTGCGTGCAAAGTAAATACCATATAATACTTTGCTCTTATTATAAATATCCGATTCAGGTGAGTTTAAATATTTTGCTTTTGATTTCTCAGATGAAAGTATTCTTCCTCCAAAACCAATTACTCGCCCTGTAAGGTTATGGATGGGAAAAATTACCCTTCCGCGAAAGCGATCTAATAAACTATCATCCTTATCGATACTTAATCCGGTGCCAACCAGTATATCTTTTTTGTATCCATTTGCCAAAGCATGTTTCGAATAATCTTCCCATTGATCGATCGCATATCCAATCTCGAACTTTTGAATGATTCCTTCACGAAAATCTCTTTCCTTTAGATAACTTAGCCCAATCGATTTCCCCTCACCTTTTTCGAAAAGATTTTTTGAAAAATAGTTTGTGATGAAAGTATTTAATGCCAGCATACTCTCTTTTTCATCAAGTTGCTGTTGCATTTCGGGGGTAACGTCCTCTTCTTCTATTTCAATACCATATCTTTTTGCAAGATAACGGAGTGATTCGGGATATGTATAATGTTCGTGTTCCATAACAAAGCCAACCACGTTGCCAGCCTTACCACATCCGAAACATTTATATATACCTTTTGACGGACTTACGCTAAAAGAAGGTGTTTTTTCATTATGAAAAGGACACAATCCTAAATAATTAGCACCTCTCTTTTTGAGCGTAACAAAGTCGCCCACCACCTCCTCAACTCGCGAAGTTTCAAAAATTGTTTGTATGGTATTAGGATTTATCACGCTTCAAATATTTCACACAAAATTAAGGTTATTTCTAATTGATTTGTGAATGTAGTATTCACTCATTGATCTTTTTGTTGTCCCAAAGGAAGATTAAGTAGAAGTAGTATGATCAGTAAATATCACATGATCAGGTGATATCTTGCTTGCCGGAAAAGCAAGATCATTTAAATACGCTTAATTCCACCGTTATGACAATCTCATTATCAAATTATTAGCAAACATCTTCAATAAAAAAAGTCATCCCGTTAAAATCAGCTATATCATCCTTCATTTTTCCTTTAAGGGCAACGAAAATGGGCACTAATGGTGATATGGCATAGTACTCTACTCCATCAATATCCACCTTTCCTAAACCTGCTGAAACAAAAAGCTTTTGTTTGTTTGTAATAACAAGCGCTCCGAATTCAACTTTGGTTAGCTTATTGTCAATATTAATTTTTTGAAGTGTATTTATCACAATATTGGCTTTATCCAATTGCTTGGCAAACATCTCAACCTGCCTCATTAACTTTGTTCTAAAAGCATCGTAGCGATCCTTGGGTTGACCGTAATCGTTGGCTTGTTTTTGCGCTTCATCAATTTCTTGCTGAAGCTGACGGATAACTTCTGATTGCTGATTAATGCATTTTGATAACAATCGGGCTTTTATCTCATGCAGTTCCATTATAAAAGCTATTTCTTAATATTATCAGCTTGTGCTTGAGCATCTTTTTTTATCTTTTCTGCTAGTTTTTCAGCTTCATTAATTAATCCATCTGCTTTTTTATTAGCTTCGTTAATTATCCCAACCCCATTATTCGCAGCTTCTGTACGAAGAGTTTTTACCGCTTCCTTTGCTGCCATTTCGGCTACCATACCGTTCTTTTTGCCTTCTTTAATTAATGCCTCGGCTTGTTTGGCTGTTTCAGCATTTAAAGTTTCAACAGCTGTAGCAGCATTATCTTTTATCAGCTTGGCTTGTTTTTTTGCTTCGCCAATTAAATAGGCAGCTTGTTTAGCGGCATCATCTATAATTTTTTGTGCATTTTCAGCGGCAGCATTTCCAAGTTCCTGCTTAATAACTTCTTTTACGGTATTGGTAACTGAACTTCCAATATTTTCACCAAGTTTTGTTTTGACAATCGGGCTATCCAGAGTTCCTCCTATTGTGATGTTGATTGGGATAGTAGTTGGCATACTGAAATTTGTACCCAATATATTTGCTTGATCCAGCAAGTTATCCAACACTTTATTTGCGTCACTTCCAAATTCTGAACGCGGTACGTTGATACTCATATTATACCCTATCGACTGATCAAGGCCGGTCCAGCCTTCTATTTCTGCGCCAATATTTTTGTATTTAAATTTGGTTGGTTTCACAATTAATTTTCCTGCCTCCAATTTGAAGTGGGCTATAAAATCATCAATTGATAATTGCTTTAGTTGTTCTATATTAAGCACATCTGCAATTTCAGTTAATGAATTTAAACCCGAGATTGCTATTTTTCGTGTTGATAATAACCCTCCCCCATACATAGTCGAATAATCGGGCATCATATCCTTTTTCAACAGTGTATTCAACTCAAAATCTGCTGAAAATAATCCCGTTGTTTTTTTCGTCAGTGGAAGGTAGTTTCTGAAAATTGCAAACTGATCGTAAGCACTTGGAATATTCAT
>ERZ890953.1384-NODE-1384-length-12290-cov-4.714181_pt1 | contig 12290 bp, 2 predicted proteins | sample MGYA00521264_ERZ890953 | MGnify/ENA primary metagenome ERZ890953 (study PRJEB32303, sample SAMEA104408629) | aquatic metagenome | biome: Brackish water; feature: Chemocline; material: water | place: Baltic Sea | collected 2014-10-26T21:54:00 | depth 200 m ... | reverse complement strand
CTCGCCGCCCAGCTGCGCCGCGTCCTGCGCATAGAGGGCATAAGGGTCCGAGACCACCTGCTGCCGCGGCGTCAGGGTCACGGGGCCATCGTCGGTTTCCACCGTCAGGGAGAGAAAAAGTTGCCCCGTCTCGAAAGAGGCCACGGGCAACGGGTTGTCCGGCGTCCCGAGATAGACCGAGAAGAGCCCCTTGTCGGTGGTCACATCAAGGGATTCCTCAAAGAGCGGCTGGCCACCACTGGGTGCTGCGTAGAGGCCAAAGGTCACCGTCCACGTCCCGGTCACTGGGTTGCCCACGGAATCGGTGAGGAATCCCTGGTAGGAGAGGGCCGCAGGTGCTGCGGCTTGGGCCGGGAGTGACAACAAGAGAGCGAAGACGAACAACACACAGCGAGTCATACGCATTTGAAAACCTCAGTTACTGACTCAAGGTTACAGTCAAGGTGTAGAGCCCCTTGTCATTGGCGGTCTTGCCATCGACAAAGAGGTAGTAAGTGCCCTGCCCCGGCCAGCCCATTTCGTAGCTGATGTCGGGAATGCAAGCCACCGGCGGTCCACCGCAGTTCTCCGGCACCAGGTAGACAACCGGGTCAAAATCGGCATCCACAGAGAAACTCAGCTTGGCGATACCGGCCGGCACCACAAAGGAGAATACATTCTCCGGGGCCCCAGCTCCGCCGCAGGGCGCCGAAGAGAGGTCGTTGGAGAAGAGAGTCATGCCGCTGGCCTGAGAGGTGTTGTTCTGGAAGATGAGTTGTTGCGGGGCCGCGCACGAGTCATTTGCCGGGGCATCAGGCGGTGACGGGACCAAGGTGAGGGTGAAGTCGCCCTTGTGCAAGTTGCCATTGGAGTCGACGATAAGGTAGTAGAGCCCCGGTTCGAGCACCCCGGTATTGACCGCATCGGTGCCGCAGGCCACCACTTCCCCTTCGGCGCAACTTCCCTTACGCACGTAGAAACGGGATGAGAAGGCGGCAGTTACCGAGATGTCCAGGCTACGCCAGTCCTCGAGGGCAAATCCATAGGTCACATCCGCACCACCCGAACCACCGCAAAACGGCCCGGCGTTGGCATCGGTTGCTTTGATCTTGCCCATGACATCTTCGGTCGTACCCGTCACCGTGACGGTCTCCGAGACATCCAACATCACCGGCGAATCGCAGGTATCGTTCATGGGCACCGACGACTTGGTGAAGGGATAGATGACGTAGGCGAACATCTTGACATCGCCGCCCGCACCGCCAGTTTCCTTCACCTGGATGGAGTGCTCGCCCAAGGTCCAGTTGGCCACGGTAGAGAGGTCCAGAGAACCGGTGGACCAGGCTTCCAAGCCCGCCTTGCCCCACTTCTGCACCGCCTCGTCCCAGGCCGGCGAACCCTTGCCGTTGGGGTCACCGACGAGAGGCGTGATCTCTTTGCCGTCTACCCAGATCTCGATGCCCTTGGGATAGGATTCGTTGATGATGCCGGACATGGGGGCCTTCTCGAGGACCCAGCCTTCGCCGCCGTTACCGCCCTCGCCCTCGGGAAAGTAGACATTCCCGTCGATGAGCTTGAAGCGTCTGACATCGCTGTTGTTGGCGGAGATGTACATGTATTGACCGTCGAAAGACGTGTTGTAGCCATTGACCGCGCTATTAAACGTTCCGAGTTGCTGCTTGGTCTTGAGGTCGTAGTAACGCACCTGCGTGCCCGTGTTGGCATAGTAGATGCGACCTGGAATGCAGACCAGTCCACCGTGGAGGCTGTTGGGGATATTGGGCAGATCGATTGTCTCGAGCAACTGACCATTGGCAGGGTTCAGTTTGTAAACGCTCTGTCCGGTCTCGCGCATGGCATAAACATACGTTCCGTCATGGCAAACACCGCCGGCCGTGCTGCCAATGTTGTACTCCCAGATCTGGCTGTTGCTCTTGTCCTGGAACTTGCGCACCCGGTCATGGCTCCAGTTGGCGGTGTAGTAGGTTCCGTCAGTGTCCCCCCAGATCTGCATCATGTAGGAGTCTCCACTGGTGAACGAGCCGACCTGCTGATAGGCCTCGTTGAAGCGATAGACGGTGCTCCCGGCCCACTCCGGATACCAGAATTCCTTGTTCTTCGGACTGTATCCACCGCCGTGGGAGCGAGTATCGAACGAAACTCCCGCCACCTCTTCCGGCTCAATGAACTTCCATGCCGCGCCAGTACCGCCGGCACCGCCCTGGGCTTTGACTTCACCATCCAACTGATGGAAGTCGGCCATGAGCGCGATAGTACCGCCCGCACCGCCACCAGAACCGCCACCAATGGCCGCGGCTCCGTTGGCCGTAATACTGCCGCCTTCCTGGACAATGACCGACTGCGCCCCGATGACCACGATGCCGCCGCCGATGCCGCCCAGATGATGGCGCGTCCCGCCAGCACCACCAAACTGCAGAGTCGAGAGATTGGCGTCACCCTTAGCCGCACCACCCTCCGCCTCGCCGGCGCAATTGCCGTAGGTCTTGCCGTTGGCCCCGGCGGCCTTGTTGCCACCGCCACCGGCGTTGGCGCATTGCAGCGAACCGCCAGCACCGCCACCACAGTTTTGCTGCGAGTTGCCCGGCACACCCAGGCCACACTCCGATGAACCCGGAGCGTAGTTGCCGCCCGCGGTCGGTTGAAAGCCCATGGCATCGGCAATGACCTTGCCGCCGGATTTCACCATCACCTTGTTGGCTCGCACGTAGACGATACCGCCCATGGAGCCATCCTCGGCCAGGGGACTGGATGGTTTGAGCGTTCCGCCGTTGACGATCTCGACGTTGCCGAAGGAAGCCGCCAACACCACTTGAGCTTTGGCCGTACCGCCACTAACGAAGTTATGGGCCAATGGCTTGATCAGATGCAGGGTGGAACCATTCACCGACTGGACCTGGTTCAATTCCCAGGTTCCTCCGGTGGTGCCATCGCCGCCCACAGTCTGGTGGATCATGATGTGGCTACCGCTGTTGAAGGTGCTGGGGTTGCCTACCTGGAGCGCGGTTTCGCCCTGATTACCAATGGCCCCGGCCGAGTACTGGTTCGGTGCAAAAGCATAGGCAACCACCAGGTTATTAGAAGAAGCAAAGCTGGCCGAGTCGTCGGCGTAGAGGTGCATCAGCACCTTGGGTGTAGTCGGATTCATGAGGTGTACATAGGTGGTAGCCGTGCCGTAAGCGGGCAGGCCCCATTGCTCGACGTAAGGGACGATGGTGCCGTTGCCCTCTACGGCCCCGGAGCCACCGGCGGCAGCCAACTTCTCGAAGGCCCCCTGGACGGTGTTGGCACCGAGCTTGGTCTTGGAATCGTCGAAGCTCACTACGCCAGATGCCAGGGCCGCGGCATCGATGTCACCGATACCGACACAACCGGGGCAATCGACATCGGCGGCGCTGAGCGCGGTAGTGGCGGTATCGGCGGAGATGGCGTGTTTGGCATCGCCGCCAGGCTCCACTCCCTTGGCCCAGGCGAAGTTCACCTCAGCGCTGGAAATACACTGGAAGCAATTGACATTAAGCGCCGCACCGCCCTTCTGGTCGGCGGCAGCAAAGGTGAAGGCCACGTCGTCGGCATCGACACATTCCGGGCAAGAGAGATCCGCCGCAACGCCCGTGCCGATGCCCGACCAGCCATTTCCCGTGTAGACCTTCAAGAGTGCCACATCCAGGTCCCACCAGAGCTGTCCGGCAACCGGCTCTTCCGGAGGCTCAAGCGAATTGTGTACCGCCAGGTTGAGCGGCTGGAAACCGGCAAAATCGAGATCGCCTTCCAGTGCCACCGAGCCGTCAGCCAACAACACCGCACCCAGATCAGTCAGAATCTGTCCCACATCCTCGCCGGTAAGAAAGCCCGACAGGTCGGGTGCGTCCAGCAGATCGCCGTAGAGACCAGAGAAGTAGGGACCGGGCTCGTAGCCCGCCGCCGCCAGATAGTCGGCAACATTGTCATCGGCATAGCAGGCGCAGGCGTTGTAGCCATTACCCAGCAACCAGACCGTCAGCGCCGCTTCGTCCAGACCACCACCGACGATCCCCAGTTCCGCCAGCACGTCAGGCAGAGCCTCGGGCGTAATGCACAGGTCCGGGAGTTGCTGCAGCAGCACAAACGCGGCAGCATCCTCGCCACCCAACTGCGCCGCGTCCTGCGCATAGAGGGCATATGGATCCGATACCACTTGCTGCCGAGGCGTCAGGGTCACGGGTCCATCATCGGTCTCGACTGTCAACGCCAGAAAGAGCTGGCCCGTCTCGAAAGAGGCCACCGGCAGCGGATTGTCCGGGGTCCCGAGGTAGACCGAAAAGAGCCCCTTGTCAGTGGTCACATCAAGGGTCTCCTCGAAGAGGGCCTGCCCACCGCTGGGTGCGGCGAAAAGCCCGAAGGTCACAGTCCAGGTCCCGGTCACCGGATTGCCCACCGAATCGGTAAGGAAACCCTGATAGGAGAGCGCGGCCGGGGCGGCGGCGGAGGCCGGCTGCGCCACCACGCCGACCAGCAAGGCCGCTGCAATTGCCAATGCCATTCTTGCTTTCATCGCTACTCCTGTCGGGCGGACGCACGGCCCGCACCGGGTGCTACGTTATTGTGTCAAGGTCACGGTCAATTCGTAGAGGCCCTTGTCGTTGGCCGTCTTACCATCCAGGAAGAGGTAGTAGGTCCCCGGCCCCGGCCATCCCATCTCATAGCTCTTGTCAGGAATGCAGGCGATGAGAATTCCATCGCAGGTCCCTTTGACCATGTAGATGGTGGGAGTGAAATCAGCGCTGACGTCAATGGCCAACTTGGAGGTTCCGGCGGGCACGACAAAGGTGAAGATGTTCTCTGGCGCGCCATCGCCGCCACAAGCGGCGGAGTAGAGGTCATTGGAGAAGAGCGTCATACCGCTGGCCTTGGCCACGTTGTTCTGGAAGGTCATCTGCTGCGGCGCGGCGCATGAGTCATTGGGCGGCGCATCGGGCGGCGAAGGCACCACGGTCAGGGTGAAGTTACCCTTCTGCATGTTGCCGTCAGAGTCCACTACCAGGTAATAGGTCCCTGGCTCCAGCACTCCGGTATCAATCAGATTGGTGCCGCACGCGACCACCGGTCCTTCGTCGCAGCTGTCCTTGCGCAAGTAGACCCGGGGAACAAAGGCAGAGCTCACCGCAACACTAAGGCTGCGCCAGTCATCCAGCACAAAGGCATAGGTCACGTCGGCACCACCCGAGCCACCACAGAACGGCCCGGTGCTGGCATCGGTGGCCTTGATTTTACCCATTACATCTTCGGTGGTGCCCGCGATAACCACCGTGTCCGAGAGGTCGAGGAGCACCGGCTGCTCACAGGTATCATTGACCGGGGCGCTTGATTTGGTGAAGGGGTAGATGACGTAGGCGAACATCTTGATGTCACCCCCGGCACCGCCGGTTTCCTTCACTTGCAGGGAGTGTTCCCCCAGGGTCCAGTTGGCAACGGAAGTCAGATCCAGCGGCCCGGTTGCCCAGGATTCCAGACCCCCCTGACCCCACTTGCCCGTTGCCACATCCCAAGCCGGGGCCCCCTTATCATTGGGGTCTCCCACCTGCGCAGTGACGTTCTCACCGTCAACCCAGATTTCGATACCCTTGGGATAAGATTCATTAATGATCCCGGGCGTAGGTGCCTTTTCCAGTACCCACCCCTCACCGCCATTGCCGCCCGAGCCCGCCGGCTCATAGACATTGCCTTCGACAAGTTGGACCCGTGTCACAGTGCTGGAATTGGGAGAGACGTACATGATCTGTCCATCAAAGGACATGTTATCGATGTTTGTCCCCGTCGCGAATGAGCCTATTTGCTGATGCGACGCCGAATCGTGAATGTACACCGTGCCGCCACCATTGGCACCGTAGTATAGCCTGCCCGGCGTACACGCCAGGCCTCCGTAGACGCTCGACGTATTGGACAGGGTGAAGGTCTGCACGTGTTGACCAGTAGCCTTGTTGAGTTTGACGACTTCGTTGGAACTGTAGCGCATGCCGTACGCGTAAGTGTCGTCAGTGCAAATTGCTCCGGTGGTTCCCCCCATGTAGTATTCCCAGATCTGGTTGTTGCCCTTGTCCGACCACTTGCGCACTCGATCCTGGCCCCAATTGGCAGTGTAGTAGGTACCGTCAGGGTCGCCCCAGAGCTGCATCATGTCGCTATTGCCCGAAGCGAAGTCACCCAGCGGTGCATACTCCTTACTATATCTGTAGATGCTGGTGCCCGACCACTGAGGGTACCAGAACTCAAGATACTTGGGACTGTAGCCACCACCGTGCGAGCGCGTGTTAAAGGTCACTGGGGTGAGTTGCTTGGGCTCGATGTATTTCCACTGCACGACCTCGCCACCGGCACCGCCGGCCGCTGACACATCACCGTCCAGTTGGTGGAAGTCGGCGAAGAGTGCAATGGTGCCGCCCGCGCCACCACCAGACCCCCGATCGCTGGCCGCCTTGCCATCCGCAGTGACCTTGCCACCGTCCTGGACGACAAAGGACTGGGCACCGATGACCACAATGCCGCCGCCCGCACCGCCACCGGCAAACTGCGTGCCGCCGGCACCACCGAATTCGAGAGTACTGAGGCTGGCATCGCCCTTGGCCGTGCCGCCCTTCGTCTGGACAGCACAGTTGCCGTGATTGGTGCCATCCTGGCCCACCGTCTTGTTGCCACCGCCACCGGCATTGGCACACTGGATGGCCCCGGCCGCACCGCCAGAGCAGTTCTGCTTCGAATCACCGGCAATTCCAGGACCACATTCCGATGAGCCGGGTGCGAAGTAGCCGCCCGAAGAGGGCTGGAAGCCCGCCCCATCAGCGTTGATGCGCCCCCCCGACTTGACGGTCATCTTGTTGGCCCGCACATAGATAATGCCGCCCATGGAGCCATCTGTCGCCAGCGGCAGAGAGGGCTTGAGCGTCCCACCGTTGACGATCTCCACGTTGCCGAAGGACGCCGCCAACACCACCTGGGCCTTGGCCGAACCACCAGTAACGTAGCTGTGCACCAAGGGCTTGATCAGGTGCAGGGTCGTACCGTTCACCGACTTCACCTGGTTCAGTTCCCAGGTACCTGGGGTAATACCATCGTCACCCGTAGTCTGATGAACCATGATGTGACTGCCGCTATTGAAGGTGCTGGGGTTGCCTACCTGCAGTGCGGTCTCGCCCTGGTTGCCCATGGCCCCGGCCGAGTACTGGTTGGGCGCAAAATCATAGGCGACCACCAGGTTGTTGGATGACGCAAAGCTGGCTGAATCATCAGCATAGAGATGCATCAAGACCTTCGGTGATGCCGGATTCATGAGGTGCAGGTACGTGGTGGCCGAACCATAAGCGGGCAATCCCCACTGCTCGACGTAAGGGACGATGGTGCCGTTCCCCTCAATCGCGCCAGAGCCACCTGCTGCGGCCAACTTCTCAAAGGCGCCCTGAACGGTGGAGGCTCCCAGTTTGGTTTTGGTATCATCGTAGGCAACGGCGCCGGAGACCATTGCCGCCGGGTTGATATCAGTCAGGTCGACACAGCCAGGGCATGCCAGATCGGCGGCTTTCTCGGCATTGAGGGCGTTGGTGGCAGTGTCGGCGGTCAGCGCGTGCTCGGCATCCCCCCCGGGCTCCACAGCTTTGGCCCAGGCGAAGTTCACCTCGTCGCTGTTGATGCATTGGAAGCAGTTCACATTGAGGGCGGCCCCGCCCTTCTGATCGGCCGCTGCGAAAGTGAAAGCTACATCATCGGCTCCGACACACTCCGGACACGAGAGGTCAGCGGCAACGCCGGTCCCGATGCCGGACCATGCCTGGCCGGTATAGACCTTAAGCAACCCCTCTGTCAGATCCCACCAAAGCTGCCCGATCGCTGGTTCAGCAGGCGGGTCCGCAGCATTGTGAACCGCCAGATTCAGGGCCTGATAGCCAGCAAAATCCAGGTTTCCTTCCAGCGCTACTGAGCCATCGGCCAGGAGCACCGCACCCAAATTCGAGAGTGCCTCGGCCACGTCCTCTGCGGTCATGAATCCCGAAAGATCGGGGGCATCGATGAGATCGTCATAGAACCCGGAGAAATAGGGGCCGGGCTCGTACCCGTTGGCCAGTAACCAGTCAGCCAGGGAAAGTTCATCGATAAAGGAATTGGCCAGGAGCCAGGCCGCCAGCGCCGCCTCGTCGAGACCACCGCCGACAATCCCCATTTCCGCCAGCACCGCCGGTAGGGCATCGGGGGTGACACACAGATCAGGCAATTGCTGCAGCAGCACAAACGCGGCAGCATCCTCGCCACCCAACTGCGCCGCGTCCTGCGCATAGAGGGCATAAGGATCCGAGACCACTTGCTGCCGGGGCGTCAGGGTCACGGGTCCATCATCGGTCTCTACTGTCAACGCCAGAAAAAGCTGCCCCGTCTCGAAAGAGGCCACCGGCAACGGATTGTCCGGGGTCCCGAGGTAGACTGAGAAGAGCCCCTTGTCAGTGGTTACATCGAGGGTCTCCTCAAAGAGCGCCTGGCCACCGCTGGGCGCACCGTAGAGCCCGAAGGTAATTGTCCAGGTCCCGGTCACCGGGTTGCCCACCGAATCAGTGAGAAACCCCTGGTAAGAGAGTGCCGCCGGTGCCGTGGCGTAAGCCGCGCTCGAAAGAAACAGACAAACCAGCAGCGAAACCCCGGCAGCCACACTTGTTCTCGCTTTCATTCACACCCCTCGTGGCCCGACCAAAGCCCGGACCCGTTGCCCCACTACTGCGTGATTCCTACGGTCAACTCGTACAGCCCCTTGTCGTTGGCCGTCTTGCCATCCAGGAAGAGGAAATAGGTGCCCTGCCCCGGCCAGCCCATCTGATAGGTGCCATCGGGAATGCAGGCGATTAGCGCCCCTTCGCAATTGTCTTTGACCATGTAGATGACGGGATCGTAGTCCGCATCAACATTGATATCCAGCTTGGACGTGCCAGCCGGCACCACAAAAGTGAAAACGTTCTCGGGTGCTCCGCCCCCTCCGCACGCCGCTGAGTAGAGATCGTTGGAGAAGAGCGTCATGCCGCTGGCCTTGGCCGTGTTGTTCTGGAAAGTCAGCTGCTGGGGCGCGGCACAGGAATCGTTGCTCGGTGCGTCGGGCGGCGACGGCACCACTGTCAGGGTGAAATTGCCCTTCTGCAGGTTACCGTCAGAATCGACGATGAGATAGTAGGTCCCCGGCTCCAGTACTCCGGTATCAACCAGATTGGTGCCGCAGGCGACCACCTGGCCATCAGCGCAGGAATCCTTGCGCAGATAGACCCGGGGAATGAAGGCTGAGGTCACGGAAATGGTCAGGCTGCGCCAGTCCGTGAGGGTGAAACCGTAGGTAACATCAAAGCCTCCCGAGCCACCACAGAACGGCCCGGTGTTAGCATCGGTAGCCTTGATTTTGCCCATAACATCTTCGGTAGTACCAGTCACTGTAGCCGGCTTCGAGAGGTCGAGCATCACCGGCTGATCGCACGTATCGTTCAATGGCGCGCTCGACTTGGTGAAGGGATAGATGACGTAGGCGAACATCTTGACATCGCCACCGGCACCGCCGGTCTCTTTCACTTGTACGGAGTGCTCGCCCAGGGTCCAGTTGGCAACAGAAGTCAGGTCTAACGCCCCGGTGGACCAGGATTCCAGGCCGTCTTTGCCCCACTTCTTGGCAACCGCGTCCCAGGAGGGACTGCCCTTGGCGTTGGGGTCGCCAACCTGGGCAGTGACGTTCTGTCCATCAACCCAGATTTCGATACCCTTGGGATATGACTCATTAATGATCCCCGCCATAGGGGCCTTCTCCAACACCCAGCCGGCGCCGCCGTCCCCACCTGAGCCGCCCGGTTCGTAGATATTGCCATCCACGATCTGGTAGCGAGTTACGTTACTGGAGTTGGGCGAAACGTAGATCACTGAACCGTCAAAAGAAACGTTGTTGGCACTCGTTCCGAAGCTGAAGGTCCCCAGTTGTTGGTGGGAATTGGCATCGTAGTAACGAGCGCTGCCACCTGAATCGGTGTAGTAGAATCTGCCTGGGGTGCAAATCAAGCCCCCCTGAGTCCCACTCGCACCGGGCAAAGAGAATGTGTCCACCAGCTGTCCGGTGGCCTTGTTCAGCTTCCAGACGGTGTCACCACTGTTTCGCATAGCGTATGCGTAGTTCGCGTCGGAACAGATGGCACCGGCGGTCGTGCCCATGCTGTATTCCCAGATCTGATTGCTGCCCTTGTCCGAGAACTTGCGCACCTTGTCCTCGCCCCAGTTGGCCGTATAGTAGGTGCCGTCGATATCGCCCCAGAGTCCCATCATATTGCCGCTGCCGCTATTGAAGGTTCCCATGGGATTGTAATCGAGGTCGAACTTGAAGATCGTCTGTCCACTCCACTCAGGGTACCAGAACTCCAGGTACTTGGGACTGTAGCCACCACCATGGGAGTGGGTGTCAAAGATCACCGTCCCCAGGGCCTTGGGCTCAATGAAACTCCACTGCTTGACGGCGCTGCCCTTGCCGCCATCCGCGACCACGTCGCCGTCCAGCTGGTGGAAGTCGGCGAAGATGGCCACGGTCCCGCCGGCGCCGCCGCCGGAGCCGCGGTCGCTGGCCGCCTTGCCACTGGCAGTGACCTTGCCGCCATCCTGGACAACAAAGGACTGGGCACCGATAACGACGATGCCGCCGCCGGCGCCACCGCCTGCAAACTGGGTGCCGCCGGCACCGCCAAACTCCAGCGTGGTCAGATTGGCATCGCCCTTGGCAATGCCACCCTTGGTCTGGGCCGCACAATTACCGTGGTTGGTCCCATCCTGCCCGGCTTCTTGGTTACCGCCGCCGCCAGCATTGGCACACTGTACGGCACCGGCCGCGCCACCCGAGCAGTTCTGCTTCGAGTCACCGGGGACACCCACACCACATTCAGAGGACCCCGGCGCAAAATAGCCACCGGAAGATGGCTGGAAACCAGCTCCGTCAGCGTTGATACGACCGCCGGACTTCACCGTCATCTTGTTGGCCCGAACGTAAACGATACCCCCCATGGAGCCGTCCTCTGCCAGCGGCAGCGCCGGCTTGAGGACCCCGCCATTGACGATTTCAACGTTGCCAAAGGACGCCGCCAGCACTACTTGCGCCTTGGCATCTCCACCGGAGAGGTAGTTATGGGCCAGGGGTTTGATCAGGTGCAAAGTCGTGCCGTTGACCGACTTCACCTGATTGAGTTCCCAGGTCCCTGAGGTCACCTCATCACTGCCCCGGGTCTGGTGCACCATGATGTGACTGCCGCTGTTGAAGGTGCTGGGGTTCGAGACCTGCAAGGCCGTTTCCCCGGCATTGCCCATGGCACCGGCAGAGTACTGGTTGGGCGCGAAGTCATAGGCCACAACCAGGTTGTTGGACGAAGCGAAGCTGGCCGAATCGTCGGCGTAGAGATGCATCAGCACCTTGGGCGAAGCCGGATTCATGAGGTGGACATAGGTGGTGGCAGAGCCGTAGGCCGGCAACCCCCACTGCTCGACGTAGGGGACGATGGTGCCGTTGCCCTCCACCGCGCCCGAGCCGCCGCTGGCCGCCAGCTTTTCGAAGGCCTCCTGGGCCGTGCTGGCCCCGAGCTTGGCCTTGGAATCGTCGAAGGAAACCACCCCGGAAGCCAGCGCCGCAGGATGGATGTCAGCGACATCGACGCAGCCAAGGCAAGCCACATCAAGGGTAGAGTCGGAGAGCACGGCGTGCTCTGCGGCACCGCCCGGCTCAACACCCTTGGCCCAGGCGAAGCTGACCTCTTCCTCCTTGATGCACTGGAAACAATTGACGTTCAGCGCCGCACCGCCCTTCTGGTCCGCGGCCGCAAAAGTGAAGGCCACATCATCAGCATCGACGCACTCCGGACAGGAGATGTCCGTCGCCACGCCAGTACCAATACCTGACCACGCATCGCCAGTATAGACCCGCAATAACGCGTCGTTGAGGTCCCACCAGAGTTGGCCGGCCACCGGCTCTTCGGGGGGCTCCAACGAATTGTGCACTGCCAGATTCAGAGCCTGGAACCCGGCGAAATCAAAGTCCCCTTCCAGGGCCACCGAGCCATCGGCCAGGAGCACTGCACCGAGGTCCGACAGCAGTTCACCGACCTGCTCCCCGGTGACAAACTCGCTGAGATCAGGGGCTGCGATGAGATCATCGTAAAGCCCAGAGAAATGCGAGCCCGGCTCAAAACCGGCCGCCGCCAGATAGTCAGCCACGTTATCATCTGCATAGCAGGCGCAGGCATTGTAGCCGGCCGCCAGCAGCCAGGCCGCCA
>ERZ890953.1383-NODE-1383-length-12301-cov-4.710926_pt1 | contig 12301 bp, 9 predicted proteins | sample MGYA00521264_ERZ890953 | MGnify/ENA primary metagenome ERZ890953 (study PRJEB32303, sample SAMEA104408629) | aquatic metagenome | biome: Brackish water; feature: Chemocline; material: water | place: Baltic Sea | collected 2014-10-26T21:54:00 | depth 200 m ... | reverse complement strand
TTAAATAAGATAAAACCCGAGTTCTGGGATCATCACGATTCGGATGCAGGACCCTACAGGTCTCAGTTCGACTTCCGGCGTACCTGGTACGCGGCGGTTTTCCTCACATCTGCGGTGGTCCTGGCGCCTCTGATATTCATGACCGTCATGGATTACAGGGCAACGCGACACGACGTTGAATCCGAGATCCTTCTCAGAACTTCCCGGCTTGTATCCAATGTCCGCCGGACTTTTTCGTACTTTCTGGATGAACGGAAATCCGCGCTCGATTTTGTTGTACATGATCGTTGCTTTGATGAATGCATGAATCCTGAACGGTTGAACGCTATTCTTGAAAACCTGAAAAAGAGTTTCGGCGGTTTCACCGACCTGGGATTGATTGACCATCGTGGTATTCAGCTCTCCTATGTGGGGCCTTACGGATTGAAAGGCAGGGATTACAGCGAGCAGGAGTGGTTTAAGCAGGTTGCGCTTCGCGGGGTTTTTATCAGTGATGTATTCATGGGGTATCGAAATGTTCCCCACCTCGTTATCGCGGTCAAATGTACCCCGGTAGATGGCGATTTCTTCGTTCTCAGAGCGGCGCTGGATACGGAGAAATTTAATGATCTGCTATCCAAGCTTGAGATAGCCGGTCAGGGAGATGCTTTTATTATTAACCACGGCGGGGTGCTGCAGACTCCCATGTCTGCCCACGGGGAGGTGCTGCAGAAAATCTCTCTGCCCGTACCGGAATATGCCCCCAAGACAAGGGTTCTGGAATGGTTGGATAAAAACGGGGACACCCTCATTATCGGGTATAGATATATTGCCGATACGCCGTTCATCCTGATGGTGGTCAAGCACAAAAAGGAGTTGATGCGGCCATGGGAGGATACCAGAAAGAAACTGATCTGGTTTCTGATCATCAGTGTGGCCTTTATTCTCTTTGTCATTTTAGGTGGGGTAACGTATCTTGTAAATAGAATCTTTCAGTCGGATCGGAAACTGATTATCACGCTTCATCAGGTGGAATATGCCAACAAGATGGCCTCCATTGGAAGGCTGGCGGCCGGGGTGGCTCATGAAATTAACAATCCATTGGCCATCATTAACGAAAAAGCCGGTTTGATGAAGGACCTGTTTCTCTTTAAGAAGGAATATGCGGGAAACGATACGCTCATGGGCCTGCTGGACTCCATCATACGTTCGGTAGCCAGGTGCGGAAGAATCACAAAGCGCCTGCTGGGTTTTGCGCGCCATATGGATGTGAGCATTCAGACTGTGAATTTAGAGGAGGTTGTCCGGGAAGTCCTTGGGTTTCTAAATAAAGAAGCAGAATTCCGATGCATTGAAATTTTGATAGAAGTTGCCGAAGATATTCCTCGGATTCAGACAGATGCGGGCAAGCTGCAGCAGATTATATTGAATATCATCAACAATGCCTTTGCCGCCATGGGAGACAACGGTCATCTGCACGTCGTGAGCAGAATGGAAGGAAAAGACAGCGTATCGCTCTCCATTTCTGATGATGGTAGCGGGATTTCAGAAAAGGATCTGAAACGTGTTTTTGAACCGTTTTTCTCGACAAAGACGGGAAAAGGAGGAACCGGGTTAGGCCTTTCCATTACCTACGGTCTTGTTGAACAGATCGGTGGAAAGATTGAAGTGAAAAGTGAGTTAAACAAAGGGACAACTTTTACCATTATACTCCCCCTTGTAACCGAAGAAAAGGAGATGAAAAACTCGTGCGTGTACTCTTAGTGGACGACGAAAAGGAACTGGTGGAAGCACTGGCGGAAAGGTTGGGCATCAGAGGGATAGAGGCGCATTGGGAAACGACTGGTGATGCGGCTTTGAAACGCATTGGGGAAGAGGCATTCGACCTGGCCATTCTGGACGTGAAGATCCCGGGAATCAGTGGCATAGATCTGCAAAGGAAAATGAAGGTAAAGTGTCCTGATCTGAAATTCATGTTCCTGACCGGGCACGGATCGCAGGACGATTTTGCCGCCGGATCTTCCGAGACGGGGGAGGATTACTATCTGCTGAAGCCCGTACATATTGATGAACTCATGGAAAAAATGAAAAAGTTGATGAGTGAATAAAGGGGTGGAACATGAATCACCGGTCGGATGGTGAAACGGGAACAGGACTTCAATTTTTCGGAAAAATGACTGCGTCCATTTCTCATGAAATTAAGAATGTGATGGCGATCATAAATGAAAGTGCGGGACTGCTGGAAGACTATACTATCATGGCCGAGAAAGGTGTTCCCATCGACCCTGAGAAGCTCAAGGCAGTATCCCAGAGGGTTTCAAAACAGATCCGGCGGGCGGACGGAATTACAAGGAATATGAATAGTCTGGCCCATAGTGTGGATGATTTTCACAAGAGTGTCGGACTCAGAGAAACCCTGGAGTTGTCTGTCGGACTTTCCCTGCGATTAGCGGATATGAAAAGTGTAAAACTGGATCTGCAACTGCCGCAGGATCCTGTAACCATTATTACATCCCCATTCCATCTCCTGAACCTTCTCTGGCAGGTCGTGGATTTTGCCATGGGAGCTTCAGGAGGCGGGAAAACCCTAAGATTCACGTATGAAACAGGCCCGGATTCGGTTAAAATAAGAGTTACCGGACTTGAAACGCTTTCAAACCTGTCGGAGGATGCATTCCCAACGGAAAAGGAAAAAGCCTTGCTGCAAACGCTGGGCGGAGCGATTTTCCTGGATGCGAAGGCTCGGGAAATCCAAATTGTTTTGCCAAAAGATCTACGTCAAAAATCGACTGACAACTGAAGGCTAAAGGCTGAAAGCTAACGGCATTAAGAAAGGAGAACAAAATGGAAAAAGTATTGCTGGTGGATGATGAAATAGATTTTCTGGAAACCATGTCCGAACGGATGCAGGCAAGGGACATGAACGTGACCACGACGACATCTCCCAAAGAAGCCCTTAAGAAGGTCCAGGAAGAATCCTACGATGCCATCATTCTGGATCTCATGATGCCCGAAATGGACGGGCTTGAAACGTTAAAGGAACTCAAAAAAAAGAATCCCGATATTCAGGTAATCCTGCTCACGGGTCATGCTACTGTGCAGAAGGGCGTGGAAGCCATGAAATTGGGAGCCGTCGACCTCCTGGAGAAGCCGGCTGATATCAAGGTGCTGACAGAAAAGATCAAGAAGGCACACGCGAGGAAGATGATTCTGGTGGAAAAAAAGGCAGAAGAAAAAATAAGGCATATCCTTGCTGAAAAGGGATGGTAAGAGCTCCAAAAGGGTATGAGATGCGTACGCTCATACAGATGACAGGAGAAAAGATCCATGAAATCTATTCTGCCCGAAAAGGCATTATACCTTGAGAAATTGAAAAAGGGCAAATTCAACGTGCCTGATTTCATCTATGTGCCTGCAGCGGATTTCAAAAATGAAAAATTTGGAAAACTCGAGGAGTTCCTCAGCCGCCATCAGGAAAACTTCAAGGTGATTGCGAGGAGCGCCCACCCTCTTGAAGAGGACTTCAAGCCCGGAACATTTGATTCTCTTGAGACCTATGCCGATGTGGCCGGTATTCAATATGCCCGGAAGCGAATTATCAAACTGGGAAAAAGCGTAAGCAGGCTATCCATATTGCGGCAGCAGAAATTCAATCACGCACCCGAATTGGACCTGGATGGTATGGGCGTTATTGTCATGCCCTTTATTAACGGCACGGCGGTTATGGCAAAAATGTTAGGGAAAACTTGGGAATTCGGTTACTGCAGGACCAGGTCGCACAAGGTGGAGAGCCTTCCCTACATTACAAAGACGCCTCACGACACGGGGCTTCTGGACATATCCGGAGATATTCAGAAATATCTTGGTTTCCAATGCGAGATCGAATACATCATCTCGGGAGACGGGAAAATCCATGTGGTTCAGGCAAAGGACATCTCCCATGTGGAAACCCTGGAACAGAAGCAGAGTGAGAGGTCGGTCAGGTTAGATGGGATAAGGAGAATCAGAAAGAGGAGAAACTACCGTGAGCGCCCGGTCTTTGTAATGGACAACGCCGCTTTCTATATGAACATCATTGATCACTGTGAAAACATCGTGATGGGAAAAGAGCCATCCGGCTCCGGAGTGGTTGATGCGCTCAAAATGATTGCATCCTACGAATCCGAATTGGAGAATTTTGCCCTGAGAAATGAAAACTTCGCCATCCTGGGGCTGGCTATCGATGCGCCGGGGGATCTGTACCAGATTGCCAACCATTACCTTGATGAAACACCTGCATTACAGGAACAACTCTCCCAGGCCCTGTACGATAACCTCTACAAACGGGACTATTTCCTCTCAGAGGCGGACACCCTGATTGCCAGGGATGAAATCAGGATCAACCTGCGCAGCCATGAGGCATACGGCATCGCCACGGTACGTAACCCGGTCTGGTCAGTGTATTGGTACATGGACAGGGACGAGAAAGTAGTGGGGGAATTTCGAAATCTGGGATTCAAGACAGGGGACTGCATCGGCATCGACATTGACATGAAGGAAAAACCCACGGTCTATCGTTTATAGTTTTGGTTTTTTATGAATGAGGGCCTGGATTGCCTCCTTGTGCTCCCTGGTTTCGGATAGGAGCGCCAGTTGGGAAGACATATAATCCAGGTGTCCTTTCAGGTCGGATTTAAGGCCATCGTAAAGAGCTCGTTTACTTGCTCTCAAAGAGGCTTCGGGCCACCTGGCGATTCCATCCGCATACGCAAGGCTTTCTTCTTCCAGGGATTCTACAGAGACCACCCTGTCCACAAGCCCTAACTTGTGGGCCTCCTCCATCTTGACCACACGTCCTGTAAGGATGATGTCCATGGCCCTGCTGAGTCCGATCAGTCTCGGTAGAAAAATGGCACTGCCGTCTCCCGGCGCCAGTCCGATGCGAACGTAGGTGGCACAGAAAGTGGCTCTTTCCGAAGCGATACGCAAATCACAGGCTAATGCAAGCCCGAATCCTCCCCCGAACGCAGGCCCATCAATAGAGGCGATGACCGGTTTGTCCAGGTCTTCCAGAAGGAGAGGGATTTTCTGCACATGGTTCCACAGATAGTCCTTCATATCCCATGATGCCAATTTCCCCCTGGACATCTCTTTGATGTCTCCACCAGCGGAAAACGCATCGCCTTCTCCCCGGATAATAATGACTTTTATGCTTGGATCGTTGGAGGCATCTGTTAAAGCCAGATAGATGTCTTCGGCCATCTTCAGGGTAAAGGCATTTCTTATTTCGGGTCTATTCAGAGACAGGATGGCTACAGACGCCGATTTTCTGTAAAGGATGTTCAGAAGTTTCATGAATCCGGACGTCCTTTGTCTTTACTTGTTCTTTCTCTGAAGTTCAGTTTTACAGGGGTATGAGAAAGATGGAATGTATCCCGAAACTGGTTTATCAATAATCGTTCGTAAGAGAAATGCACCTTGTCCGGCCGGTTGACAAATATGGCAAATGTGGGCGGTCTGGTACGGGTTTGCGTTGCGTAAAAGAACTTGAGTCGTCCACTTCCAATGCGTGGAGGCGGATGCCGCTGGATCGTTTCCTGAAGTGCCCTGTTTAACGGCCCTGTTGTGACCCGGGTGGAAAATTCCGTGAACACCGTGTCTATTTTGTCGAAGAGTTTGATGACCCTTTCACCGGTGAGAGCAGAAAGATTCACGCGCGGCGCGTAAGAAATGAAATGCAGTTGCCTGTCTATGGCATTTTCCAGGTCGCGCCTCTTTCTGTCTTCCCCCTTGACCAGGTCCCATTTGTTGATGGCCAGAACCAGTCCCCGACCCTTTTCAAGGGCGTAACCGCAAATCCTGGCATCCTGTTCCGATACGCCTTCCCATGCGTCGATCAGGACGACAGCCACATGGCAGCGATCCAGGCTCTTGACGGCCTTGATCATGGAAAAGGTATCGATCTTCTCTTTCACCTTTCCCTTTCTGCGCAGGCCTGCCGTATCAACCAACACATACTCTTTCCCTCTACGGCGGAAAACGGAGTCCACGGTATCGCGTGTGGTTCCCGGAAGATCGCTTACAACCAGACGGTCCTGTTTCAATATCCTGTTTATGAGGGATGATTTCCCCGCATTGGGTCTGCCCAGCACAGCGACCCTGATCTGGTCCGGGTCCTCCAATTCATGGGTGGTCATGGGCAGGTCTTCTATGACGGCCTCCATGAAGGGAGCAATTCCGTATCCATGGGCTGCGGAAATCGGAAAAGGAGTTCCCATGCCGAGTCTGTGAAAATCGAGGATCAGGTGGTCATGTTCCGGACCGTCCACCTTGTTCACTGCGATAAAAACTTTCTTCTGGTTTTTTCTCAGGTAAAGAGCCATTTCCTCGTCGCCCGGGAGCAACCCCTGCCTCCCATCCACCATGAAGATAACCCTGTCGGCGTCTTCCACGGCCTTCCTCACCTGTGCCCTCACCTCCCTGAGCAGGGGATCCTGGCCGATATCTTCAAATCCACCGGTATCCAGAAGGATAAGCGGTTTCCCGTTATAGGAGATGGGCGCTTGTATACGGTCTCTTGTTACTCCGGGCCGGTCGTCAACCAGGGCATATTTGGTTCTGGAAAGCCGGTTAAACAGGGAGGATTTCCCCACATTCGGTCTTCCGGCAATAGCGATTACAGGAGGCATGGTTTTTATGGTTCTCCTCGGACAAAGTCATTCTTCTAAAAGAGTTCGCGTGTATCCTATTCAAATTCCCGGGGTTTGTATTGCAGGTTCAGCGAAACCATTCCGCCATGAGGTCTTTTTCCATGCCGCATCTAATTCCTGTGGGATCCCACGGTCCTTATTTGCCGGTACCACAAAGACTTAGGTTGAATCCATATTTTTTGCAGTGTACCAGCAAATAAGGACCTCTGCCACGTGCGGAGGAGCTTTATCCAAGATGCGGCAAGGAAAAAGACCTCATGACTCCATTTGTCCCCGGTTTTTTTGAATAGGGTAAATTTCATTAATTCGCAATCCGAAATTCTCTATCAGGATCTGCCGCCGGGCCCGTAATCGATGGGCGGAAGCGGAATGTCTTCGGCAAACAAGGTCTTGTCATCAATCTTTTTCATGACTGCCTGCGACATGGCCGACGTGTAAATATATCCGAAAAGCTGATCGTTGTTCGCGGTGATCTTATACAGGGTTGGTGGAAAATTGACATTTGCGTTGAGCCACTTCACGATGGTCATGAGAACGTTTTCATCCGTAACCGGTACCCATTTTTCATAGGTGATCGATCGCCCGTCTATCTTCGTATCGAACAGCAGTGCCGAAGGATTTTCAATCGACAGCCCGGCGTAGGAAATATTGTAGTCCTGCCAATGGGCGATGAGGTCCTTGACGTCGGCGCCATATTGGCCGGAGGCCACCCAGATCCTTGCATAGTTGTCAAGAAACGCGCAACCTTGAATAAAAGGCAATGTCAGAAACGACAATAGAAGCATTCTACCAAAATATTTTTTTATATGCATGGCAAACCCTCCCGGATTGATTTTTGTGTGAACCGCTTTAAAAGTAACAAGTGACTAATGTCCGATGTCCGATGCCCAGCAACCAATAACGAATAACCAATGACCAGTGATCAGTGATCAGGGATTTTCGGCCGTTACCTGTTTTCCCGGCGATTTCCTCCATTCCCGCAATCTCTGAAGAACCACGTAGAGAACCGGGACCAGCACGAGGCTGAGGAAGGTTGCTGCGATCATTCCCCCGAATACCGCTGTGCCCAGGGAATGCCGACTGGCTGCCCCGGCCCCTGTGGCCACCACCATGGGGACCACGCCGAGGATGAAAGCGAAGGCGGTCATGAGGATGGGTCGTAATCTCTCCTTGGAGGCATTGACAGCAGCCTCTACGATAGACATGCCCTGCATCCTCAGTTCCCTGGCAAACTCCACAATCAGAATGGCATTCTTGCTGGCCAGTCCAATCAACATGACCAGTCCGATCTGGCAGTAGACATCATTGGAGATACCCCGAATGTGCTGGGCGAGGAGCGCTCCGAGGATAGCCAGCGGCACGGCGAACATGACCATGAGGGGCATAATCCAGCTTTCATACTGGGCTGCCAGGAACAGGAACGCAAAAACCAATGCCAGGGAAAAGATGTAGGGCGCCATTCCGCCGGCTTCAATTTCCTGGTAGGCCGTTCCCGTCCACTCATATCCGTATTCATCGGTGAGGGTTTTTGAGGCCATTTCCTCCATGGCCGCTATGGCTTGACCCGTACTATACCCCGGCGCGTTGCCCCCGTAAATGGAAATCGTTCGATACAGGTTGTAATGTTTAATGCTCTGAACGCCACGTATCTGTTTTATTTTGACGAGGGCGCTCAAGGGAACCATACTCCCGTCGGCCGCACGAACGTAGAGTTTGCTGATATCTTCTTTTTGTGCGCGATAGGTGTCCTCAGCTTGTAGAAAGACCTTGTAAACGCGCCCGAATTTATTGAAATCATTGACATACATGGACCCTAGAAAAGTCTGAAGAGTGGTGAAGATATCCGATATGGAGATCTGCAGGCTCTTGGCCTTGGTCCTGTCCAGTTCCACATAAAATTGGGGGTAATTGACTTCAAAGGTGGTACTCAAAGGGGTCAGAACCGGGTGGTTCCGCGCTTCATCCATCATTTTCTGGGCCACGGTTCGAAGTTCTGTCAGGCTGCCTCCCGTCAGGTCCTCCAGCTCGAATTCAAATCCGCCCGTGGTGCTGAGCCCCTGGATAGGCGGCGGTGGAAAAGGAATGACGATGGCTTCGTTAATGCCGCCAGCACCGGACATGAGAGCCCCCATAATTCCATTAAGACTCAGTTGAGGGGTCTTTCTTTTATCCCATGGCGTGAGCATCACGAAGGCCGCCGCGGACGAAGGGTCCATAGCCGAGTTGAGGAGATTATAGCCGCCGATCATGACCACGCTGGAGATCCCGGGAGTCTCTTTTAAAAGGATTTCTTCGACTTTTGCACAGACCTTTCCCGTTCTGTCCAGGGCGGTGCCTTCGGGTGTCTGGATCATCACCATGAAATATCCCTGGTCCTCGGATGGCACAAATCCCGTGGGCACAATCTGAAACATGTAGTAGGTGACGACAAGAAGGACAGCAAAGACCATGAGGACAAGATACCAACCCTTGATGAACCCGCGAACTCCCTTCAAATATTGGTTACGGAACCAGTCAAAGGCCTGATTGAATTTGCGAAAAAACCAGTTTGATTTTTTTTCTTCTTTTCGCAGCAGTACGGCGCAGAGGGCGGGACTCAGGGTCAACGCGTTGATGGCGGAGATCCCCACGGAAAACGCAATGGTCAGGGCGAACTGTTTGTAGAGCTGCCCGCTGATCCCCGGCATGAAGGCCACCGGCACAAAGACGGACATAAGAACCAGTGTTGTTGCGATGATGGGACCGGTCACTTCATGCATGGCTTCTTTGGTGGCCTCTTTTGGCCCCAGGCCCTTTTCGGAAATGCAGCGGGAGGCATTTTCCACTACGATTATGGCATCATCCACCACGATACCGATGGCCAACACCAGTCCAAAGAGGGTCAGGGTATTAACGGAGAAACCGAAGGCTTTCAGGACGGCGAAGGTCCCCACGAGGGAAACGGGAATGGCGATGGCCGGGATGAGCGTCGCCCGCCAGTTCTGCAGGAAAATGTAGACCACGATGAACACGAGGAGCATGGCTTCTATGAGGGTCTTGATCACTTCCTTGATCGATTCCCGAACAAACAGGGTGGTATCGTAGCTGATGGCGTATTTCAGGCCTTTTGGAAATCGTTTGGAAAGCTTGTCCATGTTGGCGTATACGGCGTTGGCCACGTCCAGGGCATTGGCGCCGGGCAACTGAAAAACACCGATGCAGGCAGCCTTCCCCTTGTCCAGGTGGGCGAACCATCCATAGTTTTCAGCGCCCATTTCAACACGTCCCACGTCTTTGACCCGCACGACGGAACCATCGGGCTTCGTGCGAATAATAATGTCTTCGAATTGCCGGGGGTTTGAGAGCCTCCCCAGGGTGTCGATGGAATAGGTAAAGGCTTGTCCTGGAGGGCTCGGAGGATCGCCGATTTTTCCCGCGGCTACCTGCACATTTTGTTCCTGGACCGCACCGATCACATCCATGGCGGTCATTTCCAAGCTGGTCAATTTGTCTGGATTGAGCCACAGGCGCATGGCGTATTTCTTCTCTCCGAAAATCTGCACATTCCCGACGCCAGGGAGCCGGCTGAGGATATCCACAATATTGATAGAAGCGTAATTGCTGAGGAAAAGGTCGTCAAGGGTTCCATCCGGTGAATACAGGGAGATGATTACCACAAAGTCCGGCGACTGCTTCTGGGTGGTGATTCCATATTTACGGACATCAGCCGGTACCTGGGGTTGGGCCATGGTCACCCGGTTTTGCACATCCACGGCGGCGATGTCCAGGTCATACCCCACGTCAAAGGTTACGGTGATGTTGGAGGTCCCGTCGCTGGAGCTGATGGAGGTCATGTAGGTCATGCCTTCCACGCCGTTGATCTGCTCTTCAATGGGAGTAGTGACTGTTTTTTCAACCACCTCCGCATTGGCCCCGGTGTAGGTGGCCTTGACCTGTACGGTAGGCGGCGTAATCTCGGGGAACTGTGCTATGGGGAGCAAAAGGAGGCAGACGGACCCTGCCAGAGAGATAACGATCGAAATGACACCGGCGAAAATGGGTCGATCAATGAAGAAGTCAACAAACATACGGTTTACCCGAAAGCTCCTGGATTATTTCTTATTTGTGGGAACGGATGCGGTTTTTCCTGCAGGCGCAACGGCCGTTGCCTTCCCTTTCTGGTTCGGGGAAGCGATCTTGGGCTGAACCACCATGCCGGGCCGCACGATCTGCAGCCCCTGCGTAATAACCAGTTCGCCTTCTTTCAATCCTTTCCAGATGATCTTCTGGCGGTCGTAAAGAAAACCTGTCTCAACCTCTCTCTTTTCCACCTTGTTGTCTTTTCCCACCACATACACATAGGTTCCTGTCTGGTCTTCCGCAATGGCCTGTTCGGAGATCAGGGGGGTGTCGGGGACATTACAGAGAAAGAGGCTCGCCTGCACATAGATGCCGGGCAGCAGGGTCTCTTCCGGATTCGGCACAACGGCGCGCATATTGATGGTATTGGCTTTGGGGTCCGCCGTATTGTCAATGAAATCCACTTTTCCCTGGTAAGGGTGTTTCGTTTTGTCAGAGAGAATGATGTCTACCGGCGGGGCCTTTTCCTTCGTGTATTTGAGAATGGTCCGCAGGTCCTTTTCGCTGGGGCTGAAGTAGGCGTAGATGGGGTCCAGTTGTACAATGGTGGCAAGCTTGGTGTCCTGGCCGCCGGCCCCCACGAGATTCCCCACGTTCACCAGGGTTCGGCCGATGCGGCCTTCCAGGGGCGAGTACATGGTACAGTAACCTAAGTTCAGTCGATCCTGTTTGATTTGGGCCAGGTCGGCCTTTACGGCTGCCGCGGCTTCTTTGGCTTTTGTCTGGTAGTCATCAAAAGACTCCCTGGTAATGTAGTCGTCTGCCACCAGTGGCCTGTAACGTTCCACCTGCTCGGTGGCAAAGGTGAGAGCGGCCTCATCCATGGCCAGCTGGGCGAGGCTCCTTTCGAGTTCCGCCTGATAGGGGGCCTGTTCGATAACGAAGATCAGGTCTCCCTTTTTCACATCATCGCCCTCAATAAACAGGCGTTTTTCCAGGAAACCTTCCACCCGGGCTCGAATGTCCACGGTCTTGACGGATTCGGTTGTGGCCACGAAATTCAGATGTACGGGGACCGTACGAAGAACCACTTTTTCCACGGTGACTTCTGTGGGTGGTGGTTTTGGCGCCTCCTCCTGTTTCTTTTTGCAACCCGGGAAACAAATCGGAAGCAGAAGCAGGAGTGCTATCGGCAGGGCGCCTATCCAGCAGGTTCTATGGTTGCGGTTACTGTGCATAGGACAGCGTCTCCCTCTTATTATCATTTTCACGGGAAAGGGGCGTCTCCCTTGGTGGTTCCGTGGGCAGATCCGCCCCGATGGCATGAATAAGCTCTGCATAGGATGTGAAGAGATCCGTTCTTGCCTGCACTTTCCGCGAACGGGCGGAAGCCAGCGTGGTCTGAGCATTGAGCAGTTCTACGATCTCTGCAGCCCCCGCCCGATACCTGGCAAGGGAAACCTTGTAGGACTGTTCGGAACTGGCAAGCAGGGTCTCGCTGGTTTCTACCTGCTGGGCTGCCGTGCGCACATTGTAGAATGCGGACCAGACTTCAGAAATGACCGATTCCTCCT
>ERZ890953.1382-NODE-1382-length-12302-cov-3.702213_pt1 | contig 12302 bp, 9 predicted proteins | sample MGYA00521264_ERZ890953 | MGnify/ENA primary metagenome ERZ890953 (study PRJEB32303, sample SAMEA104408629) | aquatic metagenome | biome: Brackish water; feature: Chemocline; material: water | place: Baltic Sea | collected 2014-10-26T21:54:00 | depth 200 m ... | reverse complement strand
GCACCAGGACGTCCTCGTGACCGACCACTTGACTGCTCAGGAAATCGCCCATGTCTTTGAAGCGGTCCACTGAATTAAGGAGCATCCGCTCCACGGGAATATTCACCTGCTCGGCGACGGTTCGGGCGATAGCCTCTTCCCCCACCGTATCGCCAAGGCCTGAGAGACTGGCCCCCGCCTGGTCGAGCACATCAATAGCCTTGGCCGGAAGACGGCGATGGGGCACGTAGCGACAGGTAAAACGAACAGCAGTCTCGATGGCTCGGGGCCCGTAGACGACATCGTGGTGGGCCTCGTAGAGCCCGATAATCCCCGAAATGATTTCGATGGCCTCCTGCGGGCTCGGCTCCGACAAGATCACAACCTCGAAGCGGCGATTGAAGGCCTTGTCCTTCTCGAAACGCAGACGATATTCTTCCGTGGTAGTGGCTCCGATAGTGGGAAACTCACCTCGTGCCAGTGCGGTCTTCAACTCGTTGGCCGCGTCGGGGCTGGAGTCGCCGCCGCCAGCACCAATGAGAGTATGAATTTCATCGATGAAAATGATCACACGGTCTTTGAGTTGCCGCACTTCGTCGCGCAGTGCCAGCATTCGCTCCGAGAAGGAGCCGCGCAGCTGCGTTCCCGCCACCAGCGCCGCCGTTTCCAGTTCCAGAATGATGCGGTTATGCAAGCGGCTGGTGCGGGCACTGCCGCTAGCCATCTCCCGCGCCAAACCTTCCACCAGGGCAGTTTTGCCGACGCCGGGGTCACCCACCAGGCAAGGGTTGTTGATCTGCCGCTTCTTAAGGATATTGATGAGCTGGGTGATCTCGCGATCGCGCCCGATAACCGGGTCAATCTCGCCGCGCACGGCACGCCGGGTGATATTGGTGGTGGACTTGGTTAGCTCTGGGAACTCCTCAGGGTCCAGGGTAACTCGCGCCTCCTCCTCCAATAGTAGTTCTGCAGTCTCCTTGGCTTCGGGATGCAAACTTGCGGAGGAGGTGGGGCCAACCGGCGGCTCTGCAGAGGCCCGTCCTCCCTCCGCCGCCTCCGGTGGGCGAGTAACTATTGGTTCCGCACCTGGAGGGAGCTCCTCGGGAACAACCGTGACCTCCTCATCCAGCTCTTCGGCCTCCTGCTCGCCTCGTAAGGGAGCCAGATTTGAAATGCGTGCCAGCAACGCCTGGCGTAGGCGAGAGAGGTCAACACCACAGGCCTCCAGGGCACGGGTCCCGAGGGCCCGCCGCACCCGAATCATGGTGATGAAGTAGAAAAGGGAGTTGACGTGATTGTCGCGACTGCCGGCCATCTCGCAGGCCCGACGCATAATCAGCTTCAGAGTGTCTGGCGGCTCCGTGAGGCGGTCCACCTGGTCCGCCGCCTTGAGGGATTCCAGAGCCTGCTTCAGGCCATTGTCACCCTTGAGCCGGATCTTGAAATTGCTGAGGACGCCGCCGATCATGCTGGGCTGAAATTCCAAGGCGGCGAGAACAACGTGCATGGTCGTCATGTCCCGACCGCTGCGCCGCGCCAGCATGCTGGAAAGCTCCATAAGTTTGTGCAATTCGTGGCTGGAAATTACTGTTTCCGCCATCTGCTTCACCTCATTGGGGGATTATGGCGCTGCCCGCAGGCGAACGGCCCCCGGCCCTTCGATTGTCATCTCCATCCGCCGTACAACTGGCGTGGCCCCTGGTCCTTCTCCGTAGTACATTGCTAATTTCACTTCATAGGTGCCGCGGGGCAGAGCCAGCGGCACCTGGGGGGTTGCGGTGGGCGGTCCATCTGGATGCAGTGACCGGGGAAAACTGAACTCCGTGACTGCGAAGATCTCCTCGTCATCCTTGAGAAACTCCACTCGTAGCTTCACCAGGTCCCGCCCGTCCAGTAGCCGCGCACCAATGAGGTCAACGGTGAAGTCAACCTCCACCGCAGCCCCCTGAAGCTGATACAGCGTCCCTATTACGACCAACAACAAGACACTGTACGCAAGCGCTCTTTTCCGCCAACCGTGCCGCATCGCGGCGTACTATAGCAGACAAAAATCAGGTTGCCAACCGACCCGGGAAAGTAGTAGACTGAGTTAGCGATGACGAGCAGAGCATACATTGTGGATTTTTCCGAACCGGGGCAGGTAGCCAACGCCTATCTGCACTACTTTTCGAACTTCGCCTTCCTCTTAAATACCAAGGACGAACTGAAGCTCTTTACCCAGGTAAAGATTCGGTTCAACTTCCCCGATGGCCATGGCACCACAGTAGTGGCTCGGGTTGTCAGCGTCCTCCCGGACAACGGCTACGGGTTGCAGTTGGCGGACAACTCAGTGACAAAATGGGTTATTGATAAGGCCAAAGAGTATCACGAGCGGATGGAACGGGTGCGTGGCACGGCCCGAGGGACTGCTGCTGCGGCGGCGGAGGAGGCTCCCCCCGAGCCCCCCCCCGAGGACTTGACGACGCGGCGCATCGACCTGCCTCGCAAGGAGATTACGCCGACACCAAGTGCCCGACTAGCTACCGCCCAGGAGGAGGTTTCGAACCCTGCGAAGATTCTGGACCCCATGACCAAACCGGTGGGTCTCAAGAAGGAGCCTGTGGGGACGCCACATGCGCAGCCTGCTGAAGCCGATCTCCCGGCCATGACTGTGGAGGCGGAACAAGAGGAGGTGGGGGCCCCCGAAGGTCCGGGCATGTCTTCTGAGGAAGCGGAATTGCGGCGCCGGGTAGCTGATCTGGATCGCCTGGTGGCTGAAGCCGGCGCCCAGCCTGGCGAGACTTTGCAAGCAGCCCCTGCGCACATTCCCTCTAGCGCTCCGGTCCAGTCAGCTGCAACTGAAGACCCTGCTGCGACATCGGAACAGACGCAGTCGCAACAATTGAAGGAGCAAATTGCCGGGCTCAGCGACAAGCAGAAGAAGAAGCTGGCCATTTCCGCAGGGGAGCAGGAACGACGCCTCTTGATGACGGAGCCCGACCAATCATTGCATCTCTGGGTCCTCAAGAACCCCGGGTTGACGGAGGCTGAGGTCGTAGATTTTGCCGCCAACTCTCTGCTCTCGCCAGACGCCCTCAATTTCCTCCTGCAGAACCGCCGCTGGGGCACCTCTGCAGCGGTGGCAGAGCAGCTCGTGGCAAACCCCAACACGCCACCTGAAGCAATCCCTAACCTGCTTACCGTGTTGCCACAAGCCAAGCTGAAGCAACTGGCGGAATCTCCAGGGGTCCGCCACCTCGTGGCCCGACAGGCACGTCGCGTGCTCATGGAGCGGTCGCAAGCCTAGCCAGTAATCGCATCCGTTTCTGAAATACTCTGGAACTTGGAGGGGTGGTCTGCGCTGACGCCGACTCTACTCGGGGAGTGGCGGTGGTGGTGCCACGTGACCACGCTTGGGCCGCTCCACAGCTTCCGACTCCATGATAGTGTTGCCCTCGAAAATGACTCCCTTCTGCACGTACAGGGCGGGAGTGACGAGATTGCCCACGAGCCTGGCAGGGGCGTGAAGTTCCACACAGTTGTGGGCGCGGATATTGCCTGTGACATCTCCTCTTACCACAACGTTGGCCACCAGAATCTCCGCCTTCACGTTGGCATTTTCACCGATAATGAGGGTTCCCTTCGAGAAGACCTCTCCGTGGAATCGGCCATCTATCTGCACCGCGCCCTCGAAGGTAAGCTTGCCTTCGAACTCGCTTCCTTTCCCGAGAACGGCAATAATATCTTTCTGATCCAGTGAACTGAGAATGGACTCGTCGGCCATGATGCCTCCATGCTGCTTCAAGTACGACAAACCTAGAACAACTGCGCCTGCATGTCAATACTCCCTTGCCCTCAGCGGGTGAGCACAACTTTGCCCAGGACGGCCCGCGTTTCCAGCCGCGAGTGAGCTGCCGGGGCCTCGGCAAGACTCATCTCAACATAGCTGTGGGGCTGCAGCTTCCCTTGGTTAATGAGACGGGCGACGGTAGCCATTTCGCCCAGAGATCCCATGGTCGACCCCAGAATCGAAAGCCCCTTGAAGAAGACCGGTCGCAAATCAAGCTCCACGAGATGTCCGGCGGTGGCACCACAGAGAACGAGCGAACCGCCACGCCTCAAGCAGGCCACGCTCCCGGCAAAGGTGGCGGCGCCAACGTGGTCAACAACTGTCTCGACCCCGGCCTTCCCAGTGAGTGTGCGGACGCGGGAGACCCAGTCCTCGGTTACGTAGTTGATGACTTCCTGGGCCCCCAATCGGGTCGCGTGCTCCAGTTTCTCCGCAGTCGATGCAGTGGCGATGACCCGGGCCCCGAAGAGCTTACCAATCTGGATCGCCGCGCTGGAAACTCCGCTGGCAGCAGCCTGCACCAGGACCCACTCCCCCGGCTTGACGCGGGCGCGAGTTACGAGCATGTGCCAGGCCGTTAGAAAAGTGAGAGGCATGGTGGCCGCTTCGCAGAAGGACAGGTGGTCAGGTATAGGCAGCAGATTCTGCTGAGGGACGACCACGAAGTCGGCATAGCCGCCATCACGGGTCTCGCCAAAGATGCCATAGTGGCGACAGAACTGCTGCTCGCCCGACAAGCAGTGACGGCACTTCCCGCAGGAAGTGCCCGGCGAGACGAAATAGCGCTGTTGCGATGGCACGAGGCCGACGCCGCTTCCTGAGGCATCTACCGTGCCCACGAAATCACTGCCGGGGACCAGCGGTAAGGGAAAGCTGTGGCCCTCAACACCCCGCCTGACCCAGAGGTCGAGATGGTTGACGCCAACCGCGGCAACCTGCATACGAACTTCCCCCGGTCCGGGAATCGGGTCGGGCATCTCGACCCATTTCAGGACCTCCGGGCCGCCGTGCTCACGTACCTGGAATCCGTACATGGGGCCTCCACTATTTGCAGCACTGCGCCTTGAAAGAAGGTAGCAAGAAAAGGCAGCCCCGCGTGGGCCGTATCAACGGATGTGTGCGGCATACCCCCTTTTCAAGGTGGGGTCTCTGTTCAACTGCTTCAGGCGCACCAACGCGCAAGGCGATGGTGCGACGCACCACAATCAGAGAAAGACCCCTCGGTAATACCTAGGGTAAAAAGCACTTAACACCCTCCTCGAACCCCGCAGGGCTGATAACCATTCTAGTACCGACATGGCCGAGGCACAAGGCTTGTCGTGAATTAAAGCGGTCCGGCGGTGACCTTCAGTCTTTGTCTGAGGTAAAGAGAGCATCCAGGAGCCTGCGGCGAAACTCAGGCGAGGGCGTTGCACCGGTCGCTGCCTCCCGCTCCTGCCGGCAAATGGCGAGCATGCGTCGCATTCCGTCCACGGTATCAACGCACTCCACACAGTCGGCCAGGTGCAGCTCCAGCTCCTGGCAACATCCCTGGTCCAGTTCGCCATCAAGATAGGCCGAGAATCGCTCCAGCAAATCTTTACAGTGGCCGTCAGTTGAGCTTATTGCCTTCGCCATGATAGACCCTCTCAAATTCCTGATAGACCATGCCCCTCGCCCGGTGCAGCCTTACCTTCACTGCAGATTCAGTGAGGTCGAGAATCTCGGCGACCTCCTTGGTGCTCATGCCCTCCAACTCTCGCAATACCAGAACCTGCCGGTAATGAGCTGGGATGGCAGCAAGGGCCTCATGAAACTTGGCCCGCACTTCGGCAGAAAGGACCTCAGAGTCCGGGGTCGGACTCAGGGGCGAATCGATTCGTACCTCTCCCGCTGTCTGCGTCTGCAAATCCTCAAAGGGTACATGGCTGCGCGGTTCATTCTTCTTCAAGCGGCGCTTCTTCAGGCACGCGCTGGAGGCAATTTTGAGGAGCCACGTGAGCAGACTGGCGTCCCCCCTGAACCCTTTCAAATAGCGGTAGGCGGAGACAAATGTGTCCTGGACCACGTCCTCGGCATCTTGCTCCTGCCCGCACATACGAAAGCCAAATCGAAAGATCCGGTTCTCGTAGCGTGCAATCAACTCTTCGAAGGCGGCGCGGTCGCCACCATTCTGAAATCGCTCCACCAGGCTCTGATCATCCATCCCCTACCTCACCCGCTCTCACCGCACGGCCACGCGGTCAGCCTCCATCATAGGTTGGTGGGAGGAGTTGTAAAGGCCCATTGGTGAAGGCCAGGAATCGAGGGACTTTCTGCAACGTGGCGAACAAAGAGGTCGAGGCAGTCGGGGTCGAACTGCGTCCCTCGCCCCTTCATCAACTCGTCCATGACCTGGTAGGGTTGTAGCTTGCGGCGATAGGAACGATCAGTGGTCATGGCGTCGTACGAGTCGGCGATAGCCATGATGCGCGCCGGCAACTCGATCTCTTCCCGACGCAAGCCGTCGGGGTAGCCTTTGCCATCCCATCGCTCATGGTGGTGGCGGATGATTGAGCCGGCAGAGGAGAGGAAAGAGATGTGGCTGACCATGCGCTGTCCCACAGCAGGGTGCTCTCGGATTGCCAGGAACTCCTCGTTGGAAAGACGTCCGCGTTTGAGGAGAATGCTCTCGGAAATACCGATCTTGCCGACGTCGTGCAGCATTCCGGCGAACATGATCTGGTCGAGTTGCTCGTTACCAAATCCCATCACGTCGGCAACGACCATGCACATACTGGTGACTCGCTGCGAGTGGCCATGGGTGTAGTGGTCTTTGGCTTCCAATGCAAGAGCCAACGCCCCCACCGTGTCGAAATAGGACTTCTCCAAAGACCCGCGGTTGCGGAGATTTGCGCAGGCGATGGATGCGGTATCGGCAATGGACTGCACCAGGCGCCGCTCCGTACTGCTAAACTCGCCGTTCCCTTCCCGATCCGTGAGGTTGACGACACCGAAGACCTTCCTCTTGCCGGCGGTGGAATCGAGCAGCGGTATTGACAGGAAAGCCTTCCCCTTGCCGCGGCCGCTGGTCATTCCGGCCAACTCCACGTCTTCTACGTAGACAACCTCGGCCCCTTCCATCACCCGCTTGACAATGGGGGAGTCATCAAGATCAATGGGCTGGCGCTGGATCTCAGGCGGTATTCCCAGTGCTTCGGCCACGGTAAGTTGACCGCTCTCTGGCGCCTCGAGAAGGATGGAGAGGCGTCGACAGTTGACCATCACCTTGAGCGTCTCCAGCAACAACTGAACCGCCTCTTCCATGGTCCCGGCGGCATTCAGCCGGTTGGAGAAATCCAGCAGTGAGGAGATGAGGGATGTCTGCTCTCCAACCTGTTGCTCCAACTCCTGATGGTAACGGAGCTCGAGAGCTTTGGCCTCTCGGCTTCGGCTGAGCACCTCGTGCTGGCCAAAGGCCCGCGCCAGCATGGACCCGACTTCATCCAGGCCAAAGGGCTTGGGCTGCACTGAGAACGCACCACTACGCACCAGACGAACCGCACCTGTGACATCATCTTCTGCCGATAGCGCTACGAATACAGACTCCGGATAGTGGCTCTGCAGTTCCTCAAGCAAAGCACTGCCGTCACCATCGGGCAACCGAACTTCAGAGACAACTACGGCCGGCGAGTGAGCGAGAGCCTCGAGGCCCTGCCTGAGCGTGGTGGCCTCCAGTACCTCTGTCGCCAGAGGCTTGCCGGCCAATGCAATTATGCGGCGAACGGCATTGCTCGGCTCGACAATCAGCAATCGTCTCGTTGGCTCCATACAGCTCCTTTCCGCACCCATCCTACCTGCGCCCTCGTCCGGCGGCAAATTTCCTGTTAACTCAGATTGACAACGACAGACACTTCTCTCCGCAGCGACTACCGTGCTATACTCAGCCCATGAAATGCCCGAAGTGCGGACAGGAACAACCGGCTGCTCGTGATTGCGCATATTGTGGCATCGTCGTCGAAAAATATGCTGACCGCAAAGGCATGTCTCAGCCTCCGCCCCCAGGGCCGCAGCCGCACACCCAAAAGCCACAGCCGCGCCCCTCGGGAAGAGCCGATGGGCGTGGTCCAAGCCGGCCTTTTGCCTTCTCCTCCATCTCGTCAGCATGGCCGCAAGCGGTCTCTGTCCTCGGTTTTGCCAGGGAGCTTCTGATTCCCCCCACCGCGGCGCGACGGCGCTTCTACTCCAGTCTGGCCCGAATGGTGCGCAGTGGCGTTGGCCTGGAAGAGGGGCTGCAAACCTTGCAACTGACCGGTCGCGGAGCGCTGCGAGACATCTCCACAGCTGCCCTTAGAGGCCTCCGAGCCGGACTGCCGCTGGCGGAATCGCTGGCCGCGGTACCCCGGCTCATTCCCTGTGCGCAACGCACGATTCTCCACGCGGGGGAGACTACCGGCCACCTCTCAGAAGTCCTGGACCAGCTAGAGGCAATGGATGGCGACACTCTGGCCCTCTCCCGCAAGCTGCTGGCGAGCATGGCATATCCCCTCGTGGTGCTCTTGATGTCGTGCGTCATCATGCCTTTGCCTACCCTGGTACTGGGTAGTGTGGGAGCATACGTATCCGAAGTGGCCGGACGGATCGGCGGCCTCCTGACAATTATCAGCCTGTTATGGCTCTCTCTTCGGGCGCTGTCACTTTCGACGCCGGCGATCTTCCGGCGGGCACCGGCAAGCCTCGAGCAGCTACTGCGTCCCGGTCGCAAGTCCCTCTTCTTCCTGGTACTGCGCTCCTCCCTGCGCAGCGGTGTGCCCATCAGGGAGGCCCTGGGTATCGGGGCCATGGTCTGGGACAGTCTGCAGAATCGGGAGTTCTTTGCCAGCGCGGTCTCAACCCTCGACGGGGGCGGGACACTGACGCAAGCGCTCTCGCCCATGCTCGAAGCTGAGTGGGTGGTGATTCTCGCCACCGGTGAGAAGAGCGGGACGCTGGAGGAGAGCTTCGCCGAGCTCTTCGAGGCATACAGCCAACGCGCAGCAGCCCGGCGCAAGGTCCTTCTGATTGTGGCCACGGTTCTGCTCACGGTGGCAATTTTTGCCTATACCGCCAGTCAGGTGATGGGTGCATACCAGCAAACGGTGGAGGCCCCGATGCAGGAACTTGAGTTGATGATGGACCGAGAAATGCGGGGAATCTGGAATGGGCTGTAGGACCTTGGTCAGACTGCTTGAAATGCGCCGGGCCACTGGCTATTCTATGGGCCAAGCTGGACCATAATGCGGACGTGAAACGTAGCGGCGCAACGGACGTGAAAAGGAGAGGTCATATGAAAGGTCGCACTGCAGCCATCTGGATTCTTGCCCCGGCACTGCTGATGTTGGGGGCCTGCTCAGGTTTTTTCGACACTGGAAACACCGTTGGTCCAGGTAGCAGCGCCGATGCCTTTGTCGGGGGCGACGTCTTCCAGACCCTCTTCGGCAACGGACCAGGTGAAGCTTGCGGTTTCGACGGCGAATGTCGCATTGGACTGAAGTGCGTTGAGGACCTCTGCACTGTGGTGGGCGAGGGGGACGAGAACAGCCTCTGCATTCTCTCCGACGACTGTGCCGATGGTCTCGTCTGCAGTTTCGACACTGAACATCTCGACCAACCCAAGACCTGTGTCCCCCAGGGTGATGGCGAGCAATGGGATACTTGCACCACCGACAAGGACTGCCAGAAGGGCTTCTTCTGCCAACTCCTCTCCTTCACCGGCACCTGCCAGGCATCGGGCTCGGGCGACGTCGGTATCGAGTGCGAAGATACTGGTGATTGCGTTGCCGGACTTTACTGCGGCGTGGACGGCCGGTGCGGCATCATGGGGGCCCAGGTTCCCCTCTTCACCGGGGAGGACTGTGAGCCCTCATCGGTAATCGGTGGCCCCGCCAGGGCCCTCTTTGAGATACCCCGGAAGGGACAGCCACTGAAGGACTTCTACCGTCTACCATTCCCCAATGACATCCGTATCGTTGACGGCAAGATGGACCTTTCTGGCCACCCGACGCCAGGTCCCGGGGCTGTTGGCTACGACATTGCCGCACGCGTAATCGCGGCGATGGAAGAAGACATGTCAGCCTATGGTACCAATCCCGTGGTCTACTTTCGCTTCTCCCAGACTCCGGATCTGGGCTCCATCAAGACGGGCGAAGAAGCCAACGTGATTCTGGTTGACGTCACTGACCCACTGCTGTCTGGATACGGCAAGAAGCAGTCCCTGAGTTGGGTGGCGAGTACCGGTCGTGGCCTCTACATCTGCCAGAACTACCTCGCGGTCTATGTGCCCTGGGCCCGCCCTCTTGCCGGCGAGCGCACTTATGCCGTGATGCTGCTTGACACCGTCAAAACCGACCCCTCGGAAGATTCTGGTGAAAGCCCGGCAGGGTTTGCCGCCGACGCTGACTTCAAAGCAATGGTCAGCGACGCCAAACCCACCGATGTCGACATGATGGCTGCGTGGGAGGCGTACGCACCGCTGCGCGACTTCCTCGGTACCCAGCCCGCTGCCAACATGGGCATCGCCGCTGGCAATCTGGTCAGCGCCGCCGTTTTCACCACCGCCAGTCCCACGGGCCGGTTGGCGAAGTTCAAGGAGGAGATGGATACCATTGCCCTCCCCGAAATAGTCGATGCCGTGGTCTGCGATGTTGGCACCACGTCTCCCTGTGACGACGGTTTCACCGGTGATGACCACACGCGTGGCTGCATGTCGGTGAGCCCCGATTTCGTCGAAATACAGGGACTCGCCAAGGTACCAGTCTTCCAGGTAGGCGATAAGCCCTACATTGAACCCAAGAACGGCGGTGGTATTGAGTTCGATGCCCTGGGGCGTCCGGTGGTACAGAGCTTCGAGGATGTTTGCTTCTCCATGACCCTGCCCCGCAGCACACCGCCACCGCAGGGTTGGCCGGTGGTGCTCTACGGACATGGCACCGGGGGTAACTATCGCAGCCACATCACTGAAGGGGTGGCTGCCCAGCTCTCCAATTTCATGGTATGGAATGAAACCACCGAGCTCTTTGACCGTCCCGTCCAGGCAGCGGTCATGGGGTGGGACCAGGTGATGCACGGTCCTCGGGTCGGACCAGCTCCACTGGACCCTGACTCACTGGTCTTCAACTTCCGCAATCCGCGGGCCGCCCGGGGCAACTTCTCTCAAGCGGCGGCGGAGACCATGGTGCTGGCGCGGCTGCTGGCGGAATGGAACGCACAGGGCCAGGATATTGCCGGCGCTGACGACATTATTGACCCGGACTCCGTGCTCTTCTTCGGACATTCCCAGGGTGGCATCTCTGGCCCCCTCGCCATTCCCTTCGTTGATGCCGTGGATGCCATGGTCATCAGCGGTACGGGTGGCGGGCTCATCGAATCGCTGCTCTCCAAGTCTGCACCGGTGGACGTCAAAGACGGTGTCATCGTCGCCTTGCAGGACGAGAATGTCGGACGAACCCATCCCGTCCTTTCCCTCATTCAACACTATTATGACGCGGTGGACCCCATCAACTATGGGGAGAAGCTTTCCTACAGTCCTGTGAATGGGCATAAGGTCGCAACCTTCCACCCCTTGGGGCTCACTGATATCCACACTCCGCCGAAGACCATGAAGGCTCTCTCGCAGGCGATGCGCGCCATGCTCGCCAAGTCTCCGTCCCTCGCCGAAGACGACTACGAACCATTTGGCGGCGTCCAGCAAGTGGAATTGCCCTACAAGGTAAATGGAGTTCTCACCGTCGAATATGGTCTTCCCCCAGAAGACGGGCATTTCGTGGTTTTCCAAAATGAAGACGCCATCCGTCACTACAAGAACTTCATCGGGTCAGCCATTCTGGATGACAAGCCATACGTTGTGAAATAGACCGCGCACACTCCTACACGCGCCAGGTTGCGCGCGCCCCTCACACACGCACGAGCTATATTTTTGACAGCCGATCCAGGTGTGATCTAATGGGTTTCGGAGGTGAATGATATGCTTGGTACAATCTCGGAAGGAATCCTTAAGTGGAAGGCCGCCCGCACCATGGATCACGCAGTGCGTGCGACTACCATCGCGGTCTGCTCACGGAAGGGCGGCGTTGGCAAGACTACAACTACCGTCCATCTTGCTGTGGCTGCTGCCCGTTGGCATGCGCGCCGGGTCCTGATTGTGGACATGGACCCTCAGGGTCATGTCCTCACAGCTCTTTCCGGCTGTGTGCGGCCTGGGGGGGCGCGACCGCTGTCGTCCGTCTTCATGGACAAAAAGGGCGACATTCTCGACAGTTGCCTGCCCACCAACCTTCCGAATCTTTGGGTGGTACCGGCTGACTCCAGGTTGGAAGAAGTCCAGATGCTACTCTCCTCTCGCATCGGCAGAGAGTTTGTTCTCAAGGGCATGCTGGCGAAGGCCGAGGACATGTTCGATCTGATTGTCATCGACTGCCCACCAAACCTCGATACCCTGACCCTGAATTCCTTGGTTGCTGCCCATCAGGTGGTTGTGCCCACTGACCTCTCGCTACTC
>ERZ890953.1381-NODE-1381-length-12303-cov-7.475914_pt1 | contig 12303 bp, 6 predicted proteins | sample MGYA00521264_ERZ890953 | MGnify/ENA primary metagenome ERZ890953 (study PRJEB32303, sample SAMEA104408629) | aquatic metagenome | biome: Brackish water; feature: Chemocline; material: water | place: Baltic Sea | collected 2014-10-26T21:54:00 | depth 200 m ... | reverse complement strand
ACACCGACGCCGACGCCGACGCCGACGCCGACGCCGACGCCGACGCCGACGCGGATGCCGACACCGACCACACCTTCGAGCCGGGGGACCCCGTGTTCCTGGCCAGCTTCGGCAGCGGCGAGTTCGATGGCGACCCGGGCTACTTCTTCGGGTCCGGCAGCACCAGCTACGTGGTCGCTGAGCGGCAGTCCGGCGAGGTCCAGGTCAACATCCAGGTCCTGGGCGACCTGAGCACCGCTGGCACCTACGACGTGGGGCAGGTCCTGTATACCGACTCCATCCCACAGAGCCACTTCGACTTCTACTACCAGGGCGAGGGGGGCGCGACCTTCACGGTGCTGGGCAACAGCGAGGACGGAGAGTACCTCTGGGGCGTCTTCGAGGGCGACGTGGCCCTGACGGACACCATCGGCGGCCAGCCGGCCAACACCCTCACCAGCGTCACGGTGGAGTCATGGCCAAAGTTCTAGCCCTGCTGCCCTTGCTGGGCCTGGCCTGCACGCCCGACGCCGAGACCGGCAGCCCCGACACCGGCCCCTTCCAGGTGCCGTGGAGCGCTGGGCTGCCCTCTCTGGCCGACGACGCCGGCGACATGCGCGGCTTCACCCTGCTGCGCAGCATCATCCACCTGCACTCCCCCTGGTCCCACGACGCCTGCGACGGCCACGGCTACGAAGACGGCGTGCTGGACGAGGAGTGCCTGGCCGAGCTGCGAGACGGGCTGTGCCGCCTGAGCATCGACGCCGCCTACCTCACGGATCACCCCTCCTACGCCGCCCTCCAGCCCTTCGAGGACACGCTGCTCATGCGCGAAGGCGACGAGCCGGTGCTGCTGGACGGCGCCACCGTGGCCAGCCGCATCCACTGCGACGGCGGTCACGAGGTGCTCTGGCTGCCGGGCTTCGAGGACGAGCTGATGCCTGTGGGCGTCCAGGGTACACCCGTGCCCGCGGGCGAAGAGCTCGACACCCTGTACAACCAGGACGACCTCGAGGCGATCCAGGCCATGCAGAGCGTGGGCGGCATCGTGCTGCAAGCCCACCCCGAGGAGCGCAGCTTCGAAGAGCTCGAGCGCCGGCAGGACGACGGGCTGCAGGGGGTGGAGCTGTTCAACCTGCATGCCATCCTGGCCCCGGACAGCCGCGAGGACATCTACGGCCTGGACGCCTTCGGCTGGGTCGCCGACATCGCCCCGTTCACCGACGAGGACAGCTCGGCCGAGCCCGACCTGCTCTTCCTGGCCTTCCACCAGGAGCTGGGGCCCAATGTGGAGCGCTGGGATCACCTGGCCGCCCGCGGTCCCATGATCGGCCTGGCCGCCACCGACGCCCACCGCAACGTCATGCCCATCGAGCTCCGGGACGGAGAGCGCCCCGATGGCTTCCGACGCAACATGCGCTGGTTCTCCAACCACCTCCTGGCCGAGAGCGCCGACCTGCAGGGCGCCGACGAGGCCCTGGCCGCCGGGCGGCTCTACGCGGCCTTCGAGGCCCTGGGTACGCCCGCGGAGCTGGGCTTCTGGTACACCGACGCAGACGGCGGCGACTGGGAGATGGGCTCGAGCACAGCCCCTGGCGGCAGCCTGACCCTGATCTGCCCCATCCTCTCCCCAGCCTCACCCCGGGACGGCAGCGGGCCGCCAGCGATCACCGGCAGCGTGTTCAAGGACGGTGAGCTGTGGCAGGAGGGCTGCGGTGCCTGGGACGTCACCGAGCCCGGCGTCTATCGGGCCCGCATCGACATCGTACCCACCCACCTGGCGGGCTTCCTGGGCGCCGATCCCCAGCCCTACCTGCACAGCTTCCCGTGGGTGTACACCAACCCGATTCGCATCGTGGAGTGATGTAGGGGAGCACTCCACGTGCTCCCGCCACATCGAGCGTTCTACTTGGACCCAGCCTTGATGCTGGCGCCGATCCAGCCCTTGGCGGCGATGAGCATCACGGTGCTCATCATGGCGATGCTGGCGTAGATGAACCACATCATCTCGGTGTTCATCTCGCCCTCGGCCGGGCAGTAGCGGTCCATCATCCAGCCGGTGAGCAGCAGCGGAGCCAACATCTTGGTGAGGAACCAGGGCAGCTGGGCCACGCCCATGTACTCGCCGGTGCGGCCCTCGGGGGCGATCTCGGCGGCGTACTGCAGGAAGCGGGGCTGCCACATGGCCTCGCCGATGGTCATGATGCCGATGTAGGGGAAGATGGTCCACCAGTGGGGGCCGAGCACCAGCAGGAAGGCCGGGGCGGCCATGATGGCGGTGCCGATGATCATCATCTTGTAGGTGTCGGACTTGCGGGTCAGGGCCGCGATGATGGGCACCGCGATGAAGATCAGGATGGGGTTGAGGTTCGCCGTGACCTCGAAGTACTCGCCGATCCAGCTGCCGCCGAAGGCGCGGTTGATGTACTGGGGCAGCACCAGCCAGTTGTAGGTGAACAGGGTCTGGACGGGGATGAGGGCGAAGATGAAGAAGAAGAACTTGAGGTCGCCCAGGGGGTGACGGGCGATGAAGTTCACGACCTTCTGCCGAGTGCCGCCAGGCAGCACGAAGGTGACGATGGGGACCGCCACCAGCACGCCGCTCACGCCGAGGGCCCAGTTCATGGGCAGGCGCCAGAACGCCGCGCCCACACAGGCCAACAGGACCAGCCAGACATGCCAGGGCAGTGGCTGGTCGCCGGAGGCGAAGGCCGCGGCGGCGGCGGCATCGGCCTTGTCCTGGGCCTTCTGGTCGTCGGACTTGCCCAGCTCTTCCTCGGCCTTGATGGCTTCGGTCTCGGCCTTGGCCGTGGCGATGGCCTTCTCGACCGTCTTGCGGGTGAGGATGAGCACGGTGGCGACCAGGGCCAGGGCGGTGACCGCGGTGTAGACCCAGAAGGTGCCGGGGATGCCAAGCCCCGCGAACTCGTCGTCCCGCAGCAGGAACGCGAAGGTGGGGAGCCAGCCGCCCAGGTTCATCAGGGCGTAGAGCATGGCGAAGCCCATGGCCGCGGTCTTGGGCGTGGTGAACTTGCGCACGGCGGCGTAGGCGGTGGGCTGGTACAGACCGTAGCCGATGACCACCAGCAGGATGCCGGCCATGGTGGTGAGGTGCAGGGGAGACCACAGGCCGTCGGGCTCCATGCCCAGCACGGTGGGCGCCGCGGAGATGATCACCCGGCCACCCAGCAGCAGCGAGAAGGCCAGCAGGATGGACTTGCGGATACCCCACTTGTCGCAGACCCAACCCAGGGCCACCATGGACAGGGTGATGCCCGCGGTGAGCACCATGACCATCATGTGGGACCACTCGTCCACGTGGTCTACGCCCACGAAGATGAAGTCCGAGAAGTGCATGGCCAGGTACCCGAGCATCCCGAAGTACACCATGCCCTCGAGCACGTAGGCCAGGTTGATGCCCCACAGGGCCCGGGGTGCGTTCCACACGTCGATGAAGGGCTGCACCAGCTCCTTGAAGAGCGTGGTCAGGAGTCCCTGCTCTTCAGTGTCCTTCTGCTTCAGCTGTACGCCCATGATGCACCTGTGGAAAGAGTGGTTCTCGCGGCGGCTCTTTCACGCGCCGGGGCGGCTCAGTCAAGCCGCCCAGGCTGCGCGTCCGCACCCTCTCGTGGATCTTCGCGCGGCCTAGCGTCGCCGTGTGCGCCGGGACGGGATCCGCAGGCCACGGATGAAGGAATAGCTGGGCGTGGCGGCCAGGATCTGATGCACGGCATCGACCCCGATCAGCTCGGCCGCCAAGACGCACTCCTCGAGCTGGTCGGTGTTGGACACCGTGGTGTTGTCGGTGCAGATGGCCACGGGCACCCCCGCCTCGAGGAAGGCGACGATGGGGTGGGGCTCGCCCCGCTTGGCGGCGTTGGTCTGGTAGTTGGAGGTGATGCAGCACTCCACCACCACCTGATCCCGGGCCAGGCGCTTCATCAAGGTGGGATCGTTCAGGGCGGCGCAGCCGTGGCCGATGCGGGTGGCGCCGATGTCGTCGATGGCCTGCCACACGTAGTCGGCCGCGCCGTCCTCGCCCGCGTGGAGGGTGAGCCCCAGCCGACCCTTGCGGGCGATGTCGAAGGCCTCGCGGAACAGCACCGGGGGGTTGCCCCGCTCGGCTCCCGCGATGTCGAAGCCCACCACGCCCACGCGGTCGTGGAACTGCTGGCCCTCGGAGATGGCCTGGCGTGCCAGGATCTTGGCGATGTGGGGCCCGAAGTGTCGCATGGCGATGACGATCAGGCCGCAGCGCATACCCTGGAGCTCACGCTCGGCCCGGTTCATGCCCGACAGCACCGAGCCGATGGCCTGGCGCAGGGTGAGCCCGGCGTAGGTGTGGATGTTGGGCGCGTAGCGCAGCTCGAGGCCGCGGACACCCTTGCTGTACGCCTCCTCGGCGATGCGGAAGGTGGCGTCGGCGATGTTCTGGTAGAACTGGGTGACCCACAGGGGGTAGTGGAACTTGTCCAGGTAGTCCAGCAGCGAACCCTCTTCGTGGTCCTGCAGCACCAGCAGACGCTGCATCTCGTCGAAGGTCTTGACCGGAGCCAGGCCATTGGCCAGCATCAGCTCCCAGGTGAACGCGGCGGGCATGGAGCCGTCCACGTGCTGGTGCAGCTCGACCTTCTCGATGGGGAGGAAGTCCTCGGGCGAGGGTGGGCTTGTCACGGGGGGCCTCCGGAGCGTCAGTTGCGGCCTTCTCGACGGGCCTTCTGGACGATCAAGCTGACGGGTGGATCCCCGGGCGCCACAACCAACAGCTCGCCGCCGACCCGGTAGACTCCCGCAGGCAGCAGGCCCTCGAAGCCGCCGAGATCCTCGAGCTGTTCCTGAGCGAAGAGCACCGCCGCCCGGCGATCCGGCGCGAAGGGCATGGACGCTGGCTCGAGGGGCGCTGGATCCCGGCGCTGGATCTGGATGGAGACCCGACCGTAGCTCTGCTCGAGATCGTTCAGCCACTGCACGGCTTCGTCGTTGGGGCCTGCCTGGATGGCCAGGCGCAGGCGATCCTGCACGGCCAGGGCGTTGCCCAGCTGGCGAGCCGCCCGGGCGCCGTGGAGGTGGTCCTCGCAGAGCACCTGCACGCCCTGCACCCCCAGACCGAGCATCTCCTGGTAGGCGGCCTCGACCCCCTTCCAGGCGTTGCGGCGGAGGAACTGGGTGATCTCTTCCTGGAGCTGGACGTAGCGCTCACCCTCGACGGTGCGGACGTCCAGTTCACCCCGGGGCCCGACCTGAGAGAGCTGGATCATGGCCTGGGCCTCGGCCAGCTCGGGCACGGTGAGCCAGCGGCTCATGTGATCGACCTGGATGCTGGCGATGGCCCAGCGATCCACGAAGGCGTGGACCGAGGCCAGGGCGTCATCGCCCCCCATGCCGTAGGCCCCCAGCACCGCCTGCCACACCGCGGAGGCGTCGGCATGCAGCATCTGCTCGCTCTCGTCCAGCTCCTGGATCCGGGTCTGGACCCGGCGCTCCGCCGCGCGCCAGACCACCTCGGCCATGTCGGGGGCGAACTCGCCGGCCTCGCTCAGGTTGAGCCCCTCGAGGGTTCCCCAGCCGGCAGGCGTGTCGTAGTGATCGTCATGGAACACGGCGACTGCCTGTCGCACGTAGTCCAGGGCTTCGCCGGCCGTGACCCGCTTGTTGTCGTCAGCGTCGGCCCAGCCGCGCAGGGCGCCGAGCAGCAGGTAGGAGAACGCGGGCTGGCGAAGCTCGGGCAGCGAGGGCAGCGGCCGCCCGGTGTTGGACGCCAGCAGTGCGGTGGCGCTGCCGCGGGCCTGGAAGACGGGACCTGGCTGCAGCACCGTGGGCTCGAGCACGGCACCCGGCAGCGAGGTGGCGGGTACGAAGGCGGTGTCGAGGACCAGCAGGGAGCGCTTCTGGGCGCCCTGGGCGATGGCCTCCATCAGGCTGGCCAGGCCCAGGCCCATGGCCTCGGCGGCCTCGGCCCCAGGATCGGCGTTGGCGCACAGCAGGAGCGCGTCGGCCCCGCTGGCGGCCAGGGCGCCGCGCCCGATGAACACCACCCACAGGATGCCGCCGTCGGAGACCTTGCTGGCCGCAGCCTGAGCGCCACGCCGGATGTCGGCGCAGCTGGCCGCGTCGTCGGTGAGCAGCTCGAGCCGATCCGGCAGCACCCCGTGGGTGTCCCTAAGCCAGCGTGACCACTGGCGAGCGGCATCGGCGGCCCCGCGCAGATTGGAGTAGTGCTGGTAGCGCTCGACCCCCACGACGATGGCCGCGTCCCGGGCGCCCATGGTGGTGTCAGGCAGCGCAGTGAACTCGGGCCACACTCCCTCGCCATAGGTCGCAGCACGCGCCAGCCCCGGGTGGAGCAGCGTCAGAGCGGGAAGCAGCAGCAGCGGGAGAGGTGTACGCATGATGGGGAAGGGCTGGACCATCGCTTATTCGGCCCGCGGGTGACGTGCATGGAGGATCCGGCGTGGTACCTTCGGAAGACCACGCGTCGCTGCCTTCTTCCTCGGAGCCAGATCATGGACGTCCCCCGCGTTTCCCGCTTTGTCCTCATCCTGCTGTCCATCGGCTGCAACAAGCCGCCCGGCGCGCCCACCGTCAGCATCGAGCCGGAGCTTCCCGGCACCGACGACGACTTGGTCGCCACAATCGCGGTCCAGGCGGTGGACGACAACGCCAAGGACACCATCAGCTACCGCTACATCTGGCTCCAGAGCGGCATGGAGCGCGGCGATCTCCGCGAAGACAGCGTGCCCGCCAGCCGCACCACCCGGGGGGAGCGCTGGGAGGTGATGGTCTTCGCCAGCGACGGCAAGGTCGACAGCGCGCCGGCCACGGCCGAGGTCACCATCGGCAACACCGCGCCCATCGCGCAGGTGGAGCTGGGCCCCGCCGCGCCCCTGGCCAGCGACGACCTCGAGGCGACCGCGAGCGGCAGCGACGCCGACGGCGACCAGGTCACCTTCGCCTACAGCTGGACCGTCGACGGTGTCCAGAGCAGCCACGCTGGCGACACCGTGCCCGCCACGGACACCGCCCGGGGTGAGCTGTGGGAGGTCACCGTGGTGCCCAACGACGGGCTGGACACAGGCGCGCCCGTCACCGCTCAGGTGAGCATCGACAACACGGCGCCCGAGCTGATCTCCGCCGAGCTGGGCCCCGAGCCGGCGTACGAGACCACCGTCCTCGAGGTGGCCTTCGAGGCCCGCGACCTGGACGACGACCCCATCAGCGGCAGCTACGCCTTCTACGTCAACGGCAGCCTGGTGCAAGAGGGCGCGCAGGCCACCCTCAGCGGCGAGCACTTCGACCGCGGCCAGCAGGTGCGCGCGGTGGTCACCCCCAGCGACGGCTTCCTCGAGGGCGAGTCCCTGACCACCAACACCGTCGAGATCCTGAACAGCCCTCCGGCCTACGCCTCGGTCAGCCTCGACCCCACCGAGATCTACGAAGACAGCACCGTCAGCTGCCTGCCCAGCGGCTGGAGCGACGGCGACGGCGATCCCGAGGGCTACACCGTGACCTGGGTGGTCGATGGGACCGCGGTCTCCGGCGACGCCACCATCGACGGCGACCTGTTCGACCGCGGCGACGAGCTGTCCTGCGAGGTCACCCCCCACGACGGCGTCGAGGCCGGGGCCGTCGTCAGCAGCGAGATCGCCATCGTCGTCAACAGCGCACCCTCGGTGGCCAGCGCCACCCTGTCCACCATCAGCCCCACCCAGGCGGACACCCTCTCGGTCAGCGTCGCGGGGGCCACGGACATCGACGGCGACAGCATCACGCTGGACTACGCCTGGAGCGTCAACGGCGTGGTGGTGGCCTCCCTGCCCTCCCTCAGCGCGGCCTGGTTCGACAAGGGCGACACCATCTACGTCCAGATCACCCCCAGCGACGGCCGGGTCACCGGCGCCCCCATCCTCAGCGACACGGCCACCGCGGTCAACACGCCGCCGGAGATCACCAGCCTGATCATCAGCCCCTCCAGCCTGTACACGGACAGCTCCCTGGTGGCCTCGGTGGTCACCACCGACGGCGACGGCGACAGCGTCAGCGTCAGCTACGCCTGGACCATCGACGGCGCGGCCATCGGCGCCAGCGGCAACACCCTCAGCGGCGCCACCTGGTTCGACAAGGGCCAGCGCGTGCAGGTCACGGCCACCCCCAACGACGGGGACACCGACGGCAGCAGCGAGTCGTCAGGACCGCTGGTGGTGCTCAACAGCCTGCCCACGGCCCCCACCTTGGGCATCACCCCCGTCGAGCCCATCGCCGGCGACGATGATCTGTTCTGCGAGATCCTGGCCGACTCCACCGACGCCGATGGCGACAGCGTCGTCTACTTCTTCGACTGGAGCGTCAACGGCGCCGTCCACAGCGGCCTTCAGGTGGACGACGCCACCAGCAGCCTGGTGCCAGCCATCGAGACCGACGACAACCAGACCTGGATCTGCTCCGCCACCCCCGACGACGGCGAAGACGCCGGCCCCGCGGGCACCGCCAGCGTCGACATCGGCGAAGGCGCGGGCGAAGATCCCTGCGTCTACCCCGACGAGTCCCTGACCGTCTCCACCGGGCCCGCCAGCGGCGCCACCTTCTCGCCGTACTACTTCTCGGTGGACTTCATCGGCACCATCGAGGACGGGGTGGTCTACGACTGGCAGAACAGCAGCGGCGACCAACCCGCCTACATCCAGTTCGAGTTCTTCGACTCCTCGGTCACCTCCCTGTGCAGCGTGTACTACGACCTGGACAGCGCCTCCGTGGCCACGGGCTGGAGCAGCTCGAGCGGCGGCGCGCTGTACGGCGCCTGGGAGGTCCCCCTGGTGGGCGGCTACACCACCTGCCCCCAGATCAGCGCCGCCACCTGGGGCTCCCGCGACCTGCGGGACCTGCTCGAGTCCTGGACCTGGGGCGTAGGCGTGGGCGAGCTGGTGGATCTCGGCGGCGACCTGCGCACCGCCGTGCTGGGCGCGGGGCTGGACTGGACCAACGACTGGGCGCCCTACGTGAACGCCGAGTACGTCTACTCCGACCTCTACGGCACCGCCTACGAGATCGGCTGGGCCTGGGGCTGGGAAGAGGAGTGCGGCGTGCTGGCCGAAGACACCAGCGGCGACGGCATCAAGCTGTCCGCCCTGGCAGCCTCGCCGCCCCCCGACGCGACCTGGGACGGCAACGGCTTCCTGCTGTTCTACGCCAGCGCGCTGGTTCCATAGGGGGCCACGCTCACCCCCTGAACAGCCGCGCCTTGGTCCGCTCCACGATGTGGTAGATGGCCGGGCAGGCCACCAGCACCAGCAGGGCCGAGGAGCCGACTCCGCCGATGCTCACCAGGGCCATGCTCTGGCGCAGCTCAGCGCCAGGGCCCAGGGCCATGGCCAGGGGGATCATGCCGGCCACGGTGCTGAAGCTGGTCATCAGGATGGGACGCAGCCGACGCAGGGCGCCCTCCTCGAGGGCCTGATCGAGGGGTTGGCCCTCGGCCAGCTGGTGGCCGGTCTCCTCCAGCATCAAGATGGCGTTGTTCACCACGATGCCCACCAGCATCACCACGGCCATCAAGCCGAAGATGTCCAGCTCCACGCCGGTGGCCGCCAAGGCGAAGAGCACGCCGATGAGGGCCAGGGGCAAGGTGGAGAGGATGGTGAAGGGGTGTACCAGGGACTCGAGCAACCCAGCCAGCAGCATGGTGATCAAGACCACGGCCAGCATCAAGGCCACGCCGATCTCGCCCGCGGCCTCGGCCCGCTGCTCTTCCTCGCCGCCCACGCGGATGGTGTAGCCGTCGGGGGCGTTCAGCAGGGCGACGCCGGCCTTCAGGCGCTTGGCGGTGTCGCCGATGGCTCCGTGGCTCAGGTTGGCGAAGACGGTGACGCGGCGGGCGCGCTCCTGCCGAGAGATCATCAGCGGCGCCAGGCTCTCCTGCACCTGCGCCAGCTCCCGCAGGGGCACCTGGGCGCCGCTGGCGGTCTGGACCGTGGTGGCTCCGACCGCGCTGAGGTCGTCGCGCCAGCGCTCGCCCAGGCGAACCCGGATGGCCAGCTCCTCGTCCTCGGCCCGCAGCCGGGCCTCGGTGTCGCCCTCGATGGCCGCGCGCAGCAGCAGGCCCAGCTGCGCCGGGGTGAGCCCCGCCTCGGCCACCCGCGCCCGGTGGGGAACCACGGTGATCTGAGGCCCCAGCTCGTCGCCGCTGCGGTCGATGTCCACCAGATTGGGCATGCTGTCCAGCAGCGCGACCACGCCGTCGACCAGGCCCCCGATCACCTCGGGGTCCGGGCCGATCACCTCGATCATCACGTCATCGCGGATGGCCGACTCGCCGGCGCCCAGCTCCTTGAGCAGCAGCTCGGCCCCGGGCACCGCGGAAGCCAGCTCACGCCGGAGCTCGTCCATGACCACAGCGGTGGAGGCGCGGTCTTCGGCGTCCACCAGCACCACCTGGCTCTCGGCCTTGTTGCGTCCCTTCATGGCCCCGAACAGCGACTTGAACTGCCCGATCTCGCTGTAGACCATGTCCACGGCGGGGTGGGCCAGCAGCACGGCCTCGGCCCGGGTGACCGCGGCGGCGGTCTGCTCGACCCCGGCGTCCTTGGGCATGGTGAGCTGGGCGATGAAGAAGCCCTGATCGGGGTTCGAGATCCATCCCAGGGGCACCACGGGCCCCAGCAGCAGCATCGCAGCCACCAGCAAGGTGGCCAGCCCGCCGATGGTGGAGAGGCGGTGGCGGATGACCCAGCGGATGATGCCCCGGTACGCCAGCTCGGTGCGGGCGTAGCCCCGGTCCCAGGCCCGCGCGACGGGACCGACCTTGGCCACGACCGCGCCCTTCCCTGCCACGTTCCGGTACAGCAGCGAGGCCAGCATGGGGGTCAGGGTGAAGCTCACCAGCAGGGCCAGCACCATGGAGAAGCTGACGGTGAAGGCGAACTGCACGAAGAACATCCCGGCGATGCCCTTCATGAAGGCGATGGGGGTGAACACCGCGATGTTGGTGACGGTGGAGCCCAGCACCCCCAGGAACACCCGCCCGGTGCCGCGATCCGCCGCCGCCGCGGCGTCGGGATCGTCTCTGACCTCCCGGGCGATGCTCTCGAGCACCACGATGCTGGCGTCCACCAGGGTGCCCACGGTGATGGCCAGCCCCATCAGGGTCATGTAGTTGATGGAGAAGCCCGCCAGGTACACGAAGGTCAGGGTGCCGATCAGCGAGCAGGGGATGGAGATGGCCACCACCGCCGTGCCCCGCCAGTCGTGCAGGAACAGGTAGAGCAGCCCAGCGGTGAGCAGCACGCACAGCCCCAGGGTGCTCAGCAGGCTGCGGATGGACAGCTGAATGGCCTGGCTCTGGTCGAAGAAGACATGGATCTCGGTGCCCGGCGGCGCCCGCTCGCGGATCCCCTCGAGCTCGGCCATCACCGCCCGCCCCAGGGCCACGGTGTTGGCGTCGGGCCGCTTGCCGATGGACACGCCCACCGCCTGCTTGCCCTGGATCCGGGCCATGGTGGTGTCGGGGCTGGTGCCCTCGGTGACCTCGGCCACCGCGCTCAGGGGCAGGCGCTCACCCGTGGGCGCCAGGATCATCACGCCCTCGAGCTCGTGGATGGAGCCATAGCTGGCGGACAGGCGCACCGGGATGGAGGTGACGCCGGAGTCAAGGGTGCCAGCGGGGATGTCCACGCCGCCCGCGCGCACCGCCTCGATGACGTGGCCAAGGGTGAGGTGGTGAGCCAGCAGGCGGCTCTGATCCACCTCGACCTGCACCTCGCGGTCGCGAGCGCCGGTGAGGTCCACTGCGGCCACGCCGTGGATCCGGGCCAGGGGCTCCCGCACCTGGTGCTGGACCCAGTCGGTGAGCTCGGGGAGCTCGCCGGGTGCCGTGACCGCCAGCTGGATGATGGGCACGGAGCCAGCGCTGATGGCGTGGATGAGGGGCCGGCGGGCCCCAGGAGGCATGGTGTCCCAGACCTCGTCCAGGGCCGCCCGCATCTCCTCGATGGCCGCATCGACGTCGGCGCCCATCTCGAGCTGCAGCAGCAGCCAGCCCACGTCGGGCATGGCCGAAGCCCGGAGCTTGTCGAGCTGATTGATCTCCCCCAGGGCGTCCTCGAGGGGGATGACGATGCTGTTCTCGACGTCCTCGGGGGCGCTTCCCGGGTAGATGACGGTGACCATCACGTAGGGCAGATCGACGTTGGGCAGCAGCTCGATGGGCATCTTCGGGGCCGAGACCAGCCCGAAGAGCACGAAGAAGCCCACCAGCATGGTGACCAGCACGGGCCGGCGCACCGAGATGCGGGAGAGCCACATGGACGGCTACTCGACCACGATCAGGGGCTG
>ERZ890953.1380-NODE-1380-length-12304-cov-4.861050_pt1 | contig 12304 bp, 4 predicted proteins | sample MGYA00521264_ERZ890953 | MGnify/ENA primary metagenome ERZ890953 (study PRJEB32303, sample SAMEA104408629) | aquatic metagenome | biome: Brackish water; feature: Chemocline; material: water | place: Baltic Sea | collected 2014-10-26T21:54:00 | depth 200 m ... | reverse complement strand
CAGCCTCTACGAGCAGTACCTCGAGAGAACGGAAGAGGCCCTCCACTGGTATCGGGAACTGCTCCAGATTGACCCCGACTTCGCCCCAGCTCTGCACGGGGCCCGGCGCTGTGCCACGGTCCTTGAGGACTGGCAGACAGTGGCGGATGTAGATACCACCCTCATCGCATCTTCTGAGGACGAAGAGGAGGTCTCTGAACTTCGCCAGGAACTGGCCTTCACGCTGGTGGAGCAACTGGGGAACAAGGCCGCAGGCCTGGAAGTACTGCAGATTCTCCTGGCCCAGGACCATGTATCCCAGGAGATTACCCGACTGGCGCTATCTCAAATCGACGATCCCGAGATCGGCTTCCAGGTCTCCCTGGCCCTTGAGCCTCTGCTGGAGGCCGCGGGTGAATGGGAGCAACTCTGTCAGATCAATGAGGCGCAACTCGAGGCGCTCTCCACCATGGACGAGAAGGTCCCTATTGCCTTGCGAGTGGTCGATATCTGTGCCGAACATCTCCAAGACGGCGAGCGAGCTTTCGGTTTCCTCGCCACTCTCCTGGAGCAGGCTCCTGATACCGCCGCACTGCTGGACAAGCTATCCCAACTTGCCGAGGTCACCGGTGATTGGCAGCGCTATGTTGCGGTCCTCAAGAGTGTCCACGGCTATGCCTCCAATGGAGAACAGCTCAGTGCCCTGGGCTTGCGTATCGCCGGCGTCTATGCCGAGCAACTTGACGATGTCGACGGGGCCCTCGAGTGGAACCGGAGAGTCCTGGAGGATGTGCCGGGGCAGTCCGACGCCATCGGTCGTCTCGAAGCCCTCATGCAGGCCCATGAACGGTTCGATGAATTGGTGCAGTTCTACGAGGAGATCAGCTTTGACGTAACCCCCGAAGAGCGGGTCTCCTATCTGCTCAAGCAGGGCTATGTCAAGGAAGGGAAGTTGGATGATCTGGCCGGGGCCGTGGAGGCCTATCGCGAGGTGCTGGTCTCAGCACCGGACAACAAGGCCGCGCTCGGGCGACTGGACGGGCTTCTCGAAAACCCCATCCTCGGGTTGGCCGCGGTGGAGATTCTTGAGCCCATCTATCGTCAGCAGAAGGACTCTGCCCGACTGGCACGTTTGCTCCGGGTCAAAGCCCAGGAGGTGGAGGGTAGCCTGGACCGGTCGCAGTTGCTTGCCGAGGCGGCGGATTTGCTAGCCTCAACCGACGGTGGCATGGTCGACGGCTTCGAAACCTATCTCCAGGCCATCAAACAGAAACAGTTTGATACCGGAGGCTCTCTTGCCGCGGCAATGGGCCTGGCTGCCAAACTGGACCGTTGGCAGGATCTGGCCAATGTCCTTGAACAGGTTTGCATGGACGAACTGGCCAAGGAACTGAAGCTGGAGGCCTTGCGGCACCTCGCGCTCATCTACGGTGAGAAACTCAACAACGACAACCTCGCCGAACTGAAGTTGCGTGAATTGCTGAAGCTCGACCCCCAGAACACTTTCGCACTGACTATGCTCGCCCGTCTTCTTGAGGCCAATGGCGAAGACGATGAGTTGCTGGACGTTTGGGAGCGACTGGGTCAGCAATCTGGCGATGTCGCTGAGAAGCGCCAGTACTTCGAGCAGGCTGCGGGGCTCGCAACCGGCAAGGAGGCCTTCGACAAGGCCGCTCAGTTGTATAGTCAAGCGCTGCGCGTTGCGCCGGATGATGCACAACTCATGGAGAACCTCGCCAACCTCTATCGGCTGGCCGAGAATTGGGCCGAACTGGTGGAGATCCTGGAGAGCCGAGCCAATCTTCTGGACTCCGAAGAGGCCATCGCTTCGCTCCTTGAGGCGACCCACATTGCTGCTACGAATATGGCCGCTCCGGCCCGGGCCCTAGCGCTCTGCCGACTGGTGCTGGAAAGAGATGATGCCAATCTTGATGCCCTGGTCTACATGGTGGAGATTCTCAAGGAACAGGGCAAGGTGCAGGAGCAAATCGTTGCCCAGGAGAGGCTTGCCACACTGCTCTCCGGGGCGGAGAGATTGCGCGCCCTCTTCGAGCTTCAGGAACTGGCCCTGGCCTCCGGCGATTCTGAAGGTGCCATCACCTATGTGCAGCGGATTCTCGAGACCGACCCGGACAACAAGGAGGCTCAGGCCGCGCACCTCAAGCTGCTGCGCGATGGCGAGAACGTCTACGGACTGGTTGCTAATCTCGAAGAGCAGGCCAATGCCAGCGATGATCTGGTACGCAAGGTCGAATTGCTTTACGAAGTCGCCATCACCCTGGCCGATGAAATTGGCGATGCCGGGGCCGCGTTGGAGAGGCTGGAAGCTATTCGCACTCTCCAGCCAGACTACTTGCCAGCGGTGAACAAGGCTGCTCAGTTGCTGGTCCAGCAGCGCGAGTTCGCAGAGGCCATTAGAGCCTACGAAGCGCTGGCAAAGTTGCTCAGTACCGAGGACCAGGCCACGGCCCTTAAGACCGCGGCCAGAATCGCCCTGGAGGAGCAGAGTGACCCCGCTCAGGCGGCCGCCATCTTGCGGCAGCTGCGCGAAACCCATCCTGCTGATGACGAGGCCTTCGACTTGCTGGTGCGCAGTCTTGAAGTGGAGGAAGCCTGGAATGAACTCGTCCTGCTCCTCGAACAGGCCATTGGTGACACCGTCGAAGAGAGCCGCAAGGCTGGCTTGTGCAAGATTCTGGCGCGGATATATTTGGATGGCCTGGGCAACGAAGAGCTCTTCCTCAGGTGGTTGGAGGAGGCTCACAAGGCTGAGGAAGACCCCGAACTGGTGGAGGAACTGCTCGAACGCTACCGCAAGGCGGATGACAACCAGCGCGTCGCACCATTGCTGGCCTGGAAGATCAACTTCCTGACTGGGCGTAAGCAGTTGCGGGACGTCCCGGCCTTGCTCGTGGAACTGGGGCGGATGGAGCACGGATTGGGGCACCCCGAGAAGGCCCTGGCTGCACTTCGCAATGCCGTCGAGCTGGATGGTTCGTTCCTGAAGGGGGTTCACGCACTGGGCATGCTGCTCTTTGATGAGGGCGAGAAAGAGGAAGCCTTCAGTCATTTCCAGACGCTGCTACTCCGCATCAATGAGCTGAAGAGCAAGGAGGAGAAGACCCTCGTCTATCTCCGCCTTGCCCTCATCTACCTTGACAAGGGCGACAAAAAGCGGGCGAAGACCTACCTTGAACGACTCCTCAGTGTCGATAAGCAGCACTCTGAAGCGCAAAAACTTCTCAAGAATCTTTGATTGGCGATCGCTTTCTTCTCTGAGCAGGTGTGACATTACCGTCGATGTCACACCCCGCCCATGTGACGTCACGCCCCGATGTCACACCAATTCTGAAGCGAAATGAGAAGCTATTTGTTGGTGGTTGTCGGCATCCAGCGCGCAAGGTGCCCCCGGGCACGGCCTTGAAACCGTGCCCGGGGCACCTGCTTCCCACGTCTCAGTCCCCCTGGATTTGTGGGCGCGCCCCGAAGGGCACCTTCCGGCTGCCGTTGCAGCACACCGGAACCGCATGTGGTAGAACATCAGCAGTGGTCGCGGTGGGTACTAGGCACCGATCTCCTACCTCACACCCTATTAAAGGGAAAAAAGCGTGCCAGTTTGATCGACGGTTCTGACGACAGACCTCATCCTGACTTCCCAAATTGGCGTGCCCCCAACGTGTGTGCTACCATGGCACCGTGCTCACGGAGGTGTGGCTTGCAGACTCTTCTACTCATCCTGGTCCCGGCACTTGTCGTCTTGGCTCCGAGCCACTTGCAGGCCGCTTCCGGGATCTCGTCATTGAGTGCTTTTGCGGAGGCATTGGAGGCGCAGAGTGAACCCGATGAGACCTTCGACCAGGCCGCCTTGCTGGGGTGGTCAAAAGAACCGCCGTTGATCCTCTGCGCTGAACATAACAGCCCGACACGCATCACCCTGCGGCTCATTGGAGCTGACGGGAAGACCGCCAAACGCGTGAACGTCGATTTCCCTACGCAAGGGGAGGCGCCGGCCTTTGATGTCGGCAACTTGCGACAGTGGGAAGTCGCTAAGGATTTGATGAAAGCCAACGGCCTCGAACGCGGCCGCTCCCTGGCTCTTGACCCCGAAATGAGCGCGCTCATGCATACTCGCTATGTGGATGGTGATCGGGTCTACTATTTGACTACCACCGCCGGCGAGGAAGAGGTCTACCGCCACAACTTCGAACATCAGCCCGAACTATATCCGTACTTCCCGCCTGGCGATGCTCTCTTTGCCCTGGTGGGCAGCGTCAGTTCCGGTGCCGAGCGGAGCGGTGTGCTGGTAGTGCGGACGGTACCCGCAGTAGCCGAGAAGCTCGCCGACAGGAAGGTGGCGAAGCTCTGGTATGGCGACGCCATGAATCGCATTGGCTTCGGCGACTTCGTCGAGGCCGGGGCGCTTCTCCAGCAAGTACTGTCGCGCCGGAGCGACCCCGAAACGCGCTTCCAGGCGGCCCTGGTCGATGCTTATCTCATGGCGTGGGATGGAGCTGGTGCCAAGCTCGCAGCCCTGGTCAAAGAAGATGCTAAATGGGGCGACCGTGCGGCCCATGAACCGCTGTTGCGAGAAGCCCGTCTCAGAGGCTTGGACATCAATGGGGACGGTGCACTGACCTTCAAGGCATCGAAGGGATACGAGGGCACTTCAGTCTGGGTCAAAGTGAAGGATGCCGGCGGCCAGAATGTTGCCATCTTCAAGCCCACCAACGGCAACACGTACGCTCGGGGCGAAGTCTTCACTTACCAGATGGCCAAGCTCCTGGGGCTCGAGAAACTATATCCCGTAACCGTGCTCCACACCCTCGACAAAGAGGGCTGCAAGAAGTTCATCGACGCTCTGGAAAAGGTTCAGTACAAGGACATGAAGGAGCGCAACCGGGTGCGCCTCATAGCCGCGTGCAATAAGGGTAATCTGGAAGGGGCAGTCAAGGAGTGGGTCGTTGATTTCCAGTTCTTCCAGGCCATCGGGACCTCCGAAAAGCTCAAGCGACACGAGGTCTTCCGCTACCTGAGCAGCAGGGCCCCACGGCCTCCCGCCAATCAGGTGGTCAAGGCCCGCACCGAGACCAAGTATTACAAACCGGATAAGTGTAAGAGGGGCACCTACAAAGGTACCCTGGATTTGGGACAACTGGCGCGTGATGTGAGCGACCTTCTGGTCATGGATGTACTTAATGCCAATGAAGACCGCTTTCCGGGCGCCAATGTCGACTTCAAATCCCTAGGCAAATCCGTCGAGACCAGAGAGTGTGTCTTCGACTTTGGTCCTTCCCGCCTCTTCAGTCTGGACAATGGCGCCACCTTCAAGGGCACCTATTCGAATGGCTTCGTGGACTTCACTAAGCGCCTCAAACCGACCCGGTTCGTGCGCCGAACATACCGGCGCCTCAAGGATATTGACGCCTTCATCAAGGGGGAGAAACCTTCGCCAATCTTCCTCGGACCGTTTGGCATCAAGAAGGTTCAAGACCTTAGTCAATATCTCGCGCTGGACAAGGGCGATAGCCATAAGCGGCGCAAAGAGCCGTTCAAACTTTTTACCACCAACCTGCGCTCTGTGTTGAAGCGCATGGACCACTTCGCCAATGAAGACCGGGCATGGTTCAAATAGGCCGAATCAAGGTGGCAGTGCGTTGTGAGCAGGCCGGTGAGCCTGCCATCGGCCCGGTGCGCAGTGCCGCCGGCCTCTCGCAGAACAAGGCGCGCAAGCTCTTCGCAACCGGCAAAGTCTATGTGGACGGAACGCTCTGCCTTGACTGGCGACTGCCTCTGACGGCGGGCAGCGAAGTGACCGTCGATACTGATCGTCGGGCGCCCCATCGTCTACCCACCATCGACGCCACCGTGCTGGTTCATTCGGATCGCTCCTTTATTGTGGTCAATAAGCCTGCCGGCATTGTCTCAGTACCGCCCACCAGGACTGGCGAACCCACCCTCCTCGATCTTCTCACCGCGCTCCTGGGACCGGACTATTCCGGTGGCAAGCTCTGTGCGCTGCACCGGCTGGACCGCGAGACCAGGGGCCTGATGCTCTTCGGCCTCTCGCGGGGGGACCCCGGCTACCTGCGTCGGCAGTTCGAGCAGCACCAGGTGGTGCGGGCCTACTATGCAGTTGTCGAAGGGAAGATGGAGAGCGCCCTGCTCAAGGGCGAGATTGACGTGGGACGGCAGCAGTTTGGCGGGGCGGAGATGTCCAGACACGCCGAGACCGAGGTGCAGGCAATTCGCTGGGAGGAGGCTCGCACGCTGGTCCTCTGTCGGCCTCGCACCGGTCGCTATCACCAGTTGAGGATTCAATTGGCCGAGGCCGGCCATCCCATCGTTGGTGACTCTACCCATGGACGTGGTGGCAAGGCCGTTCCCATGGCCCTCCAGTCCTTCTCCCTGGCGGTGCGGCGCCCCGAGGACGGCAACACCATGTCCTGGGAGGTTCCGCTGGACCCAGCCCTGGAGACACTTCTTCTCGCCACCCAGGAGTCTCCATGAAGCTGCACGTTACCGCCCTGGTCCTGTTGCTTGTCTTCGCCTACGCAGCAGTCCATCCTGCACAGAGTGCTCCGAGAGCAGAGTCGGACCGTCTGGCCGTTGCCCGCGCCTTTGTCGAGTTGATGGAGCAGGGATACCCCGGCCCCTCGCTCACCGACCTTGAGCCCTGGGCTTTGCTGGAACCGCTCGCACTCCTCAATGGCAATGGCGCAACCGCCACCGAGGACGATGTGCGTCTGCGCGCCTGCCTGCTTTCTGCCCGGCGTCTGCGCATCGAGCGATTGTCTACTCCGGTTCCGGAGGGCCAGGAATGGACGCAGCTTGTGGCCAGTGACGAGGCTTGCACCCGGCAGTATGGCGCAGTACACGGCAATCATGCGCAGTTTTGCGCGGTCGCTGCCGCAGAATCGGCCCGTGGAGAGCTGTCACCTGATCGTCGCAAAGATCTCCATGCGCGTTGCGCTGAACCCATCGTGACCATCAGCCTTTGGGAGGAGGCCGTTGCACGCAAATCCCCCGAACCGCCGGACCCCAACGAGTTGGATGCCTTGCGGGGTCCCTTTGAGCAGCGCTACCAGGATGCACTTGCCCAGGCCTGGCGACGGGACCGGGAACTCGAGTCGGAGAGCCAGTCGTGCCTTGAGCGCAACGACTGTTCCAGCTGCCTCAGGGTGCTCCGCCAACTCTATGCCACAAGCCGAGCCGAAGAGGCATCCAGGATTACTGCTGCGCTTGAGGCCGCTACGTCGGCCACCGGTTCCTGTCGCCGGACTCGGGCAACTGTGGCTGCATGGCGCCACCGCTGGGAGGAACTCGACCAGCAGTTGAGTGGCCTTGCTGAACCCTTGCCGGACTGGGCGCGAGAATTGCGCTTCTATCGCCAACTGCAATCCTTCGCTGCCGGGACGGGAGGGGACGAGCTGCCAGACCTCACGGGCCTGTTCTCCTCAGACTCGCGGCGGGTGTTGCTGCACTTCGCCGCTGAGGCCCTGGCCAGGACTGCTCAGGCACTGCGCCAGCCAGCTGATGCTCCCGGCACCCTGGCATGGTTGGTCAAGACCACCATGGAGCCCGAGATTCTGGGGCTTGGCGAGCCCTCCCTGGCTGTTGGCCTGGCTTTTCTCTGGGCCCTTGCTTCGCCGGCCACCGTCTTTGACTTCATGGATGAAGTGCTGCGGCAATCCGGCGACCAGGTGTCAGGTGATGTTCTCACTCGTGTTGGCATCGAGATTCTCGGGGTTGCCGCCAAGGACAATGATGTGGAGAGGCTTCAGCAGGCTCTGGTGATACTAAGAAGCGTCGTCAACGGCCATGGCAAGAAGGCCCCTTGTCATGAGGCAGAGTTCTTCCTTCGCTTTGCCGAGTGGCTAGATGAGACACTGGCCGGGCAGGAAGAGGCCGCAATGCGTCGCTTCCAGGATCGCCTCAACGTCCTCCGCGCCAAGCTCCCGAAATGTGCCGCTCCTCGCCTCCGCGGGCTTACGGTGCTCAACCTCCTCGCCGCGGCGTTGGTCCGCCGGGCCGGCACTGTCCACGCTCTCAAACCCTACCTTGATGAGTTGGAAACGCGCAATGTCACCTACCATATTCTCTGGATAAACCAGTTTCTTGAACAGCGCCAGACAGCGCGGGCGCGAGCTGCCCTGCGCTGGTGCGAACATCAGGCGGACGTTCCCGAAGCGGATGCCGCTTGCCAGCTTTGGAGAGTCTATCTCCACGAACTGGTCGGGGAGCCATCCCCGGCAAATGAGGCGCGGCAGAGGGCCGAGGCTATCCTCGGAGATCTTCTGGGGGCCACCGTTGATGCGGGTTTCATCCTGCTGGTGGAAGGGGAGAGGAAGGTTGGCTTCTCGCTCACTGCAGCAGGACGACTTGATTTTCGCAACCTCTATTCCCCGGCATTCTACTTCGTTCCCCTCCCCCGTCTGGGAGGCGCCTCCCATTCACTTACGCCCTAGAACTGCAACTCAATTTCCGAAGATCCCATGATTGTCGCAGGTTGGACGCACCTCCGGGGCAGACACAATATGTTGTGGTTATTTTTTGACGCGGGCCCAATGAGGGGTAGTATTGCCTTGGGCTGGACCTCGCCGACTACGCGCGGCTGGACCCACCGGAAAAAGTGGCCATATTGCGTCGGGTCGCACACCACTCGTGGTGGTACGACCAGGGAGTGTGCTATGCTCATCGAGGCAGGAGTTGCAAACGTGGGCAAACAACGGAAGTCAAAGCAGGGACGAGACGGACTCTTCGGGGGGAGCAGTGCTGCCAAAGCGCCCCGCCGCCGGGATAATGACCCCCGCCTGGTCCCGGAGAGGGTCTTCTCCTCCCCCCAGATTCATCCCTATGAAGAGCTCAAATGGTCTGTCCGCAGTGCCGAGATTCGCAACGAGAAGGGGGAGGCGATCTTCTGTCGCGAGAACCTGGAATTTCCGGAGGGTTGGTCCACCACCGCGGTCAACGTCGTGGCCTCGAAGTACTTTAAGAACCGGGCCGATGGTGAGCGGGAGCACAGCCTCAGGGAGCTTGTTGACAGGGTGGCGGGAACCCTTGCCCAGTGGGGTCGTGCCGACGGCTATCTCCAGAGTGATGCCGAAGCGTCTCGCTATCGGGACGAATTGACCTGGCTTCTCGTCAACCAGCACGCAGCCTTCAACTCGCCCGTCTGGTTCAATGTCGGCATTGAAAATGAGCCGCAGTGCTCAGCCTGTTTCATCAATGCTGTGGACGATACCATGGAGTCCATTCTCGACCTGGTCAAGGTGGAGGGAATGCTCTTCAAGTTCGGTTCCGGATCTGGGGTGAACCTCTCGACGCTGCGGTCGTCCAAAGAGCAACTCAGCGGTGGCGGCGAGGCTTCCGGACCGGTCTCCTTCATGAAGGGGTTCGACGCTTTTGCCGGGGCCATCAAGTCGGGTGGCAAGACCCGGCGTGCAGCCAAAATGGTGATTCTCAATGTCGACCACCCCGACATCAAGGAGTTCATCGAATGCAAGTCCAAGGAGGAAAAGAAGGCCCGCTCGCTAGTTGAGTTGGGCTACGACGGAAGTCTGGATGGCGACGTCTACGGGTCACTCTTCTTCCAGAATGCTAACAACTCGGTTCGGGTCTCTGATCGTTTCATGGAGGCAGTGCTTCAGGACGGTGATTGGACCACCCGGGAGGTCTCTACTGGCAAGGATGCTCAAACCTACCGTGCCCAGGAACTCCTCAAGTTGATTGCTGATTGTGCCCATTTTTGCGGCGATCCGGGGCTCCAATTTGATGATGTCGCCAACGCCTGGCACACCTGCCCGAATGGTGGTCGAATCAATGCCGCCAACCCCTGCAGCGAGTACATGTTCCTCGACAATTCCGCCTGCAATCTGGCCAGCCTCAACCTGCTGCGCTTCCTGGACGAAGAGGGCAATTTCCAGGTTGACCGCTTCCGCGCCGCGGTGGATATCCTCATCTTATCGCAAGAGATCATTGTCGACCGGGCCAGCTATCCGACGCCACTTATCGGGGACAACTCGAGCCACTATCGGCCGCTGGGGCTGGGCTATGCCAACCTGGGTGCTTTGCTCATGGCCCGCGGCCTGCCCTACGACTCCGACAAGGGGCGCGCCCTGGCTGGTGCTGTATCGGCGCTGATGACCGGAGAGGCCTATCGCATGTCCGCCGAGATCGCTGCCCACAAGGGGCCCTTCGCCGGCTTCGAACCCAACCGTGGGCCGATGCTGCAAGTGATCCGGAAGCACCGCTCCCAGCTGGACAAGATTGACCGCGCCATGGTGGACCCGGAGTTGATGAGCGCCTGTCGTCAAGTCTGGAGCGATGCGCTCAAGGTTGGCGAGAAGGTTGGCTTCCGCAATGCGCAGACCACGGTCCTCGCTCCCACTGGTACCATCGGTTTCATGATGGATTGCGATACCACCGGGGTCGAGCCCGACATCGCCCTGGTGAAGTACAAGAAGCTGGTGGGCGGCGGGCTCATGAAGATTGTCAACCAATCGGTGACGGCGGCACTGGAATGCCTGGGCTATGAGGTCGCGGTCATTGACGATGTCCTGGAGCACATTGAGGCCCATGGAACCGTTGAGGGGTGTCACCTCATCAAGTCCAACCACCTGCCGGTCTTCGATTGCGCGTTGCAACCCACAGCCGGCACTCGCTCAATTCACTATCTCGGCCACCTGCGGATGCTGGGGGCTGTGCAACCCTTTGTTTCCGGGGCCATCTCCAAGACCGTCAACGTTCCTCGGGAGACGCCGGCCGAAGAGATCTACAGCATCTACCTGGAAGCCTGGCAACTCGGCTTGAAAGCCGTCAGCGTCTACCGGGACGGCTCCAAGGTCGCGCAGCCCGTATCAACGGGAAAGGACGGCCCCAAGAGCGTCGCCGATGCTCGTCGCACCCAGCGGCGGCGACTCCCCGACGAGCGCCAGGCAATCACGCACAAGTTCAGCATCTCCGGCCATGAAGGCTACGTCACCGTGGGGATGTACGAAGATGGTTCCCCCGGCGAAGTCTTCATAGTCATGGCCAAGCAGGGGTCCACTGTCTCCGGTCTGATGGATGCTTTTGCCACCAGCATCTCCATAGCACTCCAGTATGGCGTGCCCCTCGGTACCCTCGTGGAGAAGTTCAATCACCTTCGTTTCGAGCCGTCGGGGTTCACCAACAACCAGGAGATCCCCATGGCCAAGTCGGTGGTGGACTACATCTCCCGCTGGCTCGCCTCAAAATTTCTCGATGATGCAGGAAACACGCTGACCAACGGCAATGCTCCGGCCGCCGGACCGGCGATTCAAGCCCAACGCCCGTGGCAGCCCGGCGCCGCCTCCCTCGCCATCGTCAAGGGGCAGGAAGATGCCCCAATTTGCTACAACTGCGGCGATGTGATGGTTCGCAACGGTACCTGCTACAAGTGCAACACATGTGGGGAAACGTCGGGCTGTTCCTGAGCGATTTCGATGCCTTAAGTGAGACCAAAGAAGTTCTTGCAATAGCGTCGTCGCTCACTATAATGCCGGCATCTTTACAAGGACAAAACTGTTCTATCTGGAGGTAACAGATGAGAAGGACGATTGCAGCGATGCTCATCTTCGCGCTGGCGACCTTATGGGCATGTTCGTCGGACGATGGGGGACTGAAGGAAGAGGACCCCGGCAAGACCGTCGCCAAGGGTGATTGCCCTGACTGTGACCCCGCCGGTCCCAGCGCTTTTGAACAGGCGAACATGGGGCTGCGCTTCTACATGCCCGGTGATGCCTGGCAGGTGGCATACCAGTTCAAGATTCGCAACGACATGGCCCGGGAAGCCCTGCGCGCCGACCAGTTTCCTGATGACCCCACTGACTTTGCCATGATTCAGGAAGACCGGCAGGTGACTCTCTCCGAGGTCTTCCTCTTTGACTATGAGGTGCTAACCCTGGACAAGCGCAACATCGACAACGTCCTGCGCGATGTTGCCCGAATTCGCGTTGAGCAGGGCCTCTCCAATTCGACACAGTTCTCCCAGGACCGCCTCGATACTCATGAGTTTGCTCTGGAATTCGAGTTGGATGACTTGCTGCGGCCGCTCAGTGAGACCTTCTTCAATCGGGAGTATCCTCACGGCAAGAGGGTGGAAGTGGATCACGTCTCTTCCCTCTCCGGCCTTGAATCCGGCCCCGGCCTCTATCCTCACGTGGTTCCTCGCGTGCTCACCGCCGGTGCCGTTGCCGAAGCTCCGGCAATGACTTCGGAGCTGGAGGCCGTTGCCAACGACCTCGCCCCCGGTTGGCAGGATATGAGCTACCGCAAGTACGAATTCGCTAACGGCGATCTTGTCTAC
>ERZ890953.1377-NODE-1377-length-12317-cov-7.174931_pt1 | contig 12317 bp, 14 predicted proteins | sample MGYA00521264_ERZ890953 | MGnify/ENA primary metagenome ERZ890953 (study PRJEB32303, sample SAMEA104408629) | aquatic metagenome | biome: Brackish water; feature: Chemocline; material: water | place: Baltic Sea | collected 2014-10-26T21:54:00 | depth 200 m ... | reverse complement strand
ATGAAAATGAATAAATGGATGAAAGTGGCTTTTGATGAAGCTACAACTGGAATGTTGGCAAATGAGGGTGGTCCTTTTGGGGCTGTAATTATTAAAGATGATAAAATTATAGCATCCGCTCATAATCAAGTACTTTTAAGTAAAGATCCAACAGCTCATGCGGAGATAAATGCTATTCGACAAGCAAGTAAAAAACTGGGTAGTTTTGACTTATCTGGATGTGTCCTCTACACTACTTGTATGCCTTGTCCCATGTGCTTGGGTGCTATTATGTGGGCTAGAATCCGAAATGTTTACTATGGTGCAACAGAAGAAGATGCAGCTAGAGGTGGTTTTGATGATTTGAATTTTTATGAAAACCTCAAGGGTGAGAGTAAAGGCTTACAACTAAAACAGATAGACCATCAAAAAAATGCTTCTCTTTTTGATACTTGGAACCAAAAAGAGAATCGTCAACTCTATTAGACTATAAAAAGAAAAAGATGAATACTCCCGCCACAGCTAAAATCAACATAGCTGGAGAAATCTCTTTTACTTTACCTACAAAAAGATTAACAAGCAGATAAACCAATGCCCCAAGCAGTAAACCATTGGTAATAGAGTATGTCAAAGGCATACCCAAAATAATAAAAAATGTTGCATATTTTGTAGCATGATTATCAAAGTCTATATTTTTAATCTCACTAAACATCATAATACCAATTACCACTAAGATAGGATAGATTGCATTTGGGGGAATAGCCTTAAAAAATGGTAATAAAAAAAGTGGCAAAATAAAGAAAACACCTGTAAAAACAGCACTCAAACCTGTTCGTCCACCCTCTTCTACTCCAGCAGCACTCTCTATAAAAGAGGTCGTACTGGTCACTCCTGCTAAACCACTCAGCATAGTAGAAACAGCATCTGCTTCAATCGTTTTTTGTAAAGCTTTTGAACCATTTTCATTCTCAAAGAGTTTAGCTCGCATACCAACACCCGCCAATGTTCCCAAAGTATCGAACAAGTCTGTAAGTAAAAAAATAAATATAAGAGGTAAAAAAGAGAGACTCAAAGCTGATGATATATCTAACTCAAAAGCGATAGGAGCCATAGAAGTAGGCAAAGATATAAACTCTTTTGGAAAAGGTGCAAAACCACTTATCCATGCCACGATAGTTGTTAAAACTATAGAGAGCATCAAAGCACCCTTATACTTTTTAATACTAAAAAAGATAGCTAAAACCAAACCAAAAAGTGCAAGTAAAACACCGCTATCTTTAAAATCACCAATAGTTACTAAAGTAGCAGGAGAAGCGACAATTATTTTAGTCTGCTCAAGTGCTATAAAAGCTATAAAAGCTCCAATACCTGCACTAATAGCCCTTTTAATATCTAGTGGAATAGTCTCTATAAGCCACCTTCTAATAGGTGTAGCACTAATAAGAATATATAAAATACCGGAGATAAAAACTATACCTAAAGCACTCTGCCAAGGAATTCCCATCCCCTTAACTAGTCCAAAACTAAAGTAAGCATTGAGTCCCATTCCAACACTCATAGCAATAGGAGTATTTGCCCACAAGCCATTTAAAACAGAAGCAAAAATACTCATAAAAATTGTAGCAGTAATAAGTGCATCATAAGGCATCCCTGCACTACTTAAAATATAAGCATTAACAGGAACAATATAAAGCATAGCCATGAAAGTAGTCAAACCAGCAAGAAGTTCTGTTTTTACATTCGTTTTATTTTCTTTTAGTTTGAATAGATTCACCATCTTCTCTCTTTGCTTATTATTTCAACTCACCCCAATGAGAGCCAATATTCATACTTGCTTTGAGTGGGATGTTTAGCTCCATGATATTTTCCATAATATCTCTAAATTTTTCACCTAAAACTTCTGCTTCATTAGCATCAACTTCAAAGATGAGTTCATCATGAATTTGTAGTAGCATTTTTGCATTTAGCTTTTCATCTTCTATAATATCATGTATTTTATTCATGCTAAGTTTAATGAGATCTGAGGCACTTCCTTGAAAAACACTATTGACACTTTCACGCTCATAAGCTGCTCTAAACATCGGTGTTGCATTCTCATAATCAAAATAGCGACGACGTTTGAGTAGGGTTTGTATATACCCATACTCTTTGGAGCTATCCACAATACTTCTAAAGTAAGTTTTCACAGTTGGAAAAGAAGCAAAATACTTCTCTATAATCTCTTTGGCTTCTTTTGTTGTGATGCCTAAAGTATCAGATAATTTTTTCTGTCCCATTCCATACAGTAGTCCAAAGTTTACTGTTTTAGCTATATTTCTTTTGTTCGGTGCTTCTTCTTCACCAAAAAGTGCTATTGCAGTTTGTAGGTGAATATCTTTTCCATGTTTAAAAGCATCTACTAAAACTTTGTCCCCAGAGAAGTGAGCCAAGAGTCGTAACTCTATTTGAGAATAATCTATCCCTATGAGTTTTTTGCCCTCTCCTGCTACAAAAGCCTCACGGATTTTAAGTCCCAACTTACTTCTTGCTGGTATGTTTTGCAAGTTTGGATTTTTAGAGCTAAGTCTTCCTGTAGCTGTTCCAGTTTGCACAAAAGAGGTATGAATACGACTCTTTTCATCTTCACGACTCAGTTTTAAAAGTGGTTCAATATAGGTAGAAAAAAGTTTATAAACCTCACGATACTCTAAAAGTTTTGGAATAATTTCATGTGCGGCTTTAAGTCCACTTAAAACTTTCTCATCTGTTGAGTAACCTGTCTTTGTTTTTTTGCCAACTTTCAGTCCTAAAGTCTCAAAAAGAATGACACCCAATTGTTTGGTTGAGTTAATATTAAACTCACTTCCTGCGAGTACATATATTTCTTTAGTAAGAGTAGAGAGTGTCTCTTTTACCTCAACTAAAAACTGCTCTAAAAATCCACTATCTACTTCAATACCCTCCATCTCCATACTTAAAAGTGTAGTTAAAAAAGGAATCTCAACTTCTTGTGCCTCTCTTATAAGATGTGTTGCATCTTGAAGTTCTAATTTTTGTAAAAATAGTTTGTAAAGTTTATAAGTTATAAAAGCATCTTCAGCAGCATATTTACAAGCATCTTCTAGCTCTACACTTGCAAAAGTCTCTCCTTTTTTTACTGTATCTTTAAAAGCTACCATTGTATGATTTAAAAGTTTATCAGAGAGTTTATCAAGACTTAAAGCCGATTCTGGATTGATTAACCATGCTAAAATCATGCTATCGCTATGAATTTGTAATGAATTATCATGTAGAAATCGTGTGACAAAATGTAGGTCAAATTTTATATTATGTCCAACTACCCTACTTTGAAATATCTTTCTTATAGCAAGTTTTGCATCCTCTTCGCTAATTTGGTCTGCAACTCCTAGATAAAAATGTGCAAAAGGAACATAAAAAGCCTCACTCTCTTCAAAACAAAAACTAAAACCAACAAGTTTATCTTTCTCATAATCAAGTCCTGTTGTCTCCGTATCAAAGGCAACAAGAGTATCTTTATTAACTCTAGATAAAATTTGAGTTAGCTCTTTTGCATTTGTAAGCAGAGTCGCTTTAAACTCTAACTTTTTATCTTCAAACTGTTTAGGATCTTGCTTTTGAACTGCTGCTTGTTTTGTTTTATCATCTACCATATTTCTAGCATGAAGCACACGAAGAATAGCATTTTGCTCATACTTTACAAGTTCGTCATAGATGTTTAGAAATGGATTTTCAATATCCATTTTGTACTCTTCAAAATCAATTGTATCAAATACATCATGTTTGAGTGTTACAAGCTCTTTTGACATATAAGCCTGTTCTTTTGAATCAATAAGTTTTTTTTGATTAGCACCTTTGACCTCTTCGACATTAGCATAAATATTGTCTAAAGTTCCGTACTCTTTTAAAAGTTTTTCTGCACCAACTTTTCCTATCCCTTTTACACCCGGAACATTATCTGCACTATCTCCCAAAATGGACTGATAATCTATAAATTGTTTAGGAGTGACTCCATATTTGTCATAACAAGCTTTTTCGTTAACACTTTTACGTTTAATTGCATCTATAATAGTGACTCTATCATCATCTATAAGTTGATAAAGATCTTTATCATGTGAGACAACTCTTACATGATAATTCATCTCTTGTGCTAAGTGTGTCACAGTTGCTATCATATCATCCGCTTCAAAACCATTCATACCTAGAGTTTTATACCCCATCTTATCTATCCACTCTATCGCAACCGGAAGTTGCATAGAAAGTTCTGGTGGCGGAGCAGAACGGTTTGCTTTATAGTTTGGGTCTATCTCATTTCTAAAAGTATTTCCCTTAGTATCAATAGCAAAAATTATATAATCACTATCATGCTCTTTTTGTAGTGTGGCTATAAAATTTGTAAAACCTGTTAAGAGTCCTGTAGGAAAACCATCTTTGTTTTTTAAGTGTTGAGGAAGAGCATAAAATGAGCGAAAGAAAAATCCAAAAGTATCTATAACGGTAACTGTTTTACTCATTAACTCTCCTCTTCAATAGCAAGCATATCGTCTATAGCATCTTCAAGTAATTCATAATCATATCCAGCATCCCTTGCTTGTCTTAAACCAAAGTTTATAGCTTGTTCTGAGAATGGTTGATTGATAGGAAGTATTGTTTTTACAATATTTAAAGCCATTGCATATTCTTGAATCTCTTGTGGTGCTGCTGTTGGATTGTCAGCATATTTTATCATCTCTACAAAATCATCATCAAAACCCCAGTGAGAAAAAACTTCTGCTGTGACTTCTGAACTTGTTACATCTACATACATCTTCTCTACTTGAGCAATATTAGTTGAGAGTTCTATTTCTGATTTAAAACTTATAGCTTCATCTTCTTGTATGACATCACTTGAGATAAGAATTTTCCCTGTCTCTTGTAAAAAAGCTGCAAGATACAGTAATTCTGCTTTTTCTTTATTAACCTTAGAATACCACTTGAGCATAAGTGTTGCTTGCTTACTTGAAATTTCTGCAAATTTATCACTTGTAACACCATAAGGTTGCATATCTACATTGAGAAGTTTTCGTACAGCATTTCCAAGTGCAATAGAGCGAGTCATACTCATACCAAACAGACTCACTGCCTGAGCAACATTTCTTATCTCTTTACCAAAACTATATAGAGGAGAATTAGCCGCTTTTAAAAGATTTGCTACTATCATAGGGTCAGGTTCAATCACTTTAGCAAGTTCACCAACACCAGCTTCATTATCTGCATATACCCTGTTGATGTCAACAATCGTTTTTGAGAGAGGAGGAAGGGATTTTATACTATCTATAATAGAACTTTTCAAAGCTACACCTTTTTTAAGGCTATTATATCACACTAGAATTGAAGTTAGATTAATAACAGCTATAGACTTTTGTCTATGGTGCATTTAAAAAACCATACCCGTGATAAATTGTAAATGCACCATAAAGTAAAACCGCTATGGCAGAGAGACTCATCATCATATTTCTAAAACTTGTTGCAGATGCTAAAGATGCTAAAAAACCCACACCAAACATAGCAGGAATGGTACTCACTCCAAAAATCGCCATCACTAAAGCACCATAAATAGGGTCACCTGTTCCAGCTGCTGTAATTGCAAAAAAGTAGACAAAACCACATGGAAGTAAGCCATTAAGCATTCCAAGAGTAAAAAAACTTGCATTTGATTTTGAATTTAAAATCTTTTTGAAAATCTTTTTATAAAAAGTTGATGAAGCAAATGAGTGTTCTAAGAGTGTCAAAAATTTCAACTTACCCATAAGTGAAAGTCCGGCTAAAATCATCGCTAAACCAACAACCACAAGAACAACTCCTCTGGATGTATTTGAAAACTGAACAACACTTCCTAAAGTACCAAAAATAGCACCTAGGATTGAGTAGGTTGTAACACGCCCAAAAGAGTATAACAAATGTGCTGCACTTTTTGATATTTTAGAGCTTGCAGGATCAATTTTAATAGTTGAATATGCAAGAACTATCCCCCCACACATACCAATACAATGCCCAAATGAGCCTAAAAAGGCTATACTAATAATTGTTAAGAGATTAACTGTTTCCATTTTTTTCCTACATGATAATTTAAATATTATATATAAATTGTGTTACATTAATGTTAATTATTTACACCCAGTGGATGACATACATCAACAGTATCTTTTAAATCTTGTTTTTGTATATGTGTATAAATCTGTGTTGTTAAAAGCGAAGCATGACCTAATAGTTCTTGAACTACCCTTAAATCAGCCCCACCACGTATTAAAGATGTGGCATAGGAGTGTCGTAAAACATGTGGAGATACATTCAAATACTTTTGTGTTATTTTATAAGCGGAAATACGACTCAATTTATCACCCTTATAATTTGCCCATACAAAATCTCTCTCATACTTAAATGCACTTAAATACTTATCCATGGCATCTATGGCAACTTTTGCGATGGGGACAACTCTCTCTTTTTCACCCTTAGCATGACGAATACGAAGCCACTCACCTTCTATATCTCTACGACTAAGTTCTAAGCACTCACTAATCCTAGCACCAGTTGCATATAAAAAAAGTATAAGTGCGTAATCTCGTAATCCAATCCATGAACTTCTATCAATGAGAGCTAAAGAGTTTTGTATCTCTTCAAATGAGAGAAATCTAGGTAAAAGTTTTGGAATTTTTGAAAGTCTTAGTTTTGTAACTTCTTGATTAAAATGATATTTATAGCAAAAATCAAAAAAAGCATTAATAGCAGAGAGTTTTCTATTGAGAGTTCGTTTATTTTCAAACAGAGTAACAGCATTTAATATTGCCGCTGTATCTAATTTTATTAAAGATTTATTGAGAGATTTTTCTATACCTAAAAGATCACTTCTATAAGCATCAACAGTTTTTGAACTTAGAGCCTTTGTAACACCTATGTATTCCAAAAAGGCTTCAAGTTCATTAGACATTAAGTTTGTTATTTAATAAGTATTTTTTTGTCTGCCACATAAAAAGTTTTTCCAGCAATAAAAATAAATCCATCTTCTGTCATATCAACTTCATGTACTGTATAATCTTTCATATTTTTATTGAGAATTATCATGTAGCCCTCTTTTTCTAAAATATAAAGCTTATCACCATCAGAAATCATGCCCAAAAAATGTGCAAATGGAAACTTTATTCTTGTATTAAGCTCTAAAGCAGGAGTTAAAGAGATTACTTCACCCTGCTTTGTTGTAATAAAAATATCTTTATCATCATACACAATATTTCTAATTTCATATTTTACACGTATCTCTTTTTCTGCCATAGATAAAATTTTAAAACCTGTCGCTGCAATAACTTTATTGCCAATCATATTAAAATAAATAACATTATTAAAATTTTCTTCTGCAGAAACTATTACTTTTCTAAGCTTTTTCTTTAATTCTAAATTAACAATAACTACTTTACCATTAAGTGTCGAGAAAAAAACTAAGTCATTAATAAAAAAAGGATTTACTATTTGAGTATTTACTACTAAGGATTCAGTTCCTTGTTCTTTAAAAATAAGTGATTTTGAGGCAATTGAGTAGACTGCTAATTCATTATCTGCAAAAAGAATAGCTAAATTATCACCTTTTACACTTGCACTCGCTATTGTTTTCTTAAGTTGAAATTTTTCTTGTAAGTTTATATCATCTTGGGATGTTAAAAGAACCTCTCCCTCTATTGAAGCACTAATTATCCACCCATCACTATGAGATATTAATCTTTGATTTTTTTCAATATCCATAGCTACAATGCCATTTGTAGTTAAAATTTTTTTATTATTTAAGAGTGCAATATTGTAACTTGTATCAACTAAATCACCTTCACTTTTGGCATAATTTTCCCATTCAGTACCAAGAACTGTGGGTTTAAAAACTTCCTTTGTACTACAAGCACTCAAAAATAGTAAAAGTAAAATAAGAAGAAGTGTTTTTACTTGCAAAATATTACTTTACTCCGTAATGCATAAGAGCATTAGCAACTTGTGCTAAAGGTGATTGAATACTGATTTGAGAAAGTGTTGTGTGAGACTCTTCTATTTTTGATTCTTGCATCAAAATAACTGCTTCTTGGATAATTGCTAAATCTTTGTAAATAGCATTCTCTTTAGACGAGTATGTCTCTAGTGCTTTTAAATCTTTTGTAGCTGCTGCTAGCTCATAAGCCACCAAATCACTAATTAATGCTGTTTTAGAGTTTTTCAATTTTTCTAAAGCTTTCACATCATTGTTAGCAATAGCCTGAGAGTAAGTCCAAACATCATATAAAGCCGGACTAGAAGCTTTTAACGATGCAAGAGCTGTTTTACTTGAAGCATCTTTTTGCAGGGTTGCTAAAGCACTATTTGCTTCATCAAGAGTATTTTGTTTATTAATAGAATAAGCTACATTTGCAACCACTAAAATAATCAGAGCTACAACAGATCCTATCATAAGATTTTTATATTTTTTTATAAATTTCTCGGTTATAACAGCTTTTTCAAAAAATTTCTCTTCTGAATTTAACTCTTCTTTTACCATCTCTATATCTTGTTTTAAGCTCAAACTCTTTCCTTTGTTTATACATTTTTATATTTTGCATAATATTACCCACAAGTAAGTTAAAGTTTTATCAAATTCATCACTAATATAAGCTTTTTTAGTTAAAATAATACTAAATTATTACATATAGGATTTTAAATGCAAGTAGATGATGCACTATTAACAAAACTGGAAAAACTATCATATTTAAAAGTAAGCGAAGATAAACGCGAAGAGATAATATCTCAGTTATCAGAAATTATGAGCTTTGTTGATAACCTAAGCGAACTTGACACTACTGGTATTGATGATAAGTTTGCTATGAGTGATATGCAAACACCACTTAGAGAAGATATAGCATCTTGTGATACTTCTGTTAATGATGATATTCTTAGACATGCTCCACAAAGTGCTGATCATTTTTTTATTGTACCAAAAATCATAGAATAATCTACATGATAATTGTTTATGGTATTAAAAATTGTGATAGTGTTAAAAAAGCACTAAAGTTTTTTAAATTACATGATATTTCTTATGAGTTGCATGATTTTAAAACAGATCATGTAGAGTGTAATAAACTCTCTACTTGGCTTCAGTCTACCGATATGAAAACACTTTTTAATGCAAGAAGCACAACATACAGAAACCTAAAACTTAAAGAGAAAAACTTAACTGAACAAGAGCAACTAGAGTGGCTTTGTAAAGAAAATCTCCTTATCAAACGCCCAGTAATAGAGTATAAAGATAAAGTCATCGTAGGTTTTAATGAACAAAATTTTCAAGGAATTTTTTTATGAGTGAAGAAACAGATACACAAACAACCCAGACAATCGATATTAAGAAACTACTCAAAAGTGTTTTAGCTTTTAAATCATCTGATTTACACCTTGTAGTTGGTAGTGAACCACAAATTAGAATAGATAAAGAGCTTAGACCCCTTAATCTACCAAAACTTACGGCAAAAGATGTTGAAGAGATGGCATATTCACTACTTGAAGATAAGCAAAAAAAGGAGTTTGAAGAGCACAATGAACTTGACTTCTCTTTTGAACTCAAAAATATAGGACGTTTTCGTGCCAATTACTACCGTACTATTCATGGTGTTGGTTGTGCCTTTCGTATGATTCCTATTGACATTCCAACCCTTGATGAGTATGGTAATCCACCTATTTTTAAAGAACTCATTAAAAAAGAGAAAGGGCTTATCCTTGTTACTGGTCCAACTGGTTCTGGTAAATCAACAACTCTTGCCTCTATGCTTCATGAAATAAACTTAACCGAACATCGTCATATTATTACAGTTGAAGACCCTGTAGAGTTTGTACATACAAATATAAAATCTCTCTTTTCTCAAAGAGATGTTGGAAGTAATACAGCCTCTTTTGCTTCAGCACTAAAATATGCTCTTAGACAAGATCCTGATATTATCCTTATTGGGGAGATGCGAGATGCTGAAACTATCGGTGCAGCCTTAACAGCAGCTGAGACTGGTCACTTGGTTTTTGGAACACTTCACACTAACTCTGCACCAGGAACTATTAACCGTATTATTGATGTTTTTGATGGAGATGAACAAGCACAAGTTAGAGCACAACTCTCTTCATCTTTGATTGCTGTTATATCCCAAACCCTTATTCCTCGTATTGGTGGAGGAAAATCTGCAACACAAGAGATTCTCATAACAAACCCAGCTATTCAAAATCAAATACGTGAAGATAAAGTACATCAAATTTATTCTCAAATGCAATTAAATCAACAAGAAACACATATGACAACACAAACACAACAACTTTTAGAACTGCTTCGTAAAAAGGTAATCAATAAAGAAAATGCGATTAAAAACTCGAATAAACCAGATGAGCTTATGAAATTAATTGGAGGTTTGTAGAGTATGAATGATACAATGGATATGACTACCCTTAGTATAAGGATGGCTATTTTTGTAGGAGTAGCTCTGATTTTTTACTTTGTTTTAAAAGGTGAAAAGAAAAAATAAAAGAGAGGATTTAATCCTTTCTCATACCTTCTGCAATATCTCTACTCTCTTGAAGCTTCTTCATAAGAGAGTCAAATAGCTCTAAAAATCTTGAATCTAAAGCTAATTTTCCTTCTTCATTTACCATTGTATTTTGTAAATTATTAAGTGCTAATTCTAACTGCATAATTGTGAGTGCTGGATTATTTGCCATGCTATTTTTGTTTTCCATTTCCATAATGTTTAAAGAGATAATCTAAAACTGTTTTTTTATCTTCTTGCGTCATCGGTGCTTTAAAATGAGTTATCATTTTATCAATTTTCTTCTTCCAAAAATCACGAGATTGAGGACCTTGATTTATAATATAACCAAATGAGTGACACATTAAACAGTTAGCATTTACGGCATTAAAACCTTTACCCATTTTAATCTCATAAGAGATATAAGGTACTTCTAGATCACTTTTAACTTGAGCAAAAAGTGTTACACTTGTTAGCCCAGCTAATAATATTAGTTTTTTAATCATCCAATTCTCCTAAACCACTTCAACTCTTACAGTATCAATACCGTTATATTTATATCCACCATGATTCCACAGAACATCTTTAGAGAGAGGTTGTTCTTCGCCAAGTCTATTGATTGCTTTTGCCATGATGTTTAACTTGCCATATTCACTTGGTTTAAAAGAAAATCTAAATGCTTTATATGCATATCTTCCAGCATTATTATCAAGAATTGAACTCACCCAAGTTTTTCCATCATCAAGTGAGATTTGAACATCTTTAATACCAAGACCACTATCAAAAGCAACACCACGAACAACAAGCTGAGAATTATGAGCTATTAAAGCATCATTGAGCGGGTAACCTATAATTGATTTAACATTCATTTTTGTAATTGGTTTTGTTGATTTAAAATGTTTTTCTGGAGTTTCAGATTCTGTAGCATTATCAGGAACTCTATAAGCCTCATCCATAAAGAAAAGGGATTTATACTTATTTGTAACTGTAATATGACTCATCATTTTTACCCAACTATCTGAGTAATATCCAGGAATAATAAGACGAAGAGGATAACCATTTAAGTAAGGTAAATCTTCACCATTCATCTCATAAGCTAAAATTACATGATCATCAAGCTCTTCTAAATGAAGCTCTCTAATAAAATTTGGTGTTTCATAATAAGCGGCTTTTTCCATACCATTAAACCCAATCCATTGAGCCTCTTTTTTAAGTCCAGCACGATCTAAAATATCACTAAGACGAACACCCTTCCATTTAGCACAACCCATTGCACCATGACCCCATTGGATTCCTCCAGGTATTGGATGAAATGCAGAACGACTATTTCCGCCACACTGTAAAACAGCAGTAACTTCTACTTGTTCAAAATCATGTTTTAAAGATTTAAGTGAGATATTCAACTCTCTATCTACAAGTCCATCAATCTTAATGGTATAAGCATCTGGATCGATAAAAGTTGGAATATCTGGAAGATGCCATCTTACAAAAAATTCATCATTAGGTGTTAAGCTTTGTGTAAATGCACTTCTAGGAGTTTCTAAAAGCGGAGGTCTATCTGAATACGTTATCAACGGTTTTTTCTCAGGGAAAGCAACTTTTAATATTTTTCTTCCATCAATCGGCTGAGTTGTGACACCAGCTGAAAGTGAACTACCAACAATAGCAGCTGAAGCAGCGATTGATGTTTTAAAAAAGTCTCTTCTTTGCATAAAAATTCCTCAAAATTATATATATCATTGTATCGAGCCACTTGCAAATTCAATCACTAAAAGTAGCTAATATTTCTTATAGCCA
>ERZ890953.1376-NODE-1376-length-12319-cov-7.557241_pt1 | contig 12319 bp, 14 predicted proteins | sample MGYA00521264_ERZ890953 | MGnify/ENA primary metagenome ERZ890953 (study PRJEB32303, sample SAMEA104408629) | aquatic metagenome | biome: Brackish water; feature: Chemocline; material: water | place: Baltic Sea | collected 2014-10-26T21:54:00 | depth 200 m ... | reverse complement strand
TTCCTTCTGTGTTCAATATTTTATCTAATTGACACAGAATTAGTTACAGTCCCCCCTATTATCATGTAGAAGTCAAACGACTTCTATATTTACATCATCTCCTACACTTATCTTGTCTCCAGCAACAATTTTAGCTCTTTTTCGCAGCTCTGTTTCACCATTTCTTTTAACATAGCCATCGGCTACAATCATCTTCGCCTGAGCACCTGTATCTACTAAGTCAAGCACTTTAATAAGCTTGAAAAGTTCTATATAATCGTCTTTTAGTTCAAATTTCATAATTATCCAATATTTTGTAATATTGAAATCATATCGAAATAGTGATATAATAGACATTATGCAAATAGGTTCAAACACATCGTACGATTTCGGTTCTAGTTATAATATCCAACTAAACGATAAACAGATGCTTGTTGTCGATGAAGATCCTCTTTCTAAATCTCAATTCGAATCAAAAAAAGAGACAGAAGATAAGAAAGCTGAGCAAAACAAAAAAACCAATAATCCGGATGATTTAAGCGAAGATGAAAAACATTTAGTCAAAGATTTAGCTTCACGAGATAGTGAAGTAAAAGCCCATGAAGCAGCTCATCAGGCTGCTGGTGGTGGTATGACAGGTGCAGCCTCTTACACCTACCAACAAGGTCCAGATGGAAAAATGTATGCTATTGGTGGTGAAGTTTCTATCTCCTCACCATCAGGCTCAACTCCAGAAGAAACCATTAAAAATGCTAGACAAATTGCAGCGGCGGCAATGGCTGCAGGTGATCCTTCCCCACAAGATTTTTCTGTTGCTTCAAGTGCAAAAGTCATGGAGATGAAAGCCCAACAACAACTCTCAAAAGAGGCTCAAGAAAAAGCTTTAGGCAAAGATACTTATGCGAATATTACTGACACCAATCAACACTCTCCACAAAATGAAGCTAGAAAATTAGATATTCCTGCTTAATTTTTCTATAAAACTATTAAGCTGATTTGCAAAAAGATGTGCATCTTTGACTCCAAATGCTTTAGGTCCTTTTGTTATCTCTCCACTCTCTCGTATTTTATCCATTAAGTTTCTCATTGCAAGATATTGTTTGATGTTATCCACACTGTAAAGTTCTCCACGATGATCTATTGCATGTGCTTTTTTGCTTATCACTCTATCCGCTAAAGGAATATCTGCAGTAATCACTAAATCGCCCTCTTCTAACATTTCTACAATTTTATGGTCGGCTTCATCTGCTCCAGCATCAACTATCATGTAGGAAATTAAAGATGATTTTCCAATACTTACTCTCTTGTTGGCAATAACAAAAGTTTGGATTTGAAGTCTTTGTATAGAGCGAAAAAGAATAGGTTTTAAAAGATTAGGAAAAGCATCAGCATCCACAAATATTTTAAACATTTATAAGCTCAAATTTTTGTAATCGTGAGAGTTGTTTAATAGCATATTCTCGTTTAGAAGCTTCACTTCTATTATCTCTCTTTTCTGTATAAACAAGTTCTACTGGTCGTCGTAGTTTTGTATATTTTGCACCTTTGTCTGAGTTATTATGCTCCTCTACTCTACGTTCAACATCGGTAGTTATGCCAGTGTAGAGAGTATCATCACAACACTTTACAATATAAACAAAGTAAGACATTTTTTACATAAAAAAGTAAGAGGGAATCATGACTGCTGATAAACGAACAAAAGAGACAGCTGTTGTACCGATAATATTACCGATGGAACAACTCACACATGAGCTATACTGTTTTCCCTCATACTGAGCATAAAAAAAGTAAGTGATTTGCATAACTAAAACTACAAATGAACTATAAAGTTGATATTTCCAAAGAGAACTTTCTAGAACAAAAGAAGTTATAAAAAGCAGTACCATTGCAATTAAAACTATATTTATTGTTTTTATAATTTTATCGCGTTTAAAAGTTGTTGGACAGTAATTATCATAACCTAAATTTACACCTGAAGACAACTTCCCTTCAAATTTATCTTTCTCATCATCAACAAGTCTATGTATAAAAGTAGTACCAAAAAGATAGTCAAGTTTTCTTTGTAAAATTCTTGCCAAATCACCACTAAATTTAAGTGAATGACTCTCACCTTTTCTATCTTCATAAACTATACTAATATCAGTAAACCTTTTTACCTTAGCAGTTATATCACCATAATAATAGGTACTTTCTTCTTCTATACTCTCTCCACTATGAGAAATTTGTATGGGATTTACCATCTCTACAATCTCACCATTTTCATCTTTAAAAACTATTGCATTAAAATAGCTTCCAATTTGATAAGCACTTAGAGCTTTTAAATTATTTTCTTTAATCGTATCTTTTAAATCATCGAGCAAAGAAAATAATTTCTCGTCAAAAACTCGTACATCTGTACCGTATTCTAAACTAAGGGGAGCTGGATATTTTGTTATTTGTTTTATCATATTTTGGGGGAGTAGCCTTAAGCGAAGGCCTTGAGGAAAGACCTCAAAGCATTTAAAAATTAGTGACTTTTTTGAACCACAATTATCATTTTTACATTAAGTACAGCAAATCTAATAAATTGCCATAAAACACATGTTCTCATTGATTTTGCAAATTTACCAGGAATCATTGTCTGAGTAAATTGCTCTTTTTCAAAATTTAATTCTTCTTGTTTCATAATATATTCTCCTATTATTTTTATTCTGGGATTAAAGTCCAACCTGGATTAAGTTTAGCTTTATAGATAAACAGATAGTGAAGGATATGTTTAATCCAGTGTCCAGCAAGACCAATTTCACCAAATGTATAATCTGTGTCACGACCAGTTCCTGGATATGTTTCATAATCTGGAACAACTGGGAATACTGTCATTGCTGCAGCTGTACCATCAAATAAACCTTTACCAGCAGAAGCCACACAAGCTGCACCCATTTTAGTCATAGGAGCTTCATGAAGATGAGCATTTTCACCTTTAAGCATCAACTCAGTTACAGAGTGTGCAACCGCTTTACCGATAATACCTGAAGGCATACCAGTTCTTGGTGGAGTTGGATTAATTGGAGTTCCATTAGGAGAGCTCATTGGTCTAGAAATAATATGTGGTGGTGCAAAAGCAATACCAGCAGCAAACATATTTTTGTATGTAGGATTTTGGTAAGTTTTTGGCCAGTCAGCAGCTTTCCACTCAGAATAAGCTTTTGGAGTATAATCACCATCAACTTTCATAAAACCATTTGGAGCAAATACAGTAGCTGTAATGTCAGAACCATCTTTACCGAAAGCCTTTAGTCCAACACCAGCAAATGGTGGGATAAGCATAGCAAAGTCAAATTCTTCTTCACCCATAGTACCATCAAGAAGTTCATAACCTACTTTTCCAGCTTCTACTTTATTTGTATGTGCACCGATTATCCAGTGTACGTTACGCTCAGCAAAAAGTGATTCAGTAAATACTTTAGAGTTAACTACATAACCACCAACTTTCATATGAAGTCCACCCATACCAAAGTCACCCATGAAAGACTCGTTAGAAATCCATTTCATATCTGCCATATCACGAACACCAGCTTTATTTAACTCATGTTCAATATTGAACATATACTCAAATGCAGCACCTTGACAAGTACACATACCATGACCAGTACCAATTAAGAATTTTTGACGAGTTCCGCCTTTCATTTTCTCAATTGCTTCATTAAGTTTTTCAGATGCATGAACAGCATGGTCAGCAGTACAAACAGAAACAGTATGCTCACCTAAGTTACTACCTTCACCCAAACCTGGAGTTGCTCCAAAGTTAAGTTTTGGTCCAGTAGCATTTACAATGTAATCATACTCTATATTTTCAGTTTGACCCTCTTTTCCAGCTTCTGTAAACTCAATGCTTACAAATGCTTTATCTGTAGCATCACTGCCTTCTGGATTTAAAGAGACTGCTTTTGCTTGTTTATAAGTAATTCCAGCTTTTGCATAAACAGGAGCTAAATCAAAAGTAACTTCCTCTTTACTCATTCGACCTACACCAACCCAAATGTTCGAAGGAATCCAGTTCCATTTTGCATTAGGAGTTACTACAACAACTTCATGCTCGCTTCCTAACCATTTTGCCGCAAATGTCGCAGTAGTATGTCCTGCAACACCACCACCTAGTACAACTAATCTTGCCATATTATTTCCTTTAGTAAGTTCTTTTGTAACTTTACCATAAATTTACTATATTTTTATGATTTGCATCAAGAAAAAAATAAAAATAAAAAAAATCAGATATTAACTTCGAGCAATACATCCCCTAAAAGTAGGGATGAAAGAAGGTTTCAAAGGTAATTTTTAATCTTTTCTTAAAATTTTACTTACAATCTCAAAACTATTTTTTGATAAGGAGTGTGTATTTATTACACGCTCTAATTCAACTTTCATCCTGTTTTTATTAAGAGTATTCATTTTTGCATAAATTTTAAATGCTCCTGCTAGTCCTGAAGCCATTTGTGCATTAATTTTATCTATCTCTATAATCTTATCTGCTACAAATTTATATCCACTGCCATCTTTAGCGTGAAAGTATTTATAATTTCTGGCAAAAACTCCAATTACTGAGCGAACTAGATTTGGAACTTTCTCATCATATACCTCATCATTTTGAAGTTCAATAACACGGTTCAATGTTCCCTCTCGAGTTGATGCACTCAGAATTGAGAAATATTTATTCATCACCAAAGTTTCATTTTTGTATCTATTGTAAAAATTTTGCAATGCTTGTGTTTTATAAACTGAAGATGAATTCTCAAGTATATCAAGAGCCACAACTCTGTCTGTCATTGTAATAGACTCTTCATACTGTTTTTGTGCTAAGTTCTGTACCTCTAAAGTATCACTTGCCGATAAAATTCGTAATACTCTATTTTTTAATGAACGTTTGCCCATACTATCAATATCTAAATCTGTTGATTTTGGCTCATGATATACATTATATAAGTTCAGAAGTTTCTCTTTATAAATTTTTGCTAAATGTTGAGATAGCTTCTCCTTTACATTATAAATTAGTTCAAAATCCACTTCATCTTGTCGTTGCATAAGAGTTGACACAGAAGGTAGTTCTAAAAGCAGTGCCTTGTAAGACAAATCTATATCTAAATCAAGTAGATACCCATATGCCTCTACAAACTCACTGTTTATTTCTTTGCCTCGCATCAGAGCCTCAATACTCTCCACCGCAAAACTTTGTGCTGATTCATATCTTACAAAACTGTTTGTGTCATGTTTCATTAAAAATGCAAAATTATTACTCTCTTGTTCAACAATAATTGGTGCTGAGAAATCTCTGTTAATCGAGAGCATAGGTTCTTCATTTAAACCTTCAAAAACAAAATTATCATGTAGATTTGAAATTATTACAGTTTTCTCAACTAAAGTTGCACCCTCTTTTGAAATAAGGGCAATTTTAAGTGGATAAAAATAAGGTTTTTGTTCTTTTCCATTTACAGTATCTGGAATTACTTGTGTACAACTTAGTGTAAATTTTCCATTTTTAAACTTCTGTTGTATTTTTAATTTTGGTGTGCCACTCTGGTGATACCAAATTTTAAAAGCTTCTAAATCTACTCCACTTGCATCACTCATAGCCCAAAGAAAATCATCCGTCGTAACGGCTTGCCCATCAAAACTCTCAAAATACAAATCTGTTGCTTTTCTATAATTTTCTTCTCCTAAGAGTGTGTGAATCATCCGAATAACCTCAGCACCTTTTTCATAAACTGTTGCAGTATAAAAATTGTTCATAGATATATATGATTTTGGCTGAATTGGATGTGCTGTTGGCGAAGCATCTTCTACAAATTGACGTTCACGAAGAGCTTTTACATCTTCTATTCGTTGAACTTCTTTTGAGTTTAAATCAGCTGAAAAACTTTGATCTCTAAAAACAGTAAGTCCCTCTTTAAGAGTAAGCTGAAACCAATCACGACATGTGATACGATTGCCCGTCCAGTTATGAAAATACTCATGTGCAATTACCGACTGAATACCCATAAAGTTAGCATCCGTTGCTGTATCTTCATCGGCTAATACATAAGCGGAGTTAAAGATATTAAGCCCTTTATTTTCCATTGCTCCCATATTAAAACTATCCACTGCTACAATGTTATAAATGTCCAAATCGTATTCACGACCATATATCTCTTCATCCCAAGCCATTGCTTCTTTTAAAGACTTCATTGCATGAAAACATTTATTCTCATTTCCTAAATCACAATAGATATTTAATTCTACATGATAATTACTCATAGTAGTATATTCATCACTAATAAATCCAAGATTTCCAGCGACTAAGGCAAACAAATAAGAGGGTTTTGGATGAGGGTCATGCCAAGTTACACCATGTCGACTATCCATACTATCATGACACTGCATTTTATTTCCATTACTCAAAAGTACTGGGTATTTTTCTTTATCCGCTATTACTGTTGTTGTAAAAACACTCATAACATCAGGACGGTCAAGATAAGGAGTAATACTTCTAAATCCTTCTGGCTCATTTTGTGTACAAAAAATATCACCCGATTTATATAAGCCTTCAAGTTCAGTATTTTTTTGAGGATAAATTTTGTTGATAATTTTAAGTCTGAATTCCGAAGGAACATTCAAAATCGTTAAATACTCTTCTTCTACTATATAACGAGCATCTTGAAGTTTTAAATCATTTAACCATACCTCTATAAGCTCTAAATTCAGGGCATTTAACTTTAAATCTTTCGAATTATCATGTAGTTTTGAAAAACTCATTATATTTGTTACTGTTGTGTACTCTTCAAACAGTTCAAAAACAAGATTGACACTTTTTATATCAAATAGTGGTTTTTGATAATCTTTTAAAAAAATCTCTTTATTTTCGCTCATATATTCTCTTTTTTTTTCTTATTATAGTTAAATTAATGCAATATACAGCTATCCAAAAGTAAACTTACAGTAACTTATTTTAAACGAGACACAATACCAATGAAAATTTCAAATTTATTTACTAACATTCCCAATCCATCAAAAGATGAATATTCTGAAAATATAATCAAAAATGACAAACTAAAAATTCAAAGAATTGTCTCACACGGGCATACTTCTCCAAAAGAAGGATGGTATGAGGCTGCAACTGAGGAGTGGGTAATTTTACTTGAAGGTGCTGCAACATTAAGTTTTAAAAATGGTGCAGATATTTCACTAAGTATAGGTGATTATCTAAACATACCAGCACACTCAGAGCACAAAGTCTCTTGGACAAAACCTGAGTGTAACAGTGTCTGGTTAGTTGTTCACTACTAGACTATTTTGCATCTCTTTTGGTCGTTTTTCTTTTCTTTTTAGTCACTGCTTGTTTTTTTGTTTGAGGTCGGGCAGCTGTATTTTTGTTAAACTGTCTCTCTTTTTTACCACTTGCTTTTTTATGTTCACCCTTGAGTTTTAACTCATCAACATCTTTACGTCTGATTGTTGGGTCTGGTTCAAAACCATCAACAGTTTCTTTAGGTATTTTCATCCCAATAACAATTTCTATATCTTTGATATCATACTTTTCATAAATATCAATCAATGAAATAGCTTCACCCTCTCGTCCAGCTCTACCTGTTCGCCCTACTCTATGCACATAATCTTCAGGGACTGATGGAAGTTCATAGTTTATCACGTAGGGTAAGTGTTCAATGTCAAGCCCACGAGAAGCAATATCAGTTGCTACTAAAACTTTAACTTCGCCCTCTTTAAACTGTTTAAGTGTTTTTAAACGATTTGCTTGTGTTTTATCACCATGAATTATCCCACATTTCAAACCATCTTTTCTTAACTCTTCTACTAAAATATCTGCACTTACTTTTGTTCTTGTAAATACTAAAACTTGTGGATAATTTCTCGAACCAATCAAGTATGCTAAGAGTTCTGCTTTTCTATCTGTATCAACTAAATATGCTATTTGGTTGATTGTATCCACAGTAGAATTTTTCTTTGATGTCTCTATAAATGCAGGTTTAGTTAAAACAAGTTTTGAAAGTTTTCTCACCTTTTCACTATAAGTCGCTGAAAAGAGTAATGTTTGATGTCGTTTTGGTAAAAGAGGATGTATTTTTCTTATCTCTTTAGAAAATCCCATATCAAGCATTCTATCCGCTTCATCTAAAACAAAAACTTCTACATGACTTATGTCTAAACCATTCTCAATATGTTCCAAAAATCGACCAGGAGTAGCAATAATAATATCAACACCCTTTTTCATAGCTCGCTGTTGAGCAGTAATATCTTTACCACCAACCAAAACAGCACATTCAACTTTCATATGTTTAGCATAATTGCTTAAATCTTCAAATATTTGAATGCTAAGTTCACGAGTTGGAGAAAGAATTACAGCTTTAAGCACTCTTGACTCAGTTGCGTCTGTTTTTCTTAGTCTTTGTAAAATTGGTAAACCAAAAGCAGCAGTTTTTCCAGTACCAGTTTGAGCTGTTGCAAAAATATCACTCTTTGCTAATACTAAAGGAATGGCTCTTTTTTGAATAAGTGTTGGATGTTCATACCCTAACTCAGAAATAGCCGAGAGCAAAGGTTTTATTAAACCTAATTTTTCAAATGACATGTAATGTACCTTTAGTTAAAAATAGATTTGGAAGTTTAACATATTTTATCCCACAAGTAAGCTATAAAGAGATATAATAATAAAAATTATTACTAAGAACTATAATGATACGTAAAACTCTTAAGCAAGCAACTAAAAGTGAAAAACTTAAAGCATTTATAAAAAAGGCAAAAATTCCTCCAGAATTTTTAGCAGCAAACCGAAAAATGATTTCTCGTGGTGTTGTATTGGGAATTTTCATAGCCTTTATTCCTATGCCTATGCAAATGGCTGCAGTTTTACTCTTTATGCCTATGTTTCGTTTTAATGTTCCTATTGCCCTAGTTATGTGTTGGTTATCCAACCCTATTACTATGCCACCGATGTATTATATAGAGTATGAATTAGGTTCTTTTTTGCTTGGTATAAAGCCTCAACCCGTTGAGCTTACATTAGAATGGTTTTCAAATAATATGGATGCTATTTTTGTCCCTCTTTACTTTGGAACTTTGATTTTTTCTATCGTTGGCTCAATATCTGCTTATTTTATTGTAAACTACTTTTGGAAGCTATCAGCTTGTCGAGATAAAAAGAAACATCCTAAACATAGATAACTATAATATCAAGAAGGAACTATATGATAAAAAGACATGCCACAGAACAAACAGCTATATTTTTTAGTGTAATAAAGTGGGTTTTTTTATCATCAGTAATTGGTGTCATTATCGGTGGTGTTGTTTCTATATTTTTAAAAAGTATCGCTTGGGCGGAACTCCATCAAAGTGATGTTCCTTTTCATTACTACTATCTTCTTCCTATTGTCCTAGTTTTAACTGTTTGGCTTGTCAAAACTTTTGCACCAAATGCCGAAGGACATGGAACTGAAAAAGTTATTGAAGCTGTTCATAAACATGATGCAAAAATTAATGTTGCTGTTATACCTGTAAAACTTTTAGCGACACTTATGACAATATTTGCAGGAGGGTCTGTAGGAAAAGAAGGACCAGGAGCACAAATTGGTGCAGGAACGGCTTCTTTTATAGCAACAACTTTAAAATTTAGAAAAGAAGATAGAAAAAAGCTTGTCATATGTGGAATCAGTGCTGGTTTTGCTTCCGTTTTTGGAACTCCCATTGCTGGTGCTATTTTTGGAGTTGAAGTTTTAATTATTGGTGTTATCATGTATGATGTATTGCTTCCATCTTTTATTGCTGGATTTGCCGCTTTTACTACTACACAATTTCTTGGTGTAGAATATACCTATTTTGATGTACGATTTTACCAAGCTATTCAACTCGATATTCCTCTAATTTTTCAAGTTATTTTAGCTGGATTATTTTTTGGTATAGTTTCCGATATACTTGTAACAACACTTGGAAAAAGTTCAAAACTCATAAAAAAAGTTCCATATAGTCCTTACCTCAAAGCTTTTGTTGGTGGTGGAATTTTAGTTATTCTTACACTGATATTTGGTGAAGTGTATCTAGGGTTAGGAATGTCTACCATAGAAGAAGCATTACATCCAAATCTTAATGCAACTCATGAACTACCATGGTATGCTTTTTTAATGAAAACAATTTTCACCTCCATTACATTAGGAGTAGGAGGAAGTGGAGGAATTATAACACCTGTCTTCTATATAGGTGCTACTAGTGGTAATCTTTTTGGGCATCTCATTGGAAGTGAGCATATTGCACTTTTTGCCGCTCTTGGTTTTGTAAGTGTTCTCTCCGGTGCGACAAACGCACCTATAGCTGCAACAATTATGGCTGTTGAACTATTTGGTTTAGAAATAGCACACTATGCAGCACTCAGTGCAGTTATTAGCTTTTTACTTACAGGGCACAAAAGTGTTTTTAATTCGCAAAAATTAGGAATGAACAAATCTGCCGCCTTGCACATAGATATGGGAGATGACATAGACACCACACATGTAACCCTAGACGATAAAGAAGTCAATAAAATCAAAAGCATACAAGAACGACTACAAGAAAAATCTCAAGCTCTTTATAATAAAAAGAATTCAAGAAAAAAATAGATTAAACTTCTTTATCTAAAATAGAAAAGCCTAAATCATACATAGCTTTATCAACAAGTTCAGTAGCGGCTTTTATGGTTTGCTGTGAAATGTCTGGAAGTTTTCCTCCCAACATTTTTGTTGCATCTGCAAAACCCTTAAGCATACCCTCTCTTCCTGCCCGTAACATATCTTCATTTCCATTTGCACCTTGTATAACAAAATTAGCGATTCGCTCACTTGTCTGTTTTATACCAAAGATACCATCTTCGCTTACCAACTGAGATGCTTCATCTTGTGAGAGTTCAGCTATTGGTTTTCCGTTATAGCCAATATCTGTTAAAAAACTCTGAAAATCTGTATAATCTTGCTCAAAACTACTACTTGTATTCATTATTGAAGTTTGTATACTTGTAGAATCAAAAGCAAAAGCATTAATATTTTCTTGAACTTGAGCTCTTAATTCTTTGGCTTCATCTTTTGTTAATTTCTCGGTAAACAGACTTTTAATGCCATTATTACCTTGTATCTGACTTCCTTGAGTCATATTTGATGAAATATTCATAATTTTTCCTTATTTTGTAGTTTATTAGTACATAGTATATCGACATTTCAAAGAATTTCTGTATATCTTTGGAAATTAAATATTTTTAAGGTATACTATCGGCGATGAAAAGATGAGGCTCGAGTTCATCTTTAGTGTGTGATATTATGACTTTGCTCTAGTGACCCTAAAGACTCTCCAAATTTTGACTCCACTTCTTAGGAAGTGAAATTTTATATAAAGGCTTAATAATGGCAGAATTATTAGACGGAACAGTTAAATGGTTTAACGAAGAAAAAGGTTATGGTTTTATTCAACAAGAAAATGGCGGAAGCGATGTATTTGTACATTTTCGTCAAGTTAATAACCCAGGACACGGTCGTGTTTCTTTAAACGAAGGTCAAAAAGTAACTTACGAAATCGGTGAAGGTCAAAAAGGCCCTCAAGCTGAGAACGTAACTCCACTTTAATCTACACACAAACCCCTATTTTTAGGGGTTTACCTACATTTAAAAATCCCCAGAATACAACAAGTTTTTAATCATAACCTCAATTTTTACCAGATGTCTTAAGTATTAGAATTAAATTCAGCAGTTTTTCGTAAGTTTTGTTATGAATTGTAACTTTAAGCGACGAGAGTTTATATTTTAAGGATTAAAAACTCTTTTGCTACCCTCTTTTTTAATCTCTGAAAAATTATCCAAATAGTCCAGATATGTAATAAGATATTTTCTACTAAGTGGATGTTTCTCTTTAAAGTTTTGTATGTCTATATAGCCATCTTTTTTTATAATATTTTTCATATCATTTACAAGTCCGCTTAAACTCGAAGAATGGATGAAAAGATTATGCTGAAGTCTTATTACCTGCTTTTTAGAACAGAATGATTTTAAAATCTCATCACCCATTTTTCTATCTATATCTAAGTCATCATATATGTTATAAGGGGCAGTTGGAGATATGCCCTCCTCTTCTAAGCGTTTTAACATTATCTGCTCAAGAGAGCTTCTAAAGTCCTCTTTTATATCTGCATTCTTATAAAGGTTTCCATCTTTTACTAAAAACTCTTCCTCTAACAGTTCATTTAAAACCTGTTCTATAAAACCTTCACTAGCCCACTTAAGTCTGAGTTTGATAGAAGCGTTTGAGAGAAGTGCAAATTGGTTTTTAGTGTATATGCTTTTAATATTGTTGTAAATAATCT
>ERZ890953.1374-NODE-1374-length-12326-cov-6.699291_pt1 | contig 12326 bp, 3 predicted proteins | sample MGYA00521264_ERZ890953 | MGnify/ENA primary metagenome ERZ890953 (study PRJEB32303, sample SAMEA104408629) | aquatic metagenome | biome: Brackish water; feature: Chemocline; material: water | place: Baltic Sea | collected 2014-10-26T21:54:00 | depth 200 m ... | reverse complement strand
GTGATGCGGCGGGCAATGCCGCCACAACGGTGGTCAGAACAGTGAATATCACGGCTGACGTAACCAAACCGGTGATTACACTGTTAGGTGCCAGTCTAATCAACCTGGAAGTCGGTCATCTGTATATCGATCCGGGAGCGACGGCGAGTGATAACATCGACGGAAATATCACCGGTCAAATCGTTGAAGTCGGTACAGTCGACAGCTCCACCGTTGGTACGTATACGGAAACCTACAGTGTCAGTGACGCCGCAGGTAATGCAGCCACGGCGGTGATCAGAACCGTTAATATTACCGCCGACGTGACCAAACCCGTCATCACGCTGGTTGGAGGATCACTGGTCACGGTTGAATTAGGCACTAGTTATACAGAAGCAGGTGCTACGGCCACAGACAACATAGATGGCAATCTGACGGCCAACATCGTCATTGCAGGCAGCGTTAACACAGCGGTTGCGGGCAGTTATAGCGTGACCTACAACGTCAGTGACGCCGCGGGCAATGTAGCCACAACGGTTACCCGCACAGTGAATGTCACCACGGACGTGACCAAACCGGTGATCACCTTAACCGGCGCCAGTCCTGTCAGCCTGGAACTGGGCAGCGCCTACGTGGATGCCGGTGCGAGCGCCAGTGACAATACTGATGGTGACATCAGCGCGAATATCAACACTATCAGCACAGTCAATAGCCATGCCGTAGGCAGCTACAGCGTGACCTACAACGTCAGTGATGCGGCGGGCAATGCCGCCACAACGGTGGTCAGAACAGTGAATATCACGGCAGATGAGACGGCTCCAGTCGCTAATGCCGGATTAGATTTGACAGCGTTTATTAATGATCAGGTGACCCTCGATGGAACTGCTTCGAGTGATTTTAATAATTCACCGCTGACTTATAACTGGACCTTTGTTTCTAAACCTGCTGGCAGCTTGAGTACTCTGTCCGATGCCCAATCAATTGCGCCAACTTTTGATGTTGATACCTCTGGAACTTATGTAGTGCAACTGATTGTTAATGATGGGACATTTGACAGTGCGGCAGATTCGGTGACGATAGTGACACAGAACTCAGCACCGGTGGCCGACCCTGGTCCAGATCAGTCTGCCTTCATGGGTAATGTGGTTACGCTGGATGGCAGTGGGTCAACTGATATAGATGAAGATGCTTTAACTTTTAACTGGATATTGACCTCAAAACCCGCCGATAGTACAGCTGTTTTATCTGATCCGACAGCAGTCAATCCAGTTTTTACAGCCGATAAAGCTGGCAGTTATGAAGCTCAACTCACAGTAAATGATAGCCTGCTGGACAGTGCTGCAGTAACAGTCTTTATCGATGTTATTGTTGATACTGTCGCTCCCACTATCACTCCTCCACAGGACTTAACTTTAGCGTTGGCGGTGGATGCAGTGGGACTTTTAACTGACGTTTCTTTGGGGGTGGCAACAGCAACGGATAACAAGGATACTGAAGTCATCGCTTCTGCTGAGCAAATGGGCCCATTTAAACCGGGTCGTCATGAAATAATATGGTCAGCAACAGATTCATCTGGTAATACCGGTACAGCAATACAAATTGTTGATGTACAGCCACTGGTAGAGTTTCTGCCTGAACAACCAACTATACCAGGAGCTTCCGTACAGGTTCGTGTAATACTTAATGGAGTGGCTGCTGAATACCCGGTAACGGTAAAATATGAGATTTCTGAAGATGGCGTAAATATCCCATGTACTACCTGTGAAATCACTATTTTACAGGGAACTGAAGCTAGTTTTGAATATCAGGTGCCAGATCTGGTTAAGACGATATCATTCACATTAAGTGCCAACTCTGTTGATATAACAAATGCCACCAAAGGACCCCAGGATTCACATGTACTGACTGTGATAGAAGAAAATATCGCACCGTTGGCAAAGTTTAGAATTACCCAGAATGGTGGTGATCCTACACATATTATTACGTTGGATGGTGGTGTGGTAACAGTGGCTCTTGAGGTAACGGATACGAATGATCCCGCCTTAGCGGATAACTATAATTATGATTGGAGCTTTACACAAAATACCTTGCTATTAGTTCCTGATACATCGGTAGCTGAATTCCAGTTTGACCCACGTGTACGAGGGCTGACACCAGGTGAATATGAGATTACCGTAGAGGTAACTGATAAGGGTAATCTGTCTACCAAAGTAGAAACTCATTTTAGAGTTTGGCTTAATGACCCAGGCCTCTCAAACCTTGACGACAGTGATGCTGATGGGATTGATGATGCAGCCGAAGGATTTGATGATAGTGATGACGACGGTATTCCCGATTACCTGGACGGTGTCGATATTCCATCTGCAATGCAGGGTGTTGAAGGTGTTTCGGACAAGTGGTTATTGAATGTGCAATCAGGTTTTTCAATACGCCTGGGTAGTATTCCATTTTTTACAGAAGGTTATTATTCTGCCCATGTAACGTTACAGCAAATTGAAGATTATGTCGCTTCATCAGGAGGTGTAGTACCTGCTGAAATAGTTGATACCTTTATCAATGTGGGTGGTTATTTCGATTTTGAAATTACAGGTTTGACCCGCGTAGAGCAGTCTGTTCTGGTTGTAATACCGCAGCATGCTGCAATCCCTGTTAATGCTTTCTATCGAAAGTACACGATATTGAATGGATGGGAGTCATTTGTAGAAGATAGTAAAAATGCTTTATATTCCGCTGCTGGAGTTAACGGGATTTGTCCTCCTCCCGGTGATGTAGCTTATGGCTCGGGCTTAGCAGAAGGTGACTACTGTGTACAACTGCTGATAGAAGATGGCGGTTCGAATGATGCCGATAGACTTAAAAATGGTGTTATTGCTGACCCGGGTGGAGTTGCAGTAGCCCCCGTTTCAGTTGTAACGCCTCCGGTTAATACGGCAAGTGGCGGAGGCGGTGGTAGTATGAACCTGCTGTCATTAATATTATTGTTAGCAATGTATCGATTGAATACGTTGATTAGATACAGGTGGATATATTAGGACAGGTGAATAGCAGGATGACTCAGTAAATTTGTTTTAACAGGTTGATTACAATCAATATCGGCTAGTTAAAGAGTTAACGTCATACCGGCATGCTGTTAGCTGGTAACCATTTTGAAGATTGTGCTGACTGAAAAATTGACTCCATCCTCAGATCCGTTGTCGCTACTTCATCATCCCTGTAGCACTTCTCCGGCTACTAGCAAACCGGAGCAGTGCGCAGCTTTTATCAAATAAACATGCATGATTTATAACTAGTTGAGTAGGCAATTAGTAGCACACACACCGACAGTTTTTTTAAATCATCTGCATGGAGTGTTAAGCAAAGTACGGTTGATTTGATTACAGGGATAGGGATGAAGTGTTGGAGAGGTGTTCAGCTAAAAGTAAATTTATTCAGAAATTTAATTTTAACAGGCAGGCAAGTTGACTAATTACCTGAAAGAAGATTAGTCAACTATTAACTGAAGATACAAACAGGCCTGTGGACCATTAGCTATAAATGCGTATTCTCTTTGCTCAGCTGGAAAGAAATCATATTATGATCAATCTGATCAATCTCTAAACTTGAATTACTTTCCTTTCGTTGACCACACAAAATATAACCTTTTCCGCATAATGATACCCTGTCATTAGTAACATATTTTTCATGGCCATCTACATAAATATAAGTTCCGTTAGCACTATGATCTTCTATAAATATTTTGTCGTGGTTTAATGTAATAGTGGCATGGCTTCTGGAAATATGATCGTCGTCGATAAAAACATCGGCAATATTAGAGCGACCAATAGTAATTTGATTATTACGGGATAATCTCAGATCATGACTACTGTTATTATACTTAACCTGGAAAATAAGATTATCCATTGTTGCGTTGGTTAAGTCTTCATCAATCAAGCTGATTGAGTAACAGTTTTCTTCTTCATTACGGGTATAGAAAGAAATATCGCTCTTCAGGGCTGTGTAACTCTCCACCTCACTCTGGTCGATTCCACAAATCAGAATTTCATTTTTACGTGAAGAATAGGATAACTTGGTGGCAAAATTGACTGTGTCACCATAAATTTGTTCGTCATCATTAAAGTAATCACCAGCACAAAGACCAGCTCTTAAATTCAAGATTTTATTACTGATTTCATCGTTGATAGCTATTCTAAACAGGCTGGTTAAAAAGTTAGCCGCTGAACATGCACTGTCAAACGTTAACAGCGTTTCATCATATAAATCATTTCTAAATAAAGGTGTATAGCCACAGGCTAATGTGGCTTTAGCAAAAATACTATCTCTTGAACGTATTTCTTTATCAGTACCGAAATAATCCATATAGGTGATAGTCGATACAAACCCATTATTTCTCAAAACTTTCATGATTTTGATGCCGTGTTAAATAATTGAGGGATTACCGAAAAATTTGATTTTATTTCTATAATTTCGGTAGAGTTGGACCTTTTAACAAATAGCGAAGTGGAATGATTCATTTTATTTCCACGATATGCTTCAAAATTCTTCTGTAAATCAATAATTTGTTTATTACTCCCGGTTAGTAAGTGCCAGTTAGGGTTTTTTATCTTATGCATGTTTGCATAATTATTTAATATGTCCGGTGTGTCATTTTCCGGATCAATGCTAATCATGACTATCTGTGTGTTTTCAGGCAAATCCGGCTGAATACTTTTCAGGCTGAGTGTGACGGTCGTACACACACTTACACAATGAGTGAAAAAAAATGCAAATACTACATTTTGATCTTTATCGAATAATTCATGTAACTGTGTTATCTGATTTCTTTGGTCCAGTAAATTCATTTCTGGAAAAGAAAATGCAAATTTATTGGCCTTAGCTGTATTTGCCAGAACAAAATCAAGGTCGACAGATTTGAATTGTTTGGTACTTTCAAATGCAGAAAGGTTCAAACTGAACGCAAGTAGTGATAATAAAGTCAATTTTTTATACATACATTCCACTGCTTTTTAAAATGATCCTTAAAAAATTTATATATCAGGGTGAAAACCACACTAATGTTAAATTAACTCATGTTAACTTTTAATAAGCATCATGTTAAAGCAAAATATGTGAAAAAAACGTGAAAAAATTGCTAATTGGGTGTGACTCCTATCACAAATTTATAAACTTATGTTAATTTTTAAGCGATTAATTTATATTAACTTTGAAAGAGTCTCGAATATAATATAAAAATTATGAAAATTAGTTACGTGGAAATAAAACTGATAAATAGAAGTAATTCAATTACTTGAAAGCTACTCCCATGCTTTTGCCTGTGCTACTGAACCAGACCCCTTCGTTATTGTTGCAGTTTGAGTCTTCCACGATAGGAAAGCAGGTTGATTCACCTTTTGTTAAGTGACAGCAGGGTCTTTTGTACTGCACATAATCACTCACCTATATGTGAGCGCAGAAAATGATTACCCTGACGATTAGCGGCAACATTTACTTATGGCCAGTGAAAATCCGACGCTCAATTCCTCCCGTTTACAGTTCTATTATATGGTTTGGTTAGATGATTATTAATACTACAATATGTATTTGTTGTCTGTGAATGCAGCAATGCCGAACTGGGGTTTTAGAGTCATTTTGCTAAAAATCTCGATTTTTAAAAAAAATTCTGACTACTCCATTGATGTATTACCCTACCACCTTAAATGTTTATACTCTGGTTTAAGTAGTTATTTTAAGTTATTGAAATAAATAAGTAAAAGTCCTTGCTTTAATTTATGCTACTCATAAGGCTACCGTCAAATGCATAAATATCTACCACTGGTATCTTTTAAATAGTATCGAAGGTGCGGCAAGTTGTCGCACTATGCTCGTCTATCTCCGTATTTTTTTAGTTTAAATATTCCCTCATTATTGTAAGTACGAAAAAAGTATCTGTGCAGCTTATGCTGCATTGGAAAAGAGCGACAAAACTATCGTTTTTTAGAGGAAACGCAATGATGAAAATTTTAAGGTACAAGACGCTGGGAAGACCCATCGTATTAGCAGCTTTACTGACCGGGGTGTCATTCGCCCATCAGGTCAGCGCGGCAACGCTAACAATAGGGCCCCAAGACAAAGATGGAGTGGCTGTATCGGGCTTCAGGTATATTGTTGAAGAAGACCCTATGTATGTAGCACCAACCGGGGTGAATATTCTGGACTCTGGAAATCCAGCTGATATAGCCAACTCAGTTACTTTTAACTTCCATAAAAGTCATACGCCAATTGCGCGTGACGCCACAACCGGTAAAGGTCTAACCGGTGAGACAGATAATGGTACCGTAAACGTAGAAGTTACCGATGGTAAAAACTACTTTGTATCTGTATTACCTTATCAGGGTTATCAAATGGGCGGTAAAGCCGTTCAAATTGGAACTGCAGATGCTGAAGTTTTGGTGCATGTTAATCCAGTTAAAATCCCGACTGCACAAATCAGTATCCAGGTGTTTGAAGATAATAGCCCGATTAATGGTGCTATCGATCCGGGTGAACGCGGACTTAATGGTTCGATTGTGAATGGTGAATTTCAGCCTTTCCATATCATCCTGGAAGATCCCGCTGGTCAGTATGGTGCCGGTGGTGGTCGTGTTGCATACGATGCCTACGGAAATCCTCTGGGAACAGATTACAATGCCGATGGCTCTGTATCTTCCTATCCTGCCGGTGTAGATACTAACGGCACAATTGTGAACCCTGGTGCATTGACCCCCGGTATCGTTAACCTGGTCCCCAACGATCAGGGTTACCTGGTAATCAAGCATCTTCCTCCTGGAAAGTACGGTGTTCAGGTTGTTCCACCGGCTGGCGCTGGCTGGATTCAGACTTCGACTATCGAAGGTACCAAGGTGTCTGATGCGTGGGTTAAAGCTAACAATCCAGAAGTGTTTGTTGAGTTTGGTCCACCTGGTCCACACGTATTTATCGGTTTCGTAAAAGAATATGATTGTAACGCCGGTGTATGGGGAGATGGTTCACCTATTACCCTGACTAAGGTAATCGATGTTGATGGCTTACCAGCAACAGTAGAAAATGATGATCCTGATGCAAACCCCTGTATCGGTTATACGGCTCCTGTCGCTCCGATGACTGCAAGCGTTACCGGTACCGTTGTTGATAATCATATGTCACGTTCACCTGATTTTACTTTCAATAATGGTACGCCTTTCCCAGGTTGCCGAGTTGGTGTGAATCTGGGTATTGCAGGCAAAACGATTTATTCAGGCAAGTGTGATGACACTTCAACTTTCGCTATCAATGGTTTGCCGATTGGTGACTACAGCCTGTCTATCTACGATGATGGTCTGGATGCAGTTATTGCCAATCACCCTTTCTCTATCGCCTCAAATGGTACTGGAGATGGCTTAACCGTTACTGCTCTGACCCAGTTGATCGCGTCCAATACCACTGGTTCAGCTCCTAACACAGCAGATTGCGGTTCTTTTACCTGTGCGTTAGGTGAGATACCGGTATTTAACTGGTTCCATAAGATGTATACCTCAGTGTTCTATGATCGTGATGAAGATGGTTTTCGTGATTGTGAAACCCTGGAATGTAATGATCCAAATGTTGACGATGTCAATATGAATGCCGATGCTTTTGCTTCTAATATCCGCTGGAGAGATGGACGTATCTATCAGTCAGTGCCAATTGATGTTGAAGGTAGCGCGCCTTTTGACCAGGTATTTCCTTTCTTTCACTGGTTAGTTCTGGAAACTGATTTCGCCAAATTTAAGGCGACAGGAGCGACCATCATTGTTGATAACGGTGGCGGAAATAGTTCAACGACTAATGCAAACAATAATGTACAGGCTAATGGCTATATCGGCCAACCTCAGGTAACTGATAACAATGGTGACCCTCTGGTAACTTGTGATGATCCAACTGATGACCCGGCTATTAATCGAGCCGATGAATGTACCCATGACGGTTTTTCACGTACCGAGCGTGGTCAGGTACTGACTGAAGCCTTCCAGGGTTTCCTCGGTCAAAAATCTGTTGTCGAATTTGGTAAGACTAATTACGGAGTCAACGAAAACGGCGGTATCTCAGGTGTGGCTATTTACGCTATTACCCGTGCTGAGCATGATCCGCGCTACGCTGCTGCAGAAATCTGGGAGCCGGGTATACCTCGTGTCCAGTTTGCTTTGTACCAGGATGATAACGTTGATGAACTTGCAGATGACGTTAATGGCGATGGTGTATTTACTCCTGCCGATGTTGATAACTACCCACTGGGCTGGTTTGATGGAACCGGTACTAAAGGTAATGAAGACGTTGACCACAATGGTAACGGTTCTTTTGACTACGGTGACGCAGTCGACGTAACCTGGTCTGATAGCTGGGATGATAGTCTGCCTGTAAGATGTCAGGGCAGTAACCTGATGACAGTTGTGGCTGATGATCACTGTATGGATAGCATGCGTAACTGGAACCAGGTCCGCCCAGGTGTATTTGACGGTGGTTATGCTTTCCCAAGTAATCCTCTGGTAACAACAGTTACAGCAGGCGCTGATGGTAAAGATTACCTGAAGAAAGGCTACTATATCGTGCAGGGTTTCAATCCTCCGGGCTATGAGTCATTGAAAGAGGAAGACAAGAATGTTGATTTTGGTGATGAATATGCTGTGCCACAATTGCTGCCACCTATTTGTGTGGGTGACGAGCGTGCAGTACCTCCCTATATCACATTTGCTACTGATCAAGTTGGTAATATTAAATTAGCAGGTGATCCAGCTGATTACGCGTCTCCTTATGCCGGCGAAATTCGCCCATTATGTGACAAGAAACATATCCTGTTGACTGATGGCAAGAATTCAGCGGCAGATTTTCACTTCTGGACAAAGGTTCCAAAGGCTTCTCATGTAGTCGGCGGTATCCTGAATGACCTGGCGAATGAGTTCAATCCGAATGCTCCAACTTTCGGTGAGAAATTCGCGCCACCATGGTTACCGGTTGCATTTTATGACTGGACAGGCAAGGAAATAACTCGCGTTTACGCTGACCAGTATGGTAAGTACAACGCTATGCTGCCTTCAAGCTTTACGGCCAATGCAGCCAGTCCATCAGGTTACACACCTAATATGATGACTGCCTGTATGAATGACGGTGGTTATGTTCAGGATCCAAACTTTCCTAACGATCCAGCTAAGAGAGTTGTTGATCCTAACTACAATCCTCAGTACACCCAGTTCTGCTATACCTTCCAGTATATGCCTGGTGCAACCACTTACCTGGATACACCTGTACTGCAACTTGCGGCATTTGCCGGTTCTGGCTTCCAGCTGGACTGTGAAGCGGGTGACGTTACGCCGATGATTAAGTCGGTTACTTCTCCTGGCTATGTAGGTCCATATATCCCTAGCCAGACGACAGCTGATGAAGCGTTGCGAACATTGACTATTAACTCAGTAGGTAACCGCGATGTACTGAATCCATCATCGAATGAATTCCAGGCCAAGTTTGTTACACGTGATTATGGTTTTGGCATCGATGTAGGGCATGTCTACCTGACCAGCGAGGCTGGTGCTAGCTATGATGCTACTCCTTCTAGCTGGGCTAATGATATGATACAAGCCGTGGTACCAGCGAATATACCGGATGGTCGTTACCAGCTTTCTGTAGTTCATTTTAATGGTAATGAATCTCCAATGGCTGTTTCCGTCATAGTCGGACCTCTGGAGTACAACAACAATACTGCAGTTAATGTCTTACCAAGTAATGTTCCTGGTGCACATCCAATTCAGGATGCTATCGACTCAGCTAATCGCGGTGACCTGCTGCTGGTTGCTGAAGGTGTCTACGATGAATTGCCAGTTATGTGGAAACCGGTTTACCTGCAAGGTGCTGGTGCTTTCTCTACCACTATCAATGCACGTGTGGTACCGGCTGAAAAAATCCTCGACTGGAAGGCCAAAATCGATCAACACGTGAATACAGACTTTGATCTGTTACCCGGTCAGGAGAATGGACCATTACTGTTTGATACTGAAGAAGGTCCCGGCATCATGGTTGTCAGTAAGGCACCAGGTAACCTGAATACCTTTAATAACGGTAGAAAGAGTTCCGGTATTGATGGGTTCACCATTACCGGTGCATCGACAGGTGGTGGTATCTTCTTGAATGGTTATGTGAATGGCCTGGATATCAGTAACAACCGTATAACCGGTAACGAAGGTACTTACGGTGGTGGTATTCGCATGGGTCACCTGGCTCTGCTTGATAACGATGGTCTGTATCCAAGTGCATTGAACTATAATGTTCAAATACATCATAATCAGATTATCCGTAACGGTACGCAAAATGGTGCCGGTGGTGGTATCGCACTGTATAACGGCAGCAATAACTACAAGATCACCAATAACCTGATCTGTGGTAACTTCGCTGCAACTGATGGTGCGGGTATTGGACACCTGGGTCTAAGCACGGGTGGTCGTATTCAGGATAACCAGATTATCTTTAATCAGTCATTCCGTCAGACTCCTGGTTTTGAAACCGATGGTGGCGGTATCCTTATCGCTGGTATGGATCCGGCTGTGGGTGCCAATCCTCAACTGACTGATGGTTCAGGTCATGTCACTATTAACCGTAACCTGATCCAGGGTAACCAGGCAGGCGCGGGTGATGGTGCTGGTATCGCAATTAGACGTGCTAATGGTACAGACGTTGCGGCTGACCCAGGTAATAACCTTGGTGGCAATACTCCATGGTGGTTGGTGTCTATCGATAACAATACTATTGTTAACAACGTAGCTGGCCTTGCCGGTGGTGCGATAGCAATGAAAGATTCAGTACGAGTCGATATCGAGAACAACACTATTGCCAACAACAACAGTACTGCTACTGCAGGCGCTGCGTTCTCACCGGGTAACCCCAGCCAGTCAAATCCGCAGATCGCGGGTATTGCGTCTTATCATTACCAGACGTTGGCAACAGTGCTGGATTTCAACGCGCTTAACAATCGATATAACAAGCCGTTTACCAATCCGCTATTACAGAGCAACATCCTGTGGCAGAACCAGTCCAGCTATTTCGTGCTGAGTACAACAGGTGATATCACCACTGACTGTAGTCAGAACGTTAATCAGCTGTGTAACCCCAGTCAGTTGCTTCCGGTTGTCGGCTATACCGATCTTGGCGTAGTTAATGCGGGTGTTGGTGAAACACTTAACCAGATACGCTGGAGCACAGTATCAGATGCAACCGGTTATCCTGCTGGATGGCAGCTTGATGATACCGATCCGGCATTCGTTCAAGCTTATCTGAATGGTAGTGCTGGCATGGGTCCTGCAGTGGTCGAATTTCAGACCATCATGGTAGCTCCTGCGCTTGATGAAGGTGGTAACTGGATAGACGCACGTTATGCGCCTCTGTCAATCAACGATGTCAATCTCACCACACCTGGTGATCTGGCTTCTGATTATCATCTGACAGCAACTTCACCGGCTATCGATGCTGGTAACCCGAACCGTAACCGTCCTACAGGCGGTGTGGATATTGATCTGCAGCCGGGTGTTGTTAACCTGGTCATAGATCAGGGTTCTGACGAGGTACAGTAAGATGAAAAAACTAACTAATCAGAAACCCGAACTGGAAAACATTCAAACCGTGAGGTACGGAATAATGAAAACTTTCTTGAAATACGGATCATGTGCCTCGCTACTCGCGATGTTCATGTTGCCGGTCACCGCTGTACAGGCTTCGGCCTTCGTACAGTGCCCGGGCGACACCGATGGTGACGCTGTCATTGATACTCCTGATCCTGCGCATCCTACTGCAAAGTGTATGCACCTGAGCGCAAGTGATGGTTATTCCAACATGGGTAATGGTTACCCGCAGTATGGCTTTGGATTTGGTGAATTGACCGGCATACCGCTGGAAGACTCGCATGACGTGGGTATATTGAATGCCGAGTTCACTGCGCCTAATATCGTGCTGGAAGAAGGTCAGGAATTTTACCTGACTCTATCCAACACCGGCATGGTTGAACGTCCCGATCTGTTCGATTCACATACCGTGCATTTCCATGGTTTCCCCAACGCTTCCAGCGTGTTTGACGGGGTGCCGGATGCATCGATTTCGATCAATATGGGCGCATCTTTGACCTATTACTACAACGTCGTGGAGCCGGGTACTTACCTGTACCACTGCCACGTAGAGGCAGCGGAGCACATGCAGATGGGTATGCAGGGTAACCTGTATGTCCACCCGGGTCAGAATGGTACTTCGTATACTGACCCGGATGGCAGTGGACGTAGCTATTCGCTGTTCGCCTACAACGATGCTGACATCGACAGAAACTATGGTCAGGCCGGTTCTAC
>ERZ890953.1373-NODE-1373-length-12331-cov-6.796676_pt1 | contig 12331 bp, 21 predicted proteins | sample MGYA00521264_ERZ890953 | MGnify/ENA primary metagenome ERZ890953 (study PRJEB32303, sample SAMEA104408629) | aquatic metagenome | biome: Brackish water; feature: Chemocline; material: water | place: Baltic Sea | collected 2014-10-26T21:54:00 | depth 200 m ... | reverse complement strand
TTGTCATATCTGGTGCCACAACAAGTTCTACAAATAAAATAATTATCCGTTCTGCATCAGGTCACGGCCACGGTGGGCAGATAGATACAGGTTTTAAGATCAATTCGACAACTAACCAGCAGACAACGTTTACGGTTTCAACATCAAATGTTGAATTGCGCGATTTTGTGATAGCTTGTGAGGTTACATCAGGGAATTATAGCACTGCCTTGGTGATTACCACGTCAGGATCAAGTGCGTCAAATATGATAATTAGTGCTAGTCAGAAAGGGGTTGTTAGCAACGCCACATTGGATAACTGTCTAGTATACTGCAACGGATTACACTCTACCCCATCATACGGTATTGACACTACTGATCAGCGGTACGCCAACGCAGTGGCTCTTAATTGTACTGTTTCTGGATTTTTAGTTGGGTATACCAACTGGTATGTACCGTGGACTAGATCGCCGCAAACACTGAAAAACTGTGTCGCATACAACAACACATCATCTTTAAATGATGCCACCGATGGCCATGTTAACTCAATAACAAACGCTGATGACACAGGTGAGGTTGTAAGCGCAGGCATAGGTTCGATATCTTCTGTATCTTCATCGGATTTCGTTGATTCCGCAAATGACGACTACCACCTAGACAGCGGGTCGTCTCTCATCGGTGCTGGAACAGATTTATCAGGATCGTTTACAACAGATATTGATGGTGACACACGTTCAAGCTGGGACATTGGCTTTGATGAGTTTGTATCTGCCGGTGGTTCTACTGGTACTGGTAGCGTAACCTCTGGGGCAACCACTGCTGATGGTGCTGGTAAGCGTACAGTACAGGGTACAGGAAGTGTTACTACCACAGTAGCTACCATAGCAGGTACTGGTACTAGGGCTGTTACTGGGACAGGAAGTATCTCAACGCAAGCAGCTACTATTGCTGGATCGGGTACTCGTACCACCTCTGGTACAGGTGCTGCTACCATTGGTGTAACAACCGTTGATGGTGCGGGCGATGTAACTGCCGCTGGTGTCATTACTGGTACAGGCAGTGTAACAACCCCCGTAAGCACAGTATCAGGGGCAGGTAATCGTACTGTACAAGGTACAGGCAGTGTATCTGTCTCTGCTGTAGCTATCTCTGCCTCTGGTGCTAAGGCAGTGCAGGGGTCTGGTGCTGCTACTACTGGGGCAGTGACAGTAACTGGTGGTACTACGGTATTCTCTGGGGTTACTATTGATGGGGGTCAGTACAAGAGGCTGACAGTACCCTTCCAAGGGACATCAGTGTACTCCAATGGTACTAACTTCTTTTCACTTGATCAGCTTGTGGGGTAAGGTATGGGGAACTACATTAACAGGAAACAGTTCACTTACTGGAGCAGCAGATACCATAAATCGGTTACTGTTCCGGTAGGGTTTCATAGTGATGGTGCTACTGGGGCTATTGATATCCCTAAGAGCAAGAGCTGGTGGGTACATGACGTTCTGTGTGAGACTTGTGTGTTTGATGATGGTACTCCCTGCACTAACTGGCAGGCAAGTAGGGTGCTTAGTGACATACTTGAGGCGGAGGGACATACATTGCGAAGCTATGGCTGGCTATGGTCTACCTTCTTATTCGGAGGGACTAAGATAAAGGAACGTAACGGGTGGTGGTAATAAAAATCCCCCTTTGATTTAAGTGAGGGGGGATCTCACTAGAGAGTCTGTACAAGGTACAGTAGTAGAGAGGACTGGGAGTCCAGTAGAGCTAGGAGTTCCTATACACTATCACATGGATGATATGCTGTCAAGTGATACTTCATATGGAATACCACTAACTCTAACATTAATGCTTGGCTTTGTCACACCAACACTACCATTATAAGATCCCATAGTACTGTAGCTTAAATGCTCCGGTACTTTAGCATGCTCAAAGAACCTTACCTGTGCACACTTCATACCGGGTGATAGTCTAAGTAGGTGGTACTGTGACCAGTTACTGAATTCCAGTGTTAGCTGCCCATGCCACCCAGCATCACCCCATCCAGCCAGTGCATGGTTAAGCCCTGACCGTGCATGGCTACTCTTCAGAAGTACGTCACAGCTAATGTGATCAGGCAGCTTGAAGTACTCCTCTGTATGAGCAAGGCAGAACTGACCAGGCAGCAGGTTGTAGGGTAAGGCTACCTGCACTGTAGAGATGCTACCCTTCAGCATCAGGTCAATAGGATCAGACCCAGCATCTGGTGACTCAACCTCTATGAGACTACCCATAGTCAGGTCTATAGTACTTGCATTAACATTCTCTGGACGTGCAGTTATCACACCATCCTTGATTAAATCTAACAAACCATTACCACTAATCAACATGTAACTTCCTCCCACCATCTTCTGTAAACATCATCGCAACTAAATCATCTGTAGGCTTAAGATACGATAGTATCCCTTGGCCTATATCCAAGTCACTCTCTTCTACCATAAGGTTCATTATCTTCCTGCACTCCCCGTAAGCCTTGGCTAGTTCAGCATAGGTTGGAATCACTCTCTTCTCTCCCTCTTCTCTACCCACTGCGAGCTGTCTGATACGTTCCTCGCAGATATGGATTATCTTCTCATAGTCCATCGTCCTAGAGTCACCTTCCTTTTTTCGTAACACCCGCTTAACTATGTCAGCATCCCAAGGGTTAAGCCCGTACTCCAACCAGATATCCCACGGCTGTATCCGGTGTGTTGCATAGTCGCTAGTGCCTATGTTGTGATCTCTTACTGATCTACTCATCGTCGTCCTCTCCTGTGTAACCGTACCGCCAACCATGCATGAGGTCAGCCTTGACTAACTCCACTACCCCCAGCAATGGGAATGGATACAGCTTGGTGTTACCAACCACATACCCTTGGCACATGTCCATACTATCCTGTGTTACCAGTAACATGCCCTGTACGTCACCTGACTCAGCCAGTGCTAGGATAGTTCCCGCTAAGTCTACTACATACTGGTTTGGTTCACCATCAACCACCTCATCTACATACTCATCGCCAGTTAGTGTCACTACTTTTTTATTAGTCATGTATAAATCTCATGTTGTTAGACAAATAATGCTTTTCTTTTATCAATAGTTCTTCTTAGTCTGGCTATCGCAACATCCTCTATGTAACCACTGTTCTTCCCATCCTTGTACAGACGAAGTGAGTAGTGCTTAGAGCATCCTATCGCAGCATCTATATCAGCCCAGCTATAGCCGTCACAAACCATCTCATTTATTGTATCTAAGAACGTGCAGAATTCCTCTGTCATTTATATTTTTCCTGTAGTTTTGTTATACTTATTGTAGTGAAGTCGAACTGGCCATCACCATGCAGGTCTAGCATGATAACACCCCGCCAGTATCCCTTGATCCTACCCTCTGCATAGTCTTCATCATGGCTCTCTTCAAAGAAGCATCCTATGTTTAGAATGTGCTGGAGGTTGGCATGTCCATGTCTTCTATAGTTTGAATAGTGTGCTTCATGTGTGTGTCCGTAGACGCATGAGACGATGGTGACATCAGCACACTTCTTGTTGATGTCAGCACCGCAGATTGGCCCTCGCTTGTTGAACGGTACATGGGTAAAACCCACGCTGTCACATACATAATAACTACGATAAGGAACCCATAGCCAACCGTCATCAGATAGTCGTAGGTCGGACTCAATACTAACCTGTCCTTCAAACGTAGGGTCATTCTCAAGATACCTTGTAAGCCTCTCTTCATGGTTACCTTCTATATATATCAGTTCTGGGTTGTACATCTTTACCTTCTGTAGCTGCTGCTTAGCACGTAGCATAGTCATACCATGCAGAAGCCTATTCAGTGCTTCCTTACCAGCCTCTATCTCTAACTGGTAGCGTCTTCCCTCCATGTTCTTACGCTTGTTCATATCCCATGCAGACAAGCAATTCATAGTGAGGAAGTCTCCTATCAAGACTATCCGCTGTGGTTTAACATCAGCTATGAGACTGCTTAACCAGTCAAACCTTCTCAGGTCTTGCCCATTTGTTACATGGCAATCCCCTACGACCAGTACACTACTCATGACCACCTACCCACGGCGATGAACCAACACAACCAGAATATAGTTACAACAATCAAATACTCAATCAAAGCATTACCCCTCTGTACTTAGCCATGTGATAGTGTTCAGACACAGCCATGCTAGGTTTAAAGGACACAGACTCATATTGTTTATTATAGTACATTGGATCAATAAGAGCGTTTCTCAGTACCTGTTCTAGTAACTCTCCATGTCGGAGGTCACCCTTGTTTTTATAATGGGACAGTATATAAAAGCTAAAGGACAGTTCACCAAACTCAATGATGTCCTTGTTTAGTTCAGCAGAACTCCCTGTATATGTACGCCAGCCACTGTCTATAGTTGTCATAGTCCTTCTGGACTGACCGGACTTCCTTCTCCCTCTCTTAAACCAATACTGCTTCTTACCTATGTACTTCTTATTAGTCTTATTGTTTACGATCAGGTAGACAAATCCAAACCATACAGCAGGGTCTGGGCTTAGTCCAAGCCAGCGGTGGTGTTCAGTTTCCATAAAGGTTGATCCTTGGTTGTTCGTATAAGCAGCAGGTTTGCATTGCGCTCAATCATAGTGATTATCGCTTCCCTACTACACTCTGGTAATGATGCTGCGTACTGCTGATAGACAAGGTTATCATAGTCTTCTACTCCTTCTACCAACTTCTCTGACTTCTTCATCCCGATACCCTTGATGCCGGGTATGTTGTCTGTGGCATCGCCCATCAGTAGCTGACGATAGAACCAGCGCAGCCCCTCCTCTGCTGTTACATAGTATATACCTTTCTCTGGCTTCAACCAATTGTAGTGTAACCCACTGATCATGTCCAGATCCTTATCAATCGTACAGATAACCGTTTCATCACCTTGATCAATGCCGAGCTGGTCATCAGCTTCCTGTCCATCAACAACCACCGCTCTCTGGTACTTTATCATGTAGTCTTTGATTGCTTGGTAATGCACTGGTCTTGCAGTGCCTGCCCTGTTAGCCTTGTATAGTGGGTACAGGTAATCCCTGTAGTTACCCTTACCTGTCAGGTATACGGTGCGTGAGTCACAGCCTGACTCATTCTGTATCCTCTCAATCATGGCCTTAGCACTGTGCAGTGCGTTCTCTACTGGGTCAGGTACTAGGATCTTCTCTACCTCGGCAGCACCATGCTCAAGTAAATACTTCTTTACCTCAGTCATAGTACCTAGCTCATGCTCCCCAGCAACCAGATAGTACTGACGTTGTGCTGCAAATCCTACTGCGTACAGTATAACATCCCCGTCTATTAATGCTCTCACTCTCTCTCTCCTTAAATGCAGAAGGGGTGCATCAGCACCCCCCTCTACTTACTACTGTCAGGTCTATGCAGACTTCTTAAGCCCGTCATGGAACTGTTTCATGTATCTAGGCCCAACTGTAAGTATGTACTGGGTCATGGCCTCATCCACTACCTCGTACAATGGGATGCCACGTACTGCAGCTATCATCTTAAGGTCACGGTGAGCGGTTTGCATCAGGTTCAATGCTACGTTTTTTCTTTTTATCATCTTAGTTCTCATGTCCAGTTGTGTATGCTTCAAACTCTCTAGCCAGATTGATTGCTAGTTGAGCTACCTCAGATACTGACTTGCCTTCCTGGGCTTGGCATAAGGTTATCACCTCAATGCTACGCTGCAGGGCTGACTGACGGCAGATGCTAATGCCCTTGTCGTCCTTGCTGATTGGGAACTTAAACCCACCACCACCACCTGAGTAGGCAGGGGCTGGAGCAGCGGATGCTGCTGCACCCTGGTTGACAGCCACTAGACCGTCAAAGCCAAGACCGAAGCCCTTGACATTCCAGTAAGCACCGGACTTCTCAACCAACATAGAAAACTCAGTACCTGCTGGTGCTGACTTGATGAGGTCAATGCCCTCAATAAACTTAGCTGCACCCGCAGCCATACCCTTGGTGCGTACCTCACCACGATCAGACTTGTAGATTAACTCTACGCCCTTGTACGTGCTTGACCCATCAGCCTTCTTTATGTCTGCGTCAGGGTTAGCCATGATGATCGTACCCTTGTATACCCTCTGGGCTCCATCTACTTGTTCTACTGCCATGATTTTTTATCCTCAGATTAATCTTGTTGTATTTCCCCAGCAACTGCCGGACTCTACTTCTACCCGTAGAGGGAGATCAAAGAACAAATCCCATTGGGTCTTCATCTCTCCGACCACTCCCTCCATCACCTCTTTCATAACTGCCGCTGCATAATCCTTATGCTCTGCCCTGCAATCAACCATCACACTATCATGGATAGTGTTAATAAGTCTAGCGTTTTCTCTAAGTATATTATCCTCCTTAAACTTACGTACCAACATACCCAATGCTAGTGGTACTACATCACCTGTCGCGCCCCCCTGTCGCTTGCATTACACGTACACCGTTTCCGTGTACGCTCTCATAGTTTCCTATGAGGCTAGACTATATCATCATCCGTTTCTGGATGGATTGCGCTTCGAGACTACTCAGTCCCTACTCCCCTGCGGGATAGTCGTTGCACGTTCTTTAGAATATCTACCATGAGTAGTTACATTGTGATGAATGACACTACCTTTAGGTGTGTATAAGTTCAATCTAAATTCTAAAGCTTCGCTCAGGATTACCATACATCTCTGCTTAGGCTTCCCCTGAATTCACAATCTTCTTCACTGTACCATTACTGGTACAGGCCACTAGCTATTAATGGGATAATTTTTAATCTTTGTTGGGCTGAAGCTTACGTCACTTCCCCTGTCCTTCATGAACTGTGGTGCGTCATCCTCAGTGAACACGTACCTACGCCCAGTAACTGACCTATACGTACCCTTACGTACTGGGTATCCAGCAAAGCTGTGCTTGCTGGTAAGAACTGCGCTCTGCTCAACCTCTGCCGCTACCTGCTGGTTGAACAGTACCACACCGTAGTACATCATATCCTCTGCTTCAAAGATTGCCTTCACTTCCTCCTTCGGTATGCCTGTTGACTCAGACACTGCCTTGATGCCAGCTCCATAAGATTTTTGGAAGGAAACAGACTTAATATCCTTACGTGCAGCAAGGTATTCTGGGTCTTCAACAACCTTACACATGTGGAACACATGGTCATAGTCCTCACCTGTCTTGTAAGCCAGACGCTTACAGTGAAAGTCAACACCATCAATGATGTCCTTACTCATTGCTTCATCACCACTAACCCATGCCTGATACACAACTTCTAGTTGGCTGTAGTCACCCTGTAGTATCACCCCGTCACTACCCCACCGGCTAGTGAAACAATTCTTAATGTCACCCTTGCCGTTGACGTTCTGTAGATTAGGCTGACTGCTGCTTAGTCTCCCTGTCTCTGTGCTGACGGTGTTAAGCTTGTGGTGTATGCAGCCATCATGCTGCCATGTCATGGCAGAGTAGCCTATGTAGTATGTATTGAGATCTTTAATAAGCCCACGGTAAGCAAGTATGCTAACAACAGCAGGATGCTTGATCTTCTTAAGCTTATCTTCCCCAACGCCATAGTACCCAGCCGCACCTTTCTGTTGCGTACTGCCTGGGCGACAAATTCCTGAGAGGGGTAGCCGTCTCTTGTGTATCTTAGTCTTGGCTTGTCCTGCCCTTGCTCCACCTTTGTAGTGCTGTATGTCCCCGTTGTCGTCAAGCGCGTAGTCTCTACACTCATATTTAAAATCCCCACCAAAAAGAATTGAACTGATCTGTTCGTCACTACCGACATTTAGGAACCAGTATGGGAAGTCTTTGCAATCCTTTACCAGTGCAACTATCACTGCCTCCTCTGCTTCTGCTATAGCATCACGCAGTGCAGGTATCGCTGCCTGTGCTATATCTGTATCAAAGTGCAGACCGTTGAACTCCATCTCTGTGGTACACAGCACAGCCTCCATCATGCTACTAAGCAGGGGTAGTATGCCCATGCTCTGGGCTATCCTTAGCTGCCCCTTGTACACTGTCTCAGTATTACGCAGGTCACCTATCAGGTAAGTCTGCAGTAGGTCTGGATCCATGTCCTCTGTCTTTATGCCATTGTCCCACATCTCCTTGATAGCATCTATCTTCTGTGTGCCACCATAGATACCACTGCAGTAGTTCAGGCTAGCGTACTGGTCTTGCTGACCACTGATAATGTACTGAGCTACCATAGTATCCCATACCCTCACCCGGTTACCCCAGAACCATGCACTGAACTGCTCATCCCGTAGCATATAGGCTAGGTCAAACCCTATGTTATGCCCTATCAGTAGGCGTGTGTCTGGTGTACGTACACTGTCTGGGTTGATGTCTATGTTTACACTGCTATCACTGCCTAACCACCCAGCCATTACTATCCTGTTCGCTGGGTAGTAGGGTGAGCCACCGAACTTACCTACCTGATCGTTGTTTACGGTAGTCTCTAGGTCTACCACTACGTAGCTGGTCATACCAGCAGAGCATTCTTTTTTACTACATGCCGTCATTGTCGTGACTCTCCTCATCAGGGAATATGGAATCAGATACTACAAAGTAGTAGCCACACCCAGTGCAGCAGATAACGTCTGTGTAAAAGAAGTGGTCATCAGCTACATGGTTAAGAAGTCCGCACTCTGTGCAATTAATATCAATACTCATCTGTATACCTCGCTGTGTCACCCTTGATAGTGACTGTGTATTTACCGTAACGCTCACTTGGTACTGACCCACCTAATTTATTTTTGGGAATGTTTATGTACCTAAGATTGCTGTCGTCTTCCTTGCCTATCATGATGATAGCATCCGCTTCACCCGGCAGTGTTGTCTTGTTACCAGCAAATTGATTCTGACCTATCCATTTCTGACCCTCTGCTGTTGCATCAGCTTGGTGTATGACCATCACTGGGCAGTACTCCTTAGCTATGTCACGCGCCATCGCTGCTAGTTTCTGCAGCTTGATGTCATCCCGACCTTCGTTATCAAATCCCCGGATCTTATGTAGCTGATCAAACACTACAAGACCGGGCTTCAGCTCCTTGCACATAGTGATTACCTCTTGCTTGTGTATCTCGCCCTTGTCATACAGGTTGAACTTATTCCACACGCTCTTCTCTTCAGCAAGGTCAGGCTGGCTATCGATGTCTATGTTTGACCAGCCAAGGCTTGACTGGATGATCCGGTACTTAACCTTCTCTCCATCCTCTTCGTTGTTGAACCACAGAACTGACTTATCCTTGCTCATCTGCGCTGCCATGTATGTTGTCTCACTGCATAGAAATGTAGACTTGCCAGTCTCTACCCTAGCACCAATGATGATAAGCATACCCTTACGTAAAGACCCTATGCTACGGTTAAGGCAGTTCAATCTCCACTTGTACCCTTCACCCTCAAGCCTTGACCTAACGATGTCAGCAAGTGATGTCGTTACTAGGTTGCTGGTCATAGGGTTAGTAGTCCCCATAGCTTCATTGAAGCTGTCCAGCAGTGTGCTGATGTCACCGCTGTTATCAACCCCTTCCTCTGCCATGCTCCAGCTTAGGTCCGCAAGCTGCTTTCCATAGTCTCTGGCAATGAAGCTGTGCAGTATGTCATCCAGTAGGGGTAGCTCATCCTCTTCTATGCTTGCCATCCTGTCAAAGATTCTGTTGTATTCATCCCTCTTATTATCTTTTATGTTGGGATGCTTAGCTATATTGAACCAGTCACTGAACTCTTCCCAGTCCAGCACATCGTGCTGTTGGTAGTAGCTATGCATGTCAGAGATAATCTGCTTGACCACCTCATTTGATGACATGCCGTTGCTTATCAGCTTAGCATACCTGTTGTATGCTTCTTTCTTGCTGAGTATATAAAGTACCTCAAGACTCATCTAGTGTTACCTCTTTTATTATTTGTTTGAGCATAGCTAAGCTGTGCTCTTTAGGATCTATTCCACTGGAATGATACACTTTTACAGAAGCATTTGTATACAGTCTTAACTGATCTCTGATCTTTAGCTGATTAAGTTTAACCTGTAGGTTATCATCATCAAGGAAGATTACTATATGCTTATAGCGTTCCGCTATACTATATATATTAGGAGAAGAAGTACCTAACAGGGCAAGGCTTGAAGCCTTACCCGTTTTGTATATCTTTATTGCTGAAAGAATATCTTCGCAGATAACTAATACATTACATGCTGAGAGCGTTCCGCTATACTTATAAGAAGAACCCTTACATTGAAGGTAATGCACTCTCAGTGCCGTGTCAATACCCACTTCGAGATACCTGCTAATGTACTTGACACGATTTGATGGGTTGTTACGGTACTGATACCCCATCAACCTACCAGCGTTCCTCACTTCTAGTACTATCTGGTCAGTGCTACTAGCGTAGCCAATGCCGTTAAATAATGTGTCATCCCCAGATAATCCTGCCTTAAACATGATGATCCTCGCCCATTCCTGCCAGTCCTCCATATTATACGTCCATTCCGTAGGGTAATTGCCTTTGTTCTGTTTCTTCTTTGCAATTGGAACACCTCTGCTTGATAGTAGTGCCGCCCCAGTACCACCACAATGATGACAGTAAGCAAGCACTCCCTTCTCATCCCTCTTGACATACAAGGCACGGTTACTATCACCCTGCTTGCAATGATTAATAGCTACTTCCTCACCTATGCTTAGGCGCTCTCCAGTTGGCATGTAGTCCCCTCTTCTCAGCATAGCCATGCTACCCTACCTCCCCAGATCAATGCATACTGCCAGCACGTATACCCATATGAAGAATGTCTCATAAATAAATCTTATCATATGCTTTCCCCACACATACACTGGTCTTGGAGGAACAGTATTGATGGGTACTCGATCCCTGATTGTAGCAGCTCAGCATCAATGAGCCACTCAAGTCCATCAATACCGTCAACCTGCACACGATACAGATCAAATCTCTCGTATTCTGGTGTGCTATCCTCCATCCTACCAGCCCACACAGCAGGCTCGTAAACATAGTCATAGTCACAGGACACGGGCAGTTCTACTGCCACCCCACCGATATCAAATTCCATAGTGAACGTGTGGTTCATGGCTTCACTCCTTCTATCAGGCCGATCAGTTCATACACTTCCGGCTGGCTGCCGTAACACTCGTCGTACTCTGCCTTTGTCATAGCCGTAGGTGTTGCAGCTATTAATCTTTGGTTACCGTTCCAAGTGAACCAAAAGTTCCAGTAATACTTTGGCTGGGGTACAACATGCCATCCCTGCTCTGCGTTGAACTCGTTCCAGTCGTAATACTCGTCTGCAGCGGCATCTCCCCCATCCCCCATGATGTCACCGTCACCGTTCACGTATAGGTAATCCCCCGTGCCCCATGAGTCGTTGGCTACAAACAGTCCATCCCTAACCATTGCTATTAATGCTTCTCTCTTATTCATAACTTACCCCTCCAGTTACACAGTTCTTTTATCAATCCCTCGTAGTCCTTCTGTATCCTCTCAATGTAGCGGGACTCAGAGTCGTTGTTCCAATTTAGAGCAGACAGCTTGTGTGCTGCATAGTCATTGCTCTTCATTGAAGCGAGTAGATCCTCTCTTGCCTCTGTTATTGATGCATAACCTATGGCGTTAGCAAGCCTAGTCTTAAGTCTGTTCCGGCGCTGCTGTATCTTCTGTTTCTCCACGAGGTGCATCGAGCCATAGTTGTGGCTCCATCGAAAGATGGTGTGTATTATGTAACTCTTGCCAGCTACATGCCCGCATGGGTGTTTCGTTCCTTCAGCCATTCTTATGTACTCCTATATGCAATGATATCAAATTGTGTGACAAGTAACCTTGACCCGTCACGGTACGTGTATTCCTTTTCTCCGATCAAGTAGTCACAGGTAGAAGAGACGCACAATTTTCTTAGGCTAGTGACTAGCCTATGTACGTCTGCGTTGTTGCTTGTGTTTCTGTACTGAATGTCTTCTACATCAGCACCCAGTACGTCAAAGTTTAGTGTTGCGCCCATCAGTCTATACTCCCTGTTCTCAAGTAATTAATCTGTAGCATTTTTGCCACCATCCGGTCTATAGTTATCACACTCTCCACCCTGTTCCGCTGCGCCAATCCACCAGTACACAGCGTCTGACTTTACAGCAGTCTTGCGTGTGCAAAGCATGCACAACTCAGAGTCAGTGCCTTGGCATCTAGCTATATCATTTAACATCGTTATCACTCCTCGCTTGATTCTCAATCTGTAATTCCCTCAACGCCTCACCTTCTAGCCGTAACGCCTCGCCCATTTCAGCGTCGTATTGAGCTTTATTGTCAGCCAGTAAAGCGTATTGTTTTAGAGAT
>ERZ890953.1372-NODE-1372-length-12343-cov-5.144613_pt1 | contig 12343 bp, 13 predicted proteins | sample MGYA00521264_ERZ890953 | MGnify/ENA primary metagenome ERZ890953 (study PRJEB32303, sample SAMEA104408629) | aquatic metagenome | biome: Brackish water; feature: Chemocline; material: water | place: Baltic Sea | collected 2014-10-26T21:54:00 | depth 200 m ... | reverse complement strand
ATGAGTTTGCTCGTGCATTCGAATCATTCCCTGGTGATGCTGATAAGTTATACCCTGGCTGGAGAGAAAAACTGGGCGTTCACAAGTAAGTCGAACGTAGAGTTAAAGAAGCCCCGCTCGTCGGGGCTTTTTTTCTATATGAATTTTTAAGTAGTTTTTATAGAAAAGAATATTTAACCGCTAAGGACGCAGAGGTACGCAAAGGTTTTTTTGTTGGTGTGCCAAATAATTGATATAGGATTATCATATGGATATGCAAACGGATTTGAATGGTGTTAGTAATTTTATTATAAATTCGGCGTTAAAAGTGCATTCAGCTCTTGGGCCGGGACTTTTGGAAAGCGCTTACGAAGCTTGCCTGAAGCATGAATTAGTTTCGAAGCATTTATCAGTGCAGACTCAGCTTGAGTTGCCGGTTTATTATGATGGCGTCACTATTGATGTTGGTTACAGACTTGACATGTTGATCAATAATTCGGTTATTGTTGAATTGAAGGCAGTTGATAGGTTATTGCCAATACATGAAGCTCAATTACTATCTTATTTGAAACTGGGTAATAAAAAGTTGGGTTTATTAATTAACTTTAATGTGCCAAGACTTAAATATGGCATTAAATGAATTGTAAATAATTTTTAAAACGTTATCGAAAGGCAACAAAGAATACTGGTTAGAGAGCTTAAGTGTATTAACTTTTAAAATGTTTCCTTTGCGTACCTCTGCGTCCTTTGCGGTGAAAAATTTTAAGGTGTTTGAAAAATGACTGATATAGATATCGAACAATACAAAGTATCCGACGAACCATTTTACGAGGCCCAAAGTGACGAGGTGGCTTTATATCAAGCGGCTTACGAAGCTCGTTTGCCGGTGATGATTAAGGGGCCAACCGGTTGTGGTAAATCTCGATTTATTGAACACATGGCGTGGAAACTGGGTAAACCTTTAATTACAGTAGCCTGTAATGAAGATATGACGGCATCAGATCTGGTTGGACGTTACCTGCTGGATGCTAATGGTACCCGTTGGCTGGATGGTCCGTTAACGATTGCGGCTCGTATCGGTGCAATTTGTTACCTTGATGAAATTGTCGAGGCACGTCAGGATACAACGGTTGTTATCCATCCATTGACTGACCATCGTCGTCAATTACCATTAGATAAAAAAGGTGAGCTGATCGATGCTCATGCTGACTTTCAATTAGTGATCTCATACAATCCCGGGTATCAGAGTCTGATGAAAGATTTAAAACAGTCTACCAAACAGCGTTTTACAGCGCTTGATTTTGATTACCCGGATACTAAGGTTGAAACTTCTATCGTAGTGAAAGAAGCTGGAACTGATGAAGAAACGGCTGCCAGGCTGGTGAAAATTGCACACACTGCCCGTAATCTGAAAGGTCATGGCCTGGATGAAGGTATCTCAACACGGTTACTGGTTTATGCGGCAACTTTAATGAATAAAGGTGTTGAAGCTAAAGCGGCCTGCCGCATGGCACTGGTTCGTCCAATCACAGATGATGCAGATATTCGTAGTACGCTGGATCATGCAATAGAAAGTGTCTTTGGTTAAAAACTTTTTACCGCAGAGGACGCAGAGGTTCGCAAAGGAAAGCGTGTGCAGGTGATGTGCTTTTGGCATTAAACTTTCAAAACCTTTGCGTACCTTAGCGTCCTTTGCGGTGAGTAAAAAGTCATGAATGAAATTGAAATTCAGAATTATCGCAAAAAACTCAAGTGCAGCTTCGGGCAGATTGAAGAATGCTTTGAAGATTACACGCTTGATGCATTGCGTAATGTCAGTGCAGACGGAGTAGAAAAATATTTTAAAGGTGCATCTCTGGTATGCATGATAGGTCGTGGCTGGGAACCAGTCATGATTTATCTTGAGGAAATGCCCGGGATTGCACACAGGCTTGGTGAACCTATGCTGGAGATTGTGTCCAGTGCGGTCTGGAAAATGTCGCGTACACCCAATGGAAATTCAATTCCGCCGTTTATGCAATGTTTGCCTGAAGCAGCTCGAAGATTAGGCTCTCAGCAACAGATGGAACACTATCTGGAAATCATGTTTGAGTTCATGGAGATCACCACCGGATCTATTCATGGTCACCATACTACGTTTGCCAGTCCCGGCCTGCCCGAACTTCTAAAACATACTCCCTACCTGTTAAATCAGTTATCACTGGAAGGTTTGAAAAACTGGGTCGAGTACGGTGCGCGTAATTATAATAACCACCCGGATCGACAGAAAGATTATTTCAGTTTACAGTCTGCCGATAGTAAAGCCATGTTACAACGTGAGCGACACGGTACTTTATACATGGATAATGAACGTCAGCTGCAGATGTATTTTCGCAGCATGTGGGAAGACGAATCTTATTTTATCCCCTATTCAATGGGTTTTGATGAGCTAAGAAAACCGGTTCCATATTATGATAATCTTGGCATTCGTATACCGGATGTCTACGATGATCTGAATGGTGTATCAGGGTTAAATCGTTATCGTATTACTCTGGCACATATTGCAGCACATCGGCGCTGGTCAACTTCAATTGTGGCCGATAATTTCAGCCCGTTTCAACGCGTTGCTATCGAGCATCTGGAAGATTCACGTGTAGAGTATTTAATGCTTAAAGAGTATCCGGGGTTACGCAAATATTTACTGGCTCTTCACCCGGCACCAATCGAGGGCGATTGCGATACGCAAAAAGAATCCTGTATTCTGCACCGCCTGGCCATGTTGTCTCGAGCTATTCTGGATGAAAACCACGACTACAGCAATGAGCATATCCTGGAGTTTAGCCGACGCTTTTTTGATGCCGTCGAACAGGAGGGTGGCAGCACTAAAGCGATGGTGGATATCGCCATCACCTATATCGCACGTACACGCCTGCAAAGCGACCAGTCTCCAAAAGTTCGATTTGATAATACCGAGGTAAGTTACCGTGACGATAATCGTCACATGTGGGTATTTATTGAAGAAAATGACGAAGCAGAAGACTATGAAGATCACCGGGAAAAGAAAGCCGAAGAACTGGACACTGAAGGATTGCCACCACGCCATTATCCTGAATGGGATTACAATACAAAAAGTTTCAAACCCGACTGGGTGAGTTTGTATGAATCGATTCATCCTTCTGGAAATGCCTTACAGATAGATGCAATTCTTGATAAGCATAAAGCTCTGGCCAAGTTGTTAAAGAAAATACTTGAAACTCTCAAACCTCAAAATTATGTTCGTGTGCGTTATCAGGAAGAAGGCAGTGAACTTGATCTGGATGTAGCTATACGTTCACTCATCGATTATAAATGTGGTTCACAGCCTGATCCACGAATCAACATGAGTCATGAACACAATGGTCGAGATATTGCCGTCATGATCCTGCTCGATTTATCAGCATCATTAAATGATAAACCTGAAGGGTCAGAGCAAACAATCCTGCAGCTTAGTCAGGAAGCGGTGTCTTTACTGGCATGGACTATCGAGCAGTTGGGTGATAAATATGCCATCGCTGGTTTTCACTCTGATACTCGGCACAATGTTCGATATTACCACTTGAAAGGATATAGTGAAAAATTTGATGACACAGTAAAGGCTCGTCTTGCCGCGATGGAGGCTGGTTTTTCTACCCGGATGGGTGGTGCTATTCGGCATGCTTCTCATTATCTCGAATCACAGAAAGCTGATAAAAAACTGATGCTGATATTAACCGATGGGGAACCATCTGATATCGATGTGGAAGATGTACAGTATCTGATTAGCGATACAAAAAAAGCGGTAGATGAACTGTCTTCAAAAGGTATTAGTAGCTACTGCATCACACTGGATAAAAAAGCAGATGATTATATTCAGGACATATTTGGTAACCAGTATAGCGTTATTGATCATGTAGACAGGTTACCTGAAAAGTTACCAAAACTGTTTATGAGTCTGACCAAATAAAGTTATGAAAAATTGTGTCACTGTACAAATATTTTACTCATATCAGGGGGTTGATTATTCTCCATCTGCGGTGATAGATTTTGATTACTATCTGGGTAAAAATATACAAATACCTCCTCTTTTTCATCTTGTTGCCAGCCAAAATGATATCGATATCTATTCCTATCAGTATGAAGTGATGGAAATTGGCCAGTTCAAATATTTTGATGCTCAAGGTTTAGCAAAAGAATTTTGTCACGAAGATAGTTTTGATGTGGCAAGCTTTCAACAAAAATGGAAACAGGCCGATATTATTAACCGACTCAATGCAATAGCCCGGCAGTATTTGTCTATAGAAGATCTGAATAAGAACGATTCAATTAAAACAGCATTGCTTGCTGCCTACCAGTTAGGCAGGGAGAGTTCATAATATCTGACTTGCTGGCGGATTGGAGTTACGAATTCAGGTTGTATCTATAATCCTAGGATCCGCAGTGAAACGCTATAAATAGACTGTAAGTGCGTGAAATATTTAAATGTTTTCAATGCGCCGCAGTTCACCGTATGGGTTTTGAGCATGGATGCTCTTATATCGCGTCTACAGGAGTATAGGAGCGTGAAAGCGCTACAGTATCCATATCGGCCTTGCCCGTCCGCCTGACTAGGCAAAAAAAACGCCAAGGGAACAGCCATTATCTTATTTTTTAACTACGCCAGACAAACGGGCTAAACCAATCTGAATACTGTCCAACTGCGGATTCTAGGATAATGCTGTTATATCGCGGGTTCCAGGATTATTTTTCGTTTATTTGTTAATGGGTAAGCTTAGAGGCAGGATTCGAGCGCCACTGGCGGGGATATGTTTATCTCTGTAACGTTGATCAAGCAGTTGCATAGCCTGAAAAAACTCACCACATAGTCGGGACTGAATTTCGCTCATATCCTGCTGGTAAAAGATGACCCGGTTATCGAGTGGTTGTGTTAACCCTTCACGCTGTCCGTCCGGTATAACCGGCTGCCACGAAATGGTTACCAGTCGACCACCTTCATCACCGCGGGTAGCATAAGCCTGGCTATCTACAAACCAGATGACGTCCCTCTCAATAATAGCAAGATACTGCAAATTTCGAATTGGTATGAAAACGTGATCAGACTGACTACGTTTGAGTAAAACCTGTGTCAGGTTATAACTACGGGCAAGTAATGTAGTTTTTAGGCATAAAAAAGGCTCAGGTGTAAAGAAAGATTGAGTGTCGTGAGCAGTCATATTTATGATTATAGCACTGACTTCTCCAGACCGTTCATAGAAAACTGATTGACCTTTTGTTTTAGATTACAACCAGCAAGAACCCAATAGTTCCGATTAGTCCCTGACATGGACTTTGCTGTCATTCACATTGCCAATATATTTAAATGTTCTGTAACAGAATTCCCCATAATTTTCTTTTAGCTATAGTATATTGGTCTGTGACTGTTGCTTTAAATACTCAAATAATTTGCTATTATAAATCAAAGTCCTGACCCTCAAATCCTTCTAACCTTATCTCAATGTCACCTGATTCAGGGGTGATGGATAAAGAGATGATTGGTTATTTAAAGGAAAAACCTGGGGAAGAGCGTTGAATTAAATACCTGGTAGATAACTTTTTCATGTTAGCTGCGGAAGGTGAAAGCCATGCTACTGAAAGCTGAAAGAGTCTAGGATTAGACATACATAAACGAACAGAAATAGGTCGAGCTTTTCAAGCTCTTTTGGAAGTAATTGGCCTGGAAGTAGAATGGTTGGGCGTAGAAAATCTTCGTGGATTTATTAGAATTAATAACAGCCATGTTTCTTTTACAATGCAAGAACCAGATATCATTGATTCAATAGGAGGTTATCGAGTAGTAGTTACCTGATGTGGTTTAAGCATCCTGTTTTAATGCTTTATATTTAACGGTTATGTGTGAAAATTAATCAAGGCATTTTGAGCATGGACGCGCTCAAACCACTGGCGTCTTTGCTTGGCATTGATGATCCACAGGTGTTGCAGTACTTGCCTAAAAAGTTGGGTGCCGCATTTCAGCTCAATCGGTTGTGACGCTAACACATGAATTACTTTATATAGGAGACAACCCAGTGAATTCCAGCTCATCGATTCCTGATACCCTGCAAAAACCATTGTCACGTTCATTACTGATGCTACGCCTCGGCGTCTTTGTGGTGATGTTGATGTGGACACTCGACAAGTTTATTAATCCAGCGCACGCCGGTAAAATATTCGATAGATTCTATGGCATCTATTGGTTATCTCAACATTTTTCTTATATCGTTGGCGCTATCGAACTATTGCTGGTTCTGGCGTTTGTTACGGGCCTTTGGCGTCGCTGGACTTACGGTGCCGTCCTGCTGATTCACGCTGTCTCAACCTTTTTTTCCTACAAGCAGTATATGGCTCCGTTTGACAATCTGCTGTTCTTTGCGGCATGGCCTATGCTGGCCGCCTGCCTTGCTCTTTACTGGTTGAGAGACTCGGATACCTTGTTGACGTTTCCTCCCCGGGGAAATAAATAATGTGGCGAACCTCAAATTGCATTATTTTTTCCATTGTCAGGCCGAAAAAACCGCATTTTTTCCGTGCTTGCCCTTCAGTTAACAAACATTTTGCCGCAGAGATTTTATGAAAAAAACAGCTTCATTAATAGTATCGCTTGCGCTACTTAATTTCACCTTCGGTAGTTCAATGGTGTCAGCTAACGAAAATAAATTCGAGAAAATAAAAGGCGATATTTATCGGTTTGAAGACGATAGACATTGTGCGGTTTTTTTAGTTACTAACGAAGGCATAGTGCTTACAAATCCATTGAATACGCCTGCGGCTAATTGGCTAAAGGTAGAGTTAAAAAAATTTTTTAATGTACCCCAATGGGTCGTGTGTTGCCATTCGTATTCATATCTTGAACGGCTGCTTTCTTAAAGGGTTCTGGAAGGTCAGAATTTAGCTTTTCTAAAAACCCCTATCCATCCCTGGTAAGTCCAGATTTAAGAAGTGGACTCCTGTTAAATCCAGTGATAGTGATTTTTAATCTATTTTTAACGAATGAAAATATTGCTTTGAGTGTGTCCCTACGTATTCACGTAACCGTGGCCTGGCATCATCAAAGGGAATGCCCGATTCATGGATTTTTCGTCCAGGAGTCTGGCCTGTGATCAGTATTTTTGTCTCAGAATGAAACTGTAAAACGGGTCTGGGTTGATGAGGCAATAGATCTTCACGCAAAGGACAGTGCTGTATGCGGCTTAAAAGTTGATTGTCATTAGTCATTTTTAAGGTTATTCAAGGTTTGATAAAGCTGTCATAACGCTGAAAAATTGTTTTAATAAAACTTCCTGATTACGTACAAAGCTCCGCTAAATCTAAAACAAAGAGTAAAGTTGATCAAAATTATAAAGCTTCAACATTCTCGGCATCATAAAAATCATTCAATATCGAAACCACTGTCATCTCAGCAATCTTTAAGCCGGAATCCATTGCAGACATAGCACTTTTTGAAGTTTTGGCTACGTTTTCAATGGATTCCCGCTAAAAGCATACGGGAGCTGTGGTGCATATAAGCACCGTTTACGGAACCAAGGGACGCAATGACGGTATTGTATATTTTTTGAGAATATCCAATTAATACATAAATTTTGTTAGCGGAGCTTTATACATAATCGTGAAAAAATTTACCGCAGACGATATTGTAAACTGGTTTTAAATGCCCAGCTTTGCCGGGAAGATTGCTCCGGGAAAGGCGGGAACAAAGCTGCTAATTTTATCGCTTTTAGAGCTGCTTTTTTTAAAGCTGATGGGCCTCTGACTTTAATAACCTTCATGTCTTTAATGCTGCCATCCCGATTTAAAACGAATTCAACAGTGACATCACCTTCTTTGCGCATGCGTTTAACTTTTTTTGGATAAAACTTATTGAGTTCTATTTTAGTCACAATTTTCTTTCGGTATTCATTTTCTGCCAAAGCTAATAGATCTAAAGAGTGATCAGTTTGCACTTCATTGACAGGTTCACTGGTGGTCATTGATTGAGCAACAGGGATTGGTTGTGGCTTTGAAGCAGGTACTACCGGTTCAGTTATTGATTCTGGAACAGGTTTAGAAACTGGTTTAGGAGCTGGATCAGGAATTAGTTCAGGTTCAGGCTCAGGATCAGGATCAGGTATAGGATCAGGTATAGGATCAGGTATAGGATCAGGTATAGGATCAGGTATAGGATCAGGTATCGGATCAGGAGTCGGTTCAGGAGTCGGTTCAGATTCGGCCTGGAACATCGCCATGGTTAGCGGTAATTTCTGTTGTTCGGGAGTCTCTGAGGCCGTGGGCTGCCCATTAACCAGCCAGAAAATGACCCCTCCATGAATTAATATCGAGCTTAAGATCCCTGTAAGATGGCATTTTATACAGACCATTAATTCTGCCGCGTTATGATAGAGAGGTGATTGAGCTGATTTTGTTTTAATAAATCGATAATGGTGACAAAGTGCTCAAAATTCACGCTTTTATCAACACGTAATATAATTCGTGTTTCTTTATCCAGTTCTGATAGTTTTAATTTTATTGTATCCAGTTGTTGAACCTGATCACCTATCAAAAACTGATTGCTGTTGTTTATACTTATTTCAACTTTTTTTAAGAACTCGGTTTGAGTGGTTTTAACTTTACTTTCAGGTAAGTCTATATCCAGCAGGCCAGTGGCAATAAATGATGCGGTAGTTAATACTATCGCGAGCAGTACCAGCATGATGTCAATAAATGGAATGACATTTATCTGATCGAACCTTTTCATGTCTGTAACTGTTTCCATCTGGCTGTAAGTACATCAACCTTACGTAATAATCCGTTGTAAAAAATGATCGCAGGGATGGCTACGACTAAACCGGCTGCTGTCGCTTTAAGCGCCAGTGCCAGTCCAACCATGATGATATTTGGATTAATTTCGCCAACCTGACCAATATCGTAGAAGGTAATCATGATGCCGAGTACCGTACCGAGTAAACCGACATAGGGTGCATTGGAGCCAATTGACGAAATAATCGTCAGGTTATTGGTTAATTTGACATTGAGGTCTTCGGCATGAATGATTTCTGTGAGTTTCACCCGGCGATAATACTGTATCCGTTCGATGGCGAACCAGACCGTAAAAAAACTCATGACGCCGAGGGTGCCAAATACCATCATATCGAGATATGCTTTGAAAAAATCCATCATTTTTTGACAACATTCAGGGCAGGGTTAGAAAAAGTTTCAGAGGAAAGGTAATCACGGGTTTTGTTCAACCATTTATTCAGTGTGACTGTATTCAGGCTTCCACTATGAGGTTTTCGCTGGTGAGATGCATCATAAAAATAAGCTCTCGGTAGCTCGCCATACCAGGCGGGATCAATAGCATAACGTAATCGTTCCGGTATGGATTCGCTGAATATCCAGTTATCCAGCTTTTCCAGTTGAAAGTCTTTTATGGTTTTTTCAACCGAATCAGCTATCTGGACATCATCAGTTGATACTAAAACCAGACTGCTAGCTGAAAATTGATTGTGTAATTGCTGTAACTGAGCCAGTTCCTTCAAACAGGGAGGGCAATCTATCGACCAGAGTAGCAGAAGAAATGGCTGATTTTTTCGATCATCGGTAATCTGTTGCAGACTGTTTTCCTGAAAAGGTTTTAGTGTAACGTCGGCACTTGATGTAGAAATCCAGATTGCCAACAAAACACCGCTGATAAGTCGTTTTATGTTCATTATTTGATGACTGGAATTAATCTGAGTCCTTCAGATTGAGTGTGCCAGGATGCAAACAACTGCTGACCGAAAATTACCCAGTCTGGATGATCCGATCCATTCTCTGTAGAGGCTATGGATGACACGTCAGACCAGCTTTGACCTTCATTCGATGAAACACTGATGAGTAAGTCCATCGTTTTTCCATTGAATTTTTTCCACATCAGGTACACTTTGTCCCCTATAACCTGTACCTGTGGGCGAGAAGCCGATGGTGAGTCATCGATAGATTTGAGCAGACGTGTTTCTCCTTCGTTAAAATCGAACCTGCCATACATCAGACCTTTATGTTTTTTGCCCTGAGTAAACCAGGCCAGGTGAGCCCTGTCTTTATCATCTATCGACAGATCCGGCCCGTGATGTGGACAGCCATCTATTTGCCAGCCATCATCAGAAGCACGAACTGGCATTCCTTCGATAGTAGGCTTTTCAGGGTTTACATAGGCAATAGCATGATCACGCATATTGACCGGATAAACATGTCGCCATAACGCTACTACTTTTCCCTGACTATCATTATCCAGCGCAATACGACAGCATTCACAGCTATGATCTACAAGCTTTTTATTAGGATGAAAACTCTCTCCAGCATCGTCGGATAGCGCATAATAAAGTGAAACCCCAGCATAATCCTGATTATTCTTTTTAGCTTTTTCTGAATCTCTTTTGTCAATCCAGATTAAATAGATGCGTCCCTGTTGATCCATCGCCATGGTTTCAAAACGATGACTGATAATGGCCCGGTCACTATTGATGGTGAGCGGGTCATCAAAGGTTTTCCCTCCATCCAGTGAGCGCGTAAAACGCACATCACCGGAATATTTCCCGGGCGTTTTATGAGTCCACGAAATAAACACTTCTCCAGATTTCCCGAGTACGATTTTAGGGCGATTTTCTCCATCGTCATAAATCAGTTCAGGATTTCGATTGACCACGGTGGGAGATTGAAAAGTTTTACCCTGGTCTGTCGAAGTGGTCAGGTAAATATGACCATGCTGGCTAAATACCACATACATTTTGCCATCAATGGCGAATACCGTTGTTGGTACTCTGCCACAATGAGGGGAGGGTAATGCAGTGGCTTCCATGCATTCAGGCAGCAGGCTTTTGTTTGCTCCACCATGTTTCATTTTAGCTTCACTGACATTCAGCGCCAGCAATGTGAGGCCTATTATTATCAAGTGTTTCATAACTTACTCGAAGCTATATTCCAGACCGGCAAAAAACTGTCGTGGTGCACCGGGAGTGTATTTTTCATTGCCATAACTGTAACTGGCTGATTCGGCATAAATTTTATCGGATATGTTATTAATTTTGGCCGACAGGTTCAGACGCTTGCTGGCCTTATAGGTGGCTTTCAGGTGGCCTAATGTGTAACCGTCATAGCTGGCCGTATTGGCATCATCCAGCCAGTACTCACCCACATGTTCCACTTCAAGCATGGTAGTTAAACCGCTAATCGCACGTGGTTTATACGTTAGTCGCAGGTTTGCCGTGGTATTCGGGGCTGCCGCCTGTTCATTGTCGCCATAAACTGGATCATTGACGTATTCATGTTTCGAATAACTATAGGCAATACGGGTAGAAAATTGATCGTTAATGATGTTCTGTAGCGAAAGCTCCAGCCCATGATGGATGGTTTCGCCACCGTTCACATAATACCTGTCACCTGTTATATCATCTGTTCTACTGACAATAGTGTCATCTATGCTCATCAGGTAAACAGCCGCTTCAAATTGAGCAGCCTGAGATGCCAGTTTGTAACCCAGCTCGATAGTATCAGTGACTTCGGGATCGAGTGTGAAATCGATATTTTTTGTGCTTAATGAATACAGTCTGGTGGCCTGTGGAATTCGAAAACCATTCGCATAACGAATATAGGTATTCTGAGAACTATCAATGCGATAAGTCAGACTTAATTTTGGACTCAGATGATTGAACGTCGGGTCATTGTCGCTACTGGGGCGAGAATAGGTGGAGCTGGCATACTGCCCATCCTCAAGGTTATTTGTGTAATCATAAGCATTACTGTCATACCTGAGTCCGGCACTGAAAAGTAACTTATCATTAATATCGTGTTCAGCCCTGACATAAGGAGCCAGTGCCAGGTAGTCGACATCGTAATCGTAGATGTCTCCTGCGGGTATGCTGGTTCCATAATCTTCCCGCTGTGTATACTGCAGGTTCGACTGGGTAATCTCCAGATCGGTACCGGCAATCCAGCGTGTACTACCTTTATCGATATCCGCTTTAAACATTAAACCGGCAGTTTGTTGTTTACTGTCATTGAAGGGCAGGTTTCTTTGCCAGGTGGCTGTATAGCGGTTTCTATTACTACGCAGGTAAGCGATAGTACTTAGTTGAGTATCATCATTGAGTTCATGGGTCCATTCGCTACTGAGTCGGGCGAAATCAAACTTTCGTTTAATCTCCAGCCCTGAATCGAGGGCAGATTGAATATCGCCGGCGGATGTGGGGTCATCTTCCATCGCATCAAGCCCAACAATGCTACCTGACATTTCTGCATCAGAAGTATTCGCTGAAAATATGGTTTTGAAGGTATTATTATTGTCCATCGAGTAAAAGTGAGTGAGATTGATTTCGTTACGCTC
>ERZ890953.1371-NODE-1371-length-12357-cov-4.944155_pt1 | contig 12357 bp, 12 predicted proteins | sample MGYA00521264_ERZ890953 | MGnify/ENA primary metagenome ERZ890953 (study PRJEB32303, sample SAMEA104408629) | aquatic metagenome | biome: Brackish water; feature: Chemocline; material: water | place: Baltic Sea | collected 2014-10-26T21:54:00 | depth 200 m ... | reverse complement strand
CGTCCGCCCCTACTGATATCTGATTACCTACTTTCCTTCTAAATCACACCCAACTTCTTTCCAACTTTTGCGAAAATCTCCAGACCTTTATCGAGGTCTTCTTTTTCGTGTGCAGCTGAGATCATCACACGGATTCGAGCCGTACCTTTTGGTACAGTTGGGAAAGCAATCGCCGTGCCGAATACGCCAGCTTCATAGAGTGCTTTACTAAATTCTTGCGCCAATGATGCTTCGCCAAGCATAACGGGGGTGATCGGGGTTTCGCTATGACCTGTATCAAAGCCAAGAGCTTTCATCTCTGTTTTGAAGTATTTGGCATTACTCCAGAGTTTATCAACTAAGGCAGTCGATTCTTCGAGCAAATTTACTGCAGCAAGACAAGCAGCAGCATCGGGAACGGTCATCGCGGATGAGAACAAGAAGGGGCGTCCGCGTTGTTTTAACCAATCAATGATGATTTGCTTCCCAGCGACGATGCCACCGACCACGCCGAAAGCCTTAGACATTGTCCCGATTTCTACATCCACTTTGCCGTGCAAGCCGAAATGATCCACAATGCCACGTCCGCCTGTGCCCAGAACGCCTTCGCCGTGCGCGTCATCGACCATAAAGAGCACATCATATTTCTTGGTCACTTCATAAAGCTTGTCAAGCGGAGCTACATCGCCGTCCATGCTAAAAACACCATCGGTCACGACCAAACCACGGTTATATTGGGGGAGATGTTCTTTGATCATTTCTTCGAGCGATTCTGCACTATTATGTTCATAGGCTTTGATCTTTGCACCAGAAAGACGGCAACCATCAATAATGCTGGCATGATTAAGACGGTCAGAGAAAATTACATCGCCCTTACCAACCAACGCGGGGATTGTCGCCGTATTCGCATTAAAACCAGATTGAAAAGTAAGTACGGCTTCGACCCTTTTAAATTCAGCGAGCCGTTTTTCGAGTTTTGTGTGAATATCCATGGTTCCGGCAATTGTACGAACTGCGCCCGGTCCCACACCATATTCGTCAATTGCTGCTTTTGCGGCAGCAGCAATTTTGGGATGATTTGCCAAACCCAAATAATTATTTGAACAAAAATTGAGCACTTTCTTGCCATCAACCATCAGCCACGCCCCTTGTGCCGACCCCAACGTACGGATATTCGTGTACAGTCCCGCCTCTTTTAGCCCTGCTATTTCCTCTTTAATCCAGTCAATTTTGGACATGCTATCTCCTGTAGAAAGTTTTTAGAATAGGCAATTTGCCTTCTCATTATAGCAATTTCAGTTTTCCTCGCTGTCACCTTTTAGCGGTGATAATCTCCCTGTTTCCTCCCCCTATTTTTGGTTCTCAAAATGGGGGGAGTGGGGGGGCTTTCATCCTGCATCAAAATCCCCATCTCAATTAATGCAGACATAATTTTCTGGGATGCCCCAGCCTTTACAACTACCCTTGTTGGGCTTAATACCTCGCCCAAAAATCTACTGGCTGTAGACTCTCGGAGCTTACGCAAGTCCTCTGGCTTGCTGAGACGCAAAACAGACAGAGTCTCTACCCGTGCTTCTGTGCCGCTAACTTCCCAACGGCGTAGCGCCCGTACCAAGCTCGGCGGGATATCAACATCGGCAAACTTCTTCAATATGCCCAACAAATGCGAAACTTTCAAACCCTGTTCTTTTGCAATCGCCAAAGAAGATGTCGTGATCTGATATTTATACTCATCCAGATTCTTTCTCTCTACCCATTTACAAAAGCGCGAAATCTGATACCGATCCACACTCGGTGCAAAGCGGGAGATGCTAATTTGCCCGCTCGAAGTTATGATGATCTTTCCTTTTTTAGTTGGTTGCTTTTTATCTGCCGACAGTTTTTCTTTCAGCCTGAAAGCTGTTATATCCCCATCTTCTTTTGCGAAGGCAATATCTACGATGCCGAGCCAATATAAAACACCGCCAATAAAATAACGCAATAATGCCCCTTCTACTTCGTCCCAATGCTCAAAACCGAGCAATGATTTAGACTCGAAAGGTTTTTCAAGGGCATCTTTTTTGTCAGGTGTCTCTGACAGCAAAGACTCTGTTTCGGCCCTGTTTGAGTCAAAACCATTCGGGTCTTCTGCTGAACGGATGAACCAGGCATCGTATTCGCCTGCTTTGCGCTGAAAATCGGGGTGCTGCTCTTTAATATCTGCTATAAAACTATTCAGCGACCACCATTTTCCGCGCTGGATTCTTTTGAGGAAGCCGATGATCGCTTTTCGCGTATCAAGTGTGGGATTTATCCACTCGCCTTCGCAGATGAGGGTGGGGATTTGGCGCAACTCATCGAGTGTTTCACTTTTTTGCCATATTCTCCTTATTTGGGCGAAGGTTTTTGCACGACTCTGCTCAAGATGGGCTTTAACGGCATCCGTTTGGAGACCATCGGCTGTGATTAAATGCGTCGCAAGCAAAAGGTCACGTACGAGGCGATGAGATGTTTCCGGCGGGAAGGGCGGTTTTTCCCATCCTAATCTTAATGCGGCGAGGGATGTGGTTATATCATCCAAAATATGGTCATTTGCCAAAAGGATATGTTTCCACTCTTCTGGGCGAGCGAGACGACCCAATTCAGGCGATAGAGGAGCAACATGCTGCTCCCCTACGGAAATGATTTCAAATAGGTCATCGGGGATATAAGCAAATTCTTGCGCACCGCTAGGCGTATCAAAAAAGGCGCGTGCGAGCAATCCGCGATAAAAAAGCGTTTCTGCTGCGGAAGCGGGGTTAAGATAAGTTTTTTCTCGATCTCTTTTGCCCACGCCGATTTCTGATAATTTTCCAAATTGCCGCTCAAAAGCCACCCATATGATGCGCCCCTTATTTTGGATGAGCATATTTAGCGCATTACGCGCATCTGGCAATAATGCTTCGATCATTTCAAAGGTCAGAGAAGAATCGAGGAGTTTTTCGCTCAATTCTTCTCGAGCTGAGCCACGTTCGCCAGAATTTAGCTCTATGCCCCAAAATTGGGCAACGATGCGCAAATGTCCTAGGTCGTGTTTGTGGAGGCTGTTTTCGAGAGAAGGCATTATTTATTTTGCGGGTTTAACGACCTTGAGGGCATCGGGGGCGATCTCTACAGAAAGCCCTTTTAGTTTCGAATCGAAATTAGTGTAAATCTCACCATCAATGTGGATATAAAGCGGTTTATTAGAGGTAAGCGAGATTTTTTTGAACTCTCCCATTTCGACCTGATCAAAGCTCTCCTGTGTTCCTTTCATGAATTCGGGCAAAAGGCGAAGCTGCATCAGGCGAGAGACATTATCGGCGATCATATAATTCAAAACGCCGTCATCGGGACGTGCAGCTGGCGCCATCATAAAACCGCCACCTTCACGAGGTCCATTTGCAAAGACGAGCATAAAGACATCTTTATCCCAACTTTTACTTTCACTTTCAAATTTCATGCGAACAGGTGTAGAGTTGAGCAAAATAGTCTGAAGCACGGCAACGAGATACATCATAAATCCGCGCACGACCGGCAATTTATGTGAGCGAATGGTAACAATGGCATCAAAACCAATACCAATTGTGTTGTCAATATACGCTCTCATTCCATTTTCAGCGATCATCAACCCCAGATCAATGGGGGATGCTTCTCCATGCAAGGCTAAAGACATGGCCTGATTTGCGCTGGTAGGAATACCATTTGCAAAAGCAAAATCATTTCCTGAACCAATGGGGACAACACCAAGGGTTGGGCGTTTCTCAGCATCTACCAGCATCAACCCGTTGACTACTTCGTGAACCGTGCCATCTCCGCCTAATGCTACAACGAGATCATAACCATCTTCTCCCGCTTGTTTTGCCAACTCTGTTGCATGGCCCGGGTAAACTGTTCCGCTCCAATCAGCGTTGCCATATTCACTAACAATTGTGCGCAGATCACGCGCGATATTCCAGGCGCGCCCCATATCTGCCATCGGGTTTAGGATGAGTTTTACTCTACGAGTCATTTTGGCTCCTCTGTATTTTGGATTTCAAGATTATACCCTCCAGAATCAAAAACAGAGACCAAAAAGTCTCTGTTTGAGTGGAAGCAGCTATATAATTATAATTTCCCGGTGGGAGGCTTTGCAATATTAAACGAACCCCGTTCATGCTTTTTCGAACGATAAAGAGCTTCATCGGCAGCCCGCAAAAGTTGCGAAGCTGTTTGTCCATGAATGGGATAAAGTGCTATGCCACCAGATAAGCCTATGCTAAGTTTTTCTCCATCAGGGAGACGAAAAGTAAATTTCTTTAGTTTTTCTATTATTTTATCGGTTACAAGTTTAGTCGCGGGCAGGTCACTTTTGTGCAAAACCAGGGTTAGTTCGTCTCCGCCATATCGGGCAAGAAAATCGCTAGTGCGCAGTCCCTGGGCAAGGTAATTAAATAAAATGTATAAGACCCTGTCTCCAACTGGGTGACCATAATTGTCATTGACATATTTGAACCCATCTAGATCCATCATGATTGTGGCAAACGAATGCCCTGTGCGATGGGCAGAGCGAATTTCTTCTTCAAGATGCTCATCTAGTGCGCGTCGATTCGGAAGCCCGGTTAGAGTATCACTTTTTGCCTGTTTACTTACTTGTGCATGAATACGAGCATTCGAGATCGCTATTGCAGCTTGTTCAGCAAGTAGATTTAAAAAGCGCAAATTTTCTTCTGAGAATTCACCAGTGGATGCGCGTGAAATGCTCATTACGCCAACAACATTCTTTTCATATTTAAGCGGAATGCCAAGAATAGAACCATACCATTCAGAAGGAGCATCTTCATAAATGGGGTGATTACGAATGTCAGGAATAATAATTTGTTTTCCCCCTCTCGCAACACGGTAAGTCAAACCATCTTTGCGAGGATTTGCGTAACTTTTGTTCTTAGATCCATTTTTGTCTCGTGCGGCACCAAATTCGACCAAGTCTTCTTCGTGATTATATAAAAAAATATGAGCTGTTCGAGAATCATCGAGTAAATCCATCGCATCACTGACGACTGTTTTTAGTATCGTCGTTAAGTCCAGGCTAGAAGACAGGTGTATAGAGAGACGCCTGAGCATGTCTAGTTCAGCGCTTTGTTGGCGAAGAATACTTAGTAGCTGGTGATTAGAAAGTATATTATTAGCAATTTCTTCTCTGAATCTCCCCATATCTTCTGTTTTTAGGTTGTTGCCAAGATTTAAAGTTGCCATCACAGAATCGAAAAGGTTGATGTTGAAATCTTGCTCAAGAGTATCTATTCCCCGCTCCCTTAGCGTTTCTTGGATGATTCGTTTGGCTTCTGTTCGCATTGGTGTCATTTTTTATGGTTTTCTGTAATGGATTTTCCTAAGAAGGAAAAATACCTTAAATAAGCATAAATAGCAATCATGCTTTGCTCTCATGTAGACTTTTTGTATCCAAGTTGTCTTTGATTTGCAACTGTTCTTTGTAAGTTTTGATGCTTTTAGAGGTCAAAATTCTCTGTTAGAATGAATGTGAAATTTTTCCTTAGGAGCTAATAATGACAGAAATAAATAAATTACCTACAGCAACCCCGCTCACCCCTAAAAAACGCGCTATCCTTGTCGGCGCATCAAGCGGAATTGGGGCAGCCCTAGCCCATCGTTTAGCAGACGAGGGCTTTCAGGTTGCGCTTTTAGCGAGACGAGCTGAAATGCTCGAAAATCTCACAAACGAGATTAATTCAAAACACGGAGAGACTCGCGCCATATATTATACACATGATGTAATAGATTACGAATCCGTTCCCGAATTGCTCAAAAAGATCATGTCCGATCTAGGCGGGCTTGATGCTTTTATCTACAATGCCGGTGTTTCCTTTATGGTTGGCCTGAAAAAATATGATTTTGAAAAAGATCGCCAAACATTCGATGTAAATATAACAGGTGCATTAGCCTGGTTTAATCCCGTCGCGGAGATTTTCCAGAGCCTGAAAAGCGGGCAAATTGTGGGTGTTTCCTCTGTAGCAGGGGAGCGCGGGCGCGTGGGCAATTCCTCGTACAACGCATCCAAAGCCGCGTTGACATGCTACCTTGAAGCCTTGCGCAACCGCCTGACGCGCCACGGTGTGAACGTGCTGACCGTGAAGCCCGGCCCGGTCAAGACAGATATGATCAAAGATGCGAAGGGCGTGCTTTTCCCAATCTCTGCCGAACAAGCTGCTGGCGACATTTTCAACGCCATGCGCAAACGAAAACAGGAAGTATATACATCTGCCCGCTGGCGTTGGATCATGTTGATTGTGCGCAATATCCCATCCTTTATCTTCAGAAAAATGACTTTCTAATGAAAAAACTGACTCTCTCCCATCTGGGAAATTTTAGCTATTCGCTGGATGCAACTGTCTATCACATCCAGCCAAGATTTGTTGAAGAGATTGCTGATATCTTCGCTTTCGCTCGTGAAAATGACCTGAAGATCGCGCCACGCGGTGCGGGACGAAGCTATAACGACGCGGCGCTCAAAGGCGGCGGCATCGTTCTTGATTTGAGTTTGTTGAGGTATATCCAAGCATGGGATGCAGAAAAAGGCATCCTCCGTGCGCAACCCGGACTAACCTTGGAATCCCTCTGGCAATATATCCTCCCGGATGGTTGGTGGCCCCCCGTCGTCTCTGGGACAATGAAAACCACCCTCGGCGGATGCTTGGGGATGAATATTCACGGCAAAAACAACTTCAAAATGGGTACAGTTGGTGAACAAATTCTTGAGTTTGATGCAATACTGCCAAATGGAAAAGAAGTAACCTGCTCTCCTCGAAAGAACAAGGATCTTTTCTATGCCATGATTAGCGGCATGGGGGTGCTCGGTATTTTCACTTCTATCACAATGCAAATGAAGCGGGTCTATTCTGGGCTGGTCAATGTGAGCGAATGGAATGTTCCTGATCTAGAAGCTCAGTTATACGCCCTTCTTGATGGCGCGCCAAGAAATGACTATATCGTTGGCTGGCTGGATGGAACTGCTCGTGGAAAATCGTTGGGGCGCGGTCAAATTCACGCTGCCAATTATCTCGCAAAAGATGAAGACCCCGACCCAGCCGAAACCATGCGCGTTGGCTTTCAAACGCTTCCCGATACTTTCTTTGGCGTTGTTCCGAAATCAAAACTGCACTATCTGATGAGCCTTGGGCTAAGTAATTTGGGCGTTCGGGCTGTGAATACCGCAAAATATATCGTTGGGCGCAATAAAAGCTACCAACAACCCCACGCCGCCTTTCACTTTTTGCTAGATTATGTGCCAGATTGGGAAAAATCCTATGGTAAACAGGGTTTGATCCAATATCAATCTTTCCTGCCCAAGGAAACCGCTCTTGATGCGTGGACAGAGATGCTCAAGCTCTCGCAAAAACGTGGGCTTCCGACTTATCTTGGTGTAACCAAGCGTCATCGCCCCGATAATTTCCTGATCTCTCATGCGTTGGATGGCTTCTCTTTGGCCTTCGATTTCAAGATCACAAATGGCAACCGCACAAAACTATCAGAAATGGTGCAGGAATTTGATAAGATCGTGCTCAATGCAGGTGGTCGTTTCTATTTTGCAAAGAACAGTGAGACCGCACCAGAGACAGCACGCAAGTATCTTGGCGCAGAAACGATAGAGAAATTCCGCAAACTCAAGGAACGCTGCGATCCGCAAAACCTGCTTTATTCTGACTTGTACGAACGAGTGTTTGCACCTTTGAATTAGATATATAAAAATATGTTGGGAAGGCGATTTTGTGAGAGAATTTCTCTTGCAGGATCGCCTTTTTTGTTTTTATGGGGAGGGGGAAGTGAAATTTAGGTTTTTGTTGTATAAAAGCAAAAACATTGAGCGTAAAATCAATAAAATCAACTTTTTAATTAATAAAATTAAAGAATTGCTTGACTTTATTTAATTTTTGTGTATAATGTGGGCATATTCAAAAGAACGTGTTTAGAAAAATGAAGGAGAAAGAAAATGTTTAATACAAATAACCACTATCAGTTGCACACCGCTCGCCAAGTTGAACTCGAAGCAGAAGCTGAAGAATATCGTTTGCGCTCTTCAGTGAAGAAAGCAGACCGTAATGCATTTCGCAAGCGCGTTGGCACAAAGCTTATTTCTCTTGGACAAAAGCTTGCCCAACAACAAGAGCCAGAAGCGCAATTAGTCTTCTCTGCGCGACGATAACCATAAATCTTGTAGGCGGCAAATATGATTTGCCGTCTACTCTCTTGGGATAAAAAATGATCAAGAAGCAAATCGAAAGTTGGAAAAAAATATATGGCGAATATCCCAAAACTTTTTGGGTATTGATCGTTGTTTCTTTTATTGATCAATTAGGCGGGGCTTTGCTCTTCCCTTTTTTTGCGCTATATATCACCGCAAGGTTCAATGTCGGAATGATTGAAGTGGGCATTCTTTTTGCGCTCTTTTCCATATCCAATTTTGTCGGCAGTATTTTAGGCGGAGCGTTAACAGATCGTTTTGGGCGAAAACAAGTTGTGATCTTCAGTCTTGTTGCTACCTCTATCAGTAGCGTTTTTATGGGGCTTGCAAGCGAATTGGAAGTCTTTTACCTGATCGCCGTTCTCTCGGGAATCTTTAGTGTTGGGGGACCAGCGCGGCAGGCAATGGTTGCTGATCTTCTTCCTGAGAAAAAGCGAGCACAAGGATTTGGTATCTTGCGTGTTTCGCACAACCTTTCTGTTGCGATAGGCCCTGCGCTCGGCGGTTTGCTTTTAGGCGTCACATCTTATTTGAGTCTTTTCATTATTGACGCAGTTGCCAGCATAACTGTAGCTTTCTTATTTGCCATCTTCATTGCAGAAACAAAACCAGAGAGAGACGAAGCTGAAGAGGAAAGTGTTTCTCAGTCCTTTGGCGGCTATATCCATGTTATGCGCGATGTACTCTTTATGCTCTTTGTCGCTGTTTGTATCTTGATGGGGCTGGTATATGTCAATCTGAATGCTTCGCTCGGTGTTTATCTGCGTGATGAATTTGCTGTTGCCGAAGCTGGCTATGGATTGCTGCTAAGTATGAATGCGCTGATGGTTGTGCTTTTTCAATTTGCAATAACACGACGTATTGAGAATCGCCCGCCATTGCTCGTTATGGCAGCAGGGATGTTGTTCTACGCCATCGGATTCGGCATGTATGGTTTTGTATCAACAACTACCATGTTTATTTTGGCTATGATTATTCTGACCATTGGAGAAATGCTTATTGCACCTGTTTCTCAAGCATTAGTGGCTACTTTTTCCCCAGAAAAAATGCGTGGACGTTATATGGCGGTCTTTGGTATCTCTTGGATGGTTCCCTTCGCTGTTGGTCCCTATCTGGCAGGGTTGATCATGGATAATATGGATTCTCGTATACTTTGGTATATTGTTGCCTTGGTAGGGATAATCGCTACATTCGGTTTCCTTTGGTTACATACAAAAATGAAAGAAACCGAGCCAGTTATCGAACTTGAAGCAACGATCTAGAACTCGAAAAGAAAATCGCATTCAAATATCTAAAAAAGGAACTAATATGAACCCCTTACTTACCCAATGCCCCGTTTGCAAAGACGAACTCACCATTACGCGTTTACACTGCTCTTCCTGTAATACTTCTATAGAAGGACGTTTTTACTCAGGTTCTTTTGGCAATCTCTCGAAAAAGCAAATGGAATTTGTCGAAGTTTTTGTTCGTAGCGAAGGAAAGATCAAACGCGTGGAGGAAGAGCTAAGTCTCTCTTATCCCACTATCCGTAACCGCCTGCACGAAGTGATCCGCGCAATGGGATATGAACCGGGTAAAGAGGAAAGTGTTGGTGGCGTAGATGAAGAAACCCGTCGCAGTATTCTTGAAGACCTCGATGCAGGGAAAATATCTGCAGAAGATGCCATGCGTATCTTAAATGGCGAGGAAGGCTAAGATGAAAAAAAACATATCGGTTGGCAAAACACCCCATGTAGAAATTGGCAAAATAGCCGGGACTTTGCGTATTACCGGCTGGGAGAATGATGAGATCCATGCTAAAACCAATGGAGGCTCCCTGCAATTTGTCGAAGCTGATAAAAAAGTGATTATCTCTTGCGATGATGACCTAACAATTTCTCTCCCCCATGCTGCAAAAATAAAAATAGCCGCTATAGCGGGCGATGCCACTTTTCGCACCATCAAGGATACGCTCATATTAGCAGAAATTGGAGGCGATCTAACTCTCCGAAATATAGGAGATGCAAAGATCAGCAAAATCGGTGGTGACTTTATAGCACGTCAGACAAAATCGCTAAATATCACTGCTGTAGGTGGCGATGCTTCTCTCCGCAATGTGGCTGGGGATGTGAATATTGCCAATATTGGCAACGACTTACATTTGCGCGATTTGCAGGGCAATCTTGATGCCGATGTCGGTGATGACGCGCTCTTATATATTTCTCCTCAAGAGGGCGCAAATTATCAGCTTAGTGCGGGCGATGATATTTTGCTTCGTCTGCCTCTTCATGCGGATGTGGAGATGAATCTCTCTGCGGGCAGTGATTTGAGCGTCAATATTCCTGATGTTGAAAAATCGGATGAGAACCCGCGCACTCTTAAACTTGGGCTTGCTACCGCTAAAGTGACATTTTCTGCAGGTGATGATCTGCGCGTGACCACAGAATCTGATCATTGGGGAGATTCTATGGCATCCTTCGGCATCCCGGACTTCCCTGATGATTTTGCCGATCGTATTACCAGTAAAGTAGAAGAAAAACTTAAACTGGCAGAAGAGAAAATATTCCAAGCTGAAAAAAGCATAAAAGGCTTTAATTTTTCGCCTGAAAATTGGGGCAAAAAAAGTAAAGGCTCGTCTCCGAAAAAGGTCTCTACAGATGAACGCCTGCTTATCCTCAAAATGCTGGAAGAAAAGAAGATCAGCGCAGCAGATGCAGAAAAGCTGCTTGCCGCATTGGAGGCCTAATGTCTGCTGAAGAGAAAATAGAAATTCTAAAAATGGTAGAAGAGGGCAAAATAACCGCCGAAGAAGCGGAAATACTTCTCAAAGCCCTCGAAGCGGATGATGCTGATTCTCAGGAAGATGTTTTTGAAACGGAGGCAGACCAAAATTTCACGAGCGAATCGGATGAAAATCTCAAGGGTATCGCGGATAAAGTCCGCGGTTTTTGGCAAATCCCATTGTGGGGCGGGATCATCATCACTGTCCTAAGCGGATTATGGATGCAGAACACCATGCAATCGAATCCTTTTGGGTTTTGGTTCTACTGTTCGTGGCTTCCTTTGATTATCGGTATCTTTGTGATCGTGCTGGCAGCCGGAAGCAATAAAATGCACTGGCTTTTTGTGAAGATCAAGCAAGCATCAGGCGAAAGCCCCGAAAATATCACTTTTGGTTTCCCACTCCCCTTGCGTTTTGCAGCCGGAATATTGCGTAATTTTGGACATATGATCCCTGGTACAGAAAAGATAGCAGGGGTAGACGAGATTTTGGAAGCACTTGCGGACACCCCCGTTGGTGATACTGCGTTGATCGTAGATGTGCATGAGGATGATGGGGAAGTAGTACAAGTTTTTGTAGGCTAAAGGAGAAGAGAAAATGATGGCAACAACTGAAGAGCGAATGAAAATATTGAAAATGATCAGCGAAGAGAAAATTACAGCAGAAGAGGGAGCGAGGCTTTTGGAAGCACTAAGTCAGCGAGATAAGGCTCCCGCGCCACTCCCCAAAGCGGGTGCGCCGCGCTGGTTACGTGTGCGCGTAACCGACATCAATAGCGGACGCTCAAAAGCAACGGTGCAAATTCCGCTTTCGCTGGTAGATTCCGGGATGAAAATTGGTGCGCATTTTGCTCCCGAAATTGGCGATATGGATATGACTGGCATCATGGAGGCTTTTCGCTCTGGTGTGAGTGGGAAAATTGTGGATGTTGTGGATGAAGAGGACGGCGAGCATGTAGAGATTTTTATTGAGTGATACTTGTTCGTTCTCATCTAACAGCCAAAGGGTTGTCCTAAGCTTAGGGCAACCCTTTGGCATTGGTGTCAAAGTTTTTAACATGACTAGTTTTGTGTTGTCACGCTACAAGCGTGACCTACGACGTGTATTATAATTTTTCTTATGAATTTCCGACGCTATTATATTCCAGGTTCAGCGGTATTTATCACTCAAGTTGTTCAAGACCGTGAACCAGTTTTCCATGATGCTGAAAAGGTGATTTTGTTGCGCAAAATCCTGCGCAATGTCAAAAAGCTACATCCATTTACCATGCTGGGATATGTTTTTCTTCCAGAACATTTCCACATGATTCTTCAACCAACAGGGGAAAGTAATTTTAGCGATATTATGCACTCGCTCAAACCAAACTTCACAAAGGAATATA
>ERZ890953.1368-NODE-1368-length-12382-cov-5.448852_pt1 | contig 12382 bp, 19 predicted proteins | sample MGYA00521264_ERZ890953 | MGnify/ENA primary metagenome ERZ890953 (study PRJEB32303, sample SAMEA104408629) | aquatic metagenome | biome: Brackish water; feature: Chemocline; material: water | place: Baltic Sea | collected 2014-10-26T21:54:00 | depth 200 m ... | reverse complement strand
GTAGCCAGGCAACGCCTGCGGTCCTTGCTCGAAAAGACGTGATCCTCCGACCAGAGGAACGAACCTTCGAGGATGCCTTTCTGCTTGGGCTCCTGCCCGGACTCGGACACGTCCCCCGCGCCACCAAGCTCATGCTCGGCCAGGGCGGCCTGGACATCCCGCTGAGCCCGCCACGCCTCCGGGGGATCGATCACCACCGCGCCGTCCTCGTCCCGCGTCAACCTCTCCAGGGAGACAGTGATCCCGAAGACGACCTCGTCGTTCGCGTGGTAGTCGAGCCTGACGCCGTCGCAGTCGTCTACGAGCCTGTTGATAGCCCGCTCACACAGAATCAAGCGTAGATCGAGCAGGATCGTGCTCTCGCTGCCATACCAAAAGACGACGTTCTGGGCCTGACTGGACCACAGTCCCTTCCTACCGCGCAGGAGGATGCGTCCGTCCGTCTTGTCCGCACGGGCTCGGATCAAGCACCGGGTCAGGAAGCGGTCCACACGCTCGTTGACGAGCAGCTCGAGGGCGTCAGAGACATTCATCGTCCGATCCTCTCGCGGACTTCGGCCCGCTGTTGTTCTGGCAGCAGATCGATCACCCAGTCCAGGTCGGGCCCGCCCAGGCAGTCCATGAGCAGATCCTTCGCCATGTCGAAGTCCACCCCTCTCGCCACCCGCAGCACCGCGCTCGAGCGAGCCAGGGTCATGGTGGGATGGGGGTCGGAGTAGATGCCCGCGCCGACGACCATGCAAGTGACAGGCTCGACGAAGATCAGCAGGTACGCCTGGTGCTCACGGAAACGTCGCTGAGCACGCATGAAAGGATCGTTCGCGACCATCACTCCCCCCGGCAGTCGAGCAGGTAGGTCTTGTCCACCCAATGGACCAGCAGCCAGCCCTTGTGGGCGCAGAGCGCCCCGCTGTAGTGCCTCTCACGGATGTACTCGGCCACGGCATACATATCGATCTCGCGACTGGTGAGCACGATGGAGACGTGTACGTCGTGGTAAGCCTCGGGCTTGCCGCCCAGTTCACCGTAGCTCTCGACGGTCGTCTCGAGCTGGTGGAAGACCATCTTGGTGGAGGTGAGTTCGCTCGCCTGGACCTCCCAGGTGCCGACCTTGAGGTGGTCGCTCCTCCGCAGCACGTCGATGACGCACTCACCGTCGTCGTTCCGGCCACGGTAGACGTTGATGCAGTTGTCGATGCTGTACTTGGCCACCATGACCAGATCGCCTGGCTCGAAGGTGGGCTCGGGAGCAGGCTCGCCCACCGTGAACACCGCCTGCATGGGCACCACCCAGGTAGTGCCGCTGCGCGAGACGACGGCGAGATCGCCATGGACTTCGCTCTTGGCCCGACCCGCGAAGCGCAGCTCGAGCAGTGACACATCAGCCAGATCGTCGTTCCAGCCGACCGTGCTCTCGCAGATGGCCTGGGCGTCGTCGCAGAGGCACACTCTGGAGCCGATGGGGATGGTGGGCATGGCTACTCCCCGATCCAGGTGAGCACGGTACGCGCCAGCCGCTTGATCAGCGGCGCGGGCGGGGGCGGCGCGGGCGCTCGCCAGGCCAGCAGGCGCTCCGCGACCGGGCGCTCGAGCTTGCGCGCCAGGGCCTTCTCGAAGGCGACCTGGGCCTCGGTCAGGTGTGCTCCATCAGGAGGGGGGCGCAGGCTGTCCAGGTCGATGATGAAGTTGTCCAGGGGGATGATGTCAGCGCGCACCTTCACCCACAGCTCCACCAGACACCACGGCTGCGCCGGATCGTACCAGACCTGGACGCGCCAGCGGTTGCCGGGCTCGTTCAGCAGGCCGAGCGTGATCCATCCTTCGTACTCGAGGTTCTTGGCCTTCTTCAGCCAGTCGAGGCTCATGTCGTCTTTCATACCCATGGTGTCTCCTGTGTCACGTTTCGTTACAGAGAGGTTCGAGCCAGCTTCACGGACTCGGCGTCGAAGGGGTCTTCGCTCAGCTTCTTCCAGGCGCGCAGCAGGGCCAGGGCCTCGTTTCGTTTCGAGTAGGCAAGCTCGTGATTTCGCCTGGCGTAAGCAAGCTCGTGATCATCATTCTCGACGCTGACCTCGAGCGCCGCGAGCGCCTGCTGCACCAGCGCCTGCTGGCGGCAGTAGGTCAGCTCGCGCTGCACCTCTCGCAGCAGCGTGTGATCGCGTAGCTGGAGAGTGAGAGCCGCGAGCATCCCGCGAGGATCGTCCTGGTCTTCAGGACGCAGCAGGATCTGGATGGCGGTGGCGAAGTCGGACATCATCGATCCTAGTCTCCGGTCAGCAGCGCGGCCTTGCGGCGCAGCTCGTCCAGACCCTCGAGCGGGTCGGGCACCTGATCGAACAGCACGAGCACGCCTGCGCGAGCCGGGCAGTCGGCGGGGCCTTCGACGGAGGTGGCCTCGTCCAGCGGGCCGACCTGGCGCTCGAGCACGACACAGCGGAGCTGGCTCTGCTCCTGGTCGAAGCGCACCAGGGGGCAGTAGAGGCAGTAGAGGACGCGGAGGGTGTGGTGGCGGGGAGAGGCGGTGGCGGTGGGGATGCGGCCAGCAGCCAGCAGCCGGCTCTCCAGGCTGACCTGTGGCGAGGACGAGGTATCGGCGGCGGGCGGTGCGCTGCGCGTGGGCTCGACCTCGTTGCGGAGATTCCACCTGTCGATGGCGTCAGTCCGGTTGTTCGATGTGCCGTATGACGCTCTACAGTTCGAACACGCGAACCACCAACCAGATGGACAGATACAGGGCAGCGGAGAGTCTTTGCAGCCGCAGACCTTGCATGGGGCGGTGGACTCGTCGATCTTCTCGTCCATCAGGACTCCTTCGGTGCCCAAGGGGCGCACCACGGGCAGGAAATATCGGCCACCAGGACGGCCTCGGTGAGCATCCGTTCGACCTTGATTTCTTCGGCTGCGCGCCCATCGATCACCCAGGGCCTCCACAGGCCGGGGTGTGCGGGCCCTGGGTCGTAGGACTGGAGGAAGATCACCCGCCTGACCGTCTCTCCCTCGAGCGCAGCCCAGAGCTGGCCGGCGCGGCGGCCTGGGAAGGGGAGCGGCAGATCGGTGTCGATCTCGGAGATCAGATCGAGCAGCTCACGCTTGTCGCGGAACGCGCCAGTGTCGCCAGCCCTGACCGTCTTGCCGTCCGACCGTCGCCAGACGTGCTCGGGTTGCACATAGCGCCACCACGGACGCTGTGGGTGCCGCCCGCGTGGCAGCGGGTGGAGGGCTCGGAGCTGGTCAGGCCATGATCGCATCAGGGGTCGGTCCTCTACTGACAGGTCCGTATCCACGCACGGTAGGGCAGTCAAGCAGACTTTCCCGAGAAATGATAGGCTCCTGAGCATGAACCGATCCCCACGCGCCATCCTCGGCCTGCCCGAGCACGCCTCCCTGCCCGAGTGCAAGCGCGCCTACCGTCGCCTGGTGACGCGGCTCCATCCCGACGTGAACCCCGACCCTCGCGCCCACGCCAGGTGCAACGAGGTGGTGGGTGCCTGGATGTACCTGTCCGGTCGCTGGAACCAGCCGAGCGTCTCGAGCGCCGCGCCCCCCCCCTCCAGCTACTACCCGCGCACCAGCACGGCCATGGCCAGGCCCATGAGCAGCTACACGCCAGCCCCGACCCAGGTCGTGCGCCGTCGCACCCCCGTCTCGGAGCACTACTGGCGCGAACAGGCCGAGCTGGAGGCCATGTATAGCCACCTGGGTCGCTGGGGCCGGGACGGGATGCTGCACTACAGCCTGCACGATCTGCGGCGCTGGTAAGCGAATCCGCTTGTTTGCGTGCGGTATCCTCCGTAGGAAGCCTTTTTTCGCTGTACGAGGGCTTCCATCTGCGCGAGACATGGGCTACCATTCCAGTGCATCCCTGGAGAAGCCAGGGGTCTACACCCACCGAAGGAGTCTTCCATGCCCCCCGGAAACCTGCGCGCCCGTCACCTCGTCCCCAGCACCGTCCTCTCCGCAGCCGGTGCGGCCCCCCTCCAGGCCCTGACCTGTCTGGTCGCCGTCCTGCCCAACGCTGGTGGAGTCTCCGACATCGCCCTGGTCGTGGACAAGAAGTTCACCATCCTCGACTGTGTCGCGAGCCAGGGAGCCATCGCTGCCGGTGGTGCCGCCATCGTCGCGCTCTCCACGACCGCAGCCAAGGCCAACCCCATCACCAACGACATGGACATCGGCACCGCCGCCGCCGCTGGCGCGACCGCCCGCGCCACGACGGTCAACGCACCCCTGGCCGTGATCGCCGCAGGTGGTACGCTCTACATCTACCGGACCTTCAACACCAACAACGGCTGTCGCGTCATCATCACCGGCATCTACACCGCGTAAGCCAAGGAGGCTCCTATGAACGTCCAAGGACGCCACATGGCAGATGAAGCTGGCGGAACCGCTGCTGGCAACATCTCCGTGATCGGCAAGACCGGAATCGTCATCGATCTCATCGACGCCGTGACCGACACCGACACCGATGTCGTGCTCGATGCCGACTTCGAGATCCTCGATGTGATCTGCATCAAGCTGGCCGCCAATGGCGACGGCGACGACAAGCTCCAGGTCAAGGATGGCAGCGACAACGCCATCACCGACGACATGGTGACGGGCGGACTCGGTGCTGCCGGGCGCATCAAGCGCGCCGCCAACATCATCCCGACCTACGGCTCTCTCTCCAAGGGTGCCACCCTGCGCTTCACCCAGAAGAAGAACGCTGGCAACAACGCTGTCCGCGTCGTCGTGATCGGCGTCAAGAGCTAGCCCCATCGACTCCATCCTGGGCGGCCCGGTGATATTCGGGTCGCCCATGTGACCATCCTCATTCCCCCCAGGGAACGTCCATGAACCTCCGCAATCGCCATCTGGTCCCTGGGACCCTCTCCGCTGCTGCCTTCCTGGCCAGCACGTTCACCGAGGCCCTGGTGGACAGCCTGTTCGTCCCAGGTGCCATCAACGGGTCGAAGGTCAAGGAATCCACGCTGCCCCAGACGACCTGGGACGCCGAGGCCCTGGGCCGCGCCTCCGACATGATCATGGACGCCAGTGCGCCCTCGACCACCGCTGGTCTTGGCATGGTGGTCGGCACGGCCACCGAGGCCCAGGTCACCGCTCCCGGTGGCACGCTCACCGCCGTGATCACCACGGGCGGCGAGGTCTACAACCACCTGGGTGTCCACTCCACCGTGACTGGCGGGCAGACCATCACCGGCTTCGCCATCCCCGTCGCGGGTGGCTTCGGCGTGATCGACGTGGTGGTCGTGGACTCCACTGGCGCTGTGCAGCGCCGCGCTGGCACCGCTGGTGCCGTCCCGGTCGCCCCGGCCCTGACCACGGGCGACGTGCCCCTGGCGAGCGTGCTGCTCACCCAGGGCGTCGACGTCTCCGTCGAGGCCGGCAACATCACCGATCTGCGCTCGCGCACCGCCATCGTGCCCAGCAAGATCGGGCTCCCGTCCGCAGAGATCATGGTGGGCGACAACTCGGGCCGCGCCAACCCGGTCGCCGTGACCGGCGACATCGATCTGCTGAACACGGGCGACGTGACCATCACCACCAACTTCTCCATCCCCGTCAACCTGTACGGGCCATGGGCGGTGGACGGTGACGGCACCTACACCAACGGTGGCGGCCTGGTGGGCACCGAGCCCAACCTGATCCCCGCCGACTACGCCTTCGTCTACGACTTCGGCACCACCTCCTTCGCGCCCCTCGCCACCAGCGACAGCCTGGGCGACTTCACCCTCGCCTATCAGCTCCTGCCCGACTTCGGTGTCGCGGAAGCCAACGACGCCTTCTACCTGGGCTTCACCGTCCCGGTCTGCGAGATCGGCTTCGACCTGAGCACCCCAGCTACCTGGGGTGGCGCAGGTATGGTCTACGAATACTGGGACGGCGCGGCCTGGTCGGCGCTGACCATCGGTGGAGTCGGAGCCGAAGGCTACGACAACACCGAGACAGCCACCTTCACGGGACTACAGTCGCTCCGTCGATCCGGCGCGATCACCTTCGAGCCGCCCACCGACTGGGCCGAGAACGTGGTGAACGCCCAGAACGCCTACTGGGTCCGTGGTCGCGTGACCGCCGCCAACCTCACACAGAGCCCGGTGTGCAACGGCACGGTCCCGGTCAAGGTGCTCAGCGTCCAGGGCACCCTGCTGCCGCACGGTATCTCCCTGAACAACCTCATCTTCAACAACGGCAACGCGACCCTTCACGCTGCCCCTGTGGTCGTGGTCGCCTACGACAGCTCGACCGGAGAGCACCGCAAGTTCTCGTGGAACGCCAGCACTCGCAAGAACCGCAAGACCATGACGACCTGGCCTCTGTCTCGGACGACCAGCCGCCTCCACTGGTTCGTGATCCGAGAGGCCGGGGCCAACGAGCCCTCCAACGTCTCCCTCGAGATCGAAGGGACCTACAGGTAGTCCTGCCAGAACGCGGTCGTGACGACGCGGTCCACGTCGTCGTAGCAGACCACCAGCTCGCGCTGTCCCATGCGTAGCACGAGCTGGTCGCCTTCGCGTCGGATCACCCTCGGTTCCTTGCCGGTCACTACACGCATGACCAGCGGTGGATGGATACCCCTCTCCGCGCAGCGCCGCAGGGCGTGCCTGGTGAAGTAGATGCGCCTCACCACGAGCGAGCCAGCGCCCCAGGCAGGGACAGCAGATCGATCCAGAACCAGGGAAGGCGCTCGAGCATCTACTGCTCTCCGCGCCAGAAGGCGGGGATGCTGTGCCGCTTGCGGTAGGCGCGCACGTTCTCGCTGGTCACGCCCGCCAGCTTGGCGATCTCGGTGTCGCAGATGACGCCCACCTCGCTCAGCCAGGGATCGAGCTTGCTCTGTCGCTTGGAGCGGACGGTCTTGGGAGGGGTGTCGGCGGTCTTGCTCCGCTCGGGCCGGGCCTTGGGCTCGGTGGAGGGCTCCGGATCGAGGACGGGAGCAGCGGGGGGCTCGGGGATGTCGGGCTGGGGCGGGTGGGCCTCTCGAAGCTGCTTCAGCTCGTCCATGCAGACCACCATCTTGTCCTGAGCCTCGTTGGCCTGCTCCCTGGCGAGGCCAGTCTGGCGACGGGACTCCAGCAGCTCACCTCTCAGCCACTCGATGGTGGCCTCGGAGCTGGACAGATCGTTCTGCACCTCGTTCAGTTCGTGCTTCAGATTGTCCAGACGCAGCAGCTCTGCGTCGTCCGCGCCGGCCTGCGCGCCCAGCTCCACGGCCTGCTGATCGTCGGGAGCCTGGTGTCTCCCGCCCTCGCCGTCGCGCAGGGAGCAGTGGAAGCTCATGGAGCCCATGACGATGAGGGAGGTTGGCCCCACGACCTTCACGGACTCCGGGTACTTCTTGGCGACGTACTCGGTCAGCCAGCGGGCGTAGACCTCCTGGTAGGCGTTCTCGGGTTCACAGTGGACTCGGATGCTGATCATGGTTCACTCCTCGGGTTGGTCAGTCGGTTCGACTGGTTGTTGGTCGGTCGGGTTGGTTGGTGGGTCGCAGTCTTCGTCTGGATAGTATTTTTGTATCCTTTGGGCTGTCCTGTACTTGCGAACAGTGCTCACGGACAAGCCAGAGAGCTTCGCGATCTCATCGTCTGGGACTGTCCCGAGCATGTGGATGTAGGGATCGATGCGTCTTCTGTAGATCTTCTTTTTCAGCGGCACTCGTTGGAGGCCGAGACGACCACGATAATCAAACACTGTCTTCATCGAAACCCCAGCGAGTTCGGCTACTTCCTCGTCTGGTAGCACCCCGAGCTTGTCTTTGTATCGATCCAGCTTGCTCGGCCTACCCATTCTCATATTTCTGTGATCGATGTAGTGTTGATGTTCAGGACCGAGCAAGGAATAACTCACGTTCGCCGTTCCATTCACGGTCATCGAAAGGCCGTCCTCTCCGATCTCTACGGAGTTTGGAAACTTCTTTGTGATCTCGGACAAGAACCAATGCACGAACGCCGTCTCGGCAAACCCATCTGCATCAAATCTCGCAACAATGGATAGGTTACCAATCATGGTTGCACCTCTCGTCTATTCGACCCGGTTGTCTTCGCCTCCGTTTTCTTGATCTCTTCAACGCTTTCAATTCCATCAGACCCCCTTCTTGCAGGGCTTCCAGTTCTTCTTCCGCTCTTTTCTTCTTGTCTTCAGCTCTCCACAACTTTCTCTGATATCGTTGAATCAACGCTGAATTAGAGTGGCTCACGACTGATCCGCCGTCCCACGCGACCGGGTCGCGTGCTCTGCTTCGCTCCGCTCCGCTTTCCAGGCGCAGACGTGCCCGGCCAGGTTGTCGCGGTCCTCGTCGGTGGTGCGGCCTTGGTGGGCCAGTTCCCACAACTTGCTGACCCCCATGCTGTGTTGAATGCCGAAAGACTGCCGGGACCACGGACCTACACGATCACTGAAACACTTGTGGACATGGGCGCTCCACAGCCCCAGGACGTGCATGAAGCCCAGGCGGGTGTCCAGACGAGGGCGCAGGCTGGAGCCGTCTCCGCACTCGTAGTAGTCGTCCTCGTCGTCGAACAGCACCAGGACGCGCTCAGGATGGATGGCGGGGTCGTTGACGACGATCCCCTCCAGTTCGGTGTCCAGGTCGAACACGGGCAAGCCCAAGGCCAGCTCGAGCACGGGCAGATCGGTGTCGGGTCGCTTGCGGGTCATGGTCAGGTTCCCTTGGTGGATCGGTTGTCGATCACGATGATGAGGGGCTCGTGGGGCTCGTCCACGGGCACACCCCAGGACAGGGTGCCTCCCCTGGCCTTCACGATGGCCTCCACACCCCTGTCCAGGCTCTCTCGCCACGCTGCCCGACCCTCGGCGTCGGCCTCGGCCTGGGTGGCGTAGCGACCCACCGACACCAGCTCGAAGCCGGTGCCCAGGAAGGCCAGCCAGGGCTTGTCGTGGGTGAAGCGGCGCTCGGGCCGATGCTCGATGCCCAGGGCGTCGTACTCGCACTCGAGGTAGGCGCACAGGTTACGAGCGAGGCTGTCCATGTTGTCCCGCCTGGTGGTCTGGTACACGCCGTTGGTCGGGATCACGTCCCAGGCGTTCTGCTCTCGCAGCTCAGCGAGCTGCTCGCCGTTCAGGCGCAGCCGCCAGCTCTCGGGCTGGTGCTGCTCACCCTCGTGCCGGATGGTGATGGTGGTGTGACGACTGTCCAGGCGCATGATCCCGGCGTCGTAGACGGCCTTGTCGTTACCCACCACGTCAGGAGCCAGGATGCGCCAGTCGGTCCTGGCTCGCTCGCAAGCCCGCATGGTCCCGCCGTGCCAGTCGCAGTAGCAGGCTTGGACGACGGTCCTGGCCGTACCAGGAGCCGTCAACCTGATGTTGGCTCCTGGCTCGATGCAGCGCACCGGATCTTCGCCGTGGTGATGGATGTACGCCTGGCAGCGAGCGACCGCAGGGTGTGTGGCGGGCCGACTCATGCCGACACCCCCACCGCCGACAACACGGCGAGCATGGGGACACACGGGCGAGTACGCAGCGCGAGGCGATGCTGGCGTTCGACCTCCCAGCCGTACATCCACGCGGCCTGCATCCACGATCCGGTCCAGTAGACCTCCGGGCAGAGCGGCCATGCCGACTTGCCCTCCTGGTGGTCGCGCCGGCCTGCGGCGAAGGCGAGCGGGTGGCGTTGACGAGCACACTCGTTGTCTCGGTGGTGGCGATCCATCATGCGACCTTCCGAAGGGCGTCCGCCAGGGCGTAGCGGTCGTAGCTGTTGATGGCGCGAGCCGGGTGATGGCTCGTGGCGCGCTCGAGCAGGCCCATCACCCACTTCTTCTGCGCCTGGGTGCAGCCGCCGAGTCGGGCCAAGGTGAGCGCCGCGAATACGAAGCTCAGGTCGTCCTCCAGGTCCACCCGATAGTTGGGCGTGGAGCCACCAGAGCTGCACATCCAGTTGAGTACCGCCTTGTTGTACTTCACGCACACCCGATCCAGGGTGCGATCCCCGCAGACGTGGGTGAGGGACACCCCCCTGGCCAGGGTGATGATCGGCATGATGGAGAGCCAGGCGTGCGAGGGTCGGTCGGTGGTCTGGTTGTTGGTCGGTTCGTCCACGATCTACTCCAGATCGATGAAGGTGAGCGCCTCGGCCATGTCGGACTTGGTGGCGGTCTTGCGACCGGCCAGGACGGCGATGGCGCGGGAGACACGAGAGAGCACGATCTCGCTCCAGGGGCGAGCACTGAGAGCCCGACGCTCGTCGTCGGTGAGATTCATGTTCTCGAGCATCAGGATGGCCTGGGCGCGGGTGACACGAGCCCGGATCTCCGCGCTGGACTCGCCCAGCTTGGCCTTGTCGAGCGCGGCCATGCTCATGGGCTCCAGCTCCACCTTGATCGGGAGCTGGCGAATCATGGGCTTCGCCCGCCCCAGGTAGCGGTCGATGCTGGACTGCTGGCAGCGACAGCTTCGCCTGGCGTGCCCCCTGTACCCGCAGGGGCAGGGGTTCATGGCCGCGATCAGCAGGAAGGTGGAGGGGATCACGGTGCGACCGCTGGAGCGGTTCAGCACGATCTCGCCGTCGTACATGGGCCCGCGCAGCAGCTCGAGCACGTCGCGACGGAACTCGGGCAGCTCGTCGAGGAACAGCACCCCACCGTGGGCCAGGCTGGCCTCGCCAGGGTGCAGGCGAGCGGACCCGATCATGCCCGCCGTGCTGATGCTGTGGTGTGGGGCTCGGAAGGGCCGCTTCGTCTGCTCCAGAGATCCGGGGAGCAGCAGGCCCGCCGCGTCGTGGATGGTGGCCACCTCGAGCAGCACGTCGTCGTCGGCCTGGGGCAGGATGCTCGGCATCCGCGCCGCCAGCATGGTCTTCCCGCTGCCGGGAGCGCCCACGAGCAGCAGCCCGTAGTCGAGCACGGCGGCCAACTCCATGGCCTTCTTGGCCATCTTCTGGCCTCGCACGTCCGCCATGTCCAGCGGATGGCGGTCGGTCCCGAAGGTCGGGAGGGCCGGGACGGCGTCTCCTTGCCTGCGCTCGTTCAGGTAGGACACCACGCTCACCAGCGACCGGAAGCCCATGGTCCCCGCGACGTTGTTGGCCGGGAGCAGGAGCTTCTGATCGCCCTGGTTCGCCTGGACGGCCATGGCGACGGTGCCGCGCACGGGGCGCAGATCGCCCGCCAAGGACAGCTCACCCACCGCAGCCAGCCCGTGCAGCTTGGCGACGGGGATCTCGCCCATGGCCTCGAGCAGCGCCAGGGCGATGGGCAAGTCGAGGCCGGCACCGTCCTTGGAGAGATCGAGCGGATGGACACTGATCACCACCCGCTTGCGCGGCCACTCGTAGCCGCTGGACTGGAAAGCGGAGCGCACTCGCTCCGCGACCTCGCGCACAGAGCTGGCCGACAGGCCGACGATGGTGACAGAGGGGAGCCGGTCGATCAGCTCGCACTCGATGGTGACGGGGACGGCGGTGACGCCTTTCAGGACGTAGCTGGAGACGACGGTGGTCATGGGTTGCTCCGGGTAGGGGTGGCGACAGGCGAGCACAGGCTCACTTCACCAGGGTGGTTCTACGGTTGAGCGCCTCGATCACGCGGGCCATCAGGGCTCGCTTGCCCTGGGCGTTGGTCCGCATGTAGGCGATGCGGAGGGGCTCGAGCCCCTCGAGCAGTTCGTCGTGATCCTTGGCCTTCTTGTGGGCGCTGAGCGCGGTCTTGCGATCCTTGGCGTCGTACTCGCGGGCCTGCCAGAAGGCGCGGTCGCCCATGGCCAGGCCGCGGTCGCCGGTCCACTTCGGGGTGCCGTACATGGTGTACTTCGCGTCCTCCCCACCGTCGACGCAGACATGCTCCACATCGTAGACGCCGCCGATCACACCGCTGGTCCCCGCCTTGCCCTCGAACCACAGGGCGTCGGACTCGAGCTGCTGGGGACAGCCGGTGGCGGGCTCGAAGGGGAGCCACAGGCCCGCGAGCTTGTCGTCGCGGTTCACGCGCACACCCAGGTAGGTCCAGCGGGTGGTGACGCGGGTGGACTCGGTGGTGATGGGCTGGTCGGTCATGGCTATATTCCTCGGTTGGAGCGGCGAGGATCTCCTCGCAGCCGTTGAGCGTCGTCGTAGGCGTTGGCCAGGTGCAGGCCGGGGCTGTTCCCGGTGGACCCCTGGGCGGTCCAGAGCAGCGGAGCCGAGTCGGCGTCCAGCAGCGCAGCGAAGGTCGCGTGAGCCGTCAGCTCCCGCGTGAGCCGGTCCAGGGCGTCCTCCAGGGGCTGGCAGAGGGCGCAGCCCTCGGACGCCTTGCTGTCGCTCACGCTGCCTGGAGACGAGCCGCAGCGCGGGCAGAGGCAGGCCACCACCAGGCTGTTGGTGGGGGCGGTGCCCAGCAGTTCGCCCAGCTCGATCAGGAAGTCTCCCCAGGAGCGGATGGTGCGGTCGGTG
>ERZ890953.1367-NODE-1367-length-12384-cov-6.543434_pt1 | contig 12384 bp, 9 predicted proteins | sample MGYA00521264_ERZ890953 | MGnify/ENA primary metagenome ERZ890953 (study PRJEB32303, sample SAMEA104408629) | aquatic metagenome | biome: Brackish water; feature: Chemocline; material: water | place: Baltic Sea | collected 2014-10-26T21:54:00 | depth 200 m ... | reverse complement strand
GCGCCTGGACGGGCGGCGGGGCCAGCTGCTGCTGCGGGCCCACGGCGGGCTCGGCTTGGGCCCCACCCACGCCCTGTACTACGGCCGCGAGGCCTACCGCACCACCGCCAGCAGCACCCTGCTCGAGGAGGTCTACGTGACCCACGAGCTGGCCACGGGGCTCTCGAGCCACGCGGGCCTGTCCGTCGGCTACGGCATCACCCCCAGCCTCGAGGTCGAGGCTGGGGCCTCCCGCGAGGGCGGGCGCTACGCGGTGGACGCGCGCTACGTCTTCCTGCCCGACGGGGACGAGGCCGATCGGCAGATCACCGACGATCCCCAGGGGACCCCGCAGGTGTACCTGGGGGTGCGCTGGGCGCCCTTGCCCGCCAGCCCCCTGCGGCCGGTGGGCGGCCTCGGTGTGGCCTGGTGGTTCGGCCACACCCTGGGCGACGACGATCTGCCCACGGGCGACATGCCCGCCTTCACCGCCCCGCTGCTCACCTCCCTGCGGGCCCTCGCCGGCGCCGAGCTCCGGCTCATGCCTGGCCTGGACGCCGTGCTGATGGTCCCGATCCACCTGATCGTCGCGGGGCAGGATCCCGCCCTCTACGACGACATGCGCATCGACGGGCCTGACTACGGGCTGTCGGACAAGCGCGAGGCCACGCGGCCCTTCCCGCTGGCTGGCGGGCTGCAGCTGGGTGTACAGGCCCGCCTGGGCGGCCGCGGCGTCAAGGTCGGGGGCCCACAGGTCTACGACGAGGAGCTGGACGAGCTGGAGTAGCGGCTAGCGCTTCCAAGGGAAGCCGCGCTTGGGCTCGGCTTGGGGCTCCTGAGCCTCGGGTAGGCGGGTGGGTTCCTGGCTCAGGCTGGGATCCCGGCTAACCCCCAGGGACGGGCCGAAGGCCTTGGGGTTGCGGAGGTAGCGCTGGGCGTCCTCGTAGAGGATCTGCTTGGCCTCGAACATGGCCTGCAGGGCGCGGTCCATGGTGACCGAGCCGTCCTTGCGCCCCGCCTCCATCAGCCCGTGGGCCTGGTGCATCTTGTTCTCGCGGATGAGGGTGCGGATGCCGGTGGTGGCGATCATCACCTCGAAGGCCGCGATTCGGCCCTGGCCGTCCGCCCGGCTCAGCAGGCGCTGGGACACCACCCCCAGCAAGGAGGCGGCCATCTGGCTGCGCACCTGAGACTGCTGGTGGGGGGGGAAGGAGTCCACGATGCGGTCGATGGCCTGCACCGCGTCGTTGGTGTGCAGGGTGGACATCACCAGGTGGCCGGTCTCCGCGGCGGTGAGGGCCGCGGACATGGTCTCGGCGTCCCGCATCTCACCCACCAGGATGACGTCGGGGTCCTGGCGCAGGATGTACTTGAGGGCGGCGGCGAAGCTCTTGGAGTCGGCGTGGATCTCCCGCTGGTCCACCGTGGCTCGACGGCTGCGGTGTACGTACTCGATGGGGTCTTCGATGGTGATCATGCGGCAGTTGCGCGAGCGGTTGATGCGGTCCACCAGGCAGGCCAGGGTGGTGGACTTGCCCGAGCCGGTGGGCCCCACCACCAGCAGCAGGCCGTGGGGCTTGTCGCCCAGCTCCAGCACCACCTCGGGGATACCCAGGGCGTGGGCGTCGGGAACCTGCTCGGGGATGGCGCGCAGGGCGGCCGCCATGCGACCCCGCTGGAAGTAGGCGTTCACCCTGAAGCGACGGCCGTCGTCCAGCCCCAGGGCGAAGTCCACCTCGCGCTCGAGCTCGTAGACCTCCCGCTGGCGGGCGTTCATGATGGAGTGCAGCAGCATGCGCATGTCGGCGTCGCTGAGTTGGTGATCGCCCAGCTTGCGCAGCTTGCCCACGATGCGGACGATGGCAGGGCGGCCGGCCGCCAGGTGCAGGTCCGAGGCCCCCAGCTCCATGGCGCGCCCCAGCAGAAGCTTGAGGTCGATGCCCTTGGTCGTGCCGCCGTCCTGTGCCCGGGAGGCTTGGCCGCCGGTGGTCATGCCCTTGGTCCAGAGGATGAACTCTTCGGGGTTGGAGGCGAAGGCGACGCCGGTGTCGAAGGAGATGGTGCCGGTGCGGTGCAGGTCCAGCAGCGACTCGTTGAAGGTGATCATGCCCGGCGCGGTGCTGCTGCGCACCACGTCCATCAGATCGTTCACCCGCTGCTCCCGTAGCAGCCGCCGGGTGGCGGGGGTGTTGACCAACATCTCCACCGCGGGCACCCGGCCCAGGCCGTCAACCCGTGGAAGCAGGCGCTGGCAGAGGATGGCCTTGAGCGCGATGCTGAGATCCAGGGCGGCCTGCTGGCGCTGGTGCTCGGGGAAGTAGGCCAGGATCCGCTGCAGGGTCTGGCTGGCGTCCACGGTGTGCAGAGAGGTGAGCACCAGGTGCCCGGTGAGCGCCGCCGAGATGGCCACCTGCATGGTCTCGGCGTCCCGCAGCTCACCGATCAGGATGACGTCGGGGCTCTGGCGCACCACCTGGCGCAGGGCGTGGTGGAAGCTGGCGGTGTCGGAGCCCACCTCGCGCTGGCTCACACGCCCCATGCGGTCCTGGTGTACGAACTCGATTGGGTCTTCGATGGTGACCACATGCACCGGGCGTGTGCTGTTGATGTGGTGGATCATCGCCGCCATGGTGGTGGACTTGCCGGAGCCGGTGGCGCCGGTGACCAACACCAGGCCGCGCAGGGGGTCGAAGAGCTTGGGCAGCATGACGGGCAGCCCGAGCTCGGTGAAGTCCAGATCCCCCGGCGGCAAGGCGCGGATCACCGCGGCAAGCACACCCTGCTGCCGGCTCATGTTCACCCGGAAGCGTTGGGCCTGGTCCAACGTGAAGCCCACATCCATGTCCCCACGCTCGTCCAGTTGGGCTCGCTGGGGTGGGGTCAGGAAGAGATCCGCCAGCGCATGCATTCGCTCGCGCGTGCTCTCCGGGAGGTCCAGCGGGACGATCTGCCCATGGACGCGGAGGGTAGGGGCTTTCCCTTCACAGAGGAAGAGGTCCGACGCCCGGTACGCCGCCATGGAGCGGAGCAGGTCGTGGATGGGGGAGCGTTGGGGATGTTCCTGCATTCCCGAATCCTATCTCATGTGCCCACCGTTCGGGCCGATAGGCCCTCCGAGTCCGGACCGCCTGCTATGATGGCGGCACCGCTGAGAGGTGTGAACTGCAGTGTGCTTCCATCCGGGATCTCCGGCGCCTGGCTCCGCTGTGGTGCCTGATCCCGGCTGTCGCCTGCACGGATCATGGTGGGCTGGGTAGCACCCCCTTGGACGTTCCCGCCCCGATGGCGATGGTGACCGTCCGGGGAGCGGTGGCCCCCGCACCGGAAGACCTGCCTTCCGATGGTGTGCTGCAGCTGGCCTATGCCCCTGGAGCCACCGAGCTGGATCAGGCCTCCTGGCCCCCACTTGTGGACCACCTGGTGCGCCGGCTGGGGATCATGATCGAGCCGGTGCCCTACGACAGCTACGCCGAGATCGTCGCGGCGGTGGTGCGCCACGACGGCGACCTGGCTCTGCTGGCGCCCCTGTCCTACGTGCTGGCCAAAGAAGACGAGCCTGGGCTCACACCCCTGGTGCAGACCCTGAGCGAGGGCAAGACCTCCTACTCGGCCTACCTCTTCGTGGAGCGGGACTCGCCCTACCGCAGCCTCCAGGATCTGCAGGGCGCGCGGGTGGCCTTCGTAGACGAGCGATCCACCTCGGGCTTCCTGTTCCCCTACGCTCAGCTGCTGGACGCTGGCCTGGATCCAGAGCGGGATCTGGCGCAGGCTCTGTTCTTGGGGGACCACGTCAGCGCGCTTCGGGCCGTGGCCGAGGGGCGAGCGGACGCCGCCGCGAGCTACGCGGACGTGCTGGACTGGGCGGGTGAGGTCGCCATGGAAGAGGGCTGGGAGATGCCAGAGTTCAGGTTGCTGGGAAACGCGGGGCGCATCCCCATGGACACCCTCTGCGCGGGGCCGGCGGTGGGTGAGAGCGTCAAGCGCACCCTCCGGGACGAGCTGCTGCGCACCAACACCACCACGGCTGCTGGGCGCGCCTTTTTTGCGAGCTCGGGCCGCATCGTGGGCTGGGCCCCAGCGAGCGACGACAACTACGACGGCGTTCGCCAGGTGCTTCAGCGGGTGGACGCCCACCGCCAGGCCACGCCGTGAGCTGGGTCCGGCGACTGGGCTTGAGCAGCCGCCTGGCGCTGGTCATCGCGGCCCTGGCGCTGGTGGCCCTCGGTACCGCCAGCTGGCTGTTGGTTCGGCTGTCCACCAACCTGGCCATGCAAGCACAGCGCGAGCAGGGGGGAGCGCTGCTGCAGTCCCTTGCGCCCAGCTGCGCCAGGGCCCTGGCGGTCAACGACCTGGCCCGGCTGGATGATCTACTGGCCGAGACCGTCCTCGAGGTGCGCCCTTCCTGGACGCGCATTCTATATGTCGAGGCTTACGACGCCTCGGGCAGGCCCCTGCTGCGGGCCGGGGATGGTGGCGACCTGGCGCGCGGCGCCGATCGGCTGCTGGACCCGTCCTTCCTCGACTGCGCCCTGCGCACCGATGCGGCCTGCTGGCAGCACGCCCATGACCCCGGGGGTGCGAGCCTGCTGTTCCTGTCCACTCCCGCCAACTCGGGGCTGCGCTGGGGCACCCTGGTGGCAGCCCTCGATCTACAGGCCTTCGAGGGCTCGAGCCAGCAGTGGGCCAGAAAGGCGCTGGCGTTCATCGTGGTCCTGGCCATGGCGCTGTATTTGATCACCTGGTTCGGCCTGTCCCGCATGGTCATCGCGCCCTTGAGCCGCCTGGCCCACGCGGCCCAGCGTATGGCCGGTGGCGACCTGGGGGTGCGGGTGCAGCTCGAGCGCTCCGACGAGCTCGGACAGCTGGGCAGCGTCTTCGACAGCATGGCCGAGCGCCTGCAGGCCCACACCGCGGAGCTCGAGCACAAGGTGGCCGAGCGCAGCGCCCGCATCCGGCGTCAGAACGAGGAGCTGGAGCGGGTCAACGCCAACCTGGCTGGCATAAACGCGCAGCTGGAGCGGCTGGCCACCACCGACGCACTCACAGGCTTGCACAATCGGCGCTACCTGCAGCAAGCGCTCGAGTTCGAGATCGCCCGCGGGCAGCGCGCCGAGCACCCCTTCTGTCTGCTGATGATGGACATCGACCACTTCAAGCGGGTGAACGACACCTACGGGCACGCCGTGGGGGATCGGGTGCTGGTACAGGTCGCGACGGTGCTCCAGGAGAACCTGCGCAACATCGACCTTCGGGCCCGCTGGGGCGGCGAAGAGTTCGTGGCGCTGCTGCTGGACAGCCAGCGCGATGCGGGCCTGCAGACCGCAGAGAAGATCCGGGCGGTGCTGGAGCAGACAGAGATCCACGCGGGCCTGGACGAGCCGGTGAGGGTCACCATCAGCATCGGCGTGGCCTGCTCACCCGCCGACGGGGTCGAGGAGCACAAGCTCTTCGCCCACGCCGACGCGGCGCTGTACCGCGCCAAGGAGGGCGGGCGGAACCGGGTGGAGGGCTGAGCGTCTCGTCCTACAGGCTGCCCGTGGCATGCCGCAGCTTGTCGTGGGCGTACGCGGCGTCGGCCTTGGCCAGGGTGAGCCGGACCCTGGCCTCGGCGACGCCACCGTGGGCGGTCTGCAGGTCGAGCATGGTGGCCGCGCCTTCCTTCAGGCGCGCCTCGGCGGCCTCGACGGCCTCTTCAGCGAGACGCAGAGCTGTCTCTCGCTCGGTAAGGCTGGCCATGGAGGCCGACAGCTCGCCGTGGATGCGGATGATCTCGAGCTTGGCTTGGTCCTGGATCAGGCGCTTGGCCGCACTGGCCATCTCCACCTGGGCCTGAGCCTGGTCCACCTTGGCCATCACCGCGCCGCCCTGGACGATGGGGACCGTCAGCCCCAGCATCACGTTCCAGTTGATGTCGTCGTAGATCATGGGCGCGGGGTCGAGCCCGAAGACCTTGCCTGAGACACCCAGCACGGGCATCGCGGCGCCACGTTCGGCCTTGACCACGGACTGGGCGGCTTCGACACGGGTGTCGGCCAGCTGGAGATCTGGCCGGTCCAGGTGGGCGGTGGCTTCGCTCAGGCTGGGCACCACGGTGGGGACCGTGAAGGGATCAGCGCTGGCGGCGGCGCCGGTCAACAGACTCAGAGCTGCGTCTGCAGCGCTACTGGCCGCTTCGGATCGGGCCACGGTGGCGCGGGCGGTGGCCACCGCACCTTGGGCTTGCAGCATCTGGTCCTGGGTGGCCACCCCATTTTCAACCAGGGTCTGGGCCAACTGGGCGATGTGCGTTGCGAGCTGTTCCGCGTCGCGAGCGTCGGCCAGCAAGGCCTGGTGGCGGGCGGAGGCGTGCCACGCTTCGACCACATAGGCCTCGAGCTCGAACAACTCCGCATCCCCTGGCCTTCGGCGAGGGTCGCCCCCTGCTGGGCGGCCCGACGCCACAGGTAGGCCTGGGGCGCCACAATGGCTTGCTGGGCCTCGAACTGCCACTGCCATTGGTGCGAGGGCATCACGATCGGCTCTTCGAAGCCGTCGCACATGTCGGGCGTCACAGGGTTTCCCCCAGCCTGCAGTGCCTTGTACATGGCGTAGCAGATGCTCAGCTCCACCTCATTTTGCCAGACCGAACCACCGGCTGCGCTGACCGAGGGCAGCATGTGCGCCGTGGCCTGGCGCACCTTGGCCTGGGACTCGGCGATGCGCGCGTCGGCCAGCGACGCCACCGGGGAGGTCTGGGCCGCGGCATCCACGGCTTGGTCGAGGCTCATGGAGAGGGCAGGGGAGAGGAACAAAAGGACGATGGGGTGCATCAGGCACTCCTCTTGCGGAAGCGGAACACGGCCAGGGACAGCAGCACGAAGGCGATGATGCCGAGGATGATGGCGTCTTTGTACAGGATCTCGAGGCCGATGCCCTTGAGGAATGCCCCGCGGATCATCACCGCGAAGTAGGTCAGGGGCATGAAGTCCGAGATGTGGCGTGCCCAGGGCTCCATGTTGGCGATGGGGTACATCAGGCCGCCAAGGAGGATGTTGGGCAGGATCACCAGGATGGACGTCAGCAGCGCCTGCTGCTGGGTCTGGGAGATGGTGGAGACCAGCAGCCCGAAGGCCAGCATGGCCCCGAGGTAGATCACAGCCATGATCAGCAGGTGCCAGGGATCGCCTCGGAAGGGGACCCCGAAGCCGTAGATGGTCACCAGGGTCACCAGCAGGGCCTGGATGACGCCGATGACGATGAAGGGCGCCAGCTTGCCCACGATGAGCTCACCGGGCCGAATGGGCGTGACGCTGAGCTGCTCGATGGTGCCGTTCTCGCGCTCTTTGACGATGGCCATGCTGGAGAGCACCGTGATGATCACGGTGAGGATCATGGCCAGCACCGCGGGCACCATGAACCACTCGCTCTGGAAGGTGGGGTTGTACAGCACCCGGGCTCGGGGCTCGGGCTTGCCGTAGGGCAGGGCCTGGCTCAGCTTTGGCAGCCGCTCCGCGCTCACGTCCCGCAGGATCTGTTCGGCCATGCGCTGGGCGCCCAGGGCGCGGTTGGTGTCGGTGCCGTCCACCCACATGGGCACAGGGGCCTGCTCGTTGCGGTGCAGGGCCCGGTCGGTGCCGGGGGGCACGATGACCACCAGCTCGGCCCTGCCCAGGTCCATGGCGCGCTCGGCTTCTTTGTACGAGTCGGTGATGCCCACCAGGTCGAAGGCCGCGCCCGCGTCCATGCGGGCGGCGATGGCTCGGCTGGTGGGGCTGTGGTCGCCGTCGACGATGACCATGCCGACGTTCTCGACATCCAGGTTGGCCGCCAGGCCCAGCAGGCCCAGCTGCACCACGGGGATGACGAACACGATGGGCAGCATCCGCTTGTCGCGCTTGAGGTGGATCAGCTCCTTGCGGGCCACAGCCATGAGCCTGCGCAGGGAGAAACGCCGGATGCTTCGCAGCAGGGGGAAGTTCACAGCGACCTCCGGAAGCGGGAGGTGGCGGCGGCCATCACCACGAAGGCGAAGATGACCATGGCCAGCAGGTCCGGCCACAGCACCTCGAGCCCGACCCCCTTGAGGAACAGGCCTCGGATGAGCCGCAGGTAGTAGCGGGCGGGCACCGCGTAGCTGAGGTACTGCAGGAACCAGGGCATGTTCTCAATGGGGAACATGAAGCCCGAGAGGATCATCGAGGGCAGGATGGTGGCCACGAAGCTGATCTGCATGGCGACCTGCTGGCTCTTGAGCGCCGCCGAGAACAGCAGGCCCATGGCCATGGCGCCGGTGAGGTACAGCAGGGTGGCGATGGCCAGGATGAGCAGCGAGCCACGGATGGGGACCCCGAACAGGAAGCGCGACAGCAGGGTGACCGAGCCCACCTGCAAGATGCCCAGCAGGATGTAGGGCGCCAGCTTGCCCAACATCAGGGCCGGGCCGCGCACCGGCGAGACCAGCACCTGCTCGATGGTGTTGTGCTCGTATTCCCGCGCGACGCAGCCGGAGGTGATCATGGCGCTGAGCATCATGATGATGATGGCGATGAGCCCAGGGACGATGAACCAGCGGGAGTCCAGGGCTTCGTTGAAGAACACCCTGGGCTTCGCCACGAGCCCGGGCAAGCCTCCGCGGCGCCCCATGACCACGAGGAGATCATCGATCTCCCCCATGGTGGTGTGGGCCAGGCTGCTGGACACCAGGCCCATGGCCTGAGCGGCGAAGGCGGCCTCGGTGCCGTCCACCAGCACCTGCACCGGGGCGTCCTTGCCGGCGGCGATGTCGCGACCGAAGCCTGGCGGGATCACGATACCAAGCTGGATCTCTCCCATGTCGAGCATCCGCTCGAGGTCCCTCGTGTCGTCGGGGTAGCTGTGGACCATGATCGCGCCGTCGGCGGTCAGGTGGCTCATGATGTTGCGGGCGGCGGGGCTGTGGTCTTGGTCCACCAGCCCGATGGTCACCTCCTTGACGTCCAGGTTGATGGCGTAGCCGAACATCAGCACCATCAGCAGGGGCATGGCCAAGGCGGCGATGAGGGAGCGGCCGTCCCGAAGGATGTGCAGCATCTCCTTGCTGGCGATGGGGAAGAAGGCCCTCATGAGGCTTCCTCCGCTTGTCCCGCGAGCTCACATGCGTCCAAAAAGACGTCCTCGAGGGTGGGGGCGATGCGCTCGACCGCCACGCCCAGCTCGGCGCCCAGGGCGTCGGCGTGGGCCGGATCGGTGAGCTTGACGTGCCAGGCTGCCCCCATTGGGGTCGCTGCTCGCACCCTGGGGTCCGCCAGCAGGGTGGCGCGCTCCACACCCACCAGCCGCACCATGTCGCCCCGATCGCCGTCACGGCGGAGCTGTCGGGGAGGCCCCAGGCCCACCAGGGTGCCCGCCCGCAAGAAAGCCACCATGCCGCAGTTCTCGGCTTCGTCCATGTAGTGGGTGGTCACAAAGATGGTCACGCCGTCTTGGCGCATGGCGTGGATGAGCCGCCAGAACTGCCGGCGGGAGAGGGGATCCACCCCCGCGGTGGGCTCGTCCAGGAAGAGCACCCGGGGCTCGTGCAGCACCGCGCAGCCCAGGGCCAGGCGCTGCTTGATGCCCACCGGCAGGGTGCCGGTGATGGACTTCTCGCGGCCCTTCAGGCCCGACATCTCCAGGGCGAACTCCCGCCGTGCCGCGAGCTTCTTGCGGGGCACCAGGTAGACATCGCCGTAGAAGTGGATGTTCTCATCCACCGTCAGGTCGTTGTAGAGGGCGAACTTCTGGCTCATGTACCCGATGCGGCTCTTGACGGCCTCGGGGTCCTTGACCACATCGACACCGTCCACCGTGGCCTCGCCGGAGCTGGCGGCGAGCAGCCCGCAGAGGATGCGCATGGTGGTGGTCTTGCCCGCACCGTTGGGGCCCAGGAAGCCATAGATAGAGCCCCGCGGCACCTCGAGGTCCACATCGTTGACGGCCACGAAGGCCCCGAAGGTGCGACGCAGCTTGCGGGCGCTGACGGCGATATCGACGCTCATGATCCCGCCTCCCCGTCGGCGGCACCGCCGGTGGTGATGTGGACGTAGGCATCTTCCATGCTGGGGGACACCTGGCGGGCCTCGCCGCCCAGGCCTGCCCCGCGCAGCATACGCAGCACCTCGTCGGGGTTGTCGGGCCCCAGGACGTGGAGCAGGTCGCCGAAGAGCTGTACGTCTGCCAAAGGCAGCGCCTCGGACACCAGCTCGGCGGCGGTGAAGGGTTCGGTGGTCTCGACCTCCCACACTGGGCCCTTGATGCTGGCGCGGAGGTTTTCGGGTGTGTCGAAGGCCAGGATCTCACCCTCGCCCATCAACGCCACCAGGTCGCAGCGCTCGGCCTCGTCCATGTAGGGGGTGGCCACCACCACGGTGACTCTACCCCGCAGCTCGCCCAGGATGTCCCAGAACTCTCGCCGGCTGACGGGGTCTACCCCGTTGGTGGGCTCGTCCAGGAACAGCACACGGGGCTCGTGCAGCAGGGTGCAGATGAGCCCCAGCTTCTGCTTCATGCCACCGGACAGCTTGCCGGCGGGGCGCTTCACGAAGGGGGTGAGCCGGGTGAAGTCCAGCAGGCGTTTTTCCCGCTCGATGCGATCCTTGCGGGAGACCAGGCGCAGCTGGCCGAAGAACTTGATGTTCTCAGCCACGGTGAGGTCCCGGTACAGGCCGAAGGCCTGGGACATGTAGCCCAGCAGCAAGCGGGTCTTGTCCCGCTCCTTGTGCACGTCGTGGCCGCAGATGGCCACGGTGCCCTTGTCAGGGGCCAGCACGCCCACCAGCATGCGGATCAGCGTGGTCTTACCCGCGCCGTCGGGCCCGATGATGCCCACCACCGAGCCCTCGGGCACGGTGAAGTCCACGTCGCGCACCGCCACGAGCTTGTCGAAGCGTCGAACGAGCCCGGTGGCCAGGACGGCGGGGGTGGTCACGCCTACAGCTCCCCGAAGACGGCATCGGCGGGGATGCCGGGGTGGATGCCGACCCCGGGCTCGATGGCGATGTCCACGGCGAAGACCTGCTTGACACGCTCCTCGGGGGTGAGGATGTCGCGGGGCGTGAACTCGGCCTTGCTGGAGATCCAGTCGATGGTGCCCGCGCGCGCATTCTCGGTGTCGACGTCGATGTACACGGCGACGGATCCGCCCACGGAGATGCTCTCGACCACCTTCAGGGGCACGTAGACTCGCAGCTTGGGATGGGCCAGATCGCCGATGGTGATGACCGACATGCCCGCCCCCAGCACCTCGCCTGGCTCCCGGTTGCGGGACAGCACCACGCCGGAGATGGGTGCGTAGCCGCTGGTCTCTTCGAGCTTCTTGTCCACCAGGGCCAGGGCGGCTTCGGCCTGGGACTTGACCGCTTCGGCCTGGGCGATGCCCTTGCGGGCGGCGCCAGACTGGGCCTGGGCGCCCTGCAGCTGGCCACTGAGGGTGGAGACCGTCTGCGCGGTGCCCGCGCCTGCGGCCTCGAGGTTTCGCATTCGGGTGAGCTCACGGTCCAAGGTGGAGACCTGGGCCCCCGCCGCCCGAGCCTGGGCCTGAGTGGTCTCGATGGCAGCCTGGGCCTGGTTGATCTGGCCCTCGCGCACCACGCGCTCGAGCTCGATCATGCTGGGGTCCAGCTCGAAGAGCAGCTGGCCGACTTCGATGCTGTCGCCGCGCTCCACCGCGATGCTGGTGAGTCGGCCCGACAGGACGGGGGCGACCTCGACCTCGGTCACCTCGACGGTGCCGGTGTAGGTGTCGGGGCGTTGCTCTCCACCCGCGCAGGCGAGCAGGGCGATGAGGAAGAGAGAGGTCATGCGGGCTCCTGGGGAGGGCTGCAGAGGACGCCATCGCGGGCGATGGCCATGGCGGTTTCTTGGAACATGGCGCGCACGTGCTCGGGATCGAGGGGGATGCGGTCCCCGAACACGGTGGAGCCCACGTTGAACATCAGGTGGGGGGCGATGAGTACAGGCATCACGACGCGGAAGTCCAGGTCCGGATTGATGGTGCCGGCGGCCTGGCCTTGTTTCACGCACTGCCAAAATGAACCCAGGATGTGGGGAGCCCGGGCCAGGAACAGCGGCAGGATCCGTTCGGCGCCCGACAGCAGCTCCCGCACCGCGATGCGCAGGAAGCGAGGGTTGTCGGCGAGTAGATCGGAGTAGCCCTGGACGAAGGCGAACAGGCGCTGTTCGGGGGGCACGTCGTCGCCCTCGAGGATGGTGGCTGCCATCGCCACCACCCGGTCGGCCAAGCGCTCTAGCACGGCGGTGTAGAGCCCTTCCTTGGAGCCGAAGTAATAGTAGAGCATCGCCTTGTTGGCTTCGGCATCGGCGGCGATGGACGCGACACGAGCCCCGGCCAGGCCGTGCTCCGAGAAGGCATGCTCGGCTGCATCCAAGATGCGATCGCGGGGCTCGGGG
>ERZ890953.1364-NODE-1364-length-12389-cov-3.864278_pt1 | contig 12389 bp, 9 predicted proteins | sample MGYA00521264_ERZ890953 | MGnify/ENA primary metagenome ERZ890953 (study PRJEB32303, sample SAMEA104408629) | aquatic metagenome | biome: Brackish water; feature: Chemocline; material: water | place: Baltic Sea | collected 2014-10-26T21:54:00 | depth 200 m ... | reverse complement strand
GTTGACATTTCCCGACACGTCGATGGGAGGAGCGCCGGTATCGTTGTCGACACCGCCGTGGCAGAAGATGCAGTTGGTCTTCCAGTTGGCGTGGCATTTCTCGCAGGATACACCAACATTCCCACCCAGAAGGTCGCCGCCGTGGCAATCGGAGCAAGCAGAGAGGCCGCCAGCAATGAAGTCAGCGCCGTGCATGCTGGGCTGGATGTATCCGTCTGGGTGTATGCCGTCCGGGTCCACTTCCAGTTTGCCGTCGATGTGCAGCGAGGGGTCGATGAAGTTCATGTTCTCATCAACGACTCCAACGTGGCATGCCTGGCAATTGGTGCTGGCGGGGTGCGGCGAAGGAGGAGGCAGGGCATGGCAGGAACCGCAGGCAGCCTGGGTTCCGTCCACCACCGTCCATTTTGGAGCGGTGTTGCTTCCGCCGGGAATGCCGCCACCGTGGCAGTATGTAGCAGAGCAGGTTTCTGCTTCGTAGGTCGGTGTGAGTCCACCGGTCTTGGCCAGGGGACCCCAGAAGAGGTTATCGTGGGAGCCGTCGACGTGTCCTGCCACGAGAAGTTCAGCAGGAACCTTGTGGCATTCGTCACAGGTAACGGTCATGTGCCAGTCTGAGTCTGTCGTGAGATGCGCTGTATGAGCTCCCACTGAAGCAAAGGTGGTATCGATGTTGCCCATGAGGTCCGCCGGCGGTGCGCCGGTGTCGTTGTCCTCTCCGCCGTGGCAGAAGGTGCAGCTCGTGAACATCTGTGGGTGGCACTTGTCGCAGGAGGTTCCGGAGGTTCCGCCCTTGAGATCCTGGCCGTGGCATTCGCTGCAGCGGGTTACTCCGTAGTCCTCGAACTCTACGCCGTGCTGACTGGGAGAAGCGTATCCCTCGGGGTGTGGCCCGGAGAAGTCTTTCTGCCCGTTGAGGTGGGTTCCTCCGGCGATGATTGCGCCGTTTTCGTCCACACTTGAGGAGTGGCAGAGGTTGCAGTTGTCGGCCTGAGGGTGTGGTTCCGGTGGAGGAGCGCCGTGGCAGGCTCCGCATGCAGTGGCATCGGGGGCATCTTGGCCGGGAATCCATTTGGGTTCCGTAACCGTGCCGCCGGCGAGCTTGGCCCCGTGGCAGTATACGCTGGAGCAGGTGCCTGCTTCGGCGTCCCAGGTGGGCTCCAAATTGCCGGTGGATGCAAAGGCGCCGAAGATGACTTCAACGGTTCCGTTGAGGTGTCCTTCGTCTGTGGTTTTTTCGGGAACAGCGTGGCATTCTTCACAGGCGACCCCGTTAGAGACCTTACGTCCCTTGAGGTGGGCCTGGTGTACGCCAGCCAGCAGTTCATGGTCGATGTCACCGGTTCGCCCGTCGGCGACGACCTTCGGCGGGGCCGCATTGTCATCGTTTCCATGACATTGGTTGCACTCAAATTGTGCGTCTTCGGCAAACCCGGTGGACAATTCCTTTCCATCGCACCCGACAGCGAGCCAGGTCAACAGAACTACGCCAAATAGAAGGAGACTTGTCGATTTCATGAGACCTCGAAGCGGTTGTTCCCAGACAACGCCCCGAATTCTACTCCATCGTGTAGGAATGTAAAGCTTCTTGGGCTGCGGGCAGGTAGTTGACGCCGAGATAAGTGAACATCACAGCGAGGAAGCCGATGATGGAAATCCACGCAAGGCCCTTCTTGGAAAAGCGCTTCGTGAACCGGAAATGCAGGTAGGCTGTGTACACAAGCCAGGTGACGAGGGCCCAGTTTTCTTTGGGGTCCCAGGACCACCAGTCTCCCCAGGCGAACTTGGCCCAGAGGGCTCCCAAGATCAAACCAGCGGAGATCATGGCGTACCCGAACAAGATGGCCTTGTAGCTGTAAACGTTGAAGTCCAGGGTGTCGAGTCCCAGCAGATCAGCGGATGGCAGTTCTTTGGCCTTCGGGAAGATGAGGTAGAGGATGGAGGTCACAAAGGAGACGAAGAGGGCCGAGTAGCCCAAGAAATAGACGACGACGTGAGGAATGAACCACGCGCTTTGAAGGGCGGGAGGCAATTCCACGGAGTCAACGTCTTTCTTCAGGAACCCGTAGGCCAGGATGGCCAGGATGAACGCGGCTGTGATGACCCCCATGACGAGGATTCGGCGCCCTGCATACAGGAACACCAGCGCCGTAGTGGCGGAGAAGAAGATCAGCGACTGATAGAGGGTCTGGAAGGGGGGATGCCCGGTGTCGATCCACGACGTCGTCATGACATAGATTCCCACGGCCAATCCAACGAGAAGCGCCGCCAGGCCAAACCAACGCAGGGCGGAGACCGCTGTCTCTTTTCTCTTGAGCGCCGAGACGATTCCCCCCCCGTAAAGGAGGGCCGAGGCCATGTAGGACAGGAACATCAGTTTGTACATCATGCTGCGCCCTCCTCTTCACCCGACTTCTTGAATCGGACCTTCAGTAACGTGCCCAAGGCCAGCAGAATGAGGCCAGCAAAAACTACGAACATCCCGGGGTCTCTTACCGCCTGAATACCGGAGTAGCTCAGGTTGTTGGGATCCCAGTTGGATTGATACAACCACCATCCATCATAAATCAGCGGATCGTTGACCACGATGGTCTTTCGCACGAGCTCGTTGCCCTGGTCGTCCATGAGGGAGATGTCGCTCCTGTAGACCTTCGCCATGCCGCTGGTTTCGCGGTACATGAAAGCCAGCTCCTTGTGACGGACGGGGCGACCTTCCATGACGAAGCCTCGCTTGCCGTCAACTTCCATTTCCGCCATCTTCACGAGCATGGGGGCATGGTCCGGCATGGGAGCATAAGGATGTTCACGGAAGCCCAGCAACTTCACATTGACGGTTCCCACTTTCGCTTCCGTCTGGCCGTCCATTTTCAACACGGCGACCGGTCGGTCCTTGTCGTGTTCGAAGATGGAGACCTGGGGTTTGGATTCGTAGAAGTCCACGTTGAACTTGTTGAGTCGAATTGAGAACGGAAGCTCTGCGGTTTCGTCCACGGTGCGTCCGTTGACCATCTTCAACATCTGGTTGGTGACCATCCCCTCCTGGATGTGAACGAACCCCGTCTCCTTCAACTGGAACTTCATGAAGGAGCCGACGAGCACGATCACAATAGACAGGTGGATGATGATGTAGGGGATTCCGCGTCGCTTGTTGAACTTTAGAGTCACGCAAAGCAACGAGCTGAGTCCCAGCAGGCCCATGAGTCCCATGAACCAGTACGAGGACCACATCTCAGACTTGTGAAAGAACGTCCCCAAGATCACCATAATGGTCATCAGCACGACAAAAGTTGCGGAGAACTCGAAGGTCACCAGGAGTTTCCGGGTGTCCGACCAGGCTACGAGGCCGACCAATGGGACGACGAACAGCCAGGGCAATTCGAGCATGGCAGCAACGGCACCAAACAGTGACATCGCCACCACCAGCAACAAACTGAACAGATAGGGCCTTGTGATTTTCGTTGATTTCATGGCTCCCTCATTTGTGGGGAGATGTTAGGGGCGCCCCGGAATGGTGTCAAGTCCGAACGGTCCCAAACCGCCTGCCTCGCGGTGTCCTACGACGGCAAGCGAAACGGAACCGGTGGAAAATATCGCATTCGAGTCGAAGGAATGGAGCACTACTCAGCGGCCGCACCGCCACAGGTGCTCTTGTTCGGGCAGCTTCCGCAACCGCTCTTTACAGGAGCGTCGCCAGTGCGATTGGTTACTCCCTCGAGGGTAGTGTCGGCCGCAACGGCCTTCAACGCCGCTTCCATGGAGTGCGGGCAACCGGAGCTGTAGGTGACCTTGAACAGGCCCCCTTCCACGTCAGCCTTCGCCGACACGACGCCGTCTCGACCAGCCAATGCCAGGGTCAACTGCTTGGCCACTGCATCGTCCATGCCCGGGACCTTGTACGTGGCAACCTTGAGGGCATCGGCGTCGGCTGCTTCCGGGGCTTCTGCTTTCTCTTCGGCTTTCGGTTCCACTTTGGCTTCGGGTTCGACTTTTTCTTCGACCTTCTCTTCGACTTTCTCTTCAACCTTGGCTTCGGGAGCCGGGGTCCCCTTTGCTTCGGCTTCTGCCATGGCCTTCTTCTTCTCTGCTTCAGCCTTCGCCTTCATCATCTCTTCGATGGGAGGATGTCCCGGAGGGAGCTGGCCTTTGGCAGGCATCCCAGCCATTCCCATCCCAGGAACTGGAGGGTGCCCGGGAGGAAGCTGACCACGAATGTTCTCCTGCAGAGCCTCTTCCGGAGTTGCTGCCAACCCGGAGCCCTGGTCCCCGGCCTTCGGTTCCACCTTCTTCTGCTCGGTTCCTTCCTTCTTGGCCTCTTCCTTTTTGCCGCAAGCCGTCATTGCGAACATCGCTGCCAGCACTACGACCATCAAACTCGTCAAGCGTCTCATCAATCCCCTCCGATCAGTTTTCGTTTGGCTCTGGGTTGACGGGTTCCCCGTCAATCTCAAGAACCTCGTACACGTTGAACACATATTCGTCAATCCCGGCCATATAGACGGGCCCCTCCACCAGCTTCACGATGAAATCCACATCGATGCGGGTGGGATCATAGGTCACAATAACATCGTTTCGAGAGGCATACGCAGTGAAATTCAGCACGCCGTCCATTCCGTCAAAGACGGTTGACGCCAGTTTTGCCGTATCAACGCAGCGCACCCCTTTGACCTTCAAATGCACTTCCCGAACTTCCTGCCCTTCAGTCGGGGCCGCGTACTCGGTAGCGTAGCTCGGCACAGAGATCAATTCTCCAGCGAACAATCCAGCCACCAACAATATTCCAACGGCCGCGGGAACAGCGAGGCGTGGCCAGCGGCGGTTTGATTTTGCTGCGGCCACGCTCAAGGTTCCAGACTCCGAGCAGGACTCCACACATTCCATGCAGAGGGTGCATTCACCCGAGGTCACATCCCCTGCCTTGGAGACGGGGATAGAATGGGCGCACGCCCGATCGCACTTTCCGCAGTGGGTGCAGCTTGCCTCGTTGCGCCGCACCCGAAGGAAGGAGAACCGGGAGAATGGCCAAAGGGCACCCCCCAGCGGGCAAAGATATCTGCACCACACCATGGGGACAACGAGAATCCCCACGAGAAACACCGCAAGCAGTGCGTAGCTCCACATCTCGACGTCGTGGCCGTTGAAGCTGAACATCACATAGTAGGGGCAGAAGGGCCGAAAGAGCAATTCCCCAGACAGGATGGTAGCGTACAAAACCGCAAGCACCACCGGCACCCGCAGCAGCCGCATCCATCCGTCGATCCTGCGTTTTGGAGTGACCCAGGCAAGATTCGTTTTCGAGCGAACTCGCCGTTTGTTCCCTTTGATGCGCCCAACCAGCCCTCCCAGCAGTTCACTCACGGTGCCCACAGGACAAAGCCAGGAACAGAAGGATTTGCGTGCAATGAGAGCCAGAGCGACGAGGGCTATGAGGAGAGAAAAGTTGAATTCCCCGGTGGCGCAACTGAAGCGCCCCTCCGAGGCGACGGAATAGCTGGTGGCGAGGCCGCCCATGGGGCAGTACTTCTCTACGGAGGTCAGGGTAAGCCCCACGGCAAACCGGTATCCAGTCCAAGCGGCCGCAACAACGATGCCGACTTGAATGGAGCGTCTCAGGTAGTGAATCCATGGGAATGGACGTCTCGGGGCCTCCACGGCAACCATCCTCCGAGGTAAAAACCGACTCAGTCTATTCTCGCCCACATTTGAGGTCAAACGAAACTTCCCGAGGTCCCGGTTTGCGCTGCTGGAAGGTACGCTGATGGGCGCAGAATCAGAGCCCGGGAGCTTGCTGGGGTTGCTGGTGCGGAATCTTGAGAAATTCCAGAACGACTTCGGCGGTTCCCTGGGGTTGTTCCAGGAAAATCATGTGCCCGGACAGCTCAAAGACTACCAGTTCGGCGTTGTCTCCGATTCCGTCGGCGATTTCCCTCTGAAAACGTGGAGGGAGGATGGGGTCGTACTGCCCGGAGAGGACCAGGGTTGGGGCGTCGATCTCTCTAAGTCGGGGGCGAAGGTCGTAGCGTCCCTCTTCCTCGATTCCTTCGCATGCGGTTGGGTTGGAGCGTCCAAATCCAAGCTCACGACAGGTGACGAAGTTCAAAATGGGGATAGACTCGAGGCCCGTGCGAACCAGGGTGACATTTCCGCCGGAGATTCGCTCCATCAGCAGGTCGTAGCGCCCCTGAGCAGCATCCTGAGCGAGGGCCACGAGCTGAAACTGGCCGTCAAGGGTGTAGGACAGATCCAAGGCGATCCCTTCCAGGAGGTCTCCCATCGGTTCAGATGAGATTCTGGCGAACATCTTGAATCTCCCTTTGGGTACTCCGGCAAAACGCTTGACCCGATTCCAGTGAGCCAGGAAGCCACCGTGACGACGCTCCAATGCCCGATAGAACTCCCACTTCACTTGCTCTCTACTGGCCAGGTATTCGTCCTGCGCCGTAGTGCAAGCGAGAATGAGAGATGCCACGTCGTCGGGGAATCGAAGGGCGTATTTCAAAGCCAGGAAGCCCCCCGCTGACTTCCCCAGGAGGATCCATCGAGCGTCAGGAACCAAAGCCGCTGCCAGGGTATGGGCATCTTCAACGATGGTGTCGAGAGAGTAGAACGCTTCCTTGCCTACGAGGTCTGCTTCCTCCTCAATGAGGGCCGAATACCCCGATCCGCGCTGATGAAAATAGAGGACGATATAGTGGGTTCGAATTCCCTCCCACATCGAGCCATACTGGTTCATGTGCCTGCGAGGGTAACCTGGCCCGCCATGGAACAAGAGCACCGCCCCCAGCGGCTCCTCGTTTGGAACGCTCAATTCGTAGTAGATCGGCAGAAGTTTGGAGCTCTCTCCTCCTCTGTCCTCGGGAACATCGAAACAACCGGTTGTGGTGGACCAGGCAAGCTCGTCTCGAACGGTAAGGTCGCAGGGGTGGGCTTCCAGGGACGTCGAAATCAGGAGAAACAGGAGGGTGGCCAGCACCACCCGCTGGGTTCGACCCGGGGGATTCATGAGAACAGGTCGCTGGCCAACTGCTTTTCGATGAACTGCTTCAACAAGACGAGGTCTTGGGGACGGATGTCTTCAAACTGGACCCCCATACCACCGGAGCTGTCGCTGGAGTCACGAACCCATCGAACCACTCCCACGGCCTCGATGGCGTCGGCATAGCCCTCGATCTGGAATTTCAATTGAATGCGAATGCCGGTGCGAAGCGGCTGTTTGGAGCGTATGAAGCATCCCCCAAGACCCAGGTTGCTCATGTATGTATCACTGGAATCGGCGTCGATCTCCGTGTCGAGCACCGTTCGAAGAGCCACCGAGACGCGGTCATGGCGTCGGTTTGGAATCTGTTCATCCGTCATTGGGAAATCCCTCCTTCCCGTTGTATCCATCTTCTATCCCCCGAACCAGCCACTCCAACCCTCGCTTCCCGAAGGTCAGTTTCCAAACGGATTCCGTGGCGCCGCCTGATTGAGGCGGGAGAACGATCTCGAATTCCACGAGGGTGGACGACACCCTGGCAAAGCGTGTCTGCTCCAGGAGTGCCGCCTCGAGGGCGACCTTGGAGGAGACCACGCCGGTTCGCTTGCTGTAGGCATCGATCCACGTCGAGACCTCTTTCTGCCGCTGCTCCGGCTTGTGGTCAAGCCATAGCTGCGCCCAGCGGGCACCCAGTTCGTGCTGGTTGTCCACCAAGGTCGCGTAGTCGAAGAATCGAGAGAGGGGGGGCATTGACTCGGGTGGCTCAGCCTGCAAAGCAGAGAGAAGGAAATTCCGGAGAGCCAGCTTTGGGTTGTCGCAGGCATCCTGGCACCCTCCAACCAGAGGTTCCTCATCGGATGAGTGGCCGGCCGGCATCATGGGCTTTGCGGTGGAAGGCTCTGCCTTGTCCTCTGGGGTCCCCCCAACCTGCGTCCGGGCGCCTTCCTCTTTCGGGGCTGAGGACACCGGCACCTTTGGCTCCTTCCCGCCGCTTGAAGAAGGGTCACCCTGGCACGCAGCAAGAAGCAGCCCAATCCCCAACCAACCAAATGCTGTGCACCCACGAATCATCCGTGCTGCTCCTCTGGACAAACCCTTCATCTTCGAGGGTTCATTCTACTTCCCAATGCAGAAATTGGAAAAGATTTCCTCCAAGACAGACTCGGCCACCGCCCCTTTTCCGGTGACCTCGTACAGCGCCTCAAGCCCCTCTCGGAGGGATGAGGCGAGGATATCGACTGGCAAGTCTTCAAGGTCCTCTTGTGCCCGCAGAACAACGTCCCGAGCGGCAAGGACAGCCTGCTGCTGGCGCCTTGAGACGATGGTGGCGCGGGTCGCATCATTGCCCAAAGCGACCTTCGCTGCCATCAGCAAAGCCCCTCGCAGGTCGTCGACGCCCCCCTCTTCGATGCAAGAGACGCTGTGGTCGACGGCCACGGGCATGGGCGCCCTCTTCGGGGCATCGCTTACATCGGCGTGGGTGGACACAACGAGACGGCCGGGTCGCCGAGTCGCCTCTTCGATGCGGACATCATCGGCGCTCCACGGGGTGGTTGGATCGACCACGAGGACTACCAGATGAGCACCGTCGAGTTGATTCTGTGACCGCTCCACCCCGACTCTTTCAGCCTGGGACAGGGCCGTACGGATACCCGCCGTGTCAATCAGCACCACCGGTACCGGCCGCTGGGCCAGGTGCTCCTCGAGGAAGTCTCGGGTGGTTCCAGCTTCGTCGGTAACAATGGCTCGATGGCTCTTCAAGAGGGCGTTGAACAGGGAACTCTTGCCGGCGTTTGGCGCCCCGGAGAGGACGATTCTAAATCCACTTCGAAGCAGTCTGGCCTGTTCGTAATGGGCGAGGACGCCGTCAATCTGAAGCTGCATCGTAGTAAGCCGCTTCCGCAGATCCTCTTTGGACATCTCTGGAACATCTTCGGGGAAGTCAATCTCGGCTTCCAAGGCCGCCACAAGCTTCAGGAACTGTTCTTCCAAGGGAACCAGAGCCCGGGAAACCGAGCCGGTCAACTGCCCCAGAGCCAGCGTCAAAGCGCCAGGGGACGACGCTTCTACGAGATCCTGCACAGCTTCCGCCTGGGTGAGGTCCTTCTTGCCGTTGAGAAAGGCCCTCAACGTGAACTCTCCAGGCTGCGCGTGACGTATTCCCACGCGACTCAACTCGTTGAGGACCTCTTCTACAAGGAGCGGGGAACCGTGGAGATGAAGCTCTGCCGTGTCCTCTCCTGTGTACGTGGCGGGAGCGACGAAGTGGACGACCATGGCTTCATCCAACAACATTCCATTGGTTGGGGCTGTCAGGAAGCGTCTTTCAAGCCTTCCGGGAGGCGGTAGCGTTGCGTCGGTCAGGAATGCCGAGACGGCTCGCTTAGTGTCCGGTCCTGAAATGCGAACAACGGCAATGGCCCCGGTTCCAGCGGGTGTCGCAGGTGCACAGATTGTGTCGTTTGAATGAAGCACGGCAGGGAACCCCATGCCAGAGGGTCTAGAAGTACAGCTCCGTCACGAGGCCAAAACCGAGGATGTCGGGTTTGTCGAAACGGCGTTTTGCGTGCCCCATGTCATCGATAAACACCTGGGCGGTGTTGCTGTCACGGGCATAGGTGACTTCGCCAACCACCGAGAAGTTTGCTCCCAGATTGTACTTGATGTCGAACTTCACCATGAGCACGGGGAGTTCGTCTTCGCCGGCCGGGAGGATATCCCAATCCCCGGAGTTGGAGCCTCTCACCACGGTCTTCTGAATTCCCTTGGCCACGTCAGCAGCGTAGGGTCCCTCGAGGGTGCTGCCATCCACGGAAGGCTTGTACGTGGACGGGAGAAGAACGCCAAAGGAGAGGGCCGGGGTCAACCCCAAGCTCTGGAAGAAGTAGTCCACGGACACGACTCCAAAAAGCTCGGGAGTGATGTCGGCATCGCCGGAGAGGGCCTGGTAGGGGACAAAGCCGGGAACGTTGAAGACGACGTAGCTCAAATCTCGGTACACGGCATTGGCGAGGAAGCGGAGCTTCTGCCAGCGAATTCCGAGGCTGGCGAATCCGGCGTTGGACCACTCGTTCTTGGTGGACGCATAGTGATCGGGATCTTCCAGAGTCTGGATTACCCGAGTGTACTCGACAGCCACTTCAAAGCCGAAATCGTCAGAGTATCGGCCGGGATTGTTTAGCGGGAACCGTTCCGGGTCTTCATAGTACAATCGAAGATCCATCCGCTGCCCCACTTCTCCGCCGTACCGATAGGAGATCTGGGCGCTTCCACCGCCGGAGTAGATCTTCTTTCCCAGCACGCTGGAGCGGGTGTTGTTTCCCTTCTCGAAGTAGCCGCCGGAGACGTCCAGCCGCAGTCCGGTGATGGGCTCCACCCCGAAACCAGCCATGGCGCCGTAATAAGCACGCTCGACGAACTGGTTCGTGTTGCCGCCGGGGTTGTCCAGGATGTTCTCGGAGGGGGATCGAATGAGGGCCGTCTTCATCCCCACGAAGGCATCGATCACTTTGGAGTCATAGGCCAGCTTCAAGCCGGGAACGAGCCCCCTTCGGAAGTTCTTGGGGAAGACGTTGGAGCCACCCCAGGTGATGTCGTAGTGGTATCCCACCCGCATCTTGTCGGAGTCAATGGGGTAAAGCTGGAGATAAAGCAGCTTCTCTTTGTCGATGGAGTAGTTGAGCTTCAAGAAGGTGCCATCGTCGGCGAACCCGTACTTTCCGTCGGAATCGGGGGAGAACCTCACCCGCAATGCCCCTTCGGGATACAGTGCGCCGGTATCAAACTTCTTGTACACAGACAGACGGGAAGCCGTCCTCCGGTAGGCGCTGCCTTCCACACGGTCGAGGGAGCTGATGTCCCCCTGGCCGAAGTAGGCATCGGGGCTGTTGCGTCGGGTCTCGCCGGGGTCTCGCAGGACGTTGTCATCGGCGAAAGAGAAAGAGATGGTGGTTTCGTCGAAGACCTGAGCCGAGGCGGGTGCTGCCTGGCCCAGAACCGCCAGGACCCCCAGGAGCGAAATCGTCGTTGCCAAAGTTCTCATGTTACCGTTTCCTCCACGGATTATTCTTTGAACTCGAAATCTTCATCGAAGCGAGGCAAGAGCATGTGCATCTGCAAACCGCAGCTTTCCTCTCTCCCCGGCGTGTTGTTGCACAAATAGATGTGCCTCAGGTTGCCGGTGACCGACTCGAGTTGCATTTCCGGACACGTGTATTCCCAATAGAGCGTATCTCCAATAACAATCTTGTGTGGGTTCTGGATCACAACCTCACCGGTCTGAGCATCCACAACCGAAGGGCACATCCCCGAAGTGTCTTTGGCTCCGATGTAGGCAATCTCCAGGGGCATGTTCTCCTTGAGCATGTCCAACCCGACGTAGAACTTCTTCCCGGCACCGGACGCACGGTCGGTGTAAGCATAAGCCGCAAGCTGAGAGTACTTGAAGAAGCTCTCGAGTTGGGTGCAGCCGGGGTCTGCCTGGCATTCATCTCGGCAACTGTCGTCGTCACTGCCGGACGGAAACAGTCCATCCTCGTCGGAATCGCAGGCCAGGTATCGGGTAGAGATGTCCACGTCCCGAATCTTCAGCAGCCCTGACTCAAAGGGCTCCAAAGCCCTCCCGTTGGCCATCTGCTGGTCTCGGTAGTCCGCACTGTCGGGATTCTCTGGGATGATCAAGTCGGTGATGTCGTAGGGTTCCGGGATCTTGCTTGCACCGTCCACATCGTTGCGAGTGCTACACCCGGTTTGGGCTCGGTAGGCCTCAAAAGTCGGAAACGTCATCTGGGTGTTCCCCTGGTACTCCACGAGCCCCCCGGAGAAGGAGCACAGCGTGTCGCCGTAGAAGATCCCTTCGGGCTTGTTGAATGTGTACAAGAAGAACGAATTGTAGAACCCCGGAGAGCCGTCATCGAGGACCGTTTTCTGGTCGTTCAGGTCGGTGACGAAGAAGCCGCTTCCGACAATATTCGTCACCACGAGGTCTCCTCGATCCACAAAGATGCTCTGGTTCTCCAGGGGGGAGGTCGAGATCTGGTCGGTGTATTGCATGTTCCAAATCCGGGGACGCTCAAAGTAGAAGGTCTCGGACAAACCGGTGGCGTAGGAGCCCTTTTCCTCTCGCGGGTCATCGGGGGAGAGGCAGTTCGGGTCCGCCATGTCGATGAGTCCGTCTGAGTCATCATCAAGGCCGTTGTTACAGGGGCCGTACAGTTCATCGGAGATTCCAGTCCCGAGGTCTTCCACCCAAAGATGGCTCTGGGAAACGGCCTGAGCGATGTATACTTTGACCTGGGTGGCTTTGCCCCCCTTCAAGGTCGCGAACTGGTAGGGGGGAGGAATCATCCCGGGGACCATTTCGAAGTGAACCTGCCTATCCAAAGCCAGCTCCACCGGTTTGCCATCCGTGCCCAAC
>ERZ890953.1363-NODE-1363-length-12409-cov-4.658572_pt1 | contig 12409 bp, 11 predicted proteins | sample MGYA00521264_ERZ890953 | MGnify/ENA primary metagenome ERZ890953 (study PRJEB32303, sample SAMEA104408629) | aquatic metagenome | biome: Brackish water; feature: Chemocline; material: water | place: Baltic Sea | collected 2014-10-26T21:54:00 | depth 200 m ... | reverse complement strand
AGATTCATCATCATCTGAGCCTGTCCAGCCAGCCATTCCCCACATGCCATAGCCAATTTCGCTAACTTGCCAATCTGTTTTTCCAAAACGTCGGGTTTTCATTTGAACTCCTATATATTTTTACTTTCCCAACTTCACGACATAATCAAAATAAGGTGTAATTCCTGCGGTCCGTGCATACCCATGACCAGCTCCATGGCTATATCTGCGGTTTTGCTGGGGCCAGAAATGATGAAAACATTGCTCGATTCTGTCAAATCTTCCTGAGAAGCAACCCAACTTTCCAAATCAGGAATAATCTGCTTACTTCGCAAAACAGCGATATGAACAGGCGGGAGTAGCGAAGCCATACGCGGTTTTCCTGCTCCGCTGGAGAGAATAATGCTCCCTGTAGCAGCTAAGGCGGCATCTATACCAGTGATCCCATAGCGTGCTTCGGGGTTTGCAGATTCGTCCACGTGAATATTTTTCTCATTTAAGGCAGTTTCAAGGTTGGGTAAACCAATCTTGTCGAATGACCAGCCTAATATCTTTTCTTCGCCTTCTATAAGCGAGAGAATTTCTTCGACCGCTTCTTCCTCATCCGCAACCTGATGGATTTTGCAGGTCAACTTCTCTGCTTCTGCGATGAAACGAGCAAGCATTTCAGCTGGGTTATCAGAGAGATTGGGGACAACGTGTACAGAATCGCTCTTCTGATTATCAAGTGCCAAAGCGGGAGCTTGGGAGAGTTTTTGCAAAATTTCTGTTCTGCTATCCATTTTTTTCTCCCTGGTGTTCTGTCCAGAGTTCGGCGAATGTTCTTTTAGCAAAAACGGGGAATGCGTGGTGATCTGTCCAGGCGTTGAAGGGGGCAGGTAGTTTTTTTAACGGGAGCAAGCCCAAAACACGAGCGGCGACCCTTCCCCCAACGCGATAGATTTTAGGATGACGCATCAGCCATGACCAGCCAGAGATGCCCAAATCCCAGATCCAGTTTCCTTTTTGGGTTGATACAACATCTTTGCGCAGGTCGAGTAAAAAATGGGGTAGGTCAATGTCTACGGGGCAAACGTCTTTGCATAAGCCACAGAGTGAGCAGGCGTAGGGCAGCGTTTTGGCGTTTTCGAGGCCTTTGAGCAGTGGCGTGATGACCGAGCCAATGGGGCCAGGATAAACCCAGCCGTAGGCGTGTCCGCCGGTTACGTCATAAACGGGACAAGCATTTAGGCAGGAACCGCAACGAATGCAAGCCAAAGAATCGGCGTAAGTGCTTTGGTAAATTTCGCTGCGCCCATTATCGAGAAAGATCAGATAAATTTCTTCAGGACCATCTTTTTCTTGTGAACGTTTGGGACCATTAATCAGGTTGGTATAAACGGTTAAGGTCTGTCCCGTTGCGCTGCGCGGCAGCACTTGTGTGAGCGTGGCATATTCTTCAAGCGTGGCGACAATTTTTTCGATGCCTACTAGTGCAATATGCACTTTGGGCAGGCTGGTCACAAACCGCCCGTTGCCTTCGTTCATCACCAAACCGATAGAGCCAGCTTCTGCTATGACAAAATTTGCTCCTGAAATGCCTAAATCGGCTTTCAAAAATTTCTCCCGCAGGTAAGCTCTGGCAAAACGGGTCATTGCCAACGGATCATCTGTGGGGGGCATATTTGCCTTTTCTTCAAGTGTTTTTTGAATACTCTCTTTGGTTTTATGCACAATCGGCACAACAATATGGCTGGGGCGTTCTTCAGCGAGCTGCACAATAAACTCGCCCAAATCTGTCTCCACAACTTCAATTCCCGCTGCTTCGAGATTTTCGTTCACACCAATCTCTTCTGTCGCCATACTTTTGCTTTTTACCGCCAGCTTGCTCTCATGCTTTTGGGCAATTTCCAAAATCAACTGATTGGCTTCGGCGGCATCTTTTGCCCACAACACTTTGAAGCCATTTTTCAGCAGATTTTTCTCTGCTTCTTCGAGTAATTTTGGCAAATTAGCGAGTGCACGGCGTTTGATCTGTGCAGATTGTTGGCGCAACGCCTCGCCATGCTCTTCGCCGTATTCGTACATCGCGGCAATTCTTTTGTTGAATCCAAGCCGTGTGCCATAGGCCACTGCTTTTTGAAGATCGGGATCCTTTAACGCAACATCAGCCGCGCGGATAAATTGATTAGCCCTATTCTCCATCTGGATTTTCTCCCCGCTTCGCCCCTGAATTTGAAATTGATTCCGCTAAAATATCAGCGAAGTGGCGGACGCGTTTCGGCTCCCCTTGTTTCTCGAGCGCGGTATTCATATTCGTCATGCAGGATACGTCCCCAAGCAAAATCCAGTCTGCTTCGTTTTTCTTAATAGAAGCAAGTTTCTTATCCGTGATCGCCGCACTGACGTTGGGGAGTTTGATACTGAATAAGCCGCCGAATCCGCAACATTCTTCCGCACTCTCCAAAGGGAGTATTTCTGCGTTTTCGATATTGCCGACCAATTTGCGTGGGGCTTCTTTGATGCCCATCATCCTTAATCCATGACAAGAATCATGAAAAGCAAAACTTTGCGCTTTTGGCAAAATGCCGTCGAGATTTTCGATGCCCAAACCATCCACCAAAAACTCGCTGAACTCCCAAGTGATGGATGAAATTCGCTCAGCTTCAGCGAGATATTCGGGATCATCGGCAAATAACTTGAGATAGTCTACGCGTACCATCGTGGCGCAAGAACCTGAAGGAGCAACGATCACCTCGGCATTACGAAAGGCTTTCAGAAATTCTTTGGCAACTTCTTTGGCTTCGTCGTGATAACCACCGTTATATGCAGGCTGCCCGCAACAAGTCTGTTTTTCAGGGAAATTGACTTCTATTCCCAAATATTCAAGCACCTTAACCACAGAAATGCCTGTTTCGGGGTGGAGCATGTCGACCATGCAGGTCACAAATAGGGAAACTGGTTTCCCCTTAGGAGATTTTCGTTTAGGAAGAGACATTTAGTATCCTATTGCTATTAATCTCAAGCAACTCAGGTATGTCTTTGCGAGGCAGCTCTATTGCCGAAGCAATCTCTCTTTCTATGCGGGAGACTGCCGCGTCGGGCTAAAGCCTTCCTCGCAGAGACATGATTTTTAATTTGATCTATAAGCTAATCTATTTCTCTGCGAATATAGATTTGTGTTGCGTTTTCGATTGGCGTATCCGAAATCAGAACAAGATATCCTCCACCACCCGCGCCAGACAACTTCCAGCCGAGGGCTTTATCTCTATATTTGGCAATTAATTTTTCAGCAGCAGGGGTGAGCATATTAGGGAACATGGCAACCTGTGCTTCAAAGGTTGTTTTGATCGATGCACCAAATGCCTTCACATCTTGAGCATGGATCGCATCCCAACACTGATCGGTTGCATCAGCGAGTGCTTTCGCGTTTTCTTCATTGATATTTGTATCATCCAGAACATCGTATCCATCTTCTCGTGGACCAAGCATGACAAGATAGATGGATTTTTCCATGAATTGGAGCAGTGTTTCATCGAGCGTATGCTCAATACTTGTCGGCCAATAACCGCCTTCATAATGGGCTTTCGCCAATCCGGGAAAAACAATCCCAATTGCATCTTGAGAACCAGAAATTATCTCTGTCCCAGGGGGATTATCATAGCAAAATAGGATTTTCGATATTTTTTCGTAATCATCTATTGGGAGACGCGGTCCCCACATCTCAATTGCAGCCCTGCGTGTGCTGGATGCCATCCCGCTGCGTTCGTTAAATTGAATAGTTGGCTCAAGTGAAATCGTAATTACGCCACCCGGGTAATATTTTGAGACAAAAGGTTGATCTTGCCAGCCACCAGCCAAATCGATTCTGAAAGGCATTTGATTAACCGTTCGCAATGCTGTTGTCGAACGTGGGGGTAAGCCCTCATGTGGTATGCGCTGTAAAACGACATACTCCACACCATACTCTTCGCATAATTCCTGCTTTTCCGGCATGTGTCCATCGGCATTAACGACCATCATATCGGGCTGTGTTGCTTTGAATTCTTCGAGAAAATCCAACATTCCTGAACCTTGTGAAACGAAAGCGTCTTTTACGCTGCGCGCAGAGCGCACCATGAAAAGGCGTTCATCTTCGCTATTTACAGGAAGCCTGCCTTTTAAATTGAAAACTGTTTTATCGGAACCCAATGCGACATAAAGATCGCCATAAGCGGAAGCCTCTTCAAAAAAGGCAATATGCCCACTATGTAAAATATCGAAACAGCCACTAACAAAAACTTTTTTCGTCATTTCTTATTCCTTGAGTGTTTCAAAAGAAGCCCAAAACTCGGAAATTTTGGGCTTCAATTTAGCAATTGACTTCTTCCGAAGAAGTCTTACCAGATATTATAATCCTCTGTATGCTTTCTGTACTCAAGTTCGCCTAATCCACTTTTGGCAATTGTTGCCTCAGCAGCTTGCAAGGTTTTAGTGTAATGGTATATCTTGCAAGATTCTTCAAGGCTCGAACACCATTGCGCCGCTTCTTCCAAAACGGGGCCAATCGAAAAACAGCCGTGCCCACGCAGCATGAAAATCTTATACTCTCTGAGCATTTCGGCGGCTAATTTCGCAACATCTGTTGAGCCTACCGTTGTCTCAGTATGTACAACAGGCACTTTGCGGAACAAATAAGAGCCTTCGCTATCTATGGGAATAATAGCATCTTTCACGGTCATCGAGAGGGCAACGGCATAAGGCGGGTGCAAATGCACAATTGCCAAAGCAGAGGTGTTTTGATAAATCGCTCGGTGGACGACCAATTCGCTTGAAGTCAACATAATATTGCTATCATCTTCTTCGAGACCAATTTCGATGATGTCATTCTTTTCCAGATGCGCCAACATTGCCCCTGTGCGTGTGATAAAAATCCTGTCTCCCATCCGCACACTCATATTGCCGCCATGCGTGGAAGTTAACCCTCTAAAAAAAAGGTCGCTTCCAAATCGTTGAAATTGTTTAAGCATTTTCTTGCTCCATTTCTAATTCTGCCAACCCTAAGGCTTTTAATTTTTTCTCTGAGGGGATACCATCTGTGCTCCAGCCGCGGAAACGATAATATTCAGCCAGCATCTCATCCAAGTGGACAACGTGCCCTGCGCTCCCGCCCTCTTGCAGGGGTTCGTTTAAGAAGCGTGGGGGTAAGTTATCATCTTTTTCAGTAAATCCAGCCCGAAGGTTATAGAGCCGCTCTAAATTCCATATGCGCTCACCGGCTAGTTGCAAATCCTGAGTTTCGTATTTAACACCTGTTATCGAAGTCATCAGGCGAGCAAAGAAATCGTCTCCGATGGCAAAGTTGACAAATTTGCACATGCCGATTGAATCAATGACGGTATTCGTATGCTGAATAACGATCAAGATGCCAGCTTTCCCCGACGAGGCGTGGCGATCCAGCATTTTGGGTGCACCGAGCAATTCTGGGCCAAGCATATTTCCACGTAGGTGACAAGCGCCCCGATTCGAGGTCGCGTATAAGAGTCCTTGTCCCTGCATCCCGCGTGGGTCATAAGCTGGGAACTCCAGACCTTTGACCTGCATGGCAACTTCAGGCATATCATAGCGTTCAGAAAGACGTTTTGAGCCTTCTGCAATTTCAGCCCCAAGACCGCGTTTGTAGGCAATATCTTCGACGGTTTGCAACAAAAGATCAGCACGACCAAAAGCAAGCTCTGTATCCAGTTTTCCTTTTTCTTCTAATTCCATTGCACAGGCAATTGTTGCTCCACAAGAAATCGTATCCATACCGATGCGATTGCAAAGGTAATTTGCGGAGATAATTGTGTCGAAATCATGGATATCAAGGGATGAGCCGAGCGCGTAAATACTCTCGTATTCAGGACCTTCGCCTTTCTCATCGCCAACTTGAGTAACACGTTTGCAGCCGATCGGGCAACTCCAGCAAGCGCCGCGTTTTTGCAGATATTCATCTTTTAGACGTTCACCGGAAATCTCTTCGGCAAATTCATATTCCCCTCGTTGGAAATTCCGAGATGGGAGTACGCCGTACCAATTCATCAAGTTGACGAGCACCGAGGTGCCAAATTCCGGCAACCCTTCTGAGGTCCGGGGCGAAGCGGTGACCATCTTTCCGGCTTCGTAATTGACAAATTTGTAGATGTCCACATCTGCAATTCCGGGCTTTTCTTTTCCTGTAGCACGGATCGCTTTCAAATTCTTCGCGCCCATCACTGCGCCAACACCGCCGCGCCCATAGGAACGTCCTTTTTCATCGGCGATGGAGGCAAAAAGAACTTTATTTTCACCAGCGGGTCCGATACTGACAGTTGCCGAGCCGCGCTCTTTGAGTGCCGCAACTGTATCTGGAATTTCTTTTCCCCACAGTTCGTCCGCAGGATGGATTTTTGCGCCTTCAGGTGTGATTTCCAACCAAACAGGTGTTGGGGAGATGCCTTTGATAACGAGCGCATCAAATCCTGCCCAGCGGAGACGTACGCCAAATTGAGAACCGGTGTTGGCATCAAAGATAGTACCTGTTAGCGGAGAAAGAGTGCTCAGAGATGAGCGTCCGCCAGTGGGAATTTTAACACCTGTCATCGCGCCATTACAAAAGGCGAGAATATTATCTTCGCCGAGCGGGTCTGTTTCAGGAGGCACTTCTGTATAAACCAAATAGGCACCCAGCCCACGTCCCCCCAGATATTTCTGGAGAATCTCTTCGTCAATATCTTCAATCCACGTACTGCCTTCGCTGAGATCAACACGCAGCATTTTTCTTGTCCAACCGTTCATGTTATTGCTCCAATAATTTGTCAGTTACCTAAATTTCCAAATATGACTCCGCGAGGAGTATGCTCTTACGACGAAGCGGTCTCTTTACTCTTGAGATTGCTTCGTCGGGTAAAGCTCTCCTCGCAAAATCCTCATCAGCCACGAATTCGTTCGCCAATTTCTCTTAAATGCTGCAATTCTGCTTCTGGCAAAGGGACAGGCTTATTTAAATTATGCGCCAGATAATAAGTATAGGCAGCATGTTCCAGCCGCTCTAAAGCTATCAGGGCTTCTTCGAGGTTTTTTCCGACTGTGATGCTCCCGTGGTGGCTAAGGATAATTGCGTTATGTCCTTTTATTAATCGCTGAATGCTTTCAGCAAGCGCGGGCGTTCCAGGCGTGCCATAGTCTGCAACAGGAACGTCGCCGAGAGCGATCAATACCTCGGGCAGATAGTCTGTTGGGAAGGGCAACCCAGCTATTGTCAGGGCTGTTGCGTAGGGAGGGTGGGCATGTAAAACAGCGTTGATATCCGGGCGTTGACGAAAAGATTCGAGGTGCATGTTGATCTCGGATGTTGGCTTTAATCCGGGTTTTCCTACCAAGACTTCACCATCGTCATTTACTACAATAGGGTCATCTGGTTCCATTGACATTTTATAGAGCCCGCTTGGAGTCATTAAAAAACGGTTTTCATCCAAACGCACTGAGAGATTGCCATCGCTTGAACGAATCAAGCCCTGATTGGCAACAATCCGCGTCACACGGATAATTTCCTGACGTAGTTGATATTCACTTAGCATAGTCATTTGTTATTTTCCTTTTTTAGTTTCTTGTACCTAATAAAAGCCTCATCCCAGACAGCTTTTCCTTTTGGTTCGTAGCTCTCAACATCAAATGATCGTTTGAGAATTTCTCTGCCTTCAGATAGCGAGGATATTTCTCCCATTGCTATCGCTTGGATGAGGATGTTTCCAATTGCAGTTGCTTCCACTGGCCCAGCAACAACACTTTTGCCTGTGGCATTGGCAGCAAATTGGTTGAGCAATTTATTCTGCGTACCACCACCGATAATATGAACCACAGAATATTCTTTACCTGTTATTCGTTCGATCTGTTCAGCTACCCAGCGATATTCCAAAGCCAAGCTTTCTAGCGCCGCGCGAATAACAGCACCTTTGCTTTCAGGAACGGGCTGCCCCGTCTCTTGACAATAGGCTCGAATTTCATCTGGCATATTCTTTGGGGCTAAAAATCGATTTTCTCCAGGGACAACAAGAGATGCTAGAGATGGTGCTTTGGCCGCCATCTGTGTCAGATCATCATAACTATATTTAAATCCTTCACGCGCCCACAGACGGCGCGATTCTTGCACCAGCCAGAGTCCAACAATATTTTTCAGGAAGCGGATTTTCCCATCAAAACCACCTTCGTTGGTCATTTCGGCAGCCATACTTTCTGGGCTGATAATCGGTTGGTCGAGCAAAACGCCCATCAGTGACCATGTGCCAGAGCTGAGATAAATATGATCACTTCCCAACGCAGGCACAGCCGCGATAGCACAGGCTGTATCATGCCCAGCACCAGAAATTACAGAGGTTGAGTAGCCTATTTCTTGAGCGATAGATGGGTGTAATTTCCCTAAAAGCGTGCCTGGTTGCACGATCTCGCCAAATATCTTTGTGGGAATGCCAAGCTTATTCAGCGTTTCAAAATCCCAATCCTTTTTGATCGGGTTATAACACTGCGTCGTGCTGGAAATCGTAAATTCGTTCGCTTTTTCTCCTGTCAGGAAGAAGTTAAATAGATCAGGCATATTTAGCAAACGCTCTGCACTGGCTAAAGCAGATGAGTTGCCTTTTACCATCGCAAATAATTGATAGAGCGTATTTAACTGCATAAATTGGATGCCCGTTTTACCGTAGACTTCATCACGAGGGGCGATCTCAAAGACTGCATCCATTATGCCGTCGGTGCGGCTGTCGCGGTAATGGTGCGGGTTGCCGATCAAAATGTCTTGAGCATCAAGCAAGCCAAAATCCACGCCCCAGGTATCCAGGCCAATCGAACGCACCGATGGTTCAGCCAGCGACAAACCTCGTTTAATTTCACGCCACAGGTTCAAGAAATCCCAATGAAGATGTTCGCCTAAGCGAACACCTCCAGTTTGGAAGCGATGGATCTCCTTAAGCTGAAGGCGGTCATTTGCCAGAGAGCCAGACATAACTCTTCCGCTCTCAGCCCCCAGATCAACAGCTAAATAAGCTGAAGTTTTCATAATACAACCCTTTGCAAAAATCTAAATATGTCTTTGCGATGCAGTTTTATCGCCGAAGCAATCTCCCTCTCAATGAGGGAGATTGTTACGTCGCAAAAACATGTCAGGAGAAGATTTAGGAAACACCTTTTTTTATGATGATATTGCCATATTTGCGCGTTTCACCTGTCATCACAACAGCAAAAGCGGATTTCGCTCGATCATAAAACGCAAAGCGATCAATCAGCGCAATAGTTGGTGTTTCTGGTGCGTATTTATCAATTACGGCGCGGTAACTAGCTTCTACTGTGGGGTCGGCTTCGTCGCCTTCCACAACTTGCATCATCACTACAGGGTCGTCCACGTAGCTGTCGAGCGCATAAAGAGGCAGAATGGCATCGAGCAAGGCGTCAATTTTTAGCCCATCTGCGCGAATAACATTCGCGTTCATCGTGTTGCCAGGAAAATGGGCGTCCGCCAGCACAATTTCATCGCCATGCCCCATGCGGTAGAGCGCTGCCAACAGCTCAGGGCTGAATAAAGGAGAAATATTCTTTAGCATCTAGAACTCCTAGCGGTATACGGGACCAAAATTTTCGCAAGCTCTAAAATCGGCGCTTTCGAGATCAGCTGTACCAAAAGCGTTCCATGTGCTTGGGCGGAAGATATTCTCTTCGGCTACGTTATGCATATAAACTGGAATTCGCAACATGGAGGCTAAAGTGATGAGATCTGCGCCGATATGACCATAAGCAAATGCACCATGATTGGCTCCCCAAGCATTCATAACGGAATAAGGATCGCGGAACACGCCTGACCCAAACGTGCGAGGTGCAAACCAGGTTGTGGGCCACGTTGGGTTGGTACGCGCATCCAGCTTATCGTGGACATCGGAGGGTAAATTGACGATATGTCCCTCCGCTATCTGTAAAACGGGACCAAGCCCCTTAACAAGGTTGAGTCGGCTCATTGTCACGGGCATTTCGCCACGAGATAAGAAATCCGTAGACCAACCGCCACCACGGAAATATTCCAAGGCTGAAGTACACCACTCAACATTATCTATACAGTTTTCGACATCTTCCGGAGTGACATCCCACCAGGGTTTGATAGCTGGGTTGCCGTCAATTTCTTGCTGTCCGGTACCGTCCAGCGCAGATGGACCCGAATTGATGAGATGCAAAACGCCATTTTTTGCCAACCCTGTGGGGCGATAGCCAGTAACACGCTCAATTGAATCAGCACTCCAATAGGTGCGGACATCTGAAAATACTTGTGCGGAGCCAGTAAGCAGATGCCCGAAAAGCATAGAAACGCCGTTGAGCGCATCGTTTTCGGTGGCGACAATATAAGGCTGGCGAATACCATTCCAGTCGAAGGAGGTATTGAGCATCGCTTCCATGAAGTCGCCATTGGGCATGAAATCTGTCCATTGGCGCTGCCCCTGAAAACCCGCAGCAATGGCGTTACGTCCCATTGCCTCCTCGCCAAAGCCAAGTTCATCAAGACGAGGATTGCCAACCATTAGATCGTGGGCAATCAACGCCATTTTTACCGAAATTTCCCAGTCTTTATCCTTGTCTTCTCGACTGCGTTGGGCTTCTTCTGGGTTGATATCTTCGCCTTCTTTGAAATTAGTTTTGACCCATTTGAGCGCCTTCTCGAATTCAACAGGGTCGTAAATCTCTTCATTAATACGGCGAATAAATTCGGACATATCAATGGTTTCAACGCGCATCCCGAAATACTCTTCAAAGAGTTCGTGATTTACGATAGAGCCACCAATACCCATTGAAACACCGCCCATAGAAAGATAGCTTTTTCCACGCATTGTAGCGATAGCTAAGCCTGCGCGAGCAAAACGGAGCAGTTTTTCTTGTACATCTTCGGGAATGCTTGTGTCATCCGAGTCTTGCACTTCTTTGCCGTAAATACCAAAGGCTGGGAGCCCCTTTTGGCTATGTGCGGCTAAAACCGCCGCGAGATAAACAGCTCCAGGGCGTTCTGTGCCATTAAAGCCCCAAACAGCTTTTGGCATGAGCGGATCCATGTCCATTGGCTCTGAGCCGTAGCACCATGCTGGCGTTACCGTAAGTGAAACACCGACGCCTTCGCGGGCAAATTTATTCGCTGTTTGGGCAGATTCTGCTACGCCACCTATACAGCTATCGGCAATCACGCATTCGACGGGCAAACCATTGGCATGACGCAGATTCTCAGAGAGAAATGCGGCTACATTCTTCGCCATATTCATGGTTTGGTCTTCCAATGATTCACGTACACCACGTCGGCGGCCATCAATAGTTGGGCGAATACCAATTTTTGGCATATCGCCGATCAGGCGTTTTTTGGGAGGGTTTACTTGAGTTTTTTTCATTAGCTTCTCCTATACTATTTTTTTTCAATGAGAGTTCGATGACCATTGGGCATCGATTTCAAAAGCGTCAGTTGCTCTTTGAGATAAATCATTCGTCAACAATTTATCTACGATTTCAGGTGAAAGAGTAAAACAGCTAACACCTTGCTTTGCGAGAGTCACCAAATCATCTATTTGCCGGATACTTGCTACCAACAAACGAATAGAACTTCCTGTTGTATCAATAATCTGCTGCATAGCGATGATCTCTTTTAATCCATCCTGACCAGCATCCACCATGCGTCCCAAATAAGGGGCTATATAGTGCGCATTCAATGATATAGCTGTCAATATCTGATAAGTAGCGTGAACGGCTGTTAAAGTCACCCCTGTGCCTTCTGCAATCAATTGATTGGCGCATAACACGCCATCCTTTGTGAGCGGCACTTTAACCATCACGCGCTGATCTATAGCTGCCAATTGGCGACCAACTTGAAGCCATGCATCACTAGATTCTCCCCATACTTGCAGATGTAGTTCATTTGCGCCCAACTCGAACGCCGTTTCGGCTAAGGATGTAAGTGCCTCTAAACTGCATTCAACCTCTGCCATCCGTAGCAATTTCGGATTAACCGTAATTCCATAGAAAATACCACTAGATAAATATTTTTTCCAAAGAGAAGTATCTGCGCTATCTAGATAAAGCCTTAAATTGGTGACACCATCACTCATCTTTAAACTCCAGTTCATGTATATAAGGCGGGTTGGCACCTTCCCGCATGCAGTTAATCATTGCTGCTCGGTTAGCGTAAGTCAGGCAATCAGATAATTGTTCTGAAGATACTTTCTGGAGTTTCTCTTTACTATAAAGAAAACCTGATTTGTGCAGATAAGCCAATGTAGCTGCCAGAAAGGCGTCTCCAGCCCCAACCGTATCTGCGACTTCTATCTTTGGAGTGGGTACGAATACAGGTTTCCGACCAGAAATAAACCCTTTGGCGCCCACTGAACCTAAAGTAAGGATACAAAGACTAACTCCCTCGTTAAACCAATGCTCAGTAATT
>ERZ890953.1362-NODE-1362-length-12410-cov-4.242250_pt1 | contig 12410 bp, 14 predicted proteins | sample MGYA00521264_ERZ890953 | MGnify/ENA primary metagenome ERZ890953 (study PRJEB32303, sample SAMEA104408629) | aquatic metagenome | biome: Brackish water; feature: Chemocline; material: water | place: Baltic Sea | collected 2014-10-26T21:54:00 | depth 200 m ... | reverse complement strand
TTTATTTACCTCCTGAATTTGTTTTTTGTGATAATGAATTTGACATTGCTTGAAATAAAATCCTTACTTTAGTAGGATCAATTCGTTCACCCTTTTCAGCCGCATTTTTAATACCTTGCCAAAACTTACCTAATTTTTCAGGTGGCATTTTATCTGCTATAAACTTCCCAGGTAGAAACGGTTTAGAAGAATTTAATAAATCTGTTTCATATTTTATTATTGATTTATAAGTCTTTTTATCAACTAGTTTTTGAAGTACATCTCTACCATACTTGTCTATGGACTTAGTAAACGCCTGTGGAGTATTTGACGATTTAACAAGATCATTCACAACTAAATCGGCAATCGGTTGTCTAGCCTCTGGAATCTTTTTAATAGTATCTACGATAAAAGTTCCTGGCATCTGCGTCCCAGTTCTTGATGCTATTTGTTCTGGATGTTGTTTTACTATTTTAGAAAATTCATCTAAATAAGGTTTAACTTCTGAGAACTTAGCTCTTGCTGTGGCTAGTTGGGTTCCTTCTTTACCTGCAACAGACTCAAGATTAACCATCATGCCTTCTCTGAAATCGTGAGCTACTCCTGCATAAACTTTCCTCTGCTGATCAAAAGCTGCATTTTGAACATCTCTACGAATCCTGTCTGCCTGTCTAAATGTTGGGTTAGAGGATAAATCAACTATCCAATCATTTAAATCGTTATAATACTTTTTAAGCTCTGGAGTTTTAATCTTGTTAATATCGTCAATTAATACGTTTCCTTTAGCATCTATGTAACCTGCTTTTTTAAGAGGCTTAATTAACGCATCTCTCATTTCTTGACCACGAATAGTTTCCTTGCCGTATTTGTTTAATATCGGCTTTGCAACTGCGTCATATTCTTTGAATGATTTCTTATTAACACTCTTGATAGTATCCTGTAATCCTGCAGCCGCATCTACTCTGCCTTTTTGTGGTAACGCTTTAATCTCTGCTTTTACAGAATCTCTTGCTGTTTGATGAGCAATCTTTCGTGCCTGTTCTTCTGCCTGAAAAGCTGATTTTCTAGTAGCTTCAGCAGCTTTAAAAGTTGACTTTGCTTCCTGCTCGGCTAACTGTCTGCCGCCTTTAACCCAGCCACCTACTACGGGTATTGATTCAACTGCACCTCTGGCTTTAGCTTTTAATAAAGGAGTATATTTAGAAATTGCCTGTGATCCAATCTGCATACCCCCACCTAAAATGTCACCGCCCATTTGATACATGGATTGTTTCATTGCGTCTGGAACCATTCTTCCCATCATTCCTTTTTGCATTTCAATGTTTTGTTTAAGAGATTCCATTACAGACTCAGGTTGTTTAACCTGGGTTTTTCCAGTTAAAAGGTCGACTGCTTCTTTGCCTGCGCTACCTAAAGCCCCACCAAAAGCTGCACCAGGAACACCTCCTACAATACCACCTGCAATTCCACCATACATAGGAAGATGTCCGGCTTGCTTTTCTAAAGTTCCACCAGGATCAGCGAAACCTGGATTTTCTTTTTTATTTATTCTAAGTCTAAATTCATTTGCCATTTCTGGTGCAATCTTTTTTCTACGTTGCAACTCATTAATAACTTGAATCATAGGACTAGTTTTTACATAAGGATATTCAGCCATTAGTTACCCTTCATATAGTTTTGTAGCATATTCATAAGTTCGTCGTCGTCCAAGTCTTTGTGCGTTGCCTTCTTTGTCTCTCCCAATACCTTATCCCAAGATCTACCGGCTCCCTTTTCCATTATCATCTTAAACATTTTAACGCCTAGTTCACGTTCTTTTGTAGTTCCACTTGGAATTTGCTCTAGTACAGCAACACCTGTTTTTTGTTCTTGTATGTTTAAGTTTCCAGAATCACCCATTGCTTTAACAATCATGGGTCTAATCATTTTTATCATATTTCCGATTGTTGTCATTTCAGCAGAGTATCCTGCTTTTCCTTGAAGCCAATTTGTCGCCTGAACACCTCTACCAGATAATCCTTCTGCTGATGGTATTGATTTAGACATTCTAATTATCTGTTCAACAATAGGAACAACCATATCTATCTTCTTCTTAGTTGGTTCTGTTTCTTGAAATGATTTTTTAAGGTCTATAAACTTCTTCGCAGTATCTAAATTTCCATTAAAAACTGTCATTGCATCATCAAGATTTACTTCTGAATAAGGTTTACCAATAGATGAAACTGAACTTAACAGTTCAAGGTCTTGTTCTTTTTGAATTTTCAACTTTGCCTGTTCAGTTGCAGTTGTTCTGGCTGTAGCCGTTGCGGCTGCTTCAGCAGCAACTACTGGAATATTTGTAATACCCTGCGCGCCTTTAAACTGCATACCACCCATTCCACCTTGAGGTGTAGACATAGGTGCTTGTTGGTTAGATATTGGTGCTTGTGGTTTCATTAAATCTGCTAGTTTTCCCATAATATATCCTATTTAACCAAAGTTAAGTTTGAACTCATTGCAGATTGTAAGTCTGCATCGTCTTCTATAGTCATAACTTTTCCATCTGGAAGTCTTACCTTACTACCTATTTTATAACTTGGTACTGTTGTTGTTCCGGGTGAAACACCTGCATCTCCGGGTTTCATCATTCCACCTAAATCCATTCCAGATTGTTGAGCCATAATCATCATCAAAGGATTTTCCATCATTTTCATCTGCATATAAGTCTGCTTTTGGTTCTGATCTAATCCACCAAACGCCTCTAATTGATTCTTTAGTTTAGAAATTTCGTTCTCTTGCTGCATTTTTTGTTGCAGTTGTAAACCCATGCCTTGAGAAAATCCACCACCTAAGTTGCTTCCTAGTTTAGACCATCTGCTCATAACTTACTCCTCTATTGTGGAACCTAATCTAACACCGTTTACCATATAATAGCCGTTTGTTGTTAGAATATCATATGTGTATGGTGAATCGTTGCTTACAATCTTCACGCTCTGTAGTTGATCGAAATATGGATGTCCTAAAGACATCTCAACTGTTCCTGTTTTAAATTCGTGCATATAGAAATTATGGCCTTGATCTCTTAGCTTTTGTATTTTAGCGATTACTCGACCACCCTTAACAATGTCACCGACATTTATATCTTCAACTTTAGTGCTACCTTCTTCAGTTGCTATTTCAGTTCCTTTAGGTAGACAGAATAATGCCGCACCTGCGCCCATCCCTAGACCAGTTCCAAGTCCACCTGCAACAGATCCCAATAATCCGGGTTGGCTGTAATCATATCCAGGTGTTGCTCCTGTGCTTAATCCGTATAATTTCATTAAATCTTGATATGGTAGTCTTTGTAACTGCTGTCCATATTGTGTTTCTTGCATACCTTGTTGCCTACCTGCCATCTGTTGTCCGAACTGCTGACCCTGTGCGCCCATCTGGAATTGGTTTTGAGCAATAGAAGCGTTAGCCATATCTCTCGCTTGCTGTGCAGTAGCTCCCTGCTGTCTGAACATTTCTTCGGCTTGTGCTACTTGTCTCTGCCATTGTTCTTGCTGCATCATCTGCTGTTGCTGTGTTCCTAGCTGTGCGCCAAACTGAGTAGCTCCTAACTGTGCCTGTCCCTGCTGTGCCGCTAGTTGATCGGCTAAATTAGCAAGACGATCTCCCTCGCCTTGTCTTTGCTTCATGGAGGCTTCAGTAGCCGCCCCAGTAGTTAAAAGACCTCTTGCGTTCATATCTTCCATTATACCTTTACGTTCAATACCACCTTGGCGTTCTGTCATTCTCTGAGCCATATTATATTGAGGTGTAAAAGCGTCACCTACAGCGGTTTTAGCGTCAAACGTAGGCATATTAAAATCAAACTGTTGAAACTGATATGGGTTTGCCTGTTGAAACTGTGGCATAAATCCAGATGTATCAAATGAACTGGCTTGTGTAGTTGGTTGCATCTGACCGGCTATATTTTGACCTGGTGTGAACGATGGAGCCTGTCCCATACCAGGAGCCTTACTGTACATCTCGGCAATCTTCATCATTTCGGGATTACCACTATTCGCCATCTGCTGAATCATTTGTGGGTTAAGCATCTGACCCATAGTGTACTGATTTAAAAATTGACCCTGCTGATCGGCCCCCGGAGCCCTAAATGCCTGTGGTGGAGCAGAATCATCGCTACCAAAAATGAAATCCCCAACTCCTCCAACAATATCACCTAAAAATCCCATAAAAGACTACCTTTCTTCTAATTCTTTTTTGAATCTCTTATTAAAAGTGCCTTTTGTTAACACATAACACTTTAAATTCTTAAACTCGCCATTGTGGTATACTCTTTGCTTCCTTAAACCTTCAAACTCAAATCCAATCTTCTTAGCAATAGTTTCAGAACCTAAATTATCTTCTGCGAAACAACCTTCTATTAAATACATATTCATCGAGTTCATTATGTAATAAATCATATATTTAATAGAATCGAAACACACACCTTGCTTCTGATACTTTTTATCAATCAATACATGGATTTTTAGATTTCTATGTCGTTCCTGTATGTCTGTTAAAACATACATTCCAAATACTTCGTCAGGTCTTGCAGGATTTACAATCATATATGTATTCTTTAAATTCATACAATCCTGTAGAGTTAGTAGCGGAATATTACCGAACGCCATTTCGTAATCACCGCTGTGATACCAACGATAAACGTGTCCACAATGGAGATTTGATTCAAAAGGGATTAACATTATTTTGTCGTTACTTAGTTTCATTTTTTATCTCTAAAATCTTTGTGAACCTTTTATCAAACTCGAATCTTTTAACAGTACCAGTTTTAAACGGAATCCATGTTACAACATTGTCTGTCAACCATGCCTCCATTACACCGGTGCTTGAATCATAAGCGTGAGAGGCCAACTCTAGTTCCTCTGTTTTCCCGTCTATATAAAACACTTTCAAACCATAACTATCAGGTAAATCTTTATGTTCCTTCGCCATTATTACAGGACTAACCATTATACAATCCTCATTATCCAACGCACCCTGATTGATCTTGGTTGGATTGTTTGAGTTGCTGAAAGCTGATTATTCATACTATCGGAAACTGATGTTGTCGTATTATTTGATGGTGAAGCGCTTGTAGTATTAGGAGGATTGACGTTAGCTTTTCCCATAGCATGTGCCATTGTCTCAGATCCACCAGTAGACCACTTATACATAACTTGATTACCATCACCTGATTTCCAGCCGATCTTCTCTCCTTTTAAGTAACTTCCATATCCAGCAGCAGCTTGCAAACTTATTGAAAAAGAGGAAATATCTACATTATGTGTATGGCTTTGCATACCATGAGCATGCCCTGTCATAGTGTGAGCATGTTGAAGATTTACTTGATGCGAAGCATTACCAACAGTAGCAGTTGCCCACGTTGCTGAATCAATATCCGTTCCGCCTTCGGTTCCAAAACCAACTAGATAACGATTTGAAAGGTCGGGTAATGTTTCACCATTTATACTACTATTTGCATTTGATACTGTGCCTCCGTTGCAATATTGCCAATGATCTGTGTCTATTGAAACGGCAGCATCAAAATCATAATGTGCGACTATCGTTCCAACTGGCGGAAGTTGTGCAGCAGATGCAACCGTTATATTATAACCTGTATCTGGAATCGTGATCGTTCTGTTCGTAGCCGTACTTGCGTTTTGTAAAGATGCAACCCCTGCTCCTGCACCTTTGACCTTTAATAATGTGGCTGAATATGTATGAGTCCCCGTCCATGTAAAATTATCAGTCAAATCCATGTTGTCAGCGTCAATAGTACCGTTCTGAAGATTATATAATTCGTCAAATCTAGCGTTTACCTCTAAAGCATCAGCAATAGTTATGTTTGTAAACGTATATGGATCTGTTTTAATTGCCATCTTAACCTCTTATCTAATAAATAAATTAGTTCCATTGCTTCTAAGTAATACCGAACCGTAGTTTGTACTTATAACGTATGTTGCAGCACCGTTGATCGTTTCAGCACCTTCTGTTGCCACCGTTATATTATTAGCTCCTGCTCCACCGCTCTCGTCACTTACCTCAATCTCATAGTCAATATATGTAATCGAATCACTATTAATCGTTATCGTTCTTGGAACTGATGTGTCAGTCACAGAGATAACATTGTCCTCGACGTTCGATGTGTAATTGGCTGCAACTCGTTTTGTAATCGGCCTCCAACGGAGCCTGTTCTCTATAGCGTTATAAACAGTTCCTAACCACTTGTTCAGTTCAAACAGATAGGAGTAATAATCGAAATCCTCTTTTTGTATTGGAACCTCTGGTGGCTTTGGTATCGACATTATTCGCTATACTCCGGCTGTAAGCCTAAATCAGTTACGCCTATTATTAGTTCCTCAATAATCATCGCCTCACTTGCTGTATTATGATAAAGCTGAGGAATTATATATCTACCCGCAACTGCAAGTTCACCTGTATCTGGTGTTAGTCTTAATCTTGTATATTTAGTGTCAGGAGCAGACCATTTATCCGTTCCCCAAGTCATCGTGCCCCACTTTGACCCACCTGTTGATATTGTAGCGGCAGCAGTTCCAGAGGTTCTTGTTGTGGTCATTGATGCTCTTAAATGAGTTTCTGATTTCTGTGTAGTTACTACGTTAAGATCTGTAATCATTTTAATATGAGAAGGTGCGCCAAAGTCTATCTTTCCACCTCTCCAGATTGAAGTTATGGCTGTTGCAGCCTCATCTAACAATCCATAATCCTGTCTTAAAGCAAATCCGCTATAGTCTCCAGTAACAATCATTTGCTTACTAGCTGAATCGCTAAACGTAGCCATTGCGTTAGCTTTGATACCTATATGATATAAATTAGAGCTTAACGCACGACCTGCTGAATCTGAATAAACATCGTTAAAATAATCATAGATTAATATTCTATCTTGAGTTGATCCAGAACCATAAGCCATAGACAACCAATATTGGTTCCTATTCAAATAGTTAGCAGATGTCGAATATTTTAATCTTCCTCTGTTCATAGTATCGTAAAGTGGTTTGACCGGATCACCCAACAGAAGTAGATTCTTAGTTCCGTTAAACCCTTTAATAATACCTTCCGAAGAAAGAAAGATTAAAATATTCCCATAGCGTCTTGATTCAACTTCTTGGATCGAATACCCAGAAGCACACCCATCACCCGTAACTACTGTTTCTATATATAAATCTCTTGAAGATGATCCGCTAATAAAATGAATAGACGATGGCTTGAAAACCACAACTCGATCTGCGTAAATAGCAAGACCTGTTATATCTTCACCGTCACCTCTAAACCGTGCTAAATCCCAAACGATGTCCCATGACTCACCATTTAGTAAAGCTGAATAATAAACAATATCATCTACAACAACCCATAGTTTATTTTTATGCACTATTGGGAATTTAAAGTTGCCTGGAGGTGTTGCTAATATTACAGCATCACCCGTGCCTGTCCATTTAATCGGTGGGTTGGCTGATTCAAATGCAGTAATAACAATCTCAGTACCAGAACCATCGAAGAACGTAGCAAATGAAGATAGATTGTCATCGTCATCTGTTATCGTAACCGAACCTGTTTTATCTACAAACGCCCCTCCGGTGTACTGTTTAAAGGCATCTCCGCCCGTTCCAACTCTGTATGTATTTCCGTTTAATTGTGTTTCGTATAATCCGTTAATAGACTTAGCAGTTGTGTCTGTTTTGTCTTTAAACGCTACCGTATTGAGCTTAGTAGAACCGCCTCTTTGATCTAGGGATTCTTCAGTAATATTCACGTTCTGCAAAGATGCAGCTTCCATTAGATCAATAGAAGTGTCGGAAATCTTATTGTTCATTCCGAGGAACTTCTTAATTCTAACTGGAGTTGTGATAATTTCCTTACCCATTAATCTCCTCTAGGAAAATATGTTGATAACCTTGCTATTTGTGGCGTTGCGTTTTGATCTACTGAGTTCAACGACCAGTTAGCAGCAGGTTGTTTATCGTCTCTAATAATATCGTCTACTCTTGCTGTGAATTCCTGTGCGGTAATCTGAGCCATAGAAGTATTGTTCATATGTTTGTACGTTCTGAATATTGCGTATAACTCTATCGCATCGTGATACTTCTCCGGAATTAACGATATATCGTCATTTGCCGAGAGTGTCTGAACGGCCATTGTGAAATCATAATACATCGTTATTGCCGCACTTGGTATTGTGTATAGACCTATTAATGGATGATTAACGCTTCTATCGCTTGGTGCGATTGCAACATTGGTAACTGCCGCTGCGTCAGAGGTTATAGTTACCGTTCCTGTTGTTTTGCTGGATTTCGATAGACTTAGAACTCTCGTATATGAATTAGTTGTAGTTACCGAGCCTGTACCGTTTAAAGTAACTGCTTCTGTTACGAAAACACCCGAAGTGTTTAATCCCTGTACGTTGACGTTTATAGACGTATCTGCGGTGCTTGAAGAAGCCATAGTTAGAATAGATGCCGCTGTTGGTTGGTTCAACACAGGTGAGAAGCCAATCAATCTGTATAAATAAGGCGTTCCAGTAGATTCAGGGCCGGGTTCGTACATTCTGAATTCGTTATCGTTCATGTTCTGAACATATTGAGGTGTTGTTTTATCGTATATATGAATGATCTTAGATGTATCAACCAACGGAGATAGCGAATACGTTTCGGTATCAGCTACCGTTGCGAATGTATATCCATACTGTCTTAACCATGTAAAATTAGCCTTTGAAGATATGATCTTCTGGCCTCTATCTAGCCAACGAACAAGAACGGTGTCTATATCCGTTGCCGGATGACATTCTGCGTTAACGTTCTTAAGCATTTCTGCAACATTCATATTTTAGTCCTTATGCGATTTGCTAATATGCATCTTAATTCCCTGCTCTGTCTTGCATTTGTAGTCGCATTGATCGCATTTAAAGCCAATTATCTCCGGCTCTTTTGGTTTCTCATCTTTTGGCATCTCAGGCGGTTTAACCTCTTTTGTCTCAGTAACAGGCTCTGCCTTCTTTTCAGCTTTATTATCATTTGTTCCAGTTTCATCTTCACACCTCGGTTTCCAAAAGTCGCATCCATGAGGGATGGGATTAATTTCTTCTTTAGGATTTTTAATAAAATCTATTCTGCTTTCACTCATTTTAATCTCCTTTAATTAGAGTTAAGAACTTAAGGAATGGGGTGACAGCACCCCAAACCCTAAATCCTTAAGCTGTTACCGCACAAGCTTTCGCATGTGAACAAGCGATGTGAATCAAACCAGTTCTGAGAACTTGATCTGTCGCAATCGATGTTGTTGGTAAGAAGCCAATCATTGCACTTTCAGCAGACGTTGAACTGACAGTTGCCAATCCAGTTGAACCAGCAATAACGCCCTTAGGGCCTGTTACTACTGTACCTGCTGCAACAACTTTCGCTATTGGACATAGGCCATAGAACTGCGCCCAACCCCAATAATCGGTTGTTTGTGTAACCATTGAAACACCACGAACATCAACTGCCATGTCGCCTGATGTCATCTGTTCAACTCTATGCGGAAGGATAATGTCAAAAGCATCACCAACCGCAGGAGCTACTGAGAAAGCATCTGCTGCGTTGACGTAAATAACTGTCGTGCTGTTTTCGATAATACGAGCAATTTCGCCTTCAGGAGCCGCACCTGCCGCACCTGCATCGTCTTTACAACGTAGCAAACCATACTGGTAAGCGTTGGCTGTAAGGCCGGTTGTGGTTACTGAAGTGGTTGTTCCTGATGCAGCGCTTGCTAATGCGACAACGCCAACCTTAGAAACCCATTCACCAGCAGCAGCCGCATAGCTGAACTGAACGTATTCAAACTGCCTGTAACCAAATACAGGGTCTACAACTGTCCTTACTGAACCTGGACTTTCTTTAGGTGTAGAATCGGAAGCATCCAACTCTGTTCCCCAAGCTAGTCTGAAGTTAGAAGGAGCATTTAAATATGATGCACTTGCTAAAGTCATAATAATCCTCCTTAAGTTGTGATACCGTCAAGAACCCAACATGACTCGGCTCTATTGGTTGTTAACTGACCGTAAACCATATGTTTAGCGACCAAAATATCTTGGTTGGCAGGTTCTACGAATTTACCAATTTTAAAGTTATAATCATTGTGGATATAGAACTTTAGATATTTGGTATTCAATCCATACATCTTACCGGTCGGACAATTTGCATCGAAAATAACGTCAATGCCTTCAAATTTCAACGCTTGGAAACCTAAGTCGGCTAGTTTTGGGTTTGTATATTGTGCTTTACCTGCTGCTATTGTTTCAAGATAACCAAAGTTCGTGCTGTCTGTTACAATAATATCTGTTCTTTCATTACCACGTGATGTGGCTCTGATGATTGTAGACATTGCAGATTGTAAATATGTTGCATAAGCACCAACACTTGCGTTGTAGCTATTTCTCCACCAACTATAGTTCGCACGGTTAATTCCGCCAAGCGTTCCAGTTGTAGGAGCAATATCAACGATTGCCTGTAAACCAAGCATATCTTTACCAAAGTTGCCAGTACCGTCACCGAAAAGCATTTCCGATACTTTATCTTCCATTGATGCTTCAGCTTGCATTTTTAGTGTATCTAAAAGATCAATCTGTTTTTCTGGGCCTGAGTTACGAGCTTTTTCAATACCTTCAATGATAATCGGGCACACTACCTGTTTCCAGTTATATTCTGCCGCTGAAATACCTTCTGGTTTGGTGATGTCAATTACGTCAGAACCGCTATAACTCTGAGCATTTGCAAAACCGTACATTAATGGACGTACAATCTTATCACCGCCACTTGTTTTTACTGCACCCTTCATTCTCATCAATTTCAATAACGGAATATGATCGCTAATGTTATCTGCAATCGTTTTCTGTAAGTTATCGAAAGTCGTTGAGGCAATCTTGTCGAAACTAGCATTTGGATGTGCCATCTAATCCTCCAATTTAACCACGAGAGAGTTGTTGCATAGCTTGTTTAAAGGCTTCTTCTGTAGTCGTAGCGTGTCCTACACCAGATGACGATGGAGCAGCGTTAGACGAACTTGAAGGCGTTGCTTCTGCTTTCTTGTTCATCTCTTGATAAGTTTCGTCTTTTATCTTCTGCCTAATATCGTCTACATTCACAGGATTCATTGCGTTCCAGGCTTGATCTATGTCAAGTCCTTTAATGCGTAAGTCCATGATCTTGTTCTGTTTAGTACCGTTTTGATCTACATAGTCGAACTTTTTAAACTGATCGCCATGTTTAGAGATACCTTTATCGTATTCCCTAGAATACTCGCTCGTAAACATTTGTTGTAGTAACGGCTGGACAACCGATTGTCTAACCGCTTGTGCGCCTTCATAGCCAAACTGATCCACTAATGGATCTGATTGTGGCTGATTATACTGTGGAGTATAACCTTGTGAAGGTTGTTGATAAGTCTGAGGTTGAGCGTACTGAGGTTGATAACTTTGCTGGCTTTGAGTTTTTAATTGCTCTATTTCAGCTTTGTAAGTGTTCACCTCATTAACTTTTTCCTGAAACCTATCGTACGGTACTGATTCTGACACTTTAGCGGTATTTAACGAGTCCGCACTCGAGGTGTCTTGGGCAGTATCTGTTGCAGTATTATCTACTGCGCCTTCTGACGAGGAAGGCTCGGTGTTAACGTCTGACATACTAACCTCCTTGCGGTGGATTAACTCCACCTGGTTGTGGCATTGCTGCCGGTTGCGCTTGTGCGCCTTGTTGCATATTTCCGGCCAGAGCTTCAGGCGTTAATGGCCCTTGACCCATTCCCATAAAGGATTGACCCGAACTTTGCATCTGGTTTTGGGCTGTAACTGCCTGAGCCATCTGCGTTTTTTCTAATTGTGATTTAAACATTAAATGCCCTAATCTATGAGCAATATTCTGATCGTTTCCGTTTGATTCTCTATCGTGGATCGTTAGGTGATAAACGTGGTTCTCTTGTATTCTTGGAGATATAAACAAACTTGAGTTTAACAGCTTGCTTTCCTCCATTGGGTTGTCTTTCTGTACTAGAATATTATAATTCTCTACGCCAAACACTTCAGCGGCTTGTTTAAGTAGTTCGTTCTGATCTAATCCACCTTGTAACTGAGCATTAGCAACAAACCCTGCGAACCCTTGTAACTTAGCCATTCTTGTCTGTTCGGTGTCGGGAGTGGTTGAGCCGGCTTTGATCTTGGCTTTAACCTTTTTATCTATGTTTTTCTTAGTGATTTTAACAAAAGGTTTCTCTGCGGTTCCGGTCATTAGCTCGTCTAGCATACCTTTGTAGTTAGAGAACTGAGCTTCAGGCATACCCGATAGACCTATCGCTCTTGTCGTTGTGTAGTTGTCACGCATTAACGTAGCCCATTTAGTCGCTATTGATCCCATTACTTCTTCTAATCTATC
>ERZ890953.1361-NODE-1361-length-12414-cov-4.728700_pt1 | contig 12414 bp, 18 predicted proteins | sample MGYA00521264_ERZ890953 | MGnify/ENA primary metagenome ERZ890953 (study PRJEB32303, sample SAMEA104408629) | aquatic metagenome | biome: Brackish water; feature: Chemocline; material: water | place: Baltic Sea | collected 2014-10-26T21:54:00 | depth 200 m ... | reverse complement strand
TGTGGTAAACGTGAATGTAAGAATAAAAATGTAAAGGAGTTTTTAATCAACTGCTTTGGAGAAGAAAAGGGGAGGGCATCATTTGACAACTGGATAGAAAGTAATAGTGCTTATGATTCGTGGAGAGAGGAAGAAGCGGCTCGTAGAAAAACTGTAATGAATGTCACTGTTGGCGAGTGGGAGGATTTGCTAGAAAGAATTGCTGACATAGAGTCCTATCTTGATGTCTAAAGACTCTGATCCTCAATCTTAACTTCGTCCTTCAACATCATATGATTTAAATACTCTCGGTCAGTATCAAGACCGAGTTCTTTTTTGCGCTTACGAATCGCTTGCAAAGTTGGAGCATCTACCCTTGAAATAAAAAATCTATTCACTGTGTTATTTCCTGCCATAGTTTTATTTTAGTTATACGTTTTTACTATAACAAAAAGAGCAGTTGCAATGCAACCACTCCTTTCGCCTCATTCCTATATCTATAACTTAGAACACCCCTATTCTACCAAACATTGTAATACAATGCAATACGTATTATCCGCTAGTATATACTAGGATACTCCGCTGATTATACTAAGATTATCTACTGTATTTTTAACTTTATTCGCCTGTCTATAACTAATCCCAAATCGCTCCTCAATTTCTTTTATAGTAGAATCAGGCTCAACTTTTTTCGCCATCACTTTTAATTCCTCCTTAGTAAACTTTGGCTGATAAGGATCTAAACCTTCCACCGGATCGCTCACAGGCATTACTAGATTTGATTTGACGGCAATATATTCTAAACATGACTGTAAGTGTGTTCCAACGAATAGAATCGCTCTCAGGAGATACAAAGATACTATCAAGCATGACTTTAAGATTAAAAAAATAAGGTATTCCAGCACCCCCCAACAATGACCTAGAAATTTTTTATTAAACATGATAAAGGAGATTAAGAATAAACCAGCCCCAGAGTGAGGATGTTGCACCAATGGCAACTCCATAGCCTAATTGTTTGAGTGTTTTCATTTTTGTTTTTGTTAAATGATTATAGTATATTATAACACATCTTGTAATACATTGCTATATCTATCTCTAATCCTTTTAACGTTCCATTGTATATCAGCAGCATAAACTAGATCCATCATTAAAAGGTTTTGATACCTAGTCAGTCCCCCGATGATCCCCCGCACTTCCCCCAGTCTTTTTTCCCTATTGTTTACCGCATCTTTTTCGAGCCACATATAATAACACTCAAGTTGATATTGGAGTTTTTCTAGTTCTCTACTTGTATTATTTTTTTCACACACTCTAATTATAGACGCAAAAAAGAACCCTCACGAGTTCTTTTATTGCAACCTATAACAAAATGAAGATGTTATAAACCCATTATAACACTTAAAATCCACCTCCGCCACCGCCCCATCTTTCTGCAATCTTATCAAGAGCAGCCAGGAATTCTCCAACTGTGATCTCTGTCTTTGGCACGTCAATCAATTTCATCTCAGATAATGATTCAAGTACATCATCAAGAGTCATCTTGCGAGCAGGATCTTTTTCTGTAAGTCCTCTTGCCTGTGCTTTTTTCATAAGTGGTTGAAGCCACTCAGGGATCTCAATTTTTTCTGCTTCAAATAAAGCGTAGCCAGTAAATTTATATTTATATGGCAACCCTGTGTATCTTTTTCCATCCCAGGGGTCAATGACCCTTAACTCTTTGCCCTGCACCCTTTCAACATAAAGCCAGTGCGCCCCATTGTTTACCTCAATGATTGCAAAGTTTTGAGGGCTGTTTGCATACTCCTCAACCTTTTTATAATCAGCGTAATGTCCACGCTTAATATATTTGAATCCTTTAAATTTACATTTCTCCCAATCAATAAGTCCTTGAGATGTGAACTTCCAAAATCTAGCAGCGTTCCCAGGGTCTATTCCATAGCCCCTTGCCTTTTCTCCACCCATACAGATAGATGTTAAAGTGCATCCGTATCTACCAACTGTTGCTGCTGATTTTCCGATTCTAACATTTTTCCAACGTGGATCTTGTTGACATAATGGTTTAATAATCATTTGACTTGTGTTACATCATAAAATACATACGCAAAAAGCCATACATCCTCAAGTACATTGAAAGGAATATATTGCTTATAAGTGTTTCGAGTTCTTGAGTCCTGAATAATAAAAGTCTCACTTTCTTTGTCAAAGCCTCTTAAATATTCACCATGCAGAACTGCAACCACAGGATTTTCCGGCACGTCCTCAATTATCGGTGCTGTCATATCGTGGTACTTGAATATCTTAACACCAACAAGAATAGGACCGTGAGCCTGGATTGCGTACATAAGCCTTGTTGAATTAAACTTGTTTATTTTATACCACGTTCCTATCTTCCAAAGCCTTCCTTCTGTATCTTTAAACCCTTCATTGTAGCCAATCCACATCAACGCAGAATATCTTGTATAAGTCTTCCCATGAGGTGTTTTGTTTTGCCTCCTCCACGCTTCCATCTGATTGTGAATAGTAGCAAAATCAAACTCAACATCAAGATTAAATTTTTGTTGAATAACCTCTATCAAATTCCCGAGTGCTGAATAAGTAGCACACATTTTCGAACTTCCTTGATAGAAACCTTTTAGTGGTCTGTATTCTAAATAATCGGCGAGGATCATATTATTCGGTTATAGAATAGTATTCTGTGATTATAACAATACCTATTGTCCCGACGCCTCCAACTGCATTCATCCCTCCGCTTCCGCCAGCTCCATACCCAGTTCCTACATTTCCGGTACTGGCAAGATTTGCGTGTCCACCGTGTCCATAAAAACTATTCCCTCCTTGTCCACCAATATCCAACGTTGCTCCTGACCAGCCTTCATCACCTGTTCCGCCTACTATACTAAAATCCGCTCCTGTTACTGTCCCACCAGCTCCAGCATTTCCACCCACACCACCATTTGCGGTCAATAATGCTCCGAACGATGTGTTTCCCCCATTTCCAGCAGCAGCTCCAGCAGCTCCAATCGTGACGGTTTCAGTGCTGCCCAGTTCACTAGCTCCTATAATGTGATAGCCGTATCCACCACCACCACCACCTCCACCTGTTCCACCGCCATATGTTCCTCCGCCACCTCCGCCCCCCACTGCTTCTACTTTTATAAATGAAAGCATTTTTTCTATCGATCCAGTACCAATTGTTTTATTACTCTCAACAACACCAGAAGCATTGGTGACTTCAAAATAATTAGCTCCCACTCCTGTTACAACAAATATGCCATTGTTATCTGAGTCAAAGTTTTGTGCAGCAATATTAAGTTTTGCTCCTATCTTTAAATTTGTTGTGTTTATAAGTGGATCAGTACCAGTCGTGTCGTATGTATATCTAAATGTAGAACTCCCAGGATTCGTAATATCAAATTGGGTAGTCGAGCCACCAAAAGTTTTAACGTAAGTTCCTGATGCTGTGTATGTATAAGCCACAGGAAGTGAAGCTGGTAAATATTGCATTTGCTCTAGTGTCTTCAATGGTGTCATATATTTAGTGTCATTTGTCCCAGCCTCAGCCTCAGCTTGTGAAGCCTTATCAAGTGTGATATTTACAATTCTAAAATTAGTACCGTCATACCAGATATAGTAAAGCTGACCTGCAACAATTGCACCAGCAGTTAAAGCATTACCAGCAGCATCTTTAATCGCTGTTGCAGCCTTAATAACAGTCACATTATCTGCTTCTCTTATCTCCATTGTCGCTGCTCCTGTATTTGTATATCCAGCTTTAAACTTCAACTGATTCCCTGTAATTATCGCTGAAATCAATCCTGAGTGATCATCATCGTCATTCTCATCAATGGCTAATATCTGCGCATTCGCTGATCCAGTTGATGCAAAATAAGCTCCTGCCTCAAGGATAAAATCTTTTCTTAAATATTGTAATGCTTCGTGATCTACATTATCACCTGCACTAATCGGACTTGATTCCATTTTCTTTTATGTTAAATTTTTTGAGTAATTCACTAATAATTAAACTATCTTTACCTTTCTTTTCGATTCCATGTTTTTCAGCGAATATATAAAGTTGCCCTCTTTTTATTTTTCGCAAATTCTTAGCCATATTTTCTTTTCGGGCTTTAATTGCTCTCCTCTTTATTTCGTTACTTCCGATATACATATTTTAAATTGATGAAAAAGTATAAGTACAATCCACAAGCAAAACATCCACACCAGTCTTTACCCAACCACCAGTATTTACATGAGTCCACAAAAGACCAGTATCAGCCCCAGCAGCCCCATCTATAAAATTACCAAATTCTGTATAAGTTCCAGTCGTTTCAGCTTCATTATAATAAGCAACAACATTTAATTCATTGCTGCTTGCAGAAGCACTTGCCTTTGCGTTTCTATAAACCTCATTGACCAGAGTTGTATCACCAGCAACAGGGCTGCCTACACCATCCCCCAGAGCCATATAGTTTATCTCCCCCGCACTTGCATAGACTCCTGCTAATATCTCAGCCACTCCTTCAAAGCCAGCATTGCAAATAACATTTTTATGCTCATCTGCCCATCTTAAATTCCCTAAAAACACAGGCTTGCCAACCATCTTATTAAAAAGTCTTTGATAAAATGGCAGCGTACCTTGATCATAGCACTTTGCTCGAATAATTCCTGTGACCTTAATGTCGTTTTTTATTTCCATAATTATAAGTAAACTGCTCCTCTATTATATATTGGTCTACGATTATTGTCACTTGGTCCAGTTGGATGATAAGGACCAAATACCCAATTAACTGTCCAGGGATCTTGTCTTATTGATTCCACTACCTGCACAGCTTCAATAATGTTGTGAATAATCGTTAAAACCTCATCAGCATTTCTTTCATATCTTTTGTCCCCTTCTCTAAGCAACATCTGTAAAAACTCAATAATCCCCATTGTCTTTTTGCTGACAAGTTTAATTGAATAAACGGCTTTCGTTTGAGTGTGCATTTTCATTGAAACACTCTGAATTAAAAAACTTTCATTCACCCCCAAAAGAGTGCTATTTATTGCTATCGTTTGTCCAGGCTTTAATCCATCTGTATAACTCATAAAAGCCCCTTCGGATAATCCATCTCCATAGGCAACAAGCTCTGCCGTTGCCCTTTCTTGTGCTGTGTCACGATCAATTATGTTTTTATCTTCAATTTTGAATTCTTTTCTGCCGTAAGCTGCAATGCTGACAAGATCTTCTGTTTTAACAATCAAAGGGATTAAAGGCGTTCCTGAAATCTCTACAACATCTGCTGCAATCAAAGGATTTTCAAAACGGATATATTTTTCTTGAAAACTCCATAAACAGTCATAAGAGGTGAAGTCGTTAAGATTATCAACGCCAACCGTTTGAGGCACAGCATTAACTTCAACTGTTGGCTCACTACTGAATTTATTACCAAGTGGGAAAATCTCTTGCTCACCATCAGCCTCATAATTTTCTGTTCTAGCAGTTCCAACATACTCACCACCTCGAACATAGACCACATTTTTAAGCCCTGAGTTGTCTTTATCTACAGAAAGCGAACCTCCTATCACATTTTCACTTAAGTCTGTTATATCGAAAGGAGCTGACTTTTCACTTTTAGCAAAAAAATGAATATCTTTTGTTGGATCTATATACCAGTCATAGCCAACAAGATCTGCTAAATCTCTTATACAATCAGTTTTTCTTTGATAATTGAATTGTATTTTATCGACTGAATAAGTACCGCTCACATTTGCAGATGAATAGCCAGTTGGTTTTATATCATCAATAATCTCTTGAATCGTTTGTGCTTCATACGTTCCTACAACTAATTCATCATCAAATTGTGTTATATAATCAGCACATTTTACTTTAAATTCAACATCACCTGCTACATCAAGGTCCATGTCTGTCTGCAATATAGTACCTCCAAGTAAAATCCATGAGCTATCTGATAATATCTTTCCTTCTGCTACTGTTTTATACGCATTATAAAATCGAATCTCATCAATTAAACCATCAAAAGTTCCATTGTCTACAGATGAATTTCCAAAGTAAAGATCATCTCCAACATCAGTTGCTCTTGTGCCTGTGGGAGTTAGCATCGCAGTCACCGCAACTGATTCCCCATTTATAAAAAATTCTGGCACATTTGTTACTGAATCTGCATTATATTTAATCCGAAAATGAGTAGGTGAATTTAATGGTATAATCCTTTCTGTTCTCCATGATCCATCTGTGCCACTAAATTGTTGTGTAAATCTAAGATAAACAAAACCAGCACCTTCACCATAATTAAAAATTGTATACCCAGTTGATCCAGGAGTTCCTTTTCTGACTATATTCCCAACGTTATTTTCTCCATCACTTCTTGGGTTTATAAATCCTGATATTTCACCACCACCATCAAAGATGTTTTGTATTTCAGAAGCATCAGGCACGAGGACGTTTCCGCTTACCCCATCAAAATCTAATCCTGTTCCTATTTTCCCATCAACATAAGTTCCATTTGTTATTGTTCCATCATTTCCATTGATCTCATCAAGAGCATCTGTACCACTCCCTTCATCAAATTTCCAATAACCGACCAAGTTCTCATTGATAGAATCATAAATATCTGTGTCCTCAACAATGACTTCATCCCCCCTCTGCGGTGTCCATGTCCTTGATCCATATTTAAGATACTTAAAAGAAAAGGCATCAACTTGACTGGTCTTGTTGAATTTTAAATTTGCACTTTTGAAATCAATTAAGCTAGTGCGATCAGTTCCGTCAATTGTTACTTTTAAATCCATTTAAAAAGCTGCGTTAGGTCTTAATCTTTTAATAATCATATCTCCGATTTTCTCCCCAGCATCTTCATCAAGGAGGGTGTTGCCTGTAATTGTTATATTTATACCACTACCTCCACCCATAAGCTCGCCAGGATTTTTAGTTGCAATAATATAGTCTTTTGGATGAGTCGTGATTATGTCTCCTTGCGGAGTAATTATTGCATCATTTACGCTTTTGCTTCCTCCTCCACTGCTGCTGCTGGTTATTCTTTGAACAATATCCATCGTTAAACTAATGGCGTTATATCCACTTTTTGAAGCGTTCCACTTGCTTTGCAAACTTGTTATAAGGCTTTGCCACGAAGATAAGGCTTGTGTTTTCGTATCTTCAATAACTGCAAGAGTATTCGTTTTTATTTCTCCATCAATCCTTGCTCTTTCGGCTTGTTCTAGCGTTTTCGCATCAACTATGGTTTTCACCTCCTCTGCTGTCAAAATTCCAGCGGTAGTCATTATCTCTTGCCTGATTGCAGCATCGGTAACCTTTAATTGATTAAGTGAGTTTGTTCTTGAAACGGCCTCGTCAAGTCCTAGTGCCTTTAAAGTTTCATTGTGTATATTTGCTCTTGTCTCAACCCCATCTAAAACTTCACTATTTGCATCCATCCAAGTGAATAATGAGTCTGTTTTTCCTTGAAGGACTGCATCATACTCTGCTGCTTGCTCCTTAAACCCTTTAGCAAAGGCCTCATGTGCAAGTGCTTCAAGCTCGATAATCTCTCTCCTTTTCTCGAAAAACTCTTGTTGAATTCCTGTTGAAGTGATAATTGCAGTGTCCAAATCGCTAATTCTAGCTGCATAATTTTCCTGTGCTGCTGTTATTGCATTGGTTGACTCCTCAACTCTTTGAAGCATTGTATTCAGCTCAAATACAGACTTATTAAACGCTGTCAGTGCTGGATTAAGAAGTGCATCAGAAAAAGTTGCAAAATTATTCTTCGCTATTGATATATTGTCTGCAAGAGTCATCGTGTTCCATGAGGTTTCGTCAAGAGTCCCTGAGGCGTTCTGTAATGCTCCCATATAATCCTCGATTGCAAACCTCCCCTCTAATACAGCAAGAGCAAAGTCAGGCCCAGCCCTACTTCCCAGTGTTTCAATTGCAATTCTTGTGGCATCTCCAACGCTTCCAGCCTCAGCAATTCTTTCTGTCAAGATCCTGAATCCCTCCGCTGGATCTTCTATCCCTTGCTGTGCCATCTTACCAAGTGCGACTGATAACCCAGCAACCATTTTTTCGGTTGACACACCTTCTTTTTCAAACTTTGAAAGTAAGGCAATTGATGAATCCAAGTCAAAGCCCATCGCCCTCAACTGCACTCCATAATTGACCCCAACAGATGTCAATTGATCGATAGAAATCCCTGTCTGCTGTGATGCAACTGTTAATTTATCAAGTAGCAATTGCGAATTGCTAGATGCAACGCCCCAGTCGCCCATCATTCTAGTAACCCCTCTGACAGCAGATCCAACGTCAGTGTTTGTAATCCTTGCAAAATTTACAAAATCTTCCGATGCTGATTCAAGCTGATCTCCAGTTAATCCGAGCCTTGTGTTTACCTCGCCAACTGCTATCGCAATGCTGTTTAAGTCTCCAGGCACACTTTTTGCAGTTTCCCTAAAAACTCTTTGTAGATCTTCAGCAGCTTCACCACTTGCACCAGTTGCCTTTATAATCTCTTTGAAGGCATTGTCCATCTGAATAGCAGCAGTCACCATTGCCGTACCTACTGCAACAGCAGCACCAGCAGCAACTTTTTTCCAATCCTTAAAAGAATTTTGCATCTTACCCATAGGGCCAGATGCTTGGTCAACTGCTGTTATCAGTACATTCACTTTTGAGTCTGCCATTTTACATTCGTTTAGCTTGTATTTTTAATTGCTCCTTTTCAGCCTTCTCAGCTCTTGCGTTTATTATAGCAAAAAATGATTTAATACGCCTAGAATCTTGCTTGATCCAGTCCATCCCAAACATCTTTGACATCTCAAAATCAGTGATCTCATCTAATCCTTCGCCTGTTTCTGTGTAGCCCCCAGAAATCCTTGTGAATATGCCATCAATGTTTTTTTTTCGGGAGTGTATAAATCAGATAGTCGCATCGCAATAGCCAATACATAACAGGATGAAAGCTTCTCAATCATTTCAGGATTGCATGGGATATCTTTTCCATCAGAATCTTTAAAGTTCCAGCCCTTTACAACGTGTTGTAAAAATGGCATATCAGATTTCACTTCACACATAAATAATTCCCGATATTTCTCATAGCTCATGGACTTAATAACATCAACATAAAGTCCTTTTTCTATTTCATCAAGCTCTATCCTGGTCACTCCATCCTCTACAAATAGCGGTTTAATAGGCATATTTTATTTTATTAGTAACTTGCTGTTGCATTTGTAAGCACACAAGAACTGATCGCTTTCGATGCAGATGCCTTGTAAAGCACTTTAAACGTCAAAGTCTGTGTAACTATTTCATCAAGTCCTCTTGAGAATGATACCTCTTTAAACGCAACCTTTTCAAAATCAAGTAGCAATTCAGGATTGCTTGCAGCTCCAATAGTGGCATCAGTATTTACAAGATTGATTCTCATAGCTTTCTGAGTACCATCTAAGGCGTAATCCTCGTATGTTTGAGAGTCGTAATTTAAAGTGACCGAACCAGTGATTGTAAAGGTCTTATTCAAGAAATCTTGAGGCTCAGTATCTCCAAGACATTCATCAGGCTCAACATTCTTTTCAATTGTAAGATTCAAGGATTTAACACAGATTGCACTTGCAGCAGCTAAACTTGCAGCATCAGCAGCTAGTTTAAACGTAAGGTCTTGTGGCCTAAATCTGTTTTCAGCAGCATAAGAAGGAGTCAAAGTCTGTGTAGCTCCTTTCTTACTCATAAATCCAACAGTATAGTCAAGATATTTCCCTTGCTCAAAAGCAATATCGCAACTTGTTATCATTCCATTTGCAAAACTCTTATCTCCATTTGGTTGATCAATCTCAAGAGTTAATGAATCATGCTGAGAATCATCACCAACTGTGAAAGTATGGTCATAAACATCACCTGCTGCACCACTTGATACAGAACCAAGCAAATTCAAAAGAACCAGTCCGAAATGATTGTCTCCAATCATTGAAGTATATCCACCCTCAGCCCACTCTTTAATTATCTCGCTCTCTTGAGCATCATGGATAACTCCTAATGCTGACATATCATCAACATATTCTACCTTCCCAACGTGTTCAATTGCTGTTGCTGGAAGCCAGAATTGAGAAGCAACTCTTGTCCCTCTAACTGCTTCTTTAGCAAGCCCAACACTCATCAATCTACCTATATGCTTGGTCATAATATTTTATTGTTAAATTATTTTACAAGTTTTTCATACTCACTCAAAGCCTCCTTCATATTAGCAGCCTTGATGTTTATAGCGGGCATTTTACCCTGTGCAGGAAAGTGAAAGCTTTGTTTCTTAGTTTCCTTCACAACCTTTGTTTCTTCCTTTTTTTCAGTCATAATAAATTGATTATATTTTAATTATACAGTCTAAACTATCGACTTCAAAGTTTTAGCATTAACAAGTACGTCAGAATAGTACACTGGCATATTCCCAGCATCACCAACTGCGATCTCCCCCCATTCACCAAGAACCGAATAGGCATCTCCATTTAATGTTGTGTTGCTCTTTAAACGTACTTTGTCAAGAATGTCATCTATCAATTGCAATAATAGAGTCGTCTGAGCCAATCCATTGTCAGAGTCATCTTTCTTTTCAACCATAACCCTGAGCGCAAAAGCTATATTCATGCTATTTGTGCAAGTCGTATCGTACTCCTCGCTCCCAGGCCTCAATAGAACCGCCACGGAAGGAGTTGTGTCAACAATAGTTGGAGACTCATAGTAAACCTTTTTAAGCCCTGTAACAGCCGACAAGAGCGTTCCTAATTCTGATCGTACATCTTCCAAGCTCATGCGAGTATTAGTTTAAGTTTATTAGCGAATATTTCTGTTATTTTATCCCTGTTTGATTCCAATGCTGGTCTTAAGTATCCTTTGCCCTTGTATGCTGGGATTCGTGACATCGTTGTCCTAACCCATCTACCATTTACTTTAAAAGTGAGATACTTCCCTGCTTTCGGTCTTATCGTTCCGCCAAACTCTTGAATCTTTGCATAAATTACGTCTGTTCCTATTTTAGCACTTAATGGTTTGATCTCGCTAGTAATGCTCCTTCTCAAATTTCCAGTAATAAAAGGAGCATTTATTTTCGCCTGATTCTGCACTAGCAATGCAGACTGCTCCATCCCATCCTTTATCAATGATTTTACTTTTGCAGGAGCTTTTGATAGGGCCTTTTGAAAAGCTGCGTCATCAATGTCTATTTTTACAAATCCATCAGCCATCTTTTCTTATTAACAATCTGCGATAAACCAGGAGTCCAACAGGCACAACTTCAATCCCTTCAACATAATAACTGTCTGCATATTCAGCAGGCGCAGATACAACCAGCTTGTCACCTATAACAATGTCATATCCCTCAACAAATACATAATAAGCAATCACCGCTTCATCTAATCCAAGAATCGGTCTAAGCTCACCTGTCACTGGTCCAATAGCACCTACTCCACCTGTCACTGTTTTAGTTGCAGAATAAATGCGTTTAGCTGCATCAACTAAGTCAACTGATCTCCTGTATGTATCGAAAAAACAATTATAACGCATATATCTTTGAGTATTTTGCCAAGAGATCTTTTACTAAAAAGTGATCTGCTGAACTTAAAGCAACATTGAATCCAAGTACATTCATCGTATCGAATCCTATGCTTTGTCTTTGATTATAGATTCCAACAACTAATAGAATTGTCAGTAAGTTTAAATCAGCAGGGACTTCAGCAGTTTTATAGCCACAAGTATAATCTATTTTTATGTTTCTCCGCCCTTTCCCATCAATAACATATTGTGAAAAGAATCTATCATCGTCAAGCTCCATATCATCGTGATCCTCTTGGGTGTACTCAGTCCAGTCCCAGCTTGAGTTCCTTGTATAAATAGCATCAAGAGTCCTCAATGGTCTATATTTTGAATACTGTCTAGTGCAACCTGTTGAATTGATTATCTCATCATCAACATCAAGATAGTCAGTTGAATCAACAGTCACGATTCCTGTTTCATGCTTAATCTTTTCCTCAACCTGAGTAATGAGCTGATCTAAAAGAGTGTCATACGTTGTCAGTGTAGATGATCCGAATATATGTATCTTAACCTGTTCTTTAGTACAAAGTGCCATTTTAAATTATGTTAATATCCATGCTTACTATTTATAAGATCCTTTAAATCCTTTTTCATTTCAAGCAGATCTGATCTTGTTGCCAGCGTCTCAAACTTCTCATTTAATTCGTGAATGGCCTCAGTGTTTTTCGTTACCCCCACTGAGTTTGTACTAATCGTAAATACATATGCTGACGCAGTATAAGACCAGTAGGCTACCGTTGCCAACATTGCAAACAAGACACCTAATTGTATTTTTAAGACATGCTTATTTATGAACTCAGCCATAGTGATTATTTTTTAGGTCTAAAGTAAGAAAGAAGTGCAAGGATTCCAGGTATCAA
>ERZ890953.1358-NODE-1358-length-12446-cov-5.706884_pt1 | contig 12446 bp, 10 predicted proteins | sample MGYA00521264_ERZ890953 | MGnify/ENA primary metagenome ERZ890953 (study PRJEB32303, sample SAMEA104408629) | aquatic metagenome | biome: Brackish water; feature: Chemocline; material: water | place: Baltic Sea | collected 2014-10-26T21:54:00 | depth 200 m ... | reverse complement strand
TCTTTCCTTAACAGTGCAGCTAGGTTAAGTTGCACTTATGAGTTGAATTCGGGCAATAAATTTATTCAATAAAAAATAGGAACAGTTATGAGTTTTGCTACTGCCGATCTGTATGATGAATATGAAGAAAACCTGCAAATTGCAACGCCAATGTTTAATGATTATGGCGGCAATAAGCAATTTTCCGGGCCAGCCTCAACCGTTAAGGTATTTGAAGATAATACATTGGTGAGAGCTGCTCTGGAAGAGCCTGGCGAAGGTAGAGTTCTGGTTGTCGATGGGGGCGCTTCATTACGTTGTGCACTGGTGGGTGATATGCTGGTAGAATTTGGTATTAAAAATAGCTGGGCTGGTATTATTGTGTATGGCTGCATTCGTGACTCGGCAATGATTGCGAAGATGAATATTGGCGTCAAGGCGTTAAATACTAATCCACGCAAGAGCGTTAAAAAGGGAGTCGGAGAACGCGATGTGACGGTTACTTTTGCAGATGTAACGATCAACCCTGGTAATTATATCTATGCTGATGAAGACGGGTTTGTAGTTGCAGAAAATAAGCTCAGGTAATTACTTTTATGTAGCAGCCAGTTAAATTTAAAATTCGTTATTATCTATTTCCTTTTTCCCCTGAATACTGTGATAGCTATTTCATGAATTAACAGTGTCCCCTTTTAATTGGTGTGATTATCGTCTTTTTGTGAATTCGACTGTGTTGCCCTGATGGCGTGTACTATTCATCTCATGGGCAACATAGTCGAATGGATTATCGATATTTACTATTCATTAATTAAACGGCCGGCAATAAAGCTACCTACGTCTTCAACCACACTGACGGGATCCAGAGGGTTAAAGTTAAACTCCACTTTGTCATCGTCTAATAAAATGTAGATTGACTGCACTAAATCGCGACTTACGCTGTAACCGACACCTTTGAATTCAGGAACAGGTGTAATACTGTTTTGAATATTAGCGCGCGTTTGTTCGATGATTTCTTCTTTGGGAATTGAGTCATAGATATCTTGTGTACTTATCATGATAGTTTCATTTGGACCAATATTGTCAACGTTGTTAGCCGCGGTTTGCAGATTGTTTTTAGTATTTGTATCTATCACTGTATAAGTGTGGGTGCCGCTGTAAAAGGTGAATGTTTTGCTAATATCACAACAGGTACCAGGCAGGTTAAGAAAAGTAATCGTTCTTTTCACGGTGATAGTCTGGCTATATGTTGCACGACTAATTGCCTGGTTGAGTGCAGTTTTAAGTGCTGTACGAAAAGCCGGGCCATCTTCAGATTGCAGTGCCTGGGCCTTTAAATTATCAAGCTCCGCTTTAATGGTGTTGATGTTAGATTGAGCTGTATTTCTTGCCGTAGTCGCTTCAGTACTCGCTATTCCGCTTGCACTAACAAAGTCTTTGGCGTCATATCCGCTGAAACTGGCGCTCTCGATATTACTTTTTGTGCTGTTATAGACTGAGGTATAAACTTTACCGGGAATACTATCTAAAATGCCTTTTGTTGTATCTACAATTGCGGGAATCTGTGAGCGGAAGCCTTCTATACTCAACGCAAAGTTGTAGTTACCAATGGCATTCTCTAATTCATCAAATGCCTGGTTGGCCTCCTGTATGGCCGTATCCAGTCCCTGGTCAACCACCTGGTCGATATTGCCCTGAATGTCATAGGCAAACTCAACGCGAGCATCGAGACCATCATTATTTACAGTTGCTGAAACAGTGATCGGGTTGTCAGGATCATCGATATAGCCATTCATGTTTATGCCATAAGTGCCAATATAAATCGATCCATTCATTTTGGCTTCAGGGAAAGTAGAGTCGATATCGCCGTATATTGACATCTCAAAATCTCCTTCACCGGTTACAGTCGCTACGTCAGCATGCAGGTTGGCGACAAGTTTTCCGTTCAGTGCGGGTACGGGTTTGAATGGAATCCACGCTGGTTGTTCTGATTCCTGTGGATCAATTACACCCTGTACAGCGAGATACTCACGTGTAGTACCGATATCAGCAGAGGCAGCAATATCAAATAATTCATATTTAAATAAATCGATGCCGAGTATGGTAAAACCGAATTCAGCCGTGCCATTTATTCCAAGCCTGAACTGTTGAGACGGATCGATGACATTTCCTTCAATTAGCTCCTGCGCCAGCGATGCGACCAGGCCGATGGGTGATGGTTTGCTGCAATCAAATAACTGTGGTGGTAGACAGTACGCGGTGCCTGACATGATCACCAGGTCAAACACCTTGAAGGAAGCAATAGGAAAATCTCCTTTTAAAACAGCCTGGGCGTTAAAGGATTCTAAGGCATCAAATGCCACCGGTCCTGCCGCATCAAACATTGGTACATAAGGGATATTATTGTTATGTGAATAACCAAAACCAAGCGAAGAGCCTGCAACACTGCCATAGTAATAAAACATCGGGTCAGTTGGGTCTGTGACGATTAGTGTTTGTGAGCCGGCTACATTGAGTGGAATTTGTTCATCCTCACCATCACCTGCATGGAAAGTAAGGTCGACGCTGGTGTTTAGGAAATAAACTATGTAACGGAATTCATCGCGTACTAATATTCCGGGGTCAGAGTCAGGACCAATATCGACATTGGCATTGATTTCTGCGCCGGTATACATACCTATAATGGTGTTAACGCTGGCATCTAAAGAGAGGTTGTCACTAATAGCTGGAGGCAGCTCACCTACACCAGCTACATCGAGCAGGTTTCCCTCATCGTCGAATTCAAATTGCAGGTCTGCATTTTTAAACTCGGTTACCAGATTACCTACCGCAATGGTTGCATCACCAACAACAGTGAAACCTTCTGCTGTATTAGTGACTGATGCTGTTTGAGCTGGTGCAATATTGTCCCTGTTGACTTCGGGAAACATAACTTTCAACGAGAAAGCCGGGAGTGCTACCGAATTAGAGCCATCGCTGGCAGTAATAATAATGTCTTCATAAGTTTTTACATGACTATCAATTGGTGACCCGCTTAATGTTCCGGTTTTCTGGTTAAAACTAGCCCACACAGGTTTATTCTCAATTGTGAATTGTAATGAGTTATTTTCAGGGTCGGTGGCCGTTGGGGTAAAGCTATAAGTTTTACCGGAACGAACATAATCGATGCTTTTGTCGGATATTTGTGGCGGGCTATTGTCACCAGCAGGTTCTCCGGCAGATCCGCCACCTCCACCACAGGCCTGTAATACGAAGACTAATGGTGCGATATAAATTAATTTTGATAACATTGACTGAGTTTTCATCCTTATATCCTTTTAGGTTCTCTTACTTATTTATTAAAATTTTTATGCTGTTATTACAGGTTCAATATTTAGATCTGCATTCAGTGTAATGAGAATGTTAGGTAAAACTGTTTCGAATATATATTCCCAATAGGTCTGTGTCTACCTAGACGTTAGTATGGGTTTTTTACATAAAAAGCCAAAATCGGGCTTCATTTGGTTTTTTAAAGAGGGTTACGTATTTTTTCTAGTGCGTAAAAAAGCACGTAAACGGGCAGGGGCTGCAGGTTTATATAGTATGGGTAGTCCAGAGTTTTTAACATCTAGCTGGTGTTCGGCGGCAATATTGCCACTGATAAGCAGGGCTGGAATGTCCTTTTTAATATAACCACGCAATTTGGCAATTTCATTGACCCCATTCTTACCTTCGTCAAGTTGAAAGTCGCTGATGATTACGTTGGGTATCAGGTTTGTTTTACTTAATTGTGCGATTAGGGCATCGCTGTCAGGTGCTAAAAATGTTTGGCTGCCCCAGCTTTCTAACAGGACTTGCATAGCCTCTCCTGCCTCGATGTCATCTTCAATGATCGCAACAATGCTTTTTAACTCCAGGGTATTGTTATGTAGCGTAGTTCTGGAAACATAAGTATCGACTTCCTGCTGTTCAGCTCGGGGTAATGCAAAGCGAAAACTGGAACCTTTACCAATGTCAGAACTGAGCTCAATCCCGGTGTCCAGTAACTTCATAATACGGGAGACAATAGCCAGGCCTAAACCAAGCCCGTGACGGCGATCCCGCTGTTGATTACCCACCTGGTAAAATTCATCAAAAATAGCGGCTTGCTGATTTTTGTCAATGCCAATACCGGTATCTTTGACTTCGAGGATAACCTTGTCTCCAGTAACACTGGCATTAATGTTGACGGAACCGTAATCAGTATAGCGAATTGAGTTACTGACCAGGTTGCGTAGCACCTGCTCAAGCAATACAGGGTCTGTATATAAAAAAACTGGCTCAACAGGCCAGCTAATAGTTAAACCTTTTTCAGCGGCTAACATATTGAACTCGTCTTCTAATTGTTCCCGGATATATTGAAATCGAACGGTCTGTAGATTGACAGACACAGTGCCTGCCTCGAGCCGGCTAATATCTAATAAAGCGTTGAGCAGGTTCTGTAGTGAATCGACCGTACCACGTATTTTTCCGACAATATTTTCTACATCATCATGTTTAGGGTTATCTTCCAGTACATTCAATAATAAACTCATAGCATGAATGGGTTGCCGCAGGTCATGACTGGCGGCGGCTAAAAAGTGTGTTTTAGCCAGGTTGGCATTTTCTGCCTGTTGACGTTGATATTCAGTTTCTTTCAGTAACAGGCTGTTTTCGTATCTCATGTCCAGCGACTCTAAAAGTGTTCTGTTCAGATTACGTGCCAGAATGGTCATGAAGATAGTGAAGAATAGACTGATAACCCCCATCATTATTGACTCATTTTCTGACTGCATCAAAAACAGAATAGTGATAGGTGCCATTGATGCGGGAAAGAAGGCGTAAAAAGCAGGCAGGCAGGACACCACCGAAAACACGGAGCCACTACCCTTAATCATCAGCACCATTAAAATGATTAGCTGATATTCAAAGCGTCCTTCGACAAAAAACAGGTAACCTGCAAATCCCCAGAGTAACCCTGAGATTGCTGAATTAATAATAAGAGCGTTTTGTTGCTGTGCAGCTGTAGTCTTAGCGCTGAATAAATTACCCAGTATGATAAAAAAGATAAGCCGGGCAGCCATGATTAACAACATGCATACAGCCCATATAATTGCTAATTGATGATTAACGAAAGGCCAATATAACCAGCAAATTACAATTACCAACGGTAAATTGATCAATACGATAACTGGCAATTGTCCTCGAACAGCAATTACCTGATCGTTATTTACCGGTTTATCATCGAAATCACGAGAATTAATCATAAGTTCTACACTGGCAATAAATACAATTATCGACCATTATTGACGATTAACCTATAGTGTTTTGGTCTATGTGGATACCTACTTTAGTCTGTACTAAATTTTCAGATAATGCTATAAAAGTGCCAAATCCGCACAAAAAAATCTTTCATGAAGATATTGCTAGCCGATGACCATGCGCTGTTTCGAGAAGGTATTGCACATATATTGAAACCACTCGATGATAATCTTGTGATTATCGAGGCAGCAGATGTCGATCAAGCCTTAGCAGTCATTAACAGTCAAAATGATTTCGATTTAGCCTTAATCGACTTATATATGCCGGGTCGTAATGGTTTTGATGCACTGGAAATCCTCACCAGAGAACAGCCTACCTTGCCTATTGTCGTACTCTCTGCCAGTAACAGTCCGCAAGATATGAAAAAAGCTATCGACCTGGGTGCCATGGGGTATATCCCTAAAGATTCTACAGCAAGCGTTATGCTGAATGCTTTGCGTTTAGTGATTTCGGGTGCAGTTTATATCCCTGCTAAAATGATGAAGGCAGAGCCTCAGCATACAATAGTTACCAGACGGCAACGGGAAGTGCTGGAGCTCATGGCGCAAGGTCTGGCCAACAAACTCATTGCCGATCAAATGAACATCTCTGAGCCTACGGTAAAAATGCACATTACAATGATCTTTCGATCACTGGGTGTGACCAACCGGACTCAAGCTGTTTTAAAAGCGAAAGAGTTAGAAGTTATTAGTAACAAGTAATGCAGTTTTATTGCTAAACTGCTCTCGGTTCGTTAGTAAAAACTATGCATTTCAAATGCAAGGTATTAGCGGCTACCCACTATCAGGAAATGTAGCTCAGGTATGATTAAATCTTTGGTAGGGTGCGCCGTGCGCACCAGTCAATTTCAGTACCAACATCAATGGAGCGCACGGCGCACCCTGCTAAATACCAGGCAAAAATAAGCTACTCAGGTGACGACTTTCAGGCCATTTATATTGAGTTTTATATACCCATTTCTGACTATTTAACTCGTTGCCCAACTAAACCTGTGGAGCTATTTATAGCGAAGTTTCAATATTAATATTGTAAAGCTGAGAATAAAAGTAATTACATTTGCAGAAATAATAGGAATGTTTCTAATAGAAATTCCATAAATCAACCATAGAAAGATACCGGTTGTGAAAATGACATACATGCTCAGGGAAATATCTTTGGTATGTTTTGTACGGATTATTCTGATCGCCTGAGGTAGAAAAGATGCTGTTGTAAATGCGGCAGCGACCATACCTAGAATTGCATTTTTATCCATAATATTTATAACTGTTTCTCATTCAAAAGTTTGTATGATGTCATGTCGTTTAGCCAACCTATAAAGTTATTTGCTGTAATTTCTTTTTCCTAAAAACGCCCTGGTTTTGCTTTGCGTGCATAGCATCTTTGCGACACAACAGGTTTTAAAAAGTGAGACTTATGTGCTTATCTTTTCCAGAAAACCGTGGTGAATAAAATCAGGAATGTATAGAACTCCAGTCGTCCGGCAATCATGCAGAATGAAAGAACCCATTTGGCGAAAGGTGTCAGATCTCCATAATTTGATACAGGGCCGACCATGCCGAGTCCGGGTCCAATATTAAACTGGCAGGCGATTACACTGGATACCGAAGTGACCAGATCGAGACCGGTTAAAGATAATAGCAGGCTGCCAACTAACATCATCAACAGGGCCAGAAATATGAGGTTTAGCAAACTTGTAATAAACGTTTCCTGTAAAACTTCTTCACCGGCTCTAATGTGAAATATTCCCTGTGGTTCAGCCAGGCGTCGAAAGTCACGGTAAATGGCGCGGAACATAAGTACCACTCGTGCAATTTTTAATCCACCGGCAGTGGAACCTGTGCAACCGCCGGCAAACATCAATACCACCAGTAAAAGCTGCAGTACCGTGGGCCATAATCCATAATCGGCCGTGACGAATCCGGTAGTCGACAGTATCGATACTACCTGGAACAGGGCAGACCTGATGACCGGTTCATAAGCCGCATCAGTTGAACTCAGCAGTGTTAATGCGACGATCATAAAGGCAGTCAGTGTGAGTAGAAAATATGCCTTAAACTCATAATCTTTAAATACAGCAGCAGGTTTACCGGCTACCCAGAAGTGATAGTGCTGAATGAAACTGATACCTGCCAGGAACATAAATAGAATGATAATGTATTCGATTAAAGGACTGTTGAATCCTGCAATGCTGGCAGTTCTGGTAGAAAAGCCTCCTGTTCCAAGTGTTGAAAAAGAATGGCAGACGGCTTCGAAAGCATTCATTCCGGCAAACATCAGCAGCATTATTTCAGCCAGTGTAAACAGTACGTACAGGCGCCATAACGCTCGTGCAGTTTGCACTATGCGAGGGCTTAAACTGCGTTCTGAAGACGATCCGGAAAATTCAGATCGGTACAGAATATTACCGCTCTGTCCGAGTAATGGCAGGATGGCCAGGCCTAACAGGACTATACCCATGCCCCCGAGCCAGTGACTGAAACAGCGCCAGAGATGTACCGGACGGGAAAGCCCATCAACATCGGAAATGACTGTGGCACCGGTCGTGGTAAAACCTGATGTCGCTTCAAATACCGCGTCTGTTATAGTCGCGTAGCTGTCGGAAAAGTAAAACGGTAAAGCCCCGAAAGCGCAAATCACCAGCCATATTAATGAAACCAGCAGGATGCCTTCACGGTGATACAGATCGCGGCGTTCGCGATTACGTCCGGCCAGCAATAGCAGTCCGGCTGCAATGGCGGTTAGCAGGCTGGAGTCCAGCATGGCAGACTGATCAATATGATCGGTCGCCAGTGCATACAGATAAGGGACCATCATGCTGGCACTTAGATAGGCAAGAAAACTGCCCAGTACCCAGGCAATAGTGCGCGGATTAGCGATATGTGAAAGCATGTGAAGTTATTAGTTACCGGTGGATAATATTTTTTTCTCTAGTGAGCTTATAACATCTACATGGCTAAATATGACCAGGGTGTCATTGGCCCTGATTTCACTGCTGCCATGCGGAATTATGACACTGCCATCAGGTCGTGCAATTGCACCAATCATGCTACCTTCCGGTAATTCAATATCACGTAAAGGTAGATTAATATAGGCCGAATCAGCTGCCACTTCCAGCTCAATAACTTCAACCTGGTCTTCACCAAGAGTTCGTACAGAATGCACGCCACCCTTGCGGATAAATTCGAGCAAGGCATCGGCGGCCTTGATCCGCGGATTAACTGTTGTATTGATACCCAGTCGCTGTGCCAGTTCAATATAGTTGATACTGGTGACCAGCGGAATGACTTTCTCTACCGATAGACGCCGGGCTAACAGGGCAGAAATGATATTGGCATCTTCATTATCCGTGAGTGATATAAATGCATCTATACCTTCGATATTAGACTGTAACAGGACATCCTGGCTGGTGCCGTCGGCATTAATGATAACAGTTCCCGGTAGTTCCTCGGCCAGATAGTCACAGCGTTTTGCATTTTTTTCAAATAACTTGATATTGACCTTCTGCAGTTCCAGTGCACGCGCCAGTTCCAGTCCGACTTCACCGCCACCAACGATAAACACCTGGTGTACCTGGTGGCTTTTTTTTATTTCCATAAGCTGCAGTGTTTTATCGAGGTTATCGCTGCTGGTCACTATGTACACATGGTCACCAGCTAATAACTGTTCCTGATGATGAGGTATTATTGCCCTGTCAGCACGTAATACGACACCGATTCGGGCAACACCTTCACCCGCTAATAAGTGAAAATCTCCGACCTGAGTCCCCACTATCGGGTTGCCGGCTTTTAAATTCATACTGAATAATTTTATATGGTCATTGGCAAAGTTACGAATATCCGAAACTCCGGGTATCGCAATGACTCTCAGAATACGATTGACCATATCGCTTTCAGGGTGAACAACCCGATCGACTCTCAGGCCGAGTCTCTCAAGAGTGTGTTGCCAGGCATCATATTCGGGTGTGCGTAGACGAATGGCTTTCATAGCCGAAGGAGCCATATCATTAGCAATCATGCAGGCAAGTACATTCGTTTCATCGTCATGGGTACAGGCCATGAACATATCTGCCTTCTCCAGACCTGCCCGCTTCCAGTCATTGATACTGGAGGCGTAACCTCTGATGATCTGTGCATCAAGCTTTTCATTGAGATACTGGCAACGCTCCTCATCTTTTTCGAGCAAAACCAGGTCATGCCCTTCACGAATGAGACGTTTTGCAATGTATTCCGTGCAGTGACCACCACCGGCAAAATAAATACGCATGCTGAGCGTTTTCTCCCAAATTGTATGATTTACGGATTAGACAGTTTATCAGGTATTCACCTTTGATCAGGCGAGTGTGTCATTATCAACTAAATTATAGCGCTATGCTTTCACAATTAAATAACTGCCAACTCCGACCATCATTCCACCAGTTACCTTTTTAGCGCCATTTTCAAGTTTAAGTCCCCTGGATAGTGCAACCACTTTGGTTGCAGACAACTCGTAGATGACTTTAACGCCACCAACAGTAACTATTGTTATAGTCATAATAATAAAAGTTTCAGATATTGTAAGCGTCGCTAAATCTACAAATGCGGGCAGTAAGCTGACGTACAGAAATATAGCTTTTATATCTCCCAGGGTTAAAAATAAACCAGCCAGAAAACTACTGAGTAAATTAGCTTTACCAGTATTTTTATTGACTTCGAACGGGTTTTTACGTGTATCAAAAATTAATGCAAAGCCGAGCCAGATGAGATAACTGGCACCGATGTATTTTATGACTATAAATAGCCAGCTCATGCTTTCCGCAACAACCGATAAACCCGCAATTATTAATAATATAAATACCAGGTCACCAGTAACTATGCCTGCCGAAACGGCAACGCCGTTTGCAATGCCATGCGTTACAGAGCGAGTGACCACAAGGGCAACACTGGTACTGGGAATAATTGCCAGCGTTAGCATAAGCATGAAAAGTGATGCAATATCAAGTAGACTCATATTGGTTAAGTTTCTGATTACTCAACAAAAAAGTTTTCAGTATGCGCAAAAACACTATCCTCAAAAGTATGCCTTTCGACACTGATAACATCGTGCAGCTTTTCAGTTTGACTGATAATTTGTTGCAATTTGTCTTTTTCATTAACCAGTAGCCACATGCGGCTCAGGTTTTCGTTCCCGTAAGCAGTTCCATTCTTAATGGGTCTAACCATCACCCCTTCAAGGTTATAAGAACGGCGCGCGAATAGCCCGCTAATATGCGACAGTACACCTGGGTGATTGTTAACCGTTAATTTGAGAATTGCTGAGTGTGTTGTATTCATGCTATTGCTCCATGGATCATATCTTTATTGGCACCGCCGGGGGCGACCATCGGAAATACCATTTCATCTTCACTAATCGGGATATTGATAACACAGGCGCCTGGTTCTAAAAGAGCCGCCGCCAGCTCATCATGGGGATTTTCTGACTGGCTTAAATCGATGCCTTTTACGCCCATAGCCTGAGCCGCCAGAGTAAAGTTTACATGTTGCTGAAATTTTACCGCTGAAAGATTATTTTTATAGAATAAATTTTGCTGCTGGCGAACCAGACCCAGGTTCTTATTGTTTAAAATTATTATTTTTATATCCAGATCCTGCTCAGCGGCTGTTGCCAGTTCCTGGATATTCATCATCAGGCTGCCATCACCGGTAAAGCAGATGACCTTGCGTTGCGGCTGGGCCAGAGCCATACCTATAGCTGCCGGCAAGCCGAATCCCATGGTACCTAAACCGCCGGAGCTAACCCACTGTCGTGGTCTACTAAATGGATAAGCCTGCGCAACCCACATTTGATGCTGGCCAACATCAGTCGTAACATTGACTGAGTCATCCACAATTGCGGCTACCGCTTTTATAGCACCGTAAGGACGAAATAAATCATTTTCACCATCCAGTACCAGTGGGTGATTTTGTTTAAGTTGACTAACTCTTTGCTGCCAGAGAGGTCTTGTGCAGGGTTGTAGAATAGTATTGGCCTGTTGAAGAACTTCACCAACATCAGCCAGTATGGATAGCGTAGGATTCATGATTTTACCCATTTCACTGGCATCAATATCCACGTGAATAATACTTGCCTCAGGGCAAAAATCAGCAACCTTGCCTGTGGCACGATCATCAAATCGCATGCCCAGAGCAATCACCAGGTCACATTCTTCCATAATCATATTAGTAAAAGGCGCTCCATGCATACCCAGCATGCCAAGTGACAGGGGATGATCAAATGCTAATAAACCCAGTCCCATAAAAGTCTGCACTATCGGCAAATCAAGTTTTTCAGCAAACTCGCGCAATTGCTCAGCTGCGCCGGCATAAACAATACCACCACCGGCAATCAGTACAGGGCGTTCTGCTTGTCTAATTTGTTGTAGCATATCTTCAACTTGCTGACTCTCAAATACAGGAGCCGGTTCAGCTTTACCGGGTTCAGGAAAAAACTCAATTTCAATTTGCTGGTTTTGTACATCTTTAGGAATATCAATAGACACAGGGCCCGGACGACCTGACAGAGCAATTTGAAATGCCAGTGGAATAATTTCAAGCAGTTCCTCGGCTGAACGTACAATCCAGTTATGCTTGGTAATTGGTAGCATTAAGCCGAAAGTATCTATTTCCTGAAATGCATCGGTACCTATCATATTCAGCGGAACCTGTCCGGTAATGGCAATGACGGGAACAGAATCAAGTTTTGCATCGGCAATTGCCGTTATCAGATTGCTGGCCCCCGGGCCTGAACTGGCAAAGCAAACCTGTGCTTTACCGGTTGCCCTTGCCATGCCCTGTGCAATAAACCCGGCCCCCTGTTCATGACGGACATGCACATGTTTGATATCAGAATCCGTGAGGGCGTCATACATCGGTAAATTGGCACCGCCAGGTATTCCTGAAATATGGGTAACACCCTGGCGCTCCAGAAGCTTGATGAGTAACTGGGCGCCAGAAAAACAAAGCTTTGTGGAAGGTGTAGGTTCTGTATTTATATTTTTCATAGTGGGTCGAATTTCCAGTTAATAATGTACAAAGTATTCTCTGAGGCCAATCTATGGCCAGGCACCCTCTTTAGGCTATCTCTGCCCATCGGGTATAAGGCCAATCCCTGGCCAAGCACCCTCTTTGGGCTATCCC
>ERZ890953.1356-NODE-1356-length-12460-cov-4.315921_pt1 | contig 12460 bp, 10 predicted proteins | sample MGYA00521264_ERZ890953 | MGnify/ENA primary metagenome ERZ890953 (study PRJEB32303, sample SAMEA104408629) | aquatic metagenome | biome: Brackish water; feature: Chemocline; material: water | place: Baltic Sea | collected 2014-10-26T21:54:00 | depth 200 m ... | reverse complement strand
CCTCGTTCAGCAAAATCTTCAAATTCATCAAAACTGGTTCCACCGGGAGCCAGCAAAACCACATCGCCTTCAGTAGCTACCTCTGCGGCTGTATCCAGGGCTTCCTGAAACCCGGCACACTCGTGCAAAGTATAGGAGTGTTCTGCAACACCAATTGTATCCATCGCCCTGCGGATCAGCGCTGCGGCCTCACCAAAAAGAATTAAATGATCCACCCGCTGCTGCACTGCTAGAGCAAAAAGATCCCAGGGCAAATCTTTATCACGCCCGCCAGCCAAAAGCACCAGCGGTTCATCAAAGGCGTTAATGGCCGCGATGGCGCGCTCTGGGGCTGTGGCGATCGAATCGTTATACCAATCGGCACCGCGCCACGAACGCACAAACTCCAGGCGGTGCGGCACACCCGAAAAACCGTCAATGGCGGAGCGCATCGCTTCGGGTGGAATTCTAACCGCCGAGGCAATTGCACAGGCCGCCAACACATTATCCAGGTTATGTTCTCCGCGTAAATGGATCAGCGTACGCGGTACGAGATCGTGAGTGGATGTGCCATCCCACAGGCTGATCCATTCCCCGTGCAGGAAAATGCCGGGCTGGCCCTCGGGTGGGCGCTGCCGCCCAAAGCTGATGCAACCACCCCGGAGGGAATCTGCTAACTCCCAGGCCCCAGGGTCATCACGTCCCAAAATTACTACATCCCCTGGTGTCTGATACTTCAAAATCCGGGCTTTTGCCGTCGTATAGGCCTGCATGGTGCCATGCCGGTCAAGATGATTGGGCGTAATATTGAGTACAGCCGCCACCTGGGGAGAACGGGTCATCACATCCAGTTGAAAGCTAGAGAGTTCCATCACAGCAATATCATCAACCATCATTTGATCTACGTCAGTAATCAGCGGGTTGCCAATATTTCCACCGGTCCAGGCACGCCGGAAAATCGGCGGCTGCAGATCACAAGCGGCTTCGGCCATGCGTCCAACCAGCGTTGTGGTCGTTGTTTTTCCCGCCGAGCCGGTGATGCCAATTACCTTGCAAGGCGCTTGCTCCAAGAATATCTGCGAATCGTTGATCAGCGGAATCTTGCGCGCCAGTGCTTCGACGAGCAGCGGAAGTTCTAACGGCACCCCACCGGATGGACAGACCCAATCAATTTGATCAAGAATACCCAATGGATGACCGCCCAGCACCCATTTAATCGACAGATCGCCCAAAACGGCTTGAGCTTCGTGGAGCATGTCTGCACTGCGGCTGTCGTTGAGAACCACCTTTGCGCCGCGGTCAACGAGGAAGCGCGTTAGTGCTATTCCCTGACGGGCTGCCCCCACAATCAGAACGCGCTCTCCACTCCACTCAATCACCATTACGATACCGCTAACGCGACTCCAATCATCGCGGTCATCAAACTAATCAACCAGAAACGCTGAACCACTTGCGTTTCGCTCCAGCCTGAAAGTTCAAAATGATGGTGCAACGGCGCCATCTTGAACAGACGGCGGCCTTCGCCGTAGATACGCCGCGTGAGTTTAAAATACGGAACCTGGAGCATCACACTCAGCGTAGTACTCACAGGAATAATGGCAATAATCGGCAGCACCGCCCACTGACCGGTCATCAGAGCAACCACTGCCAAGGCTGCTCCCAGACTTAAAGCGCCGGTATCGCCCATAAATAGCTGTGCCGGGTGAACGTTGAACCACAGAAAACCAAATAGAGCACCTACCAAGGTAAAACAAAAACGCGCAACAAAGGTTTGGCCCTGCAAGATAGCAATGCCACCATACGCGATAAATGCCGTCACAGAAATCAGCCCAGCCAGACCGTCCAGACCGTCGGTGATATTAATGGCGTTAGAAAATCCTACAATCAGGAACATGGCAATCGGGATATACCACAACCCAACTTTGAATTCGATGTGAAAGCCCGGCAAATACAGGTGGGGTGCATCCAGGTAGTGATACAGGCCAAAAGCTGCCCAGAAGGCGATCAGCGTTTGCAAGAGAAATTTCATCCGGGCGCTGAGACCATCGGTGCGCTTGCCACGCAGGCCAGCCCAGTCATCCACAATGCCAATCAGTGCAAATAAAACCAACACGCCGGTTGGCAGCAGCACCGAGTTTCCCAGCACCTCCGTGGGGCCAATCAGGGATGCGCCATTCAATAACAAGGTAATTAACGTAACCGGCAGCACAATCATTAGCCCACCCATGGTCGGTGTGCCAAGTTTGGCAAAGTGCCGCTCTGGGCCATCCATGCGGATTTGCTCACCCATCTTAAAATGGCGCAATATCCGCAATAACGGGTTGCCCCATATCACCGTCAATAAAAAGCTGAAAGCGGCTAGCGCCAGAGACACAGATGTTTGTGTCATGAACGCGCCTCCAGGCTGGCAACAATCCGATCCATGCGCATACCACGCGAACCTTTTACCAAAACGATATCCTCTGCTCGTAGATTTTTTCGTAAAAATTCAATGGCCTGCTGGCTATCTTCCAACTCAGCAATGCGATTTTCCGGGAAACGTGTACGACGCACAGCGGAGGCAATAATGCGGGCGCGCTCGCCCACAGTGATCAAAATATCGGCTACTTCTGCTGCACGCAAGCCAATTTTCCAGTGACCTTCATGCTCATACTGGCCAAGTTCCAACATATCGCCCAATACGGCTACTTTTCGGCCATCAATTTCATCGAGCATATTTAATGCCGCCAATGTGGACTGCGGCGAGGCATTATATGTATCATCCAGAAGCAAGGCGCCACTCTCGGCGCGTACAGCCACCAAACGCAATTGGGTATGCCCCGAACGCAAACCGCTGATGATTTCCTGCCAGGTCAGGCCATCCACCAGACCCACAGCCGCCGCCCGGAGAGCCGTATGCACCGAATGGCGGCCAATCATGGGCACGCGTAAGTGCAAGGTTTCTTGTTTGTAATGTAGCCGAAAACGAATTCCCTCCAGGCCGAGGCCCTCAACCTGATCGGCCCAGAGATCCGCCTGCGGGTCTAGCCCATAAAAGAAAACGCTTGCGGAAGTTTTTTCGGCCATCTCGCGCACCCAGGGGTCATCATAATTCAAAATCGCCACACCACTGGGAGCGGAGGGTAACGACTGCACTAGCTCGGCTTTACCACGCGCAATCGCTTCTTGCGATCCGGCACGTTCAGCGTGAACCGTTCCTATATTCGTGACCACGCCAATCTGCGGCTGAGCCAGATCGCACAAAAAAGCGATTTCTCCCGGCACATAGAAGCCCATCTCCAACACTGCCCGCCGATGTCCATCGCTCAGACGAAGCAAAGTCAGGGGCAAACCAATTTCATTGTTCAGGTTACCCGAGTTTTTCAGCGTGCTGTAATGCTGCCCCAAAACCGTCGCAACCAGTTCTTTCGTCGTGGATTTTCCAACACTACCAGTGATGCCGATGACTTTGACATCGAGCTGACGACGCCAGTAGGCAGCTATGCGCTGCAAGGCTAAAAGGGTATCTTCTACCCGCAGGATGCAGGGAAGTTCAACCCTGGAATTCAAGTTGAGTGCGGCCCCTGGACGCAAGTCTAGCCCCACGAATGGTTCAGGAATATCTTGTTGCACCAGTGCAAAACTGGCACCACGCTCGAATGCGCTCGCTACAAAGCTATGTCCATCGACTTGCTCACCACGCATCGCCACAAATAACGCCCCCGGAATAATTTGCCGGGAATCAACAACTGCATCCGTGATTACCTGAGAGGCCCAGGCAGGATGCTGATCTATCAATGCGTTCAGAAGATGACCTAAAGTCAACATAAATCGATTTTATTTCGCACTCATGCTCAGACGTACAGCGTCCGGTGGAATATCCATCAGCACCACCAGCCGTTCGACAATATCATGAAAAACTGGAGCGGCAACCAGTGAAGCCCAAGGTGTACTCGTGGGCTTAAATAACCAGATATACACCAAAAATTGCGGATCATCCACGGGGCCCCAGCCGACAAAAGAGGCATTGGTCAGGCTGTCATTATAAATAGTAGCCGTGCCGGTTTTTCCAGCCAGGCGATACCCTGGCACCAAAGCCGTGGAAGCTTCTTGCTCCAAAGAAACCGCCAGCATCTCCGAAAGGGTATGTGCAGTAGCGGCTGAAATCGGCTGACCGGCAATTTCTGGACCGAATGAATATTGACGGTCTTTATCCACCACAGCCTGCAAAATATAGGGGGTCATCATTTTGCCGTCATTTGCCACAGCGGAAACTGCCCGCAGCATTTGCACGGGTGTGACCTCAATACCCTGACCATAGGAATTGGTCGCCAGGTCAATCAGATGCCAGTTTTCATTGTTGTTAAAACGCACATGACCAGCGTATTCACGCGCCAATTCAATATTGGTGGGCTGGCCAAATTGAAAATCGCGCAGATATTTATAAAACAGATTGGGACCCAACCGCTCTGTCGCAATCCACGCCAGACAAACGTTCAAGGAGTGCTGCAGGCATGTGGTCATGGTTTGCGGACCCCAGGCACCACCATCCCAGTTGTGAATCGTCCACCCATCCACCGAAAGCCCACCTGTATCGATAAATTCGGTTGTAGGCACAACTACACCGGCATCCAATGCAGATGCCATGGTAACCACTTTGAAAACAGAGCCAGGCTCATAGCCATCCAGCGCCATGTTAAAAGCCAAGTTCCCCTCAAATAAATTGACAAAATCCCAGTCACCGGCCAGATCCATACGCGGGTTGGATGCCATGCCCAGAATTTCACCCGACCGCGGATTCATGACAATAATACTACCCGCTGTTGAGCCGCTGCTCGCCATATGTGCATCGAGCACTTCTTCAAGAGCGATCTGAATTTCTCTATCTAATGTCAAAACGATATCGGCACCATGAATAGTTTCAGGGAGTTCAAGGGCCAGGTGCGGATCGGTTGAAACGGTCTCTTGTTTTTCGACTCCGGAGAGCAGCCAATGCAGTTCTTCCTCAACACCCTGGATGCTGGCACCATCTTTCATAACAAAACCCAACACATTCGATGCCACTTGTCCTTCTGGGTATTTCCGTTCCAGTCGGGGCGTAATTGTCAGCCCCGTCAAATCATGCGGTTCGCCATTTGAGCTTACCCCAGCATTTTCAGGGTGCTCACGTAGATCTTGCTTAAGCTTTATTAAAATTTCAGCATTCTCATAAGGCACAAAGTTATCTAGTGTAATATGCCAGAGATCGGTTTCTGTCAGCTTCAAGCTGGCTGAAGCCAGCACTTTGTTGTAATCCAAGCCCAAATAGGCGCTCGTTGCCCAGGCAATCGTCTCTGGATTTTTCACATAGCTAAGCTCGATGGCTACCTCGTAAACCAGTCGGTTTCCGGCCAACATCCGACCATGCCGATCATAAATATCACCGCGCTCGGGGTGGAGATTGATCAACTCCATCCCATCATCTTCTTCAAAGGCCATAATACTCTCGTGCGTTGGCCCAATTTGAATATGAATCACCCGGGAGATAATCATTACCCCCACAAAGGCAAAAACCAATCCCAGGCTGGTGTATCGAAAATTATTTCTCATATTCATGGTCGAATATCCGCTACAGACACCATCGGATTTTGGAACTCTTCGGCGAGCCAATCGACCCAAGATTGCGTGAAAGCTGGCAATATAACCGGCGCGGCAGAAACCACACTCTGAGCCGGGACGGCAATTTCAGCCTTGGGTTTACCTGTATAGCCAACAACCTGAATATAAGTGATCTTATCCGTGGTCGCCGGTTGGAAACCCATTTCGATCGCGCGCACCTTCATCACGGAGGCCGATGTGAGCGCAGCCAACTCCGATTGCAGATTGGCGATTTGATATTCCAGATCTTCGTTTTTCAGGCGATAGCGCTGAATATCTCTTCCCAATGTGGCTGTGCGCGCGGTAATACTCACGAACACACTTGCAGCCATCAACATGATAATTAGCACCGATAAAAATACGCCAATCACCTGAAGCTGCTTGCGCCAGGGAGCTTGAGAATATGCTTGCGTAAATTGTGAAATGTTTTCCATAACATCACCAGAAGTAAACAACATTGAGAACCTGCCATTTACCCTGCAAGTCTCGTGCCAATTTTAGAGCTTTTCGGCAACCCGCAAGCGAGCGCTACGCGCTCTCGGATTTTGATCAATCTCTTTGACCGATGCCTGTATCGGTTTGCGAGTAATTATTTTGATACCTGCCCGATGCCCGCAATTGCATATCGGAATTTCCGGAGGGCAGATGCAATCCCGGCTCTCTTGATGAAAATATTGCTTCACCAAACGATCTTCCAGCGAGTGAAACGAAATTACAGCCAATCGGCCACCTGGAGCCAAAGCCGATACCGCTAATGGGAGTACCGTTTCGACAGCTTCCAATTCTTGATTTGTGGCGATGCGCAGCGCCTGGAATGTGCGCGTGGCCGGATGCAGACGCGTGTATTTTTTACCTTTTCCAACCACTCGGCTGACAATCCGCGCCAGCTCGAGAGTGGTATAAATTGGGCGAGCCTGAACCAAGGCGCGTGCCACCTGACGAGATCTGCGTTCTTCACCATAGCGATAAATCAGATCGGCCAGCTCTGCCTCGGGGAGTGAATTCACCAAATCGGCAGCGGTCAGACTAGCCAGGGGGCTGAAACGCATATCCAGTGGAGCATCTACCTTCAAAGAGAAACCGCGCTCCGGTGTATCGAATTGCATCGAAGACACCCCCAGATCGAGAACGATCCCCTGGACAGAGGACCAACCCAATTTATTCATCGCCTCACCGAGGGTAATATAGGAAGCTTGCATTAGGGTTACGCGATCCCCAAAAGTTGACAACTTTTGGCTGGCTAAATCCAACGCTTGAGGATCAAGATCCAATCCTACTAACTTGCTATTGGGAGAACTGGCATCCAGAATTCCCCAAGCGTGGCCCCCGGCACCTACCGTGCCATCAACATAGTAACCGCCATTTTTTGGGTTTAGGGCTTCCAGTATTTCGTGGTAAAGTACAGGGAGGTGTGTCATCGGGTCGGTTGGGTAGATGAGTGGCTGGACGACATGAACAGTCCGGCAAATCATACTAGCGACTACAGATCGAGTGCCGCAAAACGCTGTGAATTGGCTTCGAAATCGCTGAGCAAAAGCATTTGTTCATCCCAGGCCGCAGGAGACCAAATTTCCACAGATTTGCCAACGCCGACAATCACGGCATCATCTGCTAATCCAGCTACTTCACGCAAGAATTGTGGAATCAGGATGCGGCCTACACTATCTGGGTTCGCCTCACTGGCACCGGAAAAAATCAAACGGGCCAGAATACGGGTCAGAGGATCTCCCTCACTCAACTGACTGACCTTTGTTACCATCTCGTCGAATGCCGACTTGGTCACCAGGCGCAGGTTATGATCAAATCCTTGCGTCAGGTGCGCGCCGCCAGCCAATTCATCACGAAATTTCGCAGGAATTGTCAAACGACCTTTATCGTCGAGCGAGTGGCGGTACTGGCCTAAAAACATTTGTTCTATTTACCTATTAACGAGCACACGCCGGTTGCCCGGCGCGCCACTTCTTCCCACTTTAACCCACAAACACACACAGACAGTATATACGAAACATCTTCAAAATGCAAGTAATTTTGTCCGATTTGCCCCCACGCAAGGAATTTACCTGTATAGGCGCCAAAAACTGGCACTTCAGGAAATATCGTAGTGCCGGTATACAGTGCGATACAATATAGCGACAACTCCCCAAAATCCCACAGAAAGGCTATTTATGAGCGATTATCCTCCCCACAAGAATTACTGTACCTTATTTGGCGGTCTCGACACCGAGTTACCCATTCTCAATGGCACCAGGCAACGGTATGTCAACTTCGACAACGCCGCATCAACGCCTGCCCTGAATATTGTTAGAGAAGCGGTTAATGATTTTCTCAACTATTACAGCAGCGTTCATCGCGGCACGGGTTATAAAAGCCAGCTCTCCACGCATGTCTATGAGCAAGCGCGTGAGATCGTGCTCAGTTTTGTTGGAGCCAACCCGGCACAGCACATCTGCATCTTCGGCAAGAATACCACCGAGGCTGTCAACAAGCTGGCGCGTCGGTTCCCCTTCACCGAGCAGCGCAATATCGTACTGACCTCCAGCTTGGAGCACCATTCCAATGATTTACCCTGGCGCGCCGCTGCACAAACCCTACATATTGCCTTAACCCCCGAGGGACGGATCGACGAAACCGATTTCGACGCCAAATTGGCACAATACGGGGAGCGGCTGGCGGTGGTAGCCATCAGCGGTGCCAGCAATGTCACTGGTTTTATCACCCCGGTTCACCGGCTGGCGGAGAAAGCCCACGCGGTGGGCGCGCAAATTGCCGTGGATACCGCTCAGTTTGCACCGCACCGAAAAGTTGAAATGCGCTCATTAGACGACCCCGGCCATCTGGATTATGTGGTACTTTCTGCCCACAAGATGTATGCCCCGCTGGGTACAGGTGCGCTGATCGGGCGACGCGACACCTTTGAGCGCGGCGACCCCGATATGGTCGGCGGGGGAACAGTCGAAATCGTCACGCTGGAGGATGTATCCTGGGCAGGACCACCCGACCGCGACGAAGCTGGCAGCCCAAACGTAGTCGGCGCGGTGGCGATGGCAGCCGCTATTCGCCAATTGGAAGAAATCGGCATGGATGCTGTGGCCCAGCACGAGGCCGAACTGACCCGCTATCTGCTGGAGCGGCTGGGGAAAATGACAGAAATCGATGTCTACGGGGATACTCTTCCAGAAAGCGTCGACCAGCGCCTGGGTGTCATCCCGATCAATATCAAGGGGATTTCCCACTTTTTGGTTGCATCGATTCTGGGGCACGAATTCGGCATCGGAGTGCGCAACGGATGTTTTTGTGCTCATCCGTATTTGCTACATCTGCTGGGCTTATCGCACAACGAAGCCAACGGTGTGCGCGAACGCATGCAGGCGGGCGATCGCTCGGATATGCCTGGGCTGGTGCGGATTTCGTTTGGATTGTATAACACCACTGATGAAATTGATGATTTGGTAAATGCGCTGGACAAGATTATTTGCGGCGAATACTCGGGGAAATATGATCAAGATAAATCCAGCGGCGAGTTTCACCCCCAGGGATGGCAGCCAAATTTCAAAAATTATTTTGCCTTGTGAGATTTCAAAAGTGGTAGGCATTTATCAAGTGCCTGTCACTTTTTTTAAATTACTTACCGCGTAATTTTCGCCCCAGACTCATCACCTCGTCCACCCATGCTTCTTGATACGCATTGTGCAGAAGTTCAGGGAGAGATGACAATTTGCGTTCCACCCCGACCCCACTCCCACCCGAAGAAGGGAGAGAACGCTCGGCCCAGATGCGGTTTACGATAAAGCCCACATCTTGCTGCACTCCTTTAGTATCGAAAAGCAACCCCACCAAGGGGTGCCTGGCGCGGATATCGGCGAGCAATGCGCGAGAGACTCCAAAAGCGGAATGCGGAAATGAAAATGGCACGATCGCTTGCCCGGTGATCTGCTGCACCAACTGGCACGATTCGACAATTTCAGTTTCAATTTCCGCGTCGCTCAAATCCATCAATTTGCGGTGCGTTTTGGTATGCGCACCAATCACAAATCCTTCGGCGCACATCTGCTGAATCTGCTTCCGAGTGAGATAAGGTTTCTCATTGCTCAAAAACGATTCCCAATCCACGCCTAGCATTCGACAGATTTCATCAATCAACGGCTCGTCAGGAAGGCGCAGTTGCTTGAGCCAGTGAATCACAGCGTCTGGCGTCGTAGCGTCTGATGTCAGGGCAGCAAGGTTTGATCTATCCGATGGGGTAACGTGCAGACGTTCGACGCATAGAGATATCTTATTGCGGTAAAACATCGCCCGATTGTCAATCCAGTCGGTGGCGACAAAAAATGTGCAGGGAATTTCATAGTCAAGCAGCAGCGGGCGGGCAATCGAAAAACACTCGCGAAATCCATCATCAAATGAAATATGCGCCGCATTCGTTGGCAAGGGCTGACCTTGCGTGCAATGCGCATGCAATTGATGATAATCCACGGGGGTATAGGTTGTGCGGATATATTGCAGTGCAGCATCAAATTGCGCCACCGGCACCACCGAATACAACCAGCGGGCGTGTTCCATCGGTTCGTCGGAAACGGCGTGATAGAAAAAATCAATCGGCTCCCGGCGCAGGCGAGAGGAATACACGCCTAAGGGGATCAAACGCGCAATGAATTGAAGAATTTTTAAAAATAGAGATTTCATTTGGAAAGTTGAACTTTCAAACTGCAAACCTGTAGCTTTTCACGAAAACGCCATATCGCCATCCACCAGCTTGAAGGCCAAATCTTCCCAGGCGTGCGCCAGAGGGCTATCTTCCGCCTTGGGCATGCATTGGTAGATGCGCTCCTTCTGGTGCAACAGCAGTTTTCCCAGCCAATGCGGGCGCACATATTGGGCCATTTCATGCGGCAGTTCGATGGTATCGGCGGCGTACTGCCTCCCATACTGAATCGCCAGGGCCAGTGCATAACGCTGATCTTCAGGTCGGGAAAATTGATAATCCATCATTTTCAGAATAACACTGTCTTTTGATTTGCGTGAGATCGAAAAAGCTACAAATCCCAGATACTCGCCCTGCGGGGAGGAAATTTCAACCCCAAAAACGCGGTACAGGGGGCGCGTATCGGTGAAATAGTACTGCATCTCTTCGGTGACGGATTGGCCTTCGTCCACGATCCAGGGGTATTGCAACATCCAATTGATCGCGTCCACGCCGCGGTACAGTTCAACCTGCGGACGAAGCCCGGGGGTGGTCGGAAGCGCCCGAAGGCGAGTCACCTCTTCATAGTGGATACCCGCCAAGAGCGAGTCCCGTGGGCCGCTCACTAATCCGTAGACCATCTTCTTCATCCAGGGAGCAAACCATCCATCGACGCGTTTTGTCCATTTCGTTTTTAAAGGCACTTCGCGCTTGAGATGTAATCGGTGCACCACTTTTCGCAGGACGCGCCGCAGCCAAACCAGTGGATTGAGATGGCCCATACCGGTGGCATCTAGCCAATAGTAGCGCAGCGGAGCGCGCTCCCAAAAGTCATTTTTACGGCACACCCGGCGAGCGTGAACACTGCCCACAATTAGATAATCTTGTTTCAGGCTGAGCGCCTCAGCCATGAGCTGTGCGCCAACGCCTGCGCCGCGCACTTTCGACGAAACTGACCAGGTAGTGAACCAATGGACTTTGAAAAGCTCTTCGCCGTGGCGCAACAGCAGCGGCAAAATGCCAAAAAAACCAACAATGTCATCATCTTCATCGACAGCCACAAGCAGCGCAACATCGTCTTTGGCGGCATAGGGGTTATTAGCATGCGCCAGGGCGCGTTGCATCGTGATGGGAATGAACTGTCCGGGTTGGGCGCTGCCCAATACGCGTTCGGCGAATTCGCGCAAATCTCTAACTTTGATATGGTCAAAATGAATTTCAGTCATGGGGTCAATATCGGGTTGAGTTGCGTTGGCTGGGGTTATGGATTTAATCATAGTGGCTGAGGATTGCTTGTACCTGGCCGAGGTAGCTGCGACCAAATAGATTAACATGATTGAGCAGGTGATATAGATTATACAGCGGAAAACGACTGCGATAGCCCGCTTCGAGGGCACGCGCGGCCTCATAGGCACGATAAAACGCTTCGGGGAATGCGCCAAAGAGCGCCGTCATAGCCAGTTCGGCTTCAGCCCAACCGTAATGCGCTGCGGGGTCAATCAATGCAGATGCTCCACGGGAATCGGTCATCGCGTTCCCGCTCCATAAATCCCCATGCAATAAAGAAGCCGGCTGAGCGGGAATCAAATTCGGCAGCCGCGCGCAGAGTTGCTCGAGGCGGGTTTTGTCGGCAATGCCGATCCATTCGCTATCGTAAGCCAATTGAGTCTGAAAGCCAAGGCGCTGCTCGGCGAAAAAGGCGAAACCATCATCCATCCAAGGATTGGGTTGCGGCGTACTGCCAATATAGTTATTATGTGCAAAGCCAAACTGAGGGCTTGTATGCGCGTGCAATGCCGCCATGCGGCTCCCAAATTCCATCCAATAATCACTTTGGCGCGGCGAGGGGGCTAAATCCTCCATCAGGAGAAAATCGCTACCCCATAGCAAAGGGCGCGGCACGGTCGGGCCATCGCCGGTTCGCAGGGCATTCAGGCCATCGGCTTCCCTGGCAAACATATCCGCAGGCGCTTGATGATTGGTTTTGAGGAAAAGGGTTTTACCAGAAGCGGACTCAAGAATCATACCGTTATTGATACAGCCGCCAGCGACCGGGCGCGCCGATACTACGGAACCATAATTATTTTGCACAAACCACGACTGGACAGGCGGAGGGATCATACTCTTTCAGGTAAGACTCTACTGCAAAAAGCCGATGACGGAGATGTCCGCCGGAATATATGGGGG
>ERZ890953.1351-NODE-1351-length-12468-cov-5.313945_pt1 | contig 12468 bp, 3 predicted proteins | sample MGYA00521264_ERZ890953 | MGnify/ENA primary metagenome ERZ890953 (study PRJEB32303, sample SAMEA104408629) | aquatic metagenome | biome: Brackish water; feature: Chemocline; material: water | place: Baltic Sea | collected 2014-10-26T21:54:00 | depth 200 m ... | reverse complement strand
CCCCGTGTGGCTTTCACCAGAACAGGTGCGCCTGATCCCCATCACCGACGATCAGGCCGAATACGTCCTCCGCATCGAAAAACAACTCAAAGCCGTGGGAGTGCGCGCCAAGGCCGATCTCGGCTCCGACCGCATGAATGCCAAAATCCGCTCTGCACAGAAAATGCAGGTTCCCTATATGCTGGTTGTCGGCAACGAAGAGCTAGAAAATCAAACCGTATCTCTGCGCAAGCGAGATGGCTCCAAGCAAAATGATCTGCCGGTAAGCGAGTTTGCGGAGATGATCATGGAGAAAATTGCTTTGCGCTCCACCGAGATTTAAAGTCAGAATGCAAAATGCAGAATGATGAATAATAGACAGCGTATCCCCATTCATCATTCTGCATTCAAAACTCTGCAATTGTTTTTCTGCATTCATCATTCACAATTCATCATTCCTATGATATACTGCGCCCCGGTCTGATACAAAAAAAGGCCACATCATATCACACACGTCTCTCGAATTGCCCATGGGGCGTGCCGCGGGGGTTGATCTGCGGTTCCCAATGGGTCGATAGAGGCGGAGGAATAACGCAAGGAGTTTACTATGTCAGTTGTTTCCATGAAAGCACTCTTAGAGAGTGGTGTCCACTTTGGGCATCGCACCCAGCGATGGCACCCAAAAATGAAGCCCTATATCTTCACTGAGCGTAATAAAATCCACATCATCGATCTGGAACAAACGCTCCGAGGATTAGAAACTGCCTATGCCCTGGTGCGCGATCTCATCGCCGCGGGCGGCAGCATCTTGTTTGTTGGCACCAAGCGCCAATCACAAGAAACCATCCAGAACGAAGCCGATCGTTGCAATATGCCCTGGGTAACGCACCGCTGGTTGGGCGGCACACTCACCAACTGGTCTACCATCCGCCAGCGCATCAACGAACTGAATCGCCTGGAGCTCATGCGCGACAACGGCGAGTTCGATATTCTCACCAAACGAGAAGCTTTGGATGAAACACGCAAGATCGACCGCCTGGATATGTTGTTCGGCGGTATCCGTAAAATGGATACTGTGCCCGAAGTGATTTTTGTCGTAGATGTTGGCCGCGAAGCGACGGCCGTTCATGAGGCCAACGTTCTGGGGATTCCGGTTGTGGCAATGGTGGATACCAATTGCGACCCGCGCAATGTGGACTATATCATCCCCTCCAACGATGATGCCATTCGTGCCATCAAACTGATCGTCGGGAAAATAGCGGATGCCGTCCTTGAAGGACAGGCGCTACGCAAAGACGAAGACGAAGATAAGGTATTCGCCGCACCCGAACGGGTTGCGTATGAAGAAACTGCCGAAATGAGCGACGAAGAATTGCTTGGCGCTTCTACCCTGGCAAAACTTGAAGCCCAAAAGGCTAGCGAAACTGAGAAAGTTACCGAAGCTCCTGAGGCGACTCCAGAAGACGCTGAAGAAGAAACAGCCGAAACTGAAGAAGAAACCCAAGAAGACGAGGCATAATTAATGAGCATTTCAGCAAAAGAAATTAAAGACTTGCGCGATAAAACCGGCGCAGGTTTTATGGACTGCAAAAAAGCACTCGAAGATAGCAATGGCGACTTCGAAAAAGCGTTTGACTTTCTGCGCAAGAAAGGCCTGGCCACCGCTGCCAAGCGTTCTGGGCGTGAAGCATCTGAAGGTGTTGTGGAACTCTACTCACACGGCGATGGGCGCGTGGGTGTGATGGTTGAAGTCAACTGTGAGACCGATTTCGTCGCCCGCTCGGCGAAATTCCGTGAGTTTGCACATGAAATCGCCTTGCAGATTGCAGCGCTTTCTCCCCATTATGTGACGGTAGATGAAATTCCCGAAAAAGTTCTCGAAAAAGAACTTGAAATTGCACGCGCGCGCGCATTGGAAGAGGGCAAACCAGAAAATATTCTGGATCGTATTACCGAAGGCCGTCTGGAAAAATTCAAAGATGAAGTTGTGCTGCTGCGGCAGGCCTACATCCGCGATGACAAGCTCAGTATTGAAGAATACTTGCATGGAAATATAGCTTCAATCGGAGAAAATATTGTCATCCGTCGCTTTGCTCGCTGGGAGCTTGGCGAACAAAGCAACTAATAAAACGAAAAAAAGCCAACCTGAGGTTGGCTTTTTTTACACCATTTTATCAACACGCTACGCCTATCCGAAAGGGAAAACCATGAAAAAGAACCTCAAATATAAGCGCATCTTATTAAAATTGAGCGGGGAGTCATTATCGGCGCCCCAGGGGTTTGGAATAGACCCATTCCGCGCAGAAAGTGTTGCTGAACACATCAAGGAAATCTACAACCTCGGGGTAGAAATTGCACTGGTGATCGGCGCCGGAAATATCTGGCGCGGGCGCGGCGGCCTGGAGCGCGGCATGGACCGCGCCACGGCTGATTATATGGGCATGTTAGCCACGGTGCTGAACGCGCTCGCCCTAATGGATGCTATGGAACGAACTGGTATTGTCACTCGAGTCCAGTCTGCCATTGAAATGCGTGATGTCGCCGAGCCTTATATTCGCCGACGAGCCATCCGACACCTGGAAAAAGGACGAGTGGTGATCTTCAGTGGTGGTACAGGAAATCCCTATTTCTCTACAGATACTGCGGCTGCCTTGCGCGCCATGGAAATTGGCGCCGAAGTTGTCATCAAAGCCACCAAAGTGGACGGGGTTTACGACTCCGACCCAATGATCAATCCCAACGCCGTCAAATTTGACAAACTGACCTATATCGAAACCCTCAACAAACGTCTAGAAGTCATGGATAGCACCGCAATTTCCCTGTGTATGGATAACCATCTTCCTATTTTAGTACTCAACCTATGGGAAAAGGGCGTACTCAGTCAGGCGCTCCACGGCGAAGCTGTAGGCACGCTGGTTTACGACTAGGTCTGGCCCGAGGCCCCAAAAAGGCTTTCGCCATAAAGTAAGATAGACTCCACTGAAAAAACTACCGTGCAGGTGTTCCCGCCGGAATATATGGGGGTGGTGGCTTCGCCACCACCCCCATATATTCCGGCGGACATCTCCGTCATCGGCTTTTTGCAGTAGAGTCAAGATAAATTTACTTTAATGACAATGAATACCTGGTGGCCTACCATTGCACGTAGGATACTACCCAGATTGCTGGTAACTGCTTTCCTGGTGGTATTTTTGTTGGTAGTTTTCCTGGCGCTGGCGACTTCAGTGGTTTATGCAGATGGGAGTGGGGAAAATGATCTACCGAACTCAGTACAGACTCAACATGCGCAAGATCAGCCGGTTGATATTGGCGTTTTAGATGAAACCGGAATTCTCGAAGAAGACCCGGCAAACGAAGAACCACTGGTAGTTGTGGCCGACGAATCCCCGGTTGGTGAACAGGATGTGGTGCTGGTAGAAGATCCCAGTATAGTGAACAATGATGATCAACAAGAAAATCCTCAGGTAACAGAAGAAAACACTGCTCCAACAGATGATGTGCTTCAAGCCGAAGAAAATTCATTGGAGACAGATTCACCTGCCATTACGGCAACCAACTCCGGGGCGGTTTCCCCCGCATCAGAAAATCAGGCCTCCGAAGTTGAAGACGCCTCCCCTTCCGTTGAACCCCAATCCGATAGCAACCCCCAACCTGCCGCGCTGCCTGATCCCTATTTCTTCGTCAGTGGTGTCAAGCACAGCTATCTGCCTTCAGGCGGAGATTGCACGGGCATCGAAAATTGTGCCGTTTCAAGTACCCCCATTCAAGATGCTATTAACGCCGTATCGGGTGGATTGAACCCCGATGATGACACGATTTATATTGAAGGTGGGATTTATCAAGAGAATGTGTCGCTGATTGGTTTCGATCATGACCTGACCCTGGCAGGATCAGCGAACGGCGCCGATACGATCCTGGAAGGCTCGTTCTATATTGGGGATACTGCAAGATCAATCACCTTGCGCCAATTGAACTTCAATGCGGGTATCGTCGCTATCCATACAAATCTAAATATTGAGGACAGCACCTTGAACGCCGGGTTGGCGGCTGTCAACTCGAACGTGGCACTTGTCAACAGCACGGCTAATGCCGGTGTGGCGCAGATCAATTCGCAAGTTGTCTTCATCGATGTGGATGATGATGGTGATGCCGATATTGCCGCGGCCAACTCAACAATCAAAGCTGCCAATACGGGTTTTGGGCCGGGTACTGTTCTACAGATTGAGAATTCGCTTCTCGATGTTACCGGCACTCCACAGGATGATGTCGTTGAAGTTTCGCTGGTGGGTGGTGGCGGAAATACTGTCAGCATCAACAACGGTGAAGGGAATGATACGATCATCCTAAACCTGAATGACGCACAGAGTCAGGTAAATCTGAGTGACACTGGCAGCATGGGCAACGACAGTCTGAAAGTTTTCCTGCGTACATCGGAAAATGTACAACTGAGCGGTAGGCAGGTTACTAGCAGAAATCAATCCATTGTGTTCGATCAGGGTTTTGAAAGCCTGTTGGTTGCTGCGGAGGGGCAGGACGATTCAGCAACCGTTGCAGGTGATTTGGCTTTCTCTGGGCAGTTAGAAATTTCAGCTGCGACCATCCTGGTCAATGCCAATATTGCTGCCAGCCAGGTTGTTTTGAATGCAGGCGGTGATATCCTCCAAACGGCTGGATCAACGATTTTAACTCCTGGAGCGGGCGGGATCTTGTTCAATGCCGGATTGCAGAAACCGGATGCCAATATCACCATTCTTGGTGATGTGCTCAGCGAGCGTGGAGCCATTACCTTCAATGCTCCCAATGATGTGACCATTGGCTCAGACGCTCGTATTGCAAGTGCTGGAAAACTTACCATCCATGCCGACAGCAACGGCGATGGAAGCGGAAGCCTGGTCATGTTGGGCGATGTGAATATCACCAATAATGCTATTGCGATTAGTGCTGCGGACATCCAACTCGAAGGGGATATCACCAGTGGAAGCGGCGATATCCAACTTGCACCTTCAGCGGATTTCATCGGTGTTTTTTTGGGCACAGCATTCGTAGAGGCTGCTCTTAATCTTGGGCAGCTTGAGTTTCGCCACCTGGTTTCTAGTGGTATGGTATTGATTGGCGGATTTTCGGCAATTGGAGATATCACGATTGGTGCCCTGAATCTCTCCGAAATGCCGTTTGATCTCACCGTACAGGGCGGTACAATTGCGCTGGGGAATATGATCCTGGCAGCCAGTATGACTCTGCAATTGCTGGCCGCGGGTGCGATTCTCGATATCAATCGCGATCAGAAGAATCTCAGTGGTGGCGGACTGGCCTATTTGGTTGCAGATACCATCGGTGCACTGGGTAACAGCCTCGATGTCTACGTATCTGGGGCGGCCATAGCCCGGCAGGTCTACGTGCAAAGTTATCCAACGGGGGATCGTAGTTCGATTGGTGGAACTGGGGATACGGAGTTAGCCTCGTCGGATTCCGACGAGCCTCCCCTATCGGCTCGTTCAAATCTAGCGTTCCGAATCAAGGAAACAATTCAAATAACGGTGGCTGGTTCATCCCGCAGCCAGATGATCACACTTGCGGGTGAGGGTGGTAGTAGTGCAATAGCGATTGCCGGATTTTCAGGCGACGATACGCTGGTGGTCGATTTTTCTCAGGGCAACCCTATCCCAGCCGCAGGATTGACGTTTGATGGCGGGGCGGGCTTTGACAGCCTTAGCATTCTGGGTGGGGCGTTTGACACTGTGGCATATCGTGCCAGCAGCCCAAATTCCGGTGATATCTATCTAGATGGCGCGCAACTTCATTATATTAATATCGAGCCAATTGATGATTTTAGTGTTGCCACGAATGTGACCTTCACCGGCACTGCAGGCAACGATACCATCACTCTGGTGAATGGCGCGCTAAAGGCGAATGGCTCAACGCCATGCGGTGTAGCCTGCATCGAGATTCAATCTCCCCAGTTTGAGAATATTATTTTCGCCAACAAGACTAACGTGATCGTGAACGGTGGCGGCGGCAACGATATCATCACCCTCAATTTCAACGCGGCCGCGGCAGGTCTGGCTTCTCTAATCATTCAGGGTGGAGCAGGTGCGGATACATTCCTGATTAATAGTGCCGCATCGTTGGCCGTTGTGGTGGATGGCGGCACGGGTACGGATGCACTGGCTGTCAACGGCACAGTTGGCAGCGTAATAAATATGGAAAGCCTGACGCTTAGTACGACCGCCAACCTGATGGTCAACATCGGCGGCATGAACCCTGGCGATTTTTCCCAGGTACATATCTCTGGTCTGGCTGTTCTGTCAGGTACCTTATCCGTCACATTTATTAATAACTTTGTTCCCACCGTTGCTGATCGTTTTGATATTTTGCTCTTTGGTTCCGTGAGCGGTAGTTTTGACGCATCCACAGGCTTATTCGGTTTTGGCGATGGCAGCCAGTATCTTGCCATGAATCAGCAAGCCGATCGCATCACTTTGGTTTCGAGCAATCTCCCCGGTGGCAGTGGGGTTTTCTTCCGGCCTGATGCGGTGAGCGATAGCCACACTTTGGGTGAATTCTTCAACCGCGATTATTTCCCAGGCGCATCTCCAACACTCGAAATATCTGGCGAGATCCGATTAAACAGTTTCCTTGCCTTCAAGGGTACATTTACGTTTGGCGCCGGGTTTGAGTTAGGTGTCGAGATTGCCACTGGCGTACCGGCGAATGTGGGTGCCGCCCTGGGGGCGTTTGGGCTGGATGCCATTGTGGATGCGATTACGGCTATTTCTGGGGTGACTGTCGGCGAGAATTTTAGCACCATCTCTGGTTGGGATGCCTGGAAGGTGGTTGTTGGTGCCAGCAATTTAAGCGGTTTTGTCGGTCTGGGTGATCCCGATTTCAGCGACCCCAATTGGGCGCAGAATGATGACCTTTTTGGGTTTATTCTAGATGGTGTTGATTTGGGCCTCGCTCTGATGCATTCTTTCTATCAGGATATACCAGGGTTAAGAAACTTTATTGGGTTGAGCGCTACGGCCAGCACAGTGGCTTTCACAGCCTACGGTTCTGATTGGATGAACATCGCCCTCAACGGCTTGTCGATTGTCGTGAATGATAATTTGGATGTTTTGCCCGGCGACTATGGCCCGCCAGTCATTGATTGGGCCAACACGAATTGGGATGATGGTGATGCGACGGCTGGTTTGCAGGTTGGAGCCTCAACGATTGGCTGGGATGGGAATCAGCGCCTGGGTGTGAGTGCCGAGAATGCGGTGATTGATCTGTTGAGCTTCCTGCATTTGAAAGGTAGCTTCTTCTGGGAGAAGGGGCCGCAGCAATTGGTTGAAATTGCCACGGGTGTACCGGCTAATGTTGGCGCAGCATTGGGTACCTTCGGACTGGACACTTTAGCGGATTCTATTGCAGGCATCGCGGGCGTGGATATTGGCGAGAACTTCGGCACAATCTCTGGCTGGGATGTAGCCACGACGATGCTGGGGATGAGCGGGGTGATGGGCTTTGCCGGTTTTGGTGATCCCGATTTCAACGATCCCAACTGGGCACAGAGCAGTGATTTGCTGGGCTTTATCCTGAGTGATCTGGATTTGGCGTTGGGGATCATGGAATCGACCTTTGACCAGATTCAAGGCTTGAAGCAGTTCATTGGATTGAGCGCTACGGCAGGGACAGTGGCCTTCACGGCCTATGGTTCGGACTGGCTGAATATTGAAGCTAACAACGTCTCGGTGGTGGTCAACGACAACCCGGACAACTGGCCCGGCGGCTTTGGCCCGGCAGTCATCGATTGGTCGAATACCGACTGGAACGATGGTGATGACACCGCTGGCTTGCAGGTACCGACGGGGGCGAAGAACGCGGACGGAACCAACGGGACGATGACCATCGGTTGGGACGGCAATCAACGCATCGGTGTCTCCTCTGAAATGGCCGTGATTGACTTGCTCGATTTCATCCACTTGAAAGGCAGTTTTTTCTTTGAGAAGGGGCCGCAGCAGTTGGTTGAAATTGCCACCGGCATCCCGGCTAACCTGGGTGCTCTGCTGGGTTCAATAGGGTTGGATAGTATCGCCGATACGATTGCGGGCATCGCTGGCGTGGACATTGGCGAGAACTTCGGCACGATCTCCGGCTGGGACGTAGCTACGATGATGTTGGGTATGAGCGGAGTGATGGGTTTCGCGGGGTTTGGCAGCCCGGATTTCAGCGATCCGGATTGGGCGAAAAGCGATGACCTCTTTGGCTTTATCCTGGATGACATGGATCTGGCCTTGGGGATTATGGAATCAACTTTCGATAGAATTCAGGGCTTGAAGAAATTCATCGGTTTGAGCGCTGCAGCAGGCACTGTGGCCTTTACGGCGTACGGTTCCGATTGGTTGAATCTGTCAGCCCAGAACGTAGAAGTTGTGTTGAATGACAATCCGGATAACTGGCCTGGCGATATGGGTCCGGCAGTCATCGATTGGGCGAATACCGACTGGAACGATGGCGACGACACCCCCGGATTGCAGGTACCCACAGGGGCCAAGAACCCGGACGGCACGAACAAGACCATGACCATCGGCTGGGATGGCAATCAGCGCATTGGGGTTTCATCCGAACTGGCCCGGATTGATTTATTGAAATTTTTGCATTTGCAAGGCAGTTTTTTCTTCGAAAAAGGCCCGCAGCAGTTGGTCGAGATTGCCACTGGAATCCCGTTGAATATTGGACAGGCTCTTGGCGCAGCCGGGCTGGACGATGTAGCTGATTCGATTGCCAGTCAGGCCGGTGTCACAATTGGCGCCGATTTCGCCACCATCAGTGGCTGGGACGTTGCCACGATGATGCTGGGCATGAGCAATGTGATGGGTTTTGCCGGGTTTGGCGATCCGGATTTCAGCGATCCAAACTGGGCCGATGATGATGATCTGTTTGGGGTGATTCTGGACGATCTCAACGTGGCCCTGGGCATTATGGAATCCACCTTCCCGATCGACATCCCCGGATTGAAGCGCTTCATCGGATTGCACGCCACGGCGAAACAGGCGGCCTTCGTTACCGGTGGCTCGGATATCTTTGAAGTTTCGGTGAAAGATGTAGAAGTTATCATTAACACCAATTCCAACACCTGGCCTGGTGGCCTTGGCCCGGCGGTGATTGATTGGGGCTTGACGGATTGGAACGATGGCGACGATACCCCCGGCTTGCAAGTACCCACGGGAGCCAGGAACCCGGATGGCAGTAAAAAGACCATCACCTTGGATATGGATGGCAACGAGCGCATCGGTGTATCTGTTGGCGAAGCCACCCTTCTGCTGGCTGATTTCATTTATCTGACCGGTAGTTTGGCCTTTGAAATGGGGCCTACGTATACTATCGATATCAATACGGGTGTCTCGGCGAATTTGGTCGATACCCTTGGCCTTCCTTCGATACTTCCTGGCGTCCAAGTTTCCACGATCACCCTGGGCGGTTCGCATTTGAAAGCCTTTGTTGGGCTGGATGCCAAAGAGTATTTCACCAAACCCGATGACAATAATTCCATCGGTTTTGCCATCGATGACCTGACTTTTGGCATCGCCATCATGACGCCCACGGTTTTCGATGTGCTCAATCAGACCCCGCTCAAGAACTACAAGCCTCGTTTCATCTCCCTGAAAGCCACAGCGGAGTTTGTCGGATTCGTTGGTTTTGGCGATTTCTTGACCTTAGAAGCGCACGATCTGCTGATTGAGGCCAACGTAGGCCCAATGTTTGCCGGTAATATGGTCACAGTCGATTTGGCCTCCAGTTTCCCGGCAGATGGCGACACCCCGGCGGGCTTTGCTGTCAAGACCGGCACTGGCACCGAGCCGGTTTATCTAGATTATTCGGGCGAACTCCTGCGGGCCAGTTCTACTCAGGTAACGCTTTCGATCTATAACTTTGTTTATTTCACCGGTAGTTTTGCCCTCGAGATGGGGCCACGCTACGAGATGGATATCAACACAGGGGTCAGCCTCGGTGGGGAGATGCAATATCTCAATAATGTTGAGATGAAGACCCTCACCATCGGCATGTCAAATGTCTATGCTTTCTTCGGCTGGGGTCCATATTATAAAGATACCAATAAAAATGGACGCATCGACGAGGGCGACACGCCAGATGATTCGGCCATCGGTTTTGCGATAGAGAATCTAGATTTCGGTATGGTGATGATGAACCCCACCATCGGGGGGCCAGGGTTTATGGCCTTAAAGGTAAACGCCGATGTCGCCCATATGGTTGGCTTGGGGGATGCATTTATCTTGAAAGCGTATGACCTTGAAATGGAACTCAACTCTGGCATCTCCTTTGGCCCGTTCCTGCCCATGCCCACCGTGGATTTCAAGAAAAGTTTTGAAACCAGCGCCGGTGCAAATGATGGAACATTTGAGATTAAGACCGGCGGTGACCCTGTAGTGATCGATTTCTCCGGCGAACTTACCCGCCTGGTAGTGGGTTATGCCGAATTGAGTATCCTGGGTATGCTCCAGCTTTCGGGCAGTTTTGCTTTTGTCAAAGGCCCGACTATGGATGTTAAGCTCAGTGATGGCTCGACGAAAAATGTCTCCATCATGTCGATTGGCTTCAATGATATCTACGCATTCGCTGGGCTGGGGCCGTATTGGCTCGACTCGAACAAGGATAATCGCATCGATGAGTCCGATGCCCCTGCAGATGATGCCATTGGGCTGGCGCTAGAGAATATGGACGGCGGCTTCATGTTGATGAGGTCCACCGATCCGCTTGACCTGGGAGTCTGGCTGGCGTTGAGCTTATCCATCCAGAAAGTGGGTTTGGTGGGCATCCCCATACTGACCCTGGAAGCCAATAGCCTCAAAGTGGAGATGAACGTCGGTCTGGGTGTGACCAGTGGCGTTGCAGCGGTAGATTTCAAAGCCAGCTTCCCGGCATCGGGTGATACTCCCGCCGGATACCCGCTGGAAACCGGCAGCGAACCCTTGTATCTGGTTTTCGAAGGATTCCATATTGCCATTCAGGGGCAGGTCAAAATCTATATCGAGATCGCCGGGGCTAAACTGGTGACTTTGGATGCTACGGTGGATTTCAAAGTCACCGAAACCGAATTCCTGTTCTTTGTGGATGGCAATCTCTTCATCGGTCCGCCGGACAGCCCCGTCATCGGCATGGAAGCCACCGGGCTGGTTTATGCCAGTTCGGGCGGGCTGGCGATCTACTTTGATCTTTCTGTATCCGCCGGTGTTTCGGGGATTATTCAGTTCAAGGGCGATTCGACCTTCTATTTGAATACCTTTGGTACGGATATTATTTACACCGTCCCCGAAGCATTCCGCGCCGCGGTCGGGTTTGACTCGCTAACCATTCCGGCGGGCGCACCGCTGCGTGAGGGGGGCAATGCTACGGCTGGTTCTTATATGGTTGTGATGGCATCCGGTGAGTTGATCATTGCCGGGCTGGTAACCTCCGGCGAGGTGTATCTCAGCGCCAATTTCTCCGAAGGCAAATTCGACTTTTATGCCAGCCTGGATTGGTTTGGAGTCATTACCGTCACCATTGAAGGCTATATTAAAGCGGATGGCGGTTTCCTGATCCAGGGTGAAGTGACTCTCGATATTGATTTTGTGGTCTTCGGGCTTTCCGGTGGACTTGGTGTGCGCATCAGTAATGATTCGCAGCCCTATTTTGCAGCATGGGTTTGGGGAGATATTAAATTACTGGGTGCTACGGTTGCTTCAGTGCGCGGCGAAATTGCCCTATATGCCGCCAGCGCAAGCGTGACTCTCTCGGCCACAGTTAATGTGCCCATTTTCGGCAAAGTCAGCAAAACCGGTACAGTTGTTTGGAGTTGGGGGCCGGACCCGATTTTGGCGACCAAACTCGCCGATGGCTCCTTGCGCCTCAATGTTGGACAGGATCGCATGGCCCGCGAAGTTGATCCCGATGATCCTTATTTTGATGAAGTTGCCGATGAATCCTACACGGTTGAACATGTGTCCGGCTCGGCGGGCAATGAAACTGTCAAAATCAAGGCGCTTGGCTATTCAGCGGAATTCAGTGGCATTTCTAGAATTCTGGCCAATAACGCCGAGGACGGCACGGACTATTTTGAACTGGATACGGGTATTTTGGTGGATGCTAATATTCATGGCGGCGACGGCAATGACACCCTGATCAATCAGGGCACCGGCAAAGCCACTTTCTATGGCGATGCAGGGAACGATAAACTCTACGGCGGGCTGAATGACGACATACTGGATGGCGGCGATGGCGACGACACCCTGATGGGCCTGGGCGGAAATGATACCTTAAAGGGCGGGGCGGGCGACGATACGATCTACGGCGGCGATGACGATGATACCGTGGATGATACTGGCGGCACGAACGAGATCAAGGGTGAGGATGGCAACGACACCATCTCGGTAACCGGCGGGATTGACGGAACTATCGATGGTGGCCGGGGTGATGATCGTATTTCTGTCGCCAGCGTCAGCATCA
>ERZ890953.1348-NODE-1348-length-12474-cov-9.539657_pt1 | contig 12474 bp, 8 predicted proteins | sample MGYA00521264_ERZ890953 | MGnify/ENA primary metagenome ERZ890953 (study PRJEB32303, sample SAMEA104408629) | aquatic metagenome | biome: Brackish water; feature: Chemocline; material: water | place: Baltic Sea | collected 2014-10-26T21:54:00 | depth 200 m ... | reverse complement strand
GGCCCCGGCCACACCAGCCGCCCGGAGCCCTCGCTGCTGGCGGCCGCCGCCGGCCTCGCGGCGCCGCTGGCCTGGCTCGAGGCCCACGACCTGGGCTGGGCGGGACGCCTGGCGCCCACCACTCTGCGGCTGCAGCCCGACGCCCAGGCCGTGCGCCGCCGCGAGCTGAGCAGGCTGCTGGAGCGGCGCAGCGAGACCGGCGCAGGCACCGGGGACTTCGACGCCAGCTTGCCCGCCTGGGGCTGGGTGCAGGGCACCGCAGGCTGGACCGAGCCCACGGCCCACGCCCTGCTGGCCCTGCGCGCGGCGGGGCGCCACGATGACCGAGCCGCCCAGGAGGCCCAAGCCTTCCTGCTGGATCGCCAAGGCGCGGACGGAGGCTGGAACTACGGCAACCCCCGCATACTGGGCCAGGAGCTACAGAGCGCGCCGGTGGCCACGGGCTGGGCCCTGCTGGCTCTGCTGGGGCTGGGTGGGACCGGCGAGCCCTGCGCGCAGGGCCTGGCCTGGCTCGCGGACTCCACCGCCGCCTTGCCCACCGTCCACAGCCTGACTCTACTCGGCCTGGCGCAGGCAGCCGCAGGCAGGGACGCCACCGCCGCCGTGGCCGTCCAGGCTCGCCAGCGGCCCGATGGTTCCTGGCGCGGACGCTGCGATCTCACGGCCCTGGCTTGCGCCACCCTGGCGGCGGCGGCGGGAGAGCCCTGCGCGCTGCTGCTCGCCCCCCACTCCGGGTCGTCACCATGAGCCGGCTGACCCGCCGCGCCCTGCTGGGGGGCGCCGCCGCCACCGCCGCCATCGCGGCCGGCGGGCTCGGGTGGCAGGCCTGGCCCGGCAGACAGGCTCCCCAGCGGGTCACCACCCTGCGCGCAGATGCCTATGATCTCGGGCTGGTGGAGGTCATCTCCGCCGGCCTGCGGCGCTGGCCCGCACTGCTCGCCCGGCTGCGCGGAGCCCGGGTGCTGCTCAAGACCAATCTGGTGGAGCACCACCCCGACCGTCCCATCAACACCCACCCCTGGGTGGTGGCGGCCACCGTCGAGGCCCTGCTCCAGCTGGGGGCCGCCCAGGTGCAGGTGGGCGACGCCCCCGGACACCGCCGCGACGGCGAGGCCCTGCTGGTGGGCTCGGGCCTGGACGCGCTGCTGGAGCAGGTGGGCGCGGAGTTCGTGGACCTGAACTACGACGCCTTCCATCGCCTGCCCCTTGTGGACGACCTGAGCGGCCTGAGCAGCCTGCCGGTAGCGGCGGCCGTGCTCGAGGCGGATCTGGTGTTCTCCCTGGCCAAGCTCAAGACCCACCACTGGGCGGGGGTCACCCTGAGCATGAAGAACCTGTTCGGCGCCCTGCCCGGGGCGGAGCTGGGCTGGCCCAAGAACCGGCTGCACTGGGCGGGCATCGAGAAGGTGACCGTGGACCTGTGGCGCAGCCTGGCCCCGGACTTCGCCATCGTGGACGGCGTGGTAGGCATGGAGGGCGACGGCCCCATCATGGGGACGCCCGTGGCCAGCGGCTTCATCGCCATGGGCGACCACCTGCCCGCCGTGGACGCCCACTGCGCCCGGCTGATGGGCATCGTGCCGGAGCGCCTGCCCACCCTGCGCCTGGCACGGGCCCACGGCGGCACCATCGCGGCCAGCCGCATCGTCACCGAGGGCGACGGGATCGCTCCCCGAGACTTCGCGCTGCTGCCTCGCTGGGGGTGGGCGCGGCGAGTCGGCTAGGCTGGCTCGAACAGGAAGGGGTAGCTGACGATGACGATCCCGCCGCCCTTGGGCTCGGGGAAGCCGAAGCCCATGATGACCCCGTTGATGCAGGCCTCCACCTCGGCGTCCCCCAGCTCGCTGGACTTGGTGGTGGCCGACAACACGGACCCATCCTTGTCGATGACGAACTTCACCACCAGCCTGCCCGCCAGCGCAGGTTCGCGGGTCAAGCCCTGCTGGTAGCAGCCCTCCACAGCGCCGACGCGGTCGCGAACCACCTGGTCGATGACGACCTTGTCCAAGGCGCCGAGGATGGTGGGGTCGCCCGCGCCGGCGCCAGGGCTCGGTGGCGCGCCGACGCCGCCCCTACGATGCCCGATGGAGACGGGCTGACCGGCGGCGCCGACCAGCCCGCCGATGCCATCCATGACGATGGTCTTCTGGGCTCCGAGCATGCCCGCGTTCTCCACACCCTCCTGCTCCGCCTCGACCCCGAGGGCGTCCATCTCCACAGGCGCCGCGCCGATCAGCCCCCCAATCGTCTGGCCGTCTGCGGCCACCACAGGCACGCTCACGGGCTCCTCCTCCAGGACCTCCCGCATCCGCTCGAGGTCGTGGGACTCGGCACCGTGGCGTGCCGCGCAGGAAACCGACGAGGAGAGGGCGAGCAGCGAGAAGAAGAGGACAGCGCGTGGCACGGAGCACCTCCAGGCTCTCCAGGCCTATCCCTCCAGCGCCCGCGCCACCTGCAGCACCGTGGGCCAGCCCCGGGTGGTCACAGCCACGCCGATCACCTTCTCCACCAGGTTGGGGTAGACCACGCCCGCGCCCACACCCCTCCTCAGGCTCACCGAATACCATGCCTCCACCACCGCCAGGCGGACCTGCCAGCCGTCACCCTCGGGTCGATCGAGGGGCAACGGGGGCACGGCCACCGGAGGCTCGAGCAGCACCGACAGGAAGCGCTTGGCACCCAGGGCCTCGGCCTCGGCGGCGAAGGGGTCGGCAGCCACCAGGGCCGCGAAGTCGGCGGCCGACACCAGGGCCAGCTGGGGATCGAAGGGCAGCACGCCAGCGAAGGCCGCCCGGATCTCGGCCTCGGGCAGGGCAGCCCGGATCAGGAAGGTCCCCGCGGCCCCGAAGTTGCGGAGCTGCAGCTGCGGCAGCGCGTCCGCGAGCAGCTTGGGGCGGAAGCGCTGGTGACCGCCCACGTTGGCAGCGCGAAGGAAGGCGATGGTGGACATGCCCCGACCGTACACCGCCCCCTGGGAAGACGCGATAGAACGCCGGGCCTGTTGTGGAGTGCATCACCATGCGGACCCTCGCCCTCGCCAGCACCCTGGCCCTCACCCTCGCCTGCGGCGAGCCCGAAAAGGACGACACCGCCCCCGAAGGGGACACCGACTCCGACACGGACGCAGACTCGGACTCGGACTCGGACTCGGACTCGGATGCCGACACCGACGTCGGCCCCGATCCCTTCGCAGACGAGGTGGTGAGCTTCGAGCCCGGCGACTTCGCCGGCTTCGGCGCCGATGCCATGCCCGACGTGGTCCTGGGCTCCCCCGAGGGCACGGGCAAGGCCGGCTCCACCCATGTGGTCAGCCTGGGGCAGGAAGGCGTGATCGTCCTGGCCCTCACCGACATCGGCCTCATGGACGGCGACGGCCCCGATCTGCTGGTCTTCGAGAACGCCTTCCCAGGCTGGCCCGAGACGGGCGTCGTGGCCGCGAGCGAAGACGGCGAGACCTGGCACGAGTGGCCCTGCGCGAGCGACGACCCCGACGGCGGCTACCCCGGCTGCGCCGGGGTCAACCCAGTGTACGCCTCGAGCAGCAACGGCATCGACCCCACCGACCCCGGAGTAGCGGGCGGCGACGCCTTCGACCTGGCCGATCTGGGCCTGGTCCGCGCCCGCTTCGTGCGCATCCGCGACTCGGGCGCCAACCCCTACGAGGGCACCAGCGGCGGCTTCGATCTCGACGCCATCGCGGTGATCAACGGGGAAGCGCTGGAGTAGCGCAGGATCAGTAGAACGCCACCGACCACGGGTGCAGGCTGAGCTGGATGGGCTCGTCGTTGCGCGCTGTGCAGGTCTCGATGGCGTACACCCACAGCCCCGTGGGCGCACCAGGGTCCATCCAAGAGGCGCCGGTGGCCACCCAGGCCTCGCCGCGGTCGTTGACGGCCACGTCGCTGTAGTAGGCGTCGGTGATCTCGCTGGCGCTCACGGCCCCCGCCCCCAGATCCAGGCAGTGCCGCGAGGCGCTGCCGAAGTCGGCGCTCAGGGAGGTGGCCACGGCCCTCTGCCCCCACGCGCCCAGGCCCGTGAGCTGCTCGTCTCCCATGTCCACCAGCAGCTCCAGGGTGTCGGCGGCCGGGTCCAGGGCGTACAGTCCACCCGCGTCGTCGCCGAAGGCCCGGGCCCGCACCAGCAGGCCGTTCCCCTGGGGCCAGGGGTGCACCGCGGTGTTGCCGCCCACGGCCCAGCTGCGGGTCACGGCGCGCTCGCTGCAGTCGATCTCCACCACCACGCCCCCGGCGTCCACCCAACCGCCATCCCGGTCCAGGCGCTCGAGGCCGGCGTAGAGCTTGCCCTGGTACAGCACCAGGGTGGAGGGCTCCGGCCCGGCGCTGTCGGCGTCGAAGAAGGCGCCCAGGTCCACGGCCCCCAGGGCCGCGCCGCTGTCCAGATCGTAGATCCCCACCTCGCCCTTGTCGTACAGGGCCACGAACACGGCCCCCTCGCAGACCCGCGCCACGTACGGGTTGGAGAGATCCTCGAGGGCCACCTCCCACAGGGGCGCGGTCCACGCGCCCGGCTCGTAGCGCCGGACGGCGTCGTAGCCAAAGCGGTTGAGCTGGAAGACCGAGCCCTCGCTCACCGACACCGCAGGGTCGCCGCTGGTGACGAACAGCTCGTCCGAGATGCTCCAGTCGTCCAGGTCCACGGTGGCGAAGGCGCCGGTGGCGTAGTCCGAGGCCACGGTGGTGACCACAGCCGTGGTCTGCTCACCAGAGCCGCCGCCGGTGTCGGGCTCGACCCCCGGGGCGCTGTCGTCCAACCCGGTGGTGGGCGGGCAGGCGCACAGGGAGAGGGACAGCAGGATGAGCAGGGTGCGGGTCATGGGTCGCCTCGATGGGGATCGGTCCAGGCCAGGCTGACCAGCCAGGTGCGGCCAGGCAGGGGATAGCCGAAGAAGTCGGTGATGGGCCCGGGGGCCAGGGTGTCGTCGTCGTCGCTCAGGGGGTTGCGGTCGGCCCAGGCCACGGTGCGATCCAGCAGGTTGAGCAACGACAGCTCCAGGGAGAGGCCGCCCACGCCTGCCCGCACGAAGGCTCCGTGGAGCGAGCGCGGCGGCGCCAGGAACCAGTTGGTGGCGTCCAGGAAGGTGCCGTCGGTGTAGCTCCAGCTGTGCCCCAGCCGCAGGTGCTCGCCCCAGTGCACGGAGGTGCCCTGGTAGATCTCCCAGGTGGGGATGCCCGGCAGCTGCATGTCCGCCACGTCCCGCTGGGGGGTGAGGTTTCGGGACAGGGTCCAGGTGAGGTTGCTCTGGCTGTCCACCCAGCCGCACAGGTCCAGGGCCAAGGCCGCCTCGACCCCTTGGGTCCAGCTGCGGCCAAGGTTGACGGGCACCGAGGTGTGCTGGCTGTTCTGCACGAACAGGATGCGGTCCACCACGGAGCTCTGGAAGAAGGCCAGGTCCACCGCGCCGCTGGCGCTCCAGCGCGCGGGCAGGCCCCAGCGCAGCCCCGCGTCCCACTGCCAGCCCCGCTCGGGCGTCAGCTCCTCGTTGCCCACCACCCCGCCGCGGTCGCCGAACAGCTCGGTGAAGTCGGGGGGCCGGAAGAAACGCCCGGCGTTGGCCTTGAGGGCCAGGCCAGCCCAGGCGGGGTCGACGTCCGGCTCGCCGTCGCCGAGCCAGGGTCGGATCAGCAGGCCCACCCGAGGGGTGGGGGCCCAGGTGAGATCCCGACTGGCCCCGGCGCCACCCAGGTTCTCGGAGTCCGCGCCCCCGAGCCTGCGGCTGTCCAGGGCCGAGGCCTGCAGCACCGGCTCCAGCAGCAGCCGATCGCCCCAGGCCCGCAGCGAGGCGCTGGCCGAAGCCGACCCGGCCAGGCGCGAGCGCGGTTCCTCGGCGCTCTGAGCCAACAGGTCGGTCTGCAGGAAGCCGTCGTGCCTGCCGCTCAGGGTCAGCGACGGCACCAGCCAGGAGCGCAGGCCCCAGGCCATGTGCCCGGTCAGCCCCGTGGTGGCGGTGCGGTAGTGCTGCCACTGGGCGCCCACGCCGATCTCACCCTCGCGGTCGTCCAGGGTCTCGCCCCGGGTCTGCTGCCAGGCCATGGCGCTGACCCGCAACATGCCACTGTGCCCCTCGACCCGGGCGCTGGCCAGGTTGCGCCAGGTGGCCAGCCGGGTGGTGGCGGTGGGGCTGGTGATGGGCCCAGGCAGGCCCTCTTCCCGAGCGAGGAAGCTGTCGCTCACGGACAGCTCCATCCGCTCCCCCGCGAGCCGCCAGCGCGCCAGGGCGGAGGCCTGCCGCTTGTCGTTGTTCTGGCGCCGGACGATCTCGTCGTCGTCCTGGTTGTACAGGGTGCCGCTGTCTGTGAAGGCGTCGAAGTCCCCCCGAGTGCCGAAGGCCTCGGCCATGAGCAGCAGATCGTCCTCGAAGGCGCTGGGCGGGAGACCCCGCAGCCGGCGCAGCGCCGAGACGGGCCCCAGAGTGCTGCCCGCGCCTACGACGCGCCCGGTCCCGTGAGCTCCGTAGGCCAGCGAGGCGGTGCTGGGAAGCCGCCCTGTGACCAGGTTGACCACCCCGCCGATGGGGGCGGCCGCCAGCTCGGCCGGGGCGCCGCCTCGGTAGATCTCCACGCGCTCGAAGGCGGAGATGGGCAGCTCGCTCAGGTTCACCGCCTGGCTGCCGTCGGGGTTCAGCGGCACCCCGTCCAGGAAGACCTGCACCTGCCGGGCCGAGGAGCCGCGGATGCTGACGGTGGAGTAGTCCCCCAGCCCCCCCAGGCGGCGCACCACGGTGCCCGAGGCGCTGTCCACCACCGCGGCCACGTCGGCGCTGGCGGAGATGGCCTCGTCCACCGCGATGATGGTCACCGTGGCGGAGCTGGCGCTGGCGGCGTCGTCGGTCCCGCTCGGCTCTTCCACCACCACGACCTCGCCCGAGTCGTCATCGGACGCCCAGGACTCGCCAGCCTGGGCATAGGCGTCCACGCTCGCGAGGGCGAGCAGGGCGAGGGTGGATGGGACCAGGACGGGCAGCAGGGGGCCTCCGCCGGGGTGTTCGAGCGGGACCCCGGCAGGGGCCGCGCCCGTTCTTCTCCCCGAAGAACGAAGCAGCGATCACCCCGAGGCCGGTCTCCTGGCTTCCGGATCTGCTGGCTGCCGCGCCTTCCCAGAGGGTCACTCCAGTGGCATGTGCGGCGGCCTGTTCCGGTCACAGTGGCGGGGGCCGCGCCGGTCTCGCAGCATGAGCTGCTCACCGGCTTCCCGTTTCATCCCGCTGGCGCGGGACACCTCGAAGCATACGAAGATGACAAAGACCCTCTGTTCCTAGCGCCCGCGCGGGCTCCCGGCCAGCGCGTGGCAGCAGGACCGCTCCCCTCGAGCCCCCAACGAGCATGGAGGTTAGGGCAAGATCCGGAGACAGCCCCTGGATCCGCAGCTCTCCGGAGTGTCCATGCCGCAGCCCCCCGCCCCGCAGGCCACCTCCGCCCCCCGAGGGCTGGCGCTCTGCTACCCGGGGTGGTGGGGCCAGCCCCTGATCCCCCTGGGCGCGGCCTACGACAGCCCCACCCTGCGCACCACCATGGCGCGCATGGCCGAGCTGGCCCAGCAGGCCCTGGGCCTGGATCTCCGCCCGGCCTTCGAGGGCGGCGAAGCCCTCCAGGTCCTGGCCACGCAGCGCGCCGGGGCCCAGGCCTGGATGCTGGCGGTCCAGCTGGCCCACACCACCCTGCTGCGGGAGCAAGGTGCCGCCCCCGCCGCCATCATGGGCCACGCCAACGGAATCCTGGCGGCCCTGGTGGCCTGCGGCGCCTGGGGCCCCGCCCAGGCCTTCAGAGCCCTGCGCCTGCGCCTCGAGGCGCTGCAGCGCGCCCAGCAGAGCGCCGGCTGGCCCCTCGAAGCCCTGGCCATCAGCTGCCCGGCCTTCCAGCGCGACGCCCTGCTGGCGCTGGCCGGACGGGACCTCACCTTGGCGCGCACCGAGGCCAAGGGTCGCTATGTGCTGGCAGGCCTGGCCCACGCGGTGGAGCGCACCGCCACCGGCGCCCGGGCCTTCGAGGCCGAGGCCAAGGTGTTGCTGGGCGACGGCGCCTGGAGCACCCCCTGGCTCGAGCCTGCCCGCGAGATCTTCCGCCAGGCCATCGAGGCCCTGCCCTGCCGGCCTCCGCACACCCCCCTGCTGTCCACCCACAGCGCTCAGCCCCTCGGGGCCCAGGCCCTGGACGCCGCGCTGCTGGCCGACCACCTGGCCCAGCAGCTGATCCGTCCCCTGGACCTGCCCCGCACCGCAGAGCGCCTGCACACCGGCGGCATGCGCCACTTCGTGGTGCTGGGGCCCGATCAGGGCATGAGCGCCGCCCTGGACGCCGCCCTGGGGGACCGCTCCCACCAGGTGCTGGCCTGCCAGCCCCCCGGCTCCCACGGTGCCGAGGGCTTGAGCCGCGTGCGCGCCTTCCTCGAGGAGCACGACCACCTGCGCTCCGACGGCCCCCTCGGTCTGCTCGAGCCCAGCTCCCAGCCCATCCCCGGGGCCTCCCTGGTGCGCCTGCTCGACGCCAGCTTCCTGGCCTACCTCGAGGACCGCGAGCCCGCCGTGGCCGCCCTGATGCACGAGGCCCACCAGCGCTTCGCAGCGCCGGCGGCGGCCAAACAACCCCTGGCTCCCCCTCCTCCTCGAGACGACGCTCCTCCCGCGCCCGTGGCGCCGCCGGCACCGCCTCCCCAGGCCGGCCAGGAGCCCGACGACCACGAGGACTTCGACGACACCCTCCCGGTCCCCACCCTGGCCCTCGAGGACGCGCCCGAGATGGACCTGAGCTGGCGCGGGGCAGGCGACACCCCTGGCCCCAGCTCCCCGCACACTCCCGACCACCCCGTCGACCGGCTCCACCCCAGCAGCCCCCCCAGGCGCGGCCAAGCCGCCACGGCCGAGCTGCCGGTCGCCCTGCTGACCACCGGCAGCCGCCCCCTGTCCCGCGAGGACCAGCGACGCTTCACCTGCCAGCGGGCGCTGGTGATCACCGGCGACGGCTCCAGCGGCGTGGCCGATCGCCTGGGGGGCGCAGGCATCGACGTGCGCGAGCTCACCGCGCGCACCCTCGCCGCCATGGGCCCAGGCCCCCTGGCCAAGGCCCTCGAGGGCTGCGACACCCTGATCTACGTGGCCCACGAAGCCACCCGCCAGGCCTGGGACGACCGCGAGATCGCCGGCGCCCTGGCCGCCCAGGCCAGCCTCTTCTACCGCTGCTTCCAGGCCCTGGCCCCGGCGCTCGAACACAGCCCCATGCGGGTGCTGGTGCCGGTGTCCCAGGACGGAAACTTCGGGGCCTGGCCCCGCACGCCGGTGCGCCCCCTGGGGGCCTTCCCCGCCGCCTGGGTGCGCTGCCTTCAGGCCGAGCTGCCCGCCTGCCGCTTCCAGCTCATCGACGGCGGCGACCTGCCCTGGCCCGAGGCCATCGAGCAGCGCATCGACTGGGTGGCCAGCCAGCTCGAGCTGGGCCGGGCTCCCTTCGGCATGGTCACCCCCACCCTGGTGCGGGTCGGCCCGCGGGGCCGGCGGGACGATCTGCTGGGCCGCGGCGATCTGCTCCTGGTCATCGATGGCGAGCGCGGGGCTGCCTTCGAGTATGCCCTGGCCCTGGCGAAGCGCACGGGGGCCAAGCTGGCGCTCACGGGCCGCACCCCCGCCCCCAGCGATCGTCCCTCCTGGCTCGACGCCGCACCCGAGACCCTCGACATGGTCCTGGGCCAGCTGCACCACGACCTGGTGGAGCGCCAGCGCATGGGCCCTGCTGGGGCCCAGGCCCAGGTGGGTCGCGCCCGCGCCCAGTGGGAGCTCATGCGCAACCTGGATCGGATCCGGGAAGCGGGCATCTCCGCGCGCTACCACGCCTGTGAGCGGCTGGACGCCCAGACCCTCACCCTCCTCGCCGGCGAAGATCCCGTCCGCGGGCTCATCGTCGGCCCACCGCCCGTACCCCGCGTGCTACCAGAGGATCCGGGTGAGTTCCTGCAGTCCACCGCCCTGGGCACCCTCTTCGAGTTCATGCCCCTGCTGGACTGGAGCCGCGTGCGCCTGCTGGCGGGCTGCACCCCCCTGGCGGGCTGGGCCGGGCAGCCCGGGCAGGGGCCCTTGGCCCTGGCGGGCGACATGCTGGGCTGGATCATCCAGAGCCTCAGGCAGCGCCACCCCCAGCTCCGCGGGCTGGCCTTCGCCATGGGGGGGCAAGGCGCCGGCTCCACCCGCAGCGACATGTTCCTCGAGGCCCTGCTGGGCAGCGAGCTGCCTCGAGTGGCGGTCTGCGACATGCCCACGGCCCAGGCCTCGGGTCGGCCCATGGCCAGCTTCCCCATCGCCCCACGCCCCCGGGGGCGCCTGGTGATGGCCCCCGAGGGTCGCACCCCCGCCGTGCGCTTCGAGCGCAACCGCGACCTGTGGCTCGACCAGCACCGCCTGAACGACGAGCCCGCCTTGCCCGCCGCCTTCCTGGCCGAGATCTTCGCCGAGGTGGCCCAGCAGCGTGGCCTGGGTGTCCGGGAGCTGCGCTTCCGCCGCCCCGCCCTGGTGCGCGGCGCCTCCCTGGACGCCGAGGTCATGGACTACGAAGGTCGCCTGCTGCTGGTGCCCAAGGACCGCTCGGATCTGCCCGCCAAGGTGCTGCCCCGGCTGGCCTTCGCCACCTGCAGGCTGGGCCCCCCCCAGCGCGACGAACCCAAGGGCATGAGCTTCACCCCCCGGGAGCTGCTGACCCTGCACGACGCGGCCCAAGAAGCGGTGATGCCCTGCTACACCATGCTCGAGGAACGCTTCGCCCCCACCCTGGGGCTGGGCCCCATCTTCCGGGGCATCCGCTCCACCCGCCACACCGGCGACCGATACCTGGGCCTGGTGTCCCTGGCGGACGAGTCCCTGGCGGCCCTGGCCCTGCCAGGCGCCTTCGCCTTCCAGCCCGTGCTGGCGGATCTGGCCATGCAGGTCGCCATGTCCTGGGCCCTCGAGGAGCACCAGCGCCTGGCCCTGCCCACGGCCCTGGCGGGGCTCCATGTGCTCGGCGACTCCCGTGAGCGCGAGGCCGTGGTCGTCTGCAAGGCCCGCGACCTGAGCGACTCCCACATCGCCGTGGACCTGTTGGTCCTGGAGCCTGATCTTCGCCCCGTGCTGTTCCTCGAGCAGCTCGAGCTGCGCGCCGTGGCCGAGCTGGACGAAGACGACCTCCCGGTCGCCTAGACTTCAGGGGCCTGGCGTGTCCTCCCACCCCGCTGTGGGGCGGGGGATTCCCAGGGGCTAGTCGGGCGACTTCAGGGGGGAGTCGCCGGTGTCGGTGCGGTCCACGCTGCCAGCGACCTCGTACTTCACCGAGATGACGGTGCCGCGCGGGGGCACCGAGGCGCCGTTGAAGGTGAGGTAGGAGGTGGAGTCGTCGTAGCTCCAGCCGTCGGCCTCGCCCCGCGCCACCGCCGCGCCGTTGGAACCATCGCAGGGCTCATGGTCGCAGGTCCAGACCTCGAGGGTGCGCTCGACCGGGCGATAGGTCAGCGGGAAGGCGCTGCGGATGCCGCCCACGGACAGCCCCAGGTTGTCCATGATCCCCGCGAAGTCCTCGGAGCAGATGCTGCCGATGGCGCCGCCGGTGAGATCGGCCACCTCGTGGTAGCGGGTGCCCGGCAGGGTGTCCTCGCAGTAGGTGGTGTCCATGGGGCCCACGATGGAGAAGGCCATCACCAGCTGGGTGTCGCCCTTGATCTGCCGGAATGCGGCCACGTACTCGCTGACGGGCACCAGATCATCCTGGTAGGCCGGGAGGTAGCAGTAGTCCTCGCTGGGCAGGGCACCCCGATCGGAGCAGTCGTTCTCGTCCGAGACATAGATGAGCACCAGCATGGCCCCGTCGCGCATGAAGCCGTCGTTGGCGTCTGAGACCATGGGTTCGCTCAGGGCCACCAGGGAGGCCTCGAGGCCCTTCTCCATGCCCCAGCCCGTGATGCCCACCTGCACTCGATCCTTGAACTTGTCGACGTAGTCCAGCGTGCTGCGGGAGAGGACACTGGGCGTGCCCAGCAGCCGGCCGCGATCGGGGTTGTCGTCGCTCAGGTCCGTGGTGATGACCCCCAGGTGGAAGTCCATCAGGGTCTCCACCTCGTCCATGTAGTCGATGAAGGTGTCGAAGCGGCGCGCCAGGCGCTCCTGTTCGGCCTCCATGGACTCGGAGTTGTCCACCACGAAGAGGATGTCGACCTCGGCACGGGCTTCCTGGAAGAACAGATCGTTGTAGGTACGCCGGGTGAATTGCGTGTCGATGTTGCAGCCGCCAAGGAGGGCGGCGGCGCTGAGACAGGACAGCAGAGAGAAGCGCATGGGATGGGGCCTCGGGCCGTAGGTCGCAGCCGACAAGATAGGCTCCACCTCGAGCCGCAGGCAAGTACGTAGCTGTACTCACCTCACCATACCGCGAGATTTTGACCCATGGGCACCTGGGAGAGGCCGGCCCACCCCTCTGTGTGAGGTGCTAAGGACACAGCGATGCTCTC
>ERZ890953.1347-NODE-1347-length-12476-cov-3.969004_pt1 | contig 12476 bp, 13 predicted proteins | sample MGYA00521264_ERZ890953 | MGnify/ENA primary metagenome ERZ890953 (study PRJEB32303, sample SAMEA104408629) | aquatic metagenome | biome: Brackish water; feature: Chemocline; material: water | place: Baltic Sea | collected 2014-10-26T21:54:00 | depth 200 m ... | reverse complement strand
CTGCCCGGCCCTGGGAGTTGGGTTCCCAACACAGCGGAGATCAACCCCGAGGTTAGGATGCCGTGAACCAGCCGCTTGCCGAAGCGCGTCCCCGCGGCGTAGTCATCATCCAGGTGAATGGGATTCGCATCCCCGGAAATCTGTGCAAAGGCGCGCACATCTTCGTCGCTGAAGGTTTTGGTGAGCGAAGCAGAGTCACCGATATTGAGCATGGGAATCTCCTGTGAGAACTCCGAAATTTTCAAAATCTCGGAGTTCTAAATAAGACTCTACTACAAAAACCCTTCACCGCCGAGAACGCGGAGAGCGCAGAGTTTTAAAAGTGCGAAATTAGCAAAAAAGAAGCCATTTTTCTGCGAAATCGTCCAAAAAATCTTGGCGTTCTCTGCGCATTCTGCGGTGAAAATGTCTTTTTGCAGTGGAGTCAAATAAGCTTCTTGTACACGCGGTGTTTCTTGTGCCATTGCACACCCAGATGATCCATCTCGGTGAAGCTCTTCAGGTTGAGTTCGTTGACCTGAACGATGTCGCCATGCAAGAAGCGCTCATCGCGGATGGTCTTCTCCAGTTCGCTGAAGAGTACCGCAGTTGCCCCGACACCCTGATGCTGGGGCAGTAGGCCGATGCCGTTGATATCAAGCCGTTTGGTGCGTTTGAACTCGCGTATCAGGTGCCACCAGCCCAAGGGCCAGAGGCGCCCGCGGGCTTTTTGTATGCCCCGATTGATGTTGGGGTAGGCGAACATAAAGCCGATCAGGGTGTCTTCTTTGAAGACCAGTTTAATCAGGCGCGGGTCGGCAATCGAGAGGATTTTGTCGGCGATCAGCCAGACTTCGGCCTCGGTGATCGGCACAAATTCCGGCACCGTGGCAAAGGCCTGATTATAAACTTCGCGCACTTGTGGAATAAATTGCCGTAACTCGTCTTTGCTCTCGAAGCGGCGCACGTGCATGCCGCGCCGTTTTTGCACGCGCCCGGCCAGTTCGTGGATACGCTCTGGCATCACAAACGTGTCGCGGTGGAGATGACCGGAGAGCAAATCGGATTCTTTGGTGAAAGCAAGCTCGTCCATCAGACGGGGGTAGTAGGCCATATTGTAGGCAATCCCCATCGCCGGGAGGAAGTCGAAACCCTCTACCAGCATCCCGATGCTGTCACCCTGAGCCAAACCCTTTGGCCCTACGAGGGTGGTGATACCCTGTTTTCTGGCCCATTGCGCCCCGGCATCTATAACAGCGCGGGCGGCTCTGATGTCATCAATCGACTCGAAAAAGTAGAATAATCCAGTATCGGTACCGCTATTTTTTCGATAGCGTTTATTGTCGAGAACGGCGATGCGGGCAACTGTTTTGCCGCTCTTTTCGGCAATGAAAAAAGCCGCCTGGCTGTGCTGATAAAAGGGGTGTTTCTTGGGATCGAGGGCAGTTTTCATTTCCCCCAGCAATGGCGGCACCCAATAAGGATTGCCGCGATATAACTCAAAGGGGAACCGGATGAATTGACGGACGTCTTTGGGGTTGTGAGGGTCAATCTGGAGGGTGTGCATAGGAACTCCGTTGACGGATGACCGGAGACGGTGGACTGACAGTTGCTCTTTTCCGTCATCCGTCTTCGGTCTTCTGTCATAGCGCTACCATCGCTCGTAGCGTACCAGCTGTTCGAGCGGTTTGCGCTCGGTGCCGCGCGGCGGGGCATCGGGATAGCCCAGGGGAGTCATAACAATCGGGTCCACGCCTTCGGGCAGGCCGAGGATTTGACGGGTGGCCTGGGCGTTGAAGGCCCCGATCCAGCAAGTGCCCAGCCCCAGGGCCGCGGCCTGCAAGATGAGATGATCCATGACGATGGCGATATCTACCACGCTGTAGTTGGCTTTATCATCGCGTATCCAGGCTTTGGAGGGGATATTGCAGCCGACAATCACCAGTGGGGCGCTTACAAACCAGTCGCGGTCATAGATGCGGCGCAGATCGGCTGCGCGGCCTTCCGTATGGATGACGATGAGCTGGAAGGGCTGCATATTGGCGGCGGTCGGCGCCTGCCGGGCGGCCTCGAGAACCTGCTGCAATTTTTTGTCTTCAATGGGGTCGGGCTTGTAGCCACGCACACTGTAACGTTCTTTAACGAGTTGTGAGAAATCCATCGTATAAAATTCCTTTTTGATGACGGGAAATGGAAGACTAAAGACCGATGCTGGCTCAGAATAGGCCGGTCATCCGTCTTCGGTCGTCAGTCATTCGTTGGCAACACGCGCCCCTTCGTCTTTTCCCAGGTTTCATCGTCTACCAGGGTAATCACGCGGAAAGCCTCGGCGTAGGCCATTTCTTTGCCTTTGCCGCGCCCGGCAGCCCATTCTTTGATGCGCTCTTCGGGGTCGTTGTCCTTCATCTGACTTTTGTGAGCTCGCAAGGCTTCAACTTTGAGATCAATGGTTTCGCTGATATTGACATACAAATCTACCTCGCCCCAGGAGGTGACAAATACCTTGCGCGGCTTGTGAGCGGATAGCCCTTCCTCGGCGAGTTCTTCAAAGAGATTGGGCTGACCGGCGGCGGGGAAAGTGGCATCCAGGGCGGCGGTAGCGGCGGCGCGATGATCGGGGTGGTTGATGTAGCGATCGGAGGCCCACACCACGGTCGGGTCGCCGGTGATAATCACCTCCGGGCGGAAGCGGCGGATCTCGCGCACCAGTTTTTTGCGCAATTCCAGCGTGGCCTGCAGCATGCCGTCCGGCTCGCGTAAAAAGACGACTTCCTGCACGCCGAGGATAGTAGCGGCGTTTTGCTCTTCGGTCTCGCGGATTTTGGCCGCTTCCTGGCGCGTCATGCCGGGTTCGGCGATGCCGACATCGCCGCTGGTGCAGAGCACATAGGAAATGCGCGCTCCGGCTTTGGCCCAGCGGGCAACTGTTCCGGCGCAGGAAAATTCAGGATCGTCAGGGTGCGCCACAATCACCATAGCGCTTTCGGGAATGTAGGTATTGTTGTTCAAGAGTTTCTCCAGTAAAAAAGGTTTGGGATGAATTATATCAGCGGTTGAGGTGGTTGAAAGTTGAAGGTTGAAGGTGGAAGGTTAGCAGGTTCAGAATGGCGAACTTTCCACCTTCCACCTGCAACTTTTAATTTTCTAGCAGCCTCTCTTCATAAATTCGCCGGATGGTTTCTTCAATCTGCGGCTCGCGCACTTCCAGATCGCGGATACGGTAGGTTGCCGATAGCCGCCCGATTAGCTCGGATGCGGCAATTTCGCCGCGGGCGAAGCGATAGCTGACGCGCTGACCTTCGCGTCCGGCGATTTCAGCGCCTACTACATGCGGATTGGGATAATCTTCAGCCAAGTCGACCAGAAGTTCGCGCTTGCCGCCGAATTGGGTTTTGAGGGCCTCCAGTTGGCCGTCAAAGAGCAGTTTGCCGTGATCGATGATCAACACCCGCTGGCAGAGTTTTTCGACGTCGGAGAGATCGTGCGTGGTCAGGATGACGGTTGTGCCGCGCTCGCTGTTGACGTGCTGAATGAATTGGCGAATGCGTTCTTTGGCGACCACGTCCAGGCCGATGGTGGGTTCATCGAGGAAGAGAATCTCCGGGTCATGCAGTAGCGCGGCGCAAAGGTCGGCTCTCATGCGCTGGCCCAACGAGAGCGAGCGCACCGGCGTGTCGAGGAAGGGGTCAAGCTCCAGCGTTTCACGGAAGGCGCCTAAATTTTCAGCGAAACGCGCTGCCGGAATTTTGTAAATATGCTGCAACAGATTTAAAGACTCGATGACGGGCAGATCCCACCACAGGGTAGTGCGCTGCCCGAATACGGCACCCACCCGCGAGACATAGCTCTAACGATCCCGCCACGGGAGTAGGCCCATCACCGAGAGTTCGCCGCTCGTCGGGACCAGCAATCCGGTTAACATTTTGATCGTCGTCGATTTCCCGGCTCCGTTTGGCCCGATATAGCCCACCAATTCGCCGCGTTTAATCGAAAAACTGAGTGCATCCACCGCCCGCACCCGATTGAACTGCCGCGTAAATAAATTGCGCAGCGCCCCCATCGCCCCACGATGATGCTTGAAAACTTTGAAATGCTTGGAGAGATTTCTAACCTGGATGATTGGCATCATTTAACCTTCAACGTGCAACCTGTAACTGGCTATGTTCCCGTACTTTGATAATACCCTATCCCGAAACGCCAAAAGGCCAGCGCCGCGATCAGCACGCCCAGGCCAGCCAGCGGAGCCAGCCAGGGAGCGAACGCGGGCATGCCGAAGGGGTCGGGCAGTTCGAGAATGTAGAGCGCCGGGTAATAGGCCAGAAAAATAGCCGGGATGAAATAGGTAAAAAACTGGCGCAGTCCAGCAGGAAAAATGTGCATGGGGTGCGAGATCATATAGCTGCCGCCGTAAGTAAAGATGTTGACGACTTCGATGGATTCGACCGTCCAGAAGGTGACCGTCGCCCCGATGATGAACAGCCCCCCGAAGAAGGCCACCTGACTGACGGCCATCAGGGTTGCCAGCAGCGCCTTGAGCGGAGTCCAGGCCACCGGGCTGAGCGCCAGCGCAGAGGCAAAAATACCCGCCCCGACGATGATCTTGCCAATGCGCCGCAGGGTGAACTCCGAGCCGAGTACCTGCGCGGTGATATTCACCGGGCGCAGCAAGAGTTGATCGAATGTGCCGCGGCGCACATTCAGCCCGAAGAAAGAAGGGTCAAAGCCGCCGAAGAGCATATCCATGATGCCAAAGGAAAATTCCGACATACCGTAAAGAAAGGCCACTTGCCCTAGCGTCCAGCCGCCGAGATTGTCGAAACGCTCGAAAACCAGCGCCAGTGAAGCGTACTCGAAGAGCGCAATCATGCCCGTGCCGACCAATTCCAGGGCGAAGGAGGCGCGGTATTGCATCTGTGAGCGGATTTGCACGCCGATCAGGCGAAAGTAGAGATTTAAAGCGTGTTGCATAAATTGTGATAACCACTGAGAAACAGAGAACACGGAGAAATTTTACAAAGATTGCGAAAACTCCGTGAACTCGGTGTCTCCGTGGTAAAAAAAGTGTTTAGCCTCCCAAGATCACCAGCCGCCGCACCCCGGCCCGCAAGACAAGCTGACCGGCGGCGACCAGGGCCAATGCCCAGAATAGTTGAGTGAGCAGCGAGAGCAAAATCTCTGGCCCGGTGAGTATACCGAGGTAAATTTCCACCACGCTGTTGAGCATGTAGGGGAAGGGCGTAAAGCGGCTGATGGCCCGCACCCAATCGGGATACAGGCGCAGGGGCATCAGGAAGCCGGAGAAAAACCACGAGAAAACGAAGGTAAAACGCAAAATGCCGCGGGCGTTAGGCGTCCACAGGGCCGAGAGATTGATGAGGAAACGCCAGGCAAAACTGATCAACCAACTCAGCGCGATGCCGATCAACACGGCCAGAATTTGTGCGGAACTGCGCGGCCAGATCAGATCGAAAATCAGCGCGTACCCGGCCATCAGAATCAGGCCGCGCAGCAGTATATTGACCAGGGCGCGGCCCAAATCTTGCGCCAGCCAGAAGGCGAAGTAATTCATCGGCTTGAGCAAGTCGGAGGAAATATCGCCGGTGTAAACGCTGTTCATCAACTCGTACCATGAAAACAGGCTCAGGTAGCCGATGAAGGCCTGCGCCAATGCAGCAAAGGTGATGGCCCCTTGCAGGCTGAGGCCTTCGACCTCAGCTTGCTGATCGTAGAGCGCAACGAAAATCGCCGCCCGCAGGATGCCGAAGAAGAAATTCGTCACCAGCCCGGCGATGGTTGCAGCACGGTAGGTCAGATGGCGTTGAAAGGATGTTTTGGTCAGTTCCCAGAAGGTACGCATGAGAGTCAGCCGGTGGCGGGTTGGACGGTTGCCGGTCGTGTATTTTAACGCAAAAGACCGCCTTGTGTGGTCTTGTAACCCCAATATTTTTCATCGTCGTCTGGCTTGCGAGAGATGTTCAATTTTTACCGCGGAGAGCGCAGAGAACGCAGAGTTTTGTCAAATAATTGCGTTTCTCCGCGCACTCCGCGTACTCCGCGGTTGAAAAATCTTTCGGGGTTATGTCAATATGCCCGTCACTTTTTCTACAGCGTCCAAAATCTCACCCGATTTAACCAGCGCTTTCATGGTGTTATGGTCGGCGTACAGCGGACGATCTACATCCAGAAATTCAACATGCTGGCGTACAATGTCTTTAGCAACCTGCACCCCGTGACCGGGAGAAAAATCACGTAAATCGAGGGCCTGGGCTGCGCCCATAAACTCAATTCCCAGCACGCCATAGGCATTATCGAGGATTTGGGCGTTCTTGATGGCGGTATTCATGCCCATCGAGACAAAATCCTCCTGATCGGCGGCGGCGGGAATCGACTGGATGCTGGCCGGAGCCGAAAGGATGCGCTGTTCCACGATGAGCATATCGGCAGTATATTGGCTGAGCATCATCCCCGACATCATGCCCGCGCCTTTGGTCAGGAAGGGGGGCAGCCCTACGCTCAGAGCGGGGTTGGTCAGACGGTTGAAGCGCCGCTCGGAGAGTACACATACCATCGTGATGGCTGCCCCAGCCATATCCATCGGCAGGCTGACCGGACTCCCCTGGAAGTTGGCGCCCGTGATGGTGAGTTGATGCTCCGGGAAGAAGATCGGGTTGTCGCCGACGCCGTTGAGTTCGATTTCCACCTGGCTGCGGGCGTAGGCGATCGCATCGTGCGCCGTGCCGATCACCTGTGGGGTGGAGCGCATGGAGTAGGCATCCTGCACCTTGACTTTGATTTTGCCTGTTACCAGATCACTGCCCTCAAAGAGTTTGTTCAATGTTCGTGCGGAGCGGATGGCACCTTTGAAGCCGCGTACTTCATGCAGGCGCATGTCGTAGGGCTTCATGTTGGCGTAGAGCGCTTCCAGGGTCATGGCGCAGGCAATTTCGGCCTGTTTTAACCAGCGCTCCATATCGTATAGATGAATAGCGCTCATGGCTGTTAGTAGATTCGAGCCGTTGATCGTCGCCAAGCCGTCGCGTGCCTGTAGCCCAGGGATGGCAATCCCTGCTCGTTCCATAGCGACATGGCCGGGTAGACGCTCGCCCTGGTAGAAGGCTTCGCCCTCGCCCATCAGCAGCAAGGCAATCTGCGACATCGGTGCCAGATCTCCGCTAGCCCCAACCGAACCTTTTTGGCAGACGAAGGGCGTTACGCCCTTGTTGAGCATCTCGATTAATGTCAGCGTGATTTCGGGTCGGCAGCCGGAGCGTCCGTGCGCATGCACATTGATGCGGCCGGTCATGGCAGCGCGCACATATTCAATTGGCGCAGCCTCCCCGATTCCGGCGGCATGGTTGTAAATCAAATATTTTTGAAATTCTTTGGTTTGCTCGTCTGTCAGCACGACTTCCGAAAATTCGCCGATGCCGGTGTTGACGCCGTACATAATCTCATGGGCTTCAATCTTTTCTTCTAACATACGGCGGCATACTTTAATGCGCTCCAGCGCCTGCGGGTCTAACTCCACTTTCTCGTTAAAGCGGGCAACTTGTACAATTTTTTCGATGGTGAGACTTGAACCATCCAAAACAATGCTCATAGGTTTCTCCTTGTTCTCGAGTGTGAGGCATTGGATAGCGTCGCATTCGAGAGGGTTTCCGAAATTTGGGTCAAGATTTGTATCCAAGATTATTGCAGAATCCAGAAGTATCTGCAAGTGGTGATTGTCATGCAAAAAAGCGCATGAGAAAAAATCTCGTGCGCTCTGGGTATTTTGGGCTCCTGCTCAAGCTGGCACCTTCGCAGATGAAATTTCCGTCGTTGGAGTTAAAGCTGGCGCATGGGCACATCGCGGGTGCGAACTTGCAATAATTCCACGTCCACGGCACCGCGCGGGCAAGCGGCAATACATTCCAAACATTTGGTGCAGGTGGAAAAATCGGTATCTATTGAGAGATTCAATCCTTCCGGGCAGGCGCGCTGACAGGCCACGCAAGGCTTGCAAATTTCCTCTGCTCGGCGAATCTTCAGGAACGGATTCCAGCGGGAGATGCGGCTGAATGCGGCCCCCAGCGGACACATATCGCGGCACCACGAGCGTCCGGTGGCCCATTCTGCGCCCATCAGCACGCTGTACCATCCGATAGTGGGCAAGATGCTGCCGCCGTTGCCCGCGGCGATGGCTCCCCGGCAAATGACTCCCGCCGGGCAGATGGTGCAAAATATGGGATTATGGCAAACAAATGCTGCGCCGACGACGCCACCCACAATTGCGCGTTGAACCCAGGCGCGATATTTCCAGGGTTTGGAGTTTTTTACCGGCCCGCGGTTAAAAATCCAACGACCAGGGCAGATCCAACTGCAAAACGCGCGCCCAAAGAAGAAGATCAACCCCAGGCTGATCAAAGCACCCACCAGGAGGGCTGGGATGATTATGCGGGAAGCAGCTATGAGCTGGGCTACCCCCAGGGGACAGGCAATCTGCACGGGACCAATATCCACCACACAGGTGCTTCCATTCCACAGATTGCTACCAATCAATACGAAAAAACCGATTGTGAAAAGAAAGCGCACCGTTGGCCACAGGCGAAGTTGAAATTTTGATTTTTTCTTGCGACGCTTTGTAAAGGATGGCGAGATGATGGAATTTGACATAGTGCTACCAATGATTAACTGCGTATAGGTACTACAGATACGGCTTTGCCGCGCTTGAAATTGCCATCGGAGAACGCCGAGCGCGGGCAAACCGTGACACAGGCACCGCATCCATTGCAGCGTGTGGTGTCGATGTGGGGGTTGCCATCTTCGTCGCGGTAGATGGCTTGTTGAAGCTCATCACAGACGCGTATGCACAGGCCGCAACAAAGCTGGCAGGTTAAATTCCAGGCGATACAGCGATCGGTATCAATGACCGCAACGCCAATTTTTTCGCTTTCGGGGTTGAAGGGCAGTAGGGCAGCCGTTGGACAGGCTTGCGTGCAATCACCGCTGAAATCGCACCAGCCTTGGAGGGGGTTCATTTCAGGGAATCCCGCTTCATCAAAGCTGATAGCTTGCTGTTGGCAGGCGGCAACACATTTTCCGCAACGGATGCAAATTGCCCGGAAAATCGCTGGACTTTGGGCGCCGGGAGGCAGCGTGGCTGCCGTGGAAGTGGTAGGGCGAAGCAGCCAATAGAGCATTCCTGCGCCTGAAAGGCCACCTGCTACTCGCAAAAATGTTCGCCTTGAAAACTCTGAATCAGATGGTTTACTCATACCTGTAAATTTGATGCCGATCACCCTCAGAATGGATGATTCAACAGATGGTGGTTGATGTGATTTTTCGTTTGTTTAATTTGAACTACAAGTTCCGCAGGATGTGGCAGAACAACTTCCACAGCCGGAGGGTCCACCTGCTACTGTGCGGATTGCGCCATCGGTAGATTGGGAGAACATCACGGGGATGGATACCATGCGTGAACTATTCTCGCTGGAACAATGCGGACAGGTCGCTACGTTATCGCGCTGGCTGATGCTGCGAAACAATTCGAAGCTGGCGATGCAATCCCGGCAACGATATTCATAAAAAGGCATGATAGAACTCCAGAGGTATAATACAAATTAGTCTGGAGGGGATGATTGCCCTTGCTAAAAGCTCATCCCCCCCAGGCTCCAGATTACGGGGATTTTAAGGTTTTTTTGTTATGCCTTTTTCGCTCGCAAGAAGGCTAAAACACCCGCCACAGCCGCTAAAATCAATCCCGGCAAGCCAATCAGCAGCAGCAGGAATCCACCGGCGCGTGGTTCAAGTTCAACCTGGGATGCGGAATAGTTCTGAATGGCGATCAGGAGCAAGATCACTCCCAAAAGCGCCAATACCCATTCGTACCAGGTCAATTTTACTTTTTCAGTGGTGACAAGCCAGTATACGGCGGCACCAAGCACTAAACCTATGATAAGCCACAACATCGTTGCATTCTCCTTTTGCTAGCTGGTTTCTCGTACAGTCTGAACGGTATCGATACCATAATCGGGCAAGTTCTGTTTCCACCATGAGGCCGCACTCTTCTGCGGTTGATCGGGTTGATCACGATATGGTGAGTAAAGCAGATCGTCAAGGCTGACGAATGTTTTATTGAACATGCGCGTTTTGGCGGCAACCGAATTGCGGAAGCGGTTGAAGGATGCCAGGTTCTTGCTGGAGAAGGGGCATACGGCGAAGCAAATACCGCAGTTGGTGCCAACCGAATACCAGTAGGAACGGCAGGCGGTCGAGTTCTCAAAGAAGGCTTCGTGGCCAGGGTTGTTCCAGCCGCCGCGTACTTCCCAGGTAGCATCGCCAAAGCTGAGGTTCTTGGGTGGGCACATTTCAGCGCACTTCAAGCAGTCATGGCAGAAGTCCCAGATACCAGCGTCAATCGGTTTGGTGGGGGCAAGAGGTAGATCGGTGAGCAGTTTGAACACGCGCACCATCGGGCCGTATTCTGGGGTGATCAGGCGGTTGAGGCGAGAAAGTTCGCCCAAACCGGCCATCACGCCAAATGCGGGAGCAATGCCCAGCGCGTTTGTGCTGGATTCGCCAATTCCCATATAGCCCAGGCCGCGCAAGAACTCTTGCAGGCGCTGCTGGATATTTTCAGAGCGACGGTAGGTTAGCGATGTGGTCATCGAACCAATTGGGGTTGGGCAGCGGGCCATGGTTTCTTCGGACATCTGCACTGTGTAGACGACGGCCCAACGCGCTTTCTTGGGGATCACGCGATATTCTTCGGTCTCTTCGGGCTGTTCGGCATCTTCGATGCGCAGTTCCAGGCCATCAGGGTCGTGCGAGTAGATCAACTTTTCGGTGGTGTTGGTGTCTAATTCCACAAAACCGACCGTGGCCGCACCCATGTGGCGCAAAGCCGTGGTGACCACCATGGCAGCTTCTTCAGGGGTGCCTTCCCACTTGGGCACGCCCAGGTCTTCAGGGGTTTTGGCTTTTTGCGGGCCAATGAAACTGCGGCCCACACCGCCCGAACCGGCGCCACTTTGCATAGCCAGGTCTAGCAGGGTGTAGCCATCCTTGCCTTCCTTGAGCCACTGATCCAGGTTGGCGGCGCGCAGTTCCGTCAGGCGGTTGACTTCTTCTTCACCCACGTATTTGGTGAAACTGCGGCGGGTGGTATTAAATTCCGCATAGCGATTGACGTTAGCCCAATCGACGCCACTGGTCGGCTCGTCTTGGGTTTTGATGAAGCTGGGGCGTTGCAGCCCAACAGCCTTGTCAGATGCCTGTTCTTCCAGATTTACCATTGGAGCCAAGCTGGCAACAGCACCTAATTTGCCGAGTTCTTTCATGAACTCTCGTCGGGTCAGGCTTTCAGGCATTTCATTCTCCTTTTCTTCGAGGAGTTCCCACCGTCCTTTCAGCGAGGCTTGTGGAAACATCAGTCTTGGCGGGCGGCCTGGCTTGGTTAGCGATTAGCTGACCTTACAGTTGCGCGACAGCGCCGGACTTACTTGAAGATCAAGTTCACCGGCTTCGCCTTTTACCCCACCCATCCGGGGGATTGGGGTACCAAGACTGAAGTTTTGTTTGATTGGTAAAAGTTCAAAAAATATTAGTGACAGTCAGCGGTCAATAAAACGTCCAACTTCGTCACCGGGGGCAAGCGGCTTGCCAATCAATTGGGTGGATTCTGCCTCCTTTCCTGATCCTGGTATGGGGGATCAGGATTTATCATTATCATTCTTCGAGTCATCAAGGATGCTCGTCGTCGCGCGCGTAACTTCGTTGGTCATCTCCGAAAATACGCCCTGGATAGACTTAATAATCTCGCGGGCCTCGCCTGCCAGGCGAACCGTTTCTTTGGGACCAACAGCCAGCACAGCCAGCAAGAAAATCAACATTAATTCACCGGCGCCCAGATTGAAAAATCTCATATACTTTCAACTCCTGCTTCAACAAGCGCCTTGTTTCGGGCACGACCAGCAAACCAGGCCAGCACAATGCCGAGCTCATACAATACCAGCAGCGGAGCCATCACCAACATCATATTGAAGACATCCGGTGTAGGTGTGATGACGGCAGCCAGCACGGCAATGCCAACCAGAGCAAAGCGGCGGCCTTTGGAAAGCTGCCGGGCAGTAACCAGCCCCAGGCGAGCCAGTAAAGCCAACAGCAGAGGGGTTTCAAACACAGTGCCGCTGCTGAGCATCACCGTAGTTACAAATGAAATATAGCCATCAATCGAATAGGTGGGCTGCACCAGATCGCTCATAAACCCTTGCAGGTATTTGAGTGCCAGGGGCAGCATCACGCCACCTGCGAAGGCCACGCCCAGCGCAAAGAAGAACCCGATTCCCAGCACAGAAGTAAACACCATACGCCGCTCTTGTTTTGTCAATCCTGGAACGATGAAGGACAGCAGTTGATAGAGCATGAAGGGCAATGCAATAACAATACCCAACAGCAACGCCAGCCGAAAGTAAACCACAATCGACTCGGTGGGGTGCAGTGAAACCGGTCGGATC